>Ga0102589_1005723_pt1 | contig 10657 bp, 12 predicted proteins | sample AraplaMF_Col_mLB_FD_76858 | JGI IMG/M metagenome (GOLD analysis project Ga0102589, IMG submission 76858) | Arabidopsis root microbial communities from the University of North Carolina, USA - plate scrape MF_Col_mLB | ecosystem: Host-associated > Plants > Roots > Endosphere | place: USA... | reverse complement strand
GCTGCGCAGAAATCGCGTTCACGGCTTCTGGAGATCTATGCGATCAGCGAGGAGGCGCCCGCAGGGCGTCCCGTCGTCATCTCGAAAATCAGCGGGTAAGGTACAGCGCGCCGTTTTCGACGCGATAGGACGAGAGCTTGTTGAGGAAGCTCATGCCGACGAGCATGCCCGACAGGGATTTGTCGGGAAGCACCATGGCCTCGACATCCCGGACCGAGATGGTGCCGATCTCGACCCGGTCCAGGCTGACACGCGCTGCCTTGACCGTTCCGTTCGCCGTGCTCACCGGCGCATTGAACGATAGCGATCCCGTCGAAACGCCAAGTCGCCGCGCCGTCGATATGTTGATGGCGATCACGCTGGCGCCGGTATCGACGAGGCCATCCTGCTTGCGGCCATTGATCGTGAAGGTACCGAAGAAGTGTCCGCCGGCGCTCGGCTTAAGCAGTACGCCCTTGCCGCCGGCATATTTTGCCGTGCTCGCCTGCTGCGGCCTGGCTTCGGTGCTTTCCGCTTTCGGTCGGTCGAGATAGGAGGTGGCAAGCCCCGGCAGCAGCATGGCTGCTGCGACCATGCCTCCGGCAAAGATGGATAAACGCACCAGCATCCGTGTCACACCCCGAACCTCGAAACCGAGCTTTCAGCTAAACCACATGCGCGCTAACGGAATGCAAAAAGCCGCCGGAATTTTCGGCGGCTTTCCGTTGATTGTGAAAATCTGGTTAAGAAACCCGAAATCACTTCGTCCCGTACATCCGGTCACCGGCGTCGCCGAGGCCCGGCACGATATAGCCGTGCTCGTTGAGGTGGCTGTCGATGGCAGCGGTGTAGATCGGCACGTCCGGATGGGCGGTCTGGAAATTGCGGATGCCTTCAGGTGCTGCGAGCAGGCAGAGGAAGCGCAGCTTGGTGGCGCCGCGTTCCTTCAGCTTGTCGATCGCGGCGATCGAGGAATTGCCGGTCGCGAGCATCGGGTCGACGACGATGACGAGGCGCTCCGACAGGCTTTCGGGCGCCTTGAAGTAATACTCGACGGCTTCCAGCGTTTCATGGTCGCGATAGACGCCGACATGCGAGACACGGGCGGAGGGGACGAGTTCCAGCATGCCTTCGAGCAGGCCGTTGCCGGCGCGCAGGATCGAGGCGAAAACCAGCTTCTTTCCTTCAAGGACCGGGGACTCGATCGTCTGCAGCGGCGTTTCGATGGTCTCCATCGTCAGCTCGAGATCGCGGGTGACCTCGTAGCAGAGCAGCGTCGAGATTTCGCGCAGCAACCGGCGGAAGCTGCCCGTCGATGTCTCCTTGCGCCGCATGATCGTCAGTTTGTGCTGGACGAGCGGATGATCGATGACGGTTACGCCTTCCATGGCCAAGCCTTCCTTTGATTATTGTTATCCGACGTTTCTTCCATCTAAATCGCCCGGACTGCAAGAGTGCAGGCGATTTTCACAGCATCATCCCCAGCACCCGCGACCTTAGAGCCTCGCGAGCAGCGCCCGGCGCGTGTCGTCATCGACGAAGGCCGCCTCGATGCCGGTGCGGGTCAGATCGTCGATCTCGGCGTCGCTGAAGCCGAAGGTATCGGAGGCCAGCTCGTATTCCCGTTTCAGCGAGGTATGGAAGAACGGCGGATCGTCCGAGCTGATCGTCACGCGCACGCCGGCTTCCTTCAGCTTGCGCAGCGGATGCGAGGCGAAATCCGGGAAAACCTTCAGCGCGATATTCGAGCCCGGGCAGACTTCCAGCACGGTGCCGAGATCGGCCAGCCGCTTGACGAGATCGGTGCTCTCGATTGCCCTGACACCATGGCCGATGCGGGCCGGGCGCACGTCGTTGAGCGCATCCTCGACGCTGAAGGCGCCGCAGACCTCGCCGGCATGAATCGTCAGACCGAGGCCGGCGTCACGGGCAATATCGAAAGCACGGGCATAATCGGCCACGCGGCCCATCCGTTCTTCACCGGCAAGGTTGAAACCGGTGATCAGCGGGTTTTGCGCCTTCGCGGCATATTCGGCAGCGCCGATCACGCTTTCCGGGCCGAAATGGCGCTCGCCGGTAACGATCAGCCGCGCCTCGATACCGCTCTTGGCCTTGGCGCGGCGAATGCCTTCGCAGACGCCCTCGATATAGGCATCGGCGCCGAGGCCGATGCGCTTGCCATGATCGGGAGAGACGATGAGCTCGCTATAGATCGTGCCGATGCCGGAGAGCTCGGCGAGATAGGTTTCCGTCAGCAGCGCATAGTCTTCCTCGGTCTTGTAGACCTCGGAAACCTTGTCGTAGCACTCCAGGAAGCTTGCAAAGTCATGCCAGACATAGGCGCCATCCCTGAGATAAGGCGTGATGTCGATATTGTACTTGCGTGCCTGTTCCAGCGTCAGCGCCGGCGGGGCCGCGCCCTCCAGGTGGCAGTGCAGCTCAACCTTCTTCAAATGCGATGTCATAAAAAGCTTCTCCCATGCGGCCCGGCGGCAATGCCGAGATGCCGGGCTACCGTTTCGCCGATATCGGCATATGTCTTTCGGATCCCGATGTCGCGCGAGCGCAGCCCGGGTCCATAGGCGAGGATCGGAACGCGTTCGCGCGTATGGTCGGTGCCGCGCCAGGTTGGATCGCAGCCGTGATCAGCCGTCAGGATCACCAGATCGCCGGGCGCCAGCTTACAGTGCACATCCGGAAGGCGCGCATCGAAGGCTTCGAGCGCGGCGGCATAGCCGGGAACATCGCGGCGGTGGCCGTAGATCATGTCGAAATCGACGAAATTCGTGAATACCAGATCGCCGTCCTGGGCTTCGTCCATGGCGGCCAGCGACGCATCCATCAGCGCCTCGTTGCCGTTCGCCTTGATCACCCGCGAAACGCCCTGATGGGCAAAGATATCGCCGATCTTGCCGACAGCGTGGACCTTGCGCTCGGCGGTGACCAGCCGGTCAAGCAGCGTCGGCTCCGGCGGTGGCACCGAGAAGTCGCGCCGGTTGCCGGTTCGTTCGAAGGTCGAGGCCGTCTCGCCGATAAAGGGCCGGGCGATGACACGGCCGATATTGTAGCTGTCGAGCAGCGCCCGGGCGATGCGGCAGAAACCAAGCAGCCGCTCGAGGCCGAAATGCTTCTCGTGGGCAGCCACCTGGAAGACGGAATCCGCCGACGTGTAGCAGATCGGCTTGCCTGTGCGGATATGCTCCGCGCCGAAGCGGGCGATCACCTCTGTCCCCGAAGCATGGCAATTGCCGAGAATGCCGGGCACATCGGCAGCCGAGCAGAGCGCCTCGATCAGCTGCGGCGGAAATGCATCGCCCTCGGTCGGGAAATAGCCCCAATCGAAGGTAACAGGCGTACCGGCGATCTCCCAATGGCCGGATGGCGTATCCTTGCCGCGGGACACTTCGCTCGCGCATCCGTGAATGCCGTAAACTTTCTCCGGCATCGGCATCCCCGCCGGAAACCGCCCGGTCGCCGCCTTCGCCGCCTGCAGCAACCCGAGAGCCGTCATATTCGGAAGCAGGAGCGGTCCGGAGCGCAACCCGGCGCGATCGGCAGCGCCGGCAGCGCAGAACTCGGCGATATGCCCAAGCGTATCAGCGCCCTCGTCGCCATAGCTGGAGGCATCAGGGCTTCCGCCCACACCGAAGGAATCGAGTACGAAAAGAAATGCACGTGCCATCATCAGACCAATTGCTGTGCGGCATCACGCCGCGATGGCGCTCAGGCATATAACGCCCGTGCTTGCTTGGCAAATTGCAGGGAGGGGGTTCAGCAGTCGCCGCAGGGGATATTGTCGTTCTGGCGCTGGCGGTAATAATAGGTCCGGCTGATCGTCAGGGTTTGCATGTCGCCAGGCAGGAAGGCGGGCGTAAACGCCAGCAAGCGATATGGAATGCTGAGCTCTGCGCGAACGAGGAAGCTGCTTGGCTTCGCCATATCTGCCGGAACGGTCGAGACCGTGGAATTTACTGCATAGGGCGCCGTCGTCGAGCTATTCTGCCACGACCACAGAACCTTGGCGTTGGCGCTCGTATCCATCGTGATGCCTGTCAGCTTGATCTGCACCTTCGTGGTGTTGAACGGGAAAAAGATCGCGTTTGCGACCGAGCTGATCTGCGCCAGCGAGCTCTTCGTAACGCTCTGCTGCTGGGTGACGATATCGGCAACGGAACCGGCGGCGCGCGCCGCCCGCTTGCTGACGCTTAGGCCAACGGTGATCTCGAACGCCGCGATGTAGAGCATTACGAGGATTGGAAACAGGATCGCAAACTCGATCGCACCGACACCGCTGCGATCGCGTAACAGCCGCATGAACTTGAGGCGAAGGGAGCGATTCAGCGCGCACATCATCACGGATATTGCTCGTTCTGGAATGCAGCGGTTGCTACGATCAGGTATTCGTTCAGCCGGGCACCGGTCGTTGTTGTATAGGGTGTGATGTAGGGGCGGACGAGGTCAGTGATGACCTGCCATTTATAATAGGCCCGGACCATGTTTCGTGTTCCTGATCCACCAGGGCTGTATTGCATTCCTGACGGATCCAATCCGGTCGCATTCATCGGGATCGTCGTTGGCATATCCGAAAAGTTCGTGAACGTCCGCACATCAAGAAAGAGTTTGCTCGGCGTCGCGATCTCGGCAGCCGAGCACTGGATCAGGATCGACACTTCGTTGCAGAACGCGGTGCGAAAAGCGACGGCCGTGTTCACGTCGGTGGTTCGCCCAAGATTGTAAGTGATCTGGCCGGTACGCATCCTGCGGCTCATAGTATCAACCGCATTCGAAACCAGTTCTTCGGCTGCAAAAGCAACGAAGGTTTCGATAATCGCAAAGATCACCATGAAATAGGGAATTGCGAGCAGCGCGAACTCGATTGCCGCGGAGCCGTCACGCGAACGCGCAAATGTCCGCCAACGCCCACGGCGCGGCTTCGCCGGCAGGGCAATATGGCCATTTTCTGGATCGGCGCTTGTCGGCAGGCTTGTCATGCACCGATCCTATGGCGCGTTCGTTGATTTTCCGTTTCAGAGCGGATCAATAGTTTAACGGAACTGTAAAGATGTCTTTATCCGCCGCTAGCGGGCGTTTCAGCCTGCTGCGTATGCTGCTCGCAAGCCGGCGAGCAGGAAAGAACGGAGCGGTCCGTTTGGCGATAGACGCGGACGGTGTTGCCTTCGTCAATCGACACGAGGATCGTCTGGTCGAGAATGGCGTTCCCATCGGAGTCGAGAAGCACGATGTTGGTCGTGCCGTAGCTTCGGCCAGTCAGAACGATCGTCTTTGCATCGGCGACGGTAGCGTCGGCGACTTTGGCGTTGCCGACGATCACTTTGCTGACCGCACGGTCAAGCTTCAGCACGCGCGCGTGATCCATATAGACCCGAAGCATATCTTCTTCTGCTACTGCAGCGTTAAATCCCGTCAGCCACGGCAGAGCGGCAATGCAGGCAATGAGTATGGTCTTGCCGCGTGACGACATGGGCTCTCTCTATGAACTCCGGCAGAATTTCAAAACAGCATGGAAAAAATTGGTGAATGAAGACTTAAGAGTCCCTCAATTCGTCAGCCCGGTGGGGAATTCATCCTGAAACCGGACATTTTCCCAGCTCCATTAGCAAGTGTGTATCATTTCAAGGAAGCGTGTGAGCTAGAATAGAACATCCTGAAGGAGCTGCGTTTCATAGTCTTTTGCATATGGATAAAATAGTAATATATCCGCTAATAAATCAATTACCATGGGCTGCTCTACTTTAGCATTAACGATCCAGTAACCCATTTCCTTAAGCCGATTGAAACAGCGCCTCGTTAGGTTGAGGCAATCCGATCAACGGCAACAGTTGGCGGACGTGCTGAACATCAACTGGAGTTAGGAGTTAGACATGACCAAGCTTGTAAGCCGTTTCCTGAAGGACGAATCTGGCGCGACCGCCATTGAATACGGCCTGATCGCAGCGCTCATTTCCGTAGCACTTATCACTGGCGCAACGAGCCTCGGCGGCACGCTGAACAACACGTTCTCGAACCTGTCCAAGACGCTCGCCAACAAGACGAACTAATGGCCGTGTTCGGAGCTGCGTGACAACGCCTCCCTGAAGGCTCACCTTGCGGTGGGCCTTCTTAATTGGTGCGAGGAGCCTCATGATAGCGGCATTTGTTTTCGTCGTATTTCCGCTCTGCCTGGCCATGGCCGCGGCATCTGACCTGTTGACGATGACGATACCCAACCGCGTATCGCTTCTCATGGCTGCCGCCTTCCTCATCATCGCACCATTGGCCGGTCTTCCTATTGCCGCGATTGCCATGAGTTTGCTTGCGGCACTGATTGTATTTGCCGTCTGCTTTGCGCTTTTTGCTTCGAACATTATGGGGGGAGGGGACGCAAAACTGCTGTCGGCCACCGCTCTCTGGTTCGGCTTTACGCAATCACAGCTGCTCTTCGTTTCAGCCGTCGGTCTGTTTGGTGGCGTTTTGACGTTTGCCATCCTCTTGATGCGAACGCAATCGAACACCATTCTGGCGATGGGCCTGCCGCTGCCGAATTCGCTGATTCTGGCCAAGAAAATCCCTTACGGCATCGCGATCGCGGCCGGCGGCTTTGTTGCCTTTCCATCCTCCCCAATCTTCATGACAACGCTGGAAGCCCTGAAATAACGGCATTTTAAGTGCCTGTTAACTTAAAATGTAAGGCTTCCGTTAACTATAATTACACCAATTCCTGAGCATTCTGCGGGACGAATATGCATCGTCCCGAGGAATGATCGATGAAACCCGCCCGTCTTCTTATTCTTTCAGTGGCCGTCGTCGCCGCCGGCTTGGCCGGCCTGCTGGCGATGCAGCTCGCTGGACGCGGTGGCGTGGTCACTCAGGTTCAGTCGGTCGTCGAAAAGGAACCGACGGTTAACGTACTGGTCTCCAGCGCCAATCTTCCCGTTGGCGCGCGCATCGACGACAAGGCCGTCCATTGGATGCCGTGGCCGCAGGACGGTGTCGTACAAGGGTTTATCACCGAGACCGACAAGCCCGATGCTCTCAAGGACCTGCAAGGCGCCGTCGTGCGCCTGCCGATCTTCGAGGGCGAGCCGATCCGCCCCGAGAAGGTGGCTGACTCCAACAGTCGGATTCTCTCTGCGCTCCTGCCTGCCGGCAAGCGCGCAGTTGCGACCGAAATCTCGGTCGCAACTGGCGCCGGCGGCTTCATTCTTCCGAACGACCGTGTCGACGTCATCATGGTTCGCAAAGGGCAGGGGTCGGACAAGTTTGTCACCGAAAGTGTCCTGAGCAATGTGCGCGTCCTGGCGATCGACCAGTCGATCCAGGAAAAGGAGGACGGTTCCAAGGCAGTCGTTGGTTCGACCGCGACACTTGAGCTCACCCCCGATCAGGCAAAGGTTCTGATTGTCGCACAGCAGATGGCGGATCGCCTCTCGCTGACGCTGCGCTCCGTCGCCGATGCGCAGGAACAGGATACAGGCGCCGCCGACTACCTGCTGAGCGGCGATAACGGTAACGCGATGGTTCAGATCATCAAGTCAGGCGCGATCGTCACCGACAGCGCCGCGCCCAAGGCAGAATGAGGACGTTGAGATGATCAAGACAACACGGCGCACGAAGCTTCTGCTCAATACCGTTCTGTCCCTGACAGTGACCTTGACGGGTCTCGTGCCGGAATTCATGGCGCCGGTCTTCGGCGCCAGAAGTGCATTTGCCGACGCCGATGGCATTGTTCGCATCTCGCAAAGTGGTCCTGGCGCCCATCGCCGCCTGAAGCTTGGCCTCAACAAGGCCGTCGTCGTCGATCTCCCCGATGACGCGCATGATATCCTTGTTTCTGATCCGTCGATGGCGGATGCCGTGACGCGTACGTCGCGCCGCATCTATCTTTTCGGCAAGAAGGTTGGCCAGACGAACATCTTTATCTTTGGTGCTGATGGCCAGGAAGTCGTCAGCCTCGACATCGAGATTGAGCGCGACGTTTCCGGCCTCGAGGCAAATCTGAAGCGCTTCATTCCGGACTCGAACATCAATGTCGAGATCGTCTCCGACAACATCGTGCTGACCGGCACGGTGCGTACGCCCCAGGATGCGTCGCAGGCAGCTGACCTGGCAGGCGCCTTCTTGAAGGGTGGCGAAGCGACGACGCGTACGGAGACGGCATCGAGTAGCGCGCAACAGGGCGACGTTGCGCTGTTTGCCGAAGCTCGCCAGCAGTCCCAGGTGGTCAATCTGCTGCAGATCCAGGGCGAAGACCAGGTAACGTTGAAGGTGACGATCGCTGAGGTTCGTCGCGAAATTCTCAAGCAGATCGGCTTCGACAATCTTGTTTCCGGTTCATCGGGCCTGACGGTCGCGCAGCTCGGAGCGCCGGCTGTTGATGGCGCCGCGTCCGTCGCTGGTGGTGGTCTCGCAGCGCTCTTCAAGTCGTCGATCGGGAAATACGATATCTCGACCTACCTGAATGCGCTCGAGCAGGCCAAGGTCGTCAGAACGCTCGCAGAACCGACCCTGACCGCAATCTCTGGGCAGGCCGCGACCTTCAATTCCGGTGGTCAGGTTCTGTATTCCACGACTGACAATGACGGCAACGTCACTGTCGTTCCCTACAATTACGGTATCAATCTCGGCTTCAAACCGGTGGTTCTCTCGTCGGGCCGCATCAGTCTCGAGATCAAGACCAATGTTTCCGAGCCCGCTCCGTCGGCGACGGGTTCTGCTCCGACCTATCAGCGTCGCTCGGCCGAAACCTCGGTGGAATTGCCCTCCGGTGGTTCGATCGCGCTTGCCGGCTTGATCCGCGACAACGTTTCCCAGACCTCGAATGGCACGCCGGGCGTCAACAAGATCCCGCTGCTCGGCACGCTCTTCCGCCAGCGAAGCGTTCAGCGCGAAGAGACCGAGCTGGTGATCATCGCTACGCCCTATCTGGTGCGCCCGGTTGCCCGCAATCAGCTGAACCGTCCGGACGATAACTTTAGCCCGGAGAACGACGGCCAGGCCTTCTTCATGAACCGTGTGAACAAGGTGTACGGCAGCCGAGAGGCGCCGGTCGCCGACGCGCAGTTCCATGGCTCCATCGGGTTTATCTACAAATGAGAACGGCGCGGCTGGAAACGATCATGATGAAGTCCAATCAGGCGGTGGCCGGTATGACACAGATGAAGACAAACGCTCCGAGATTGCTGGCAATGGCCGGCTTGCTGGCGGCGGCCGCTCTGACGGGCTGCGCGGCGCCGCGCGACAATCTGACGACCGGCGGCATTCCCGACGATTACCGCCAGCGCCACCCGATCGTCGTGACCGAAGCGGAGCAGGCTGTCGATATCCCGGTTGCCACCACGGATCGCCGGCTGACCATCGCTCAAAAGGATCTCATTCGCGGATTCGCAACGACGTATATGTCGCGCGCGTCCGGCCCGGTTTACCTGATGTCGCCGCAGGGCTCCGCCAACGCCTCGGCGGTCAGCCAGCTGCGCGGTCAGGTTCGCGCCGAGCTTGCTTCGCGCGGCATCTCGACTTCCAAGATTGTCTACGCCTCCTATGCTGCGGCTGGCGGCGGAGATGCGGCACCCATCCGCCTGACCTTCACGGGTACGACCGCCGTCACGACGCAATGCGGCCAGTGGCCGAAGGATATCGGCGGCGGCTTCGACAATCAGAACTATTACAATTTCGGCTGCGCCTATCAGAACAACCTGGCGGCGCAGGTTGCCAATCCTGAGGACTTCATTGCGCCGCGTGGCATGACGCCGATCGATGCGGCGCGCCGCAACGACGCTATTACCGAGTATCGCACCTACCGGACGACGCTCGATCAGTCCAACTCTGGCTTCTAAGTACGGAATCGAACGATGAGCGCAGTCGAATACGAGATCAAGAACACGACGGAGCTTCGCAACGCCGAGGAATCCGTTCGCATGGCCGATCTCGAGAATATGCGGCCCCTGCCGCGTATTTCGGTTCACGCCTTCTGCGAGAGCGAAGCGCTGCAGGAAGTGATGGAGCGCTGTGGCAACGACCGCCGTGTCTCCAAGGTCAGCCTGCGCATCACCAGCGGCGGCATCGCAGCTGCGGCCAATATGTTCCAGACGACGCCGACGCCGAACCTCATCATTCTCGAGACCAAGGCGAACGCTGCAAACCTGCTCGCCGAGCTCGCGCCGCTCGCCAGCGTCTGCGATCCCTCGACCAAGGTCGTCATCGTCGGCTATTACAACGATATCGCGCTTTACCGCGAACTGATCCGCAACGGCATCTCCGAATATATGGTGCAGCCGGTCTCCATGCCCGATGTCATGATGGCCATGGCGCAGATCTTCGTCGATCCGGATGCCGAGCCGCTTGGCCGCAGCATTGCTTTCATCGGCGCAAAAGGCGGCGTCGGTGCCTCGACCATCGCCCACAACTGCGCCTTCGGCATCTCCAGCCTGTTCTCGACAGAAACGATCCTTGCCGACCTCGATCTTCCCTATGGCACGGCGAACATCGATTTCGACCAAGATCCGACGCAGGGTATTGCCGAAGCCGTCTACGCGCCGGAGCGCCTCGACGAAGTATTCCTCGATCGCCTGCTGACGAAATGCTCGGAGCATCTGTCGATGCTGGCGGCGCCATCGCTCCTCGATCGCGCCTATGATTTTGATGGTCACGCATTCCAGCCGGTTCTCGATGTGTTGCAGCG
>Ga0102589_1005716_pt1 | contig 10665 bp, 11 predicted proteins | sample AraplaMF_Col_mLB_FD_76858 | JGI IMG/M metagenome (GOLD analysis project Ga0102589, IMG submission 76858) | Arabidopsis root microbial communities from the University of North Carolina, USA - plate scrape MF_Col_mLB | ecosystem: Host-associated > Plants > Roots > Endosphere | place: USA... | reverse complement strand
CTTGCTTGTAAAGCACGTGAAGGTCGCTTAGCTCCAGCAGAGATGAAAGGTGCATCTTGCACAATTACAAACATTGGTTCTGCAGGCGGACAATGGTTCACTCCAGTTATTAACCACCCAGAAGTAGCAATCCTTGGTATCGGCCGTATTGCTGAGAAACCAGTTGTGAAAAACGGTGAAATCGTTGCAGCTCCAGTATTAGCATTATCTTTAAGCTTTGATCATCGCTTAATCGACGGTGCAACAGCTCAGAAAGCATTAAACCAAATTAAACGTCTATTAAACGACCCACAATTATTAGTAATGGAGGCGTAATAAACAATGGTAGTAGGAGATTTCCCAATTGAATTAGATACAGTCGTTGTTGGTGCAGGTCCTGGTGGATATGTTGCAGCAATTCGTGCAGCACAATTAGGACAAAAAGTAGCTATTATTGAAAAAGCTAACCTTGGTGGTGTTTGCTTAAACGTTGGATGTATTCCTTCTAAAGCATTAATTAATGCAGGTCATCGTTATGAGAATGCAAAACATTCTGATGACATGGGTATTACTGCAGAAAACGTAAAAGTTGACTTCACAAAAGTTCAAGAATGGAAAAACGGCGTAGTTAAGAAATTAACTGGCGGTGTAGAAGGCCTTCTAAAAGGTAATAAAGTTGAAATCATTCGCGGTGAAGCTTACTTCGTAGATGCAAACACATTACGCGTAATGACTGAAGAAGCAGCACAAACATATACGTTTAAAAATGCTGTTCTTGCAACAGGTTCTACACCAATTGAAATTCCTGGATTCAAATACTCTAAACGCGTTCTTAACTCAACTGGTGCTCTAAGCTTACCAGAAATTCCGAAAAAGCTTGTTGTAATCGGTGGCGGTTACATCGGTATGGAATTAGGTACTGCATATGCAAACTTCGGTACAGAAGTTACAGTATTAGAAGCTGGCGATGAAATTTTAGCTGGTTTCGAAAAAGCAATGAGCCAAGTTGTAAAACGTGCACTTCAGAAAAAAGGCAACGTAACAATCCATACAAAAGCTATGGCTAAAGGCGTTGAAGAAACTGAAAACGGCGTAAAAGTTAGCTTCGAAGTAAAAGGCGAAGTACAAACTGTTGATGCTGATTATGTATTAGTAACTGTAGGTCGTCGTCCAAATACGCAAGAAATCGGTCTTGAGCAAGTTGGAATTAAAATGACTGACCGTGGCGTAATCGAAATCGATGAGCAATGCCGTACAAATGTACCAAACATCTATGCAATTGGTGATATCGTTCCTGGACCACCATTAGCTCATAAAGCTTCTTATGAAGGTAAAGTAGCTGTTGAAGCAATTAGCGGTCATGCATCAGCAATCGATTACATCGGAATTCCAGCAGTATGCTTTACTGATCCAGAATTAGCATCTGTTGGTTATACGAAAAAACAAGCAGAAGAAGCTGGAATGACAGTAGCAGTTTCTAAATTCCCATTCGCTGCTAACGGACGTGCATTATCATTAAACAGCACAGACGGTTTCGTACAGCTTGTAACTCGTAAAGAAGATGGTCTTATTGTAGGTGCACAAGTTGCAGGTGCAGGCGCTTCTGATATTATTTCTGAGCTTGGTTTAGCTATCGAAGCTGGAATGACAGCTGAAGATATCGCTCAAACAATTCATGCTCATCCAACATTAGGTGAAATCACAATGGAAGCAGCTGAAGTTGCTCTTGGAATGCCAATTCACATTGTAAAATAATGATAAATAAAAACAACCGCCTCCTATATATTAGGAGGCGGTTGTTTTTATTTGGAAAAGAAATATGATAATGAAAATAATAAACCAATTTGCTTCTTCTGCCAGTTTCCTCATATATATGTAATGATTTCTTTTAGCGCCCATATATTATAATACAATAGGACGTGTGAAAGGAGGCAACAGCATGAAAATAGCTTTTGTTGCTTTGTTTCATTTTATTATATGGGGTGCATTTTCCGTTGTGTTATTGTTATCAAGTCGCGATAAATTGCATTACAAAGTACTGCTCTTTTTTGTGTTTTTTTATTTGGCTTATGTTATTGCCAATATGATGTTGCACTCCAGGAAAGAGGCAATTTTATTCACTATTACTAATAGCCTTCTCTTTTTTATGAGTAAGTTACTTTTTTTTAGTTAACGTTTATAAAAGTACATTGTTCTTCCGTTAAAGAGCTGTAATTCTCCTTCTAATTTCTTTGCTAAAAATCTGCAAAATTCATTAGCTTTTCCTTTATCTCCAAAGGTTGCAGTAGATGGTAATGTAATTTGTATAAAAGATTGTTCGTTTTCAATTCCTATTCCTACATAAATAGAGTGATAGCGTTCATGATTAGATTTTAAACAAAGTGTTGTATCTGAAGTATCAACCATTTCATATGGAAAGGCAGTGTTTGCGTATGAAAAGCCGAGTTGTTGACCTGTTTGAGCTGTAATTGTTTTATAGTAATGAAATAGTTGTTTAACATCGTCTAGAGAAATAGATTGCTGTTTTGAATTTGGGACGAGTTTAATGACTGCATCTTGCATAATAAACCTCCTAAGGACATAATATATTACTATTTTAACATTGTTGTAAATTTTTTGACAATTAAAAGGGATCTTGCTTTTTTTGTTTAATATATACATTGTGGATAAATCAAGAAGAAAGGAGAGGGACAATGTTTGAGAAATTATATGATGAACATGAAAATACAAAAGTCCGCTTTCTTGGTTTTATGACAAATGAGACACGGTATGATTTTGGTGTGGTGTACACAACTATGTTTTTTGGTAAACCACTTGTTGTTTGTATGCAAACTGGTCGAGCAACTCTCCTTGGACAGGATGATATTGAAAATGTGCACCATTTACAAGATGTCTTTAAACTAAAAACGAGTGAAGAGGCAACAGATCTTGCGCAGTTTTTTAAATTTCTATTGCCACCTACTTCTGTGCATGCTGAATATGAGGAATAATTGTGTCAAAGCAGTCGTAATAATAAATATACGGCTGCTTATTATTTATAAATGTTTCATACTAATGAAATTAAAAAATAATTAATATGTCACAATCAAAACTATTGACTAAAAAAGTATAACATATTAAAATAAAGACAGAAAGTTAAGCGGTTACAAAAAATTCTTAGGAATTACAATATTAGGAGGAATTTAAAAATGGGAACTATCGTATGTCAAATTTGTGAGAACACAATTGCGCATTTTGAGGATGAAAAAGTAACAGTATTATACGGAAAATGCGGTTCTAACTGTGAGTGTGAGCATAAAGAACATACTAAAGCCCAATAAATAAAAAAACGCCTGCATGTGCAGGCGTTTTTTTAGTGGATTGAAGTCGTGTGACCAATTGTTGCAATAATTGCATCGTCTCGGATGGGAATGAGTTCGATTTCTGTTTGCATTTTCTTTGTAGAGGCAAATTGGCTCATCATCCGACTGTCTATCCGTGTTAGAAAATCTGTTAAATATGCTGTTAAAAAAGCGAAAGGAATACGTCGTTGATTGAGTGCATCAATAATTTGACTTTCTGTTTTTACACCGACACCGTGCCCATAAAAAAAGAAATTTCCTAAATAAATTGCATTCTCTCCTTGCCATTCAATTGTCGCTGGGTTCACTTGTGGGTTTTTAAAATAAACAAGGTCACCAGGAACAATTTCTCCGCCTGTTTTTGTAGTGAGCTTTAAATCCTTATCATAGTCCCATGTATATAAGTAAAGATTTGCAAATAAACGATTAAACGTTTCTTCGTCATACAATGCTAACAGTGATTTATAGAAGATAATAATCATTGCAGTTGCACATTCTGTTCCATATTTTTTGCCGTTTAGAAAAATATCACGAATAGCAAAAGAGGGTAACACATTAGGGCGAAGCTGAAAGCCACCTAAATGCGTTCTTTCCCAAAATTTAGGATTACAGAAAGATTGCTTAAATGTGCGAAATTGTAACCCGCTGTTAAATAACTCTAAAGCAGAAGTAATGATATGAACACGGACATTTATATCAAAAGCTAACTCATGTAATGATTGGAAATTGTATACTTCATGATTTCCAGTCATAATTTCTAAAATTTGTTGTTTTTCCGAATAGAAAGGTTCGTTTTCATTTTTTATATATGGATGTACAATGGAGCGGCCAATTACAATCATAAAATCCCACCTATATGTTTACATTCTTTTGATTTTGAATTAAAGGGCGATGAGGCTCTCAGCTAAGAGGGAGTTAAAGTCTAATTGATTCTCACCTACTAGGCCTTTGTGATTGCCGGGAGAGAACTGTCCGTAAGATCTTGATTGAGCAGGCTTTCGCCTTATAGAAGTTTTACATTATATCGTATGAATAGGCGAATAAAGGGTGCATAGGAAAAATAATATGAAGGCTGGGAGAGGAGTATTTATAAATGAAAAATCCCACTCCAAAGATATGAAGTGGGAAGGAAGTTATTTGCTAATTGCTTTATATTCTTTAATGACACGTAAAGTTTGCAATGTCATGTCTTCAGGACCTTGTACTGGTAATCCTGCTTCTAAATTCTTTTGAATATAGTCTAAATTTTCTTGTGTAATAATTTCACCAGGAGTAAAAATTGGAATACCTGGTGGATAGACCATAACGAAATCTGCTATAATGCGGCCAGCAGCTTCTGCAAAAGGAACAACTTCTGTTTCAGAATAAAAGGCATCGCGCGGAGATAGCGCAAGTACAGGGATTTCTGGAATATCTACTTGCATTTGAACACCTTTTTCTGCTCTATGTTTAAAGGTTGCTGATAATTCATGCAGAGCGCGTACTAGTAAATTTGTTTCATCTTCTGTATCCCCAAGTGTAACAAGACACAGAATGTTATATAAATCGGAAAGCTCAACCTCTATATTATAATGCTCTCTTAACCATAATTCTGCATCATGCCCTGTAATTCCCAATTCTTTTATAGAAATAATAAGCTTTGTTGGATCATAGTCAAAAGTTGCATCGGTTCCTAGCAGTTCTTTACCAGGACAATATAGGTGTTCAATTTCATTTACTTGCTCTCGAACTTCTTCTGCTAATTGAATAGTTTTCGTAATAAGTTCTCGTCCTTCTGTTGCTAGACGCTTTCTTGCAACATCAAGTGAAGCTAATAAAATATAAGATGTTGAAGTCGTTGTAAGCATACTAATAATCGATTGAACATGCTTTACGTTTACAAGCCCTTCTCTTACATTTAAAACAGAACTTTGTGTTAATGAGCCACCTAGTTTGTGAACACTTGTTGCAGCCATATCAGCGCCAGCCTGCATTGCTGACATTGGCATTTCGTCATGAAAATGAATATGAACACCATGGGCTTCATCCACTAGTACTGGCATATTGTATGAATGTACTAACTTTACAATTTGCTCTAAGTCAGCTGCAAAACCAAAATATGTTGGATTAATGACAAGTAGTCCTTTTGCATCTGGATGTTCTTCAAGCGCTTTTTTTACAGAAGGAATTGTAATTCCGTGTGAAATTCCTAATGTTGGATCAATTTCTGGATGAATAAAAATTGGTTTTGCGCCTGAGAAAATAATCGCTGACATAATAGATTTATGAACATTTCGCGGTACAAGAATTTTATCTCCAGGACCACAAACGCTCATCACCATTGTCATAATTGCACCACTTGTTCCTTGGACAGAAAAAAATGTATGATCAGCGCCGAAAGCTTTTGCTGCTAAATCTTGAGCATGCTTAATCATACCTTTTGGATGATGTAAATCATCGAGTGGTGCAATATTAATTAAATCAATTGATAATGCGTTATGCCCAATAAATTCGCGGAATTCAGGATCCATTCCTTGTCCTTTTTTATGACCTGGAATATGAAATTGAACTGGATTTCGCTTGCTGTGCTCTCTTAAAGCAGTAAACAATGGTGTTTCGTATTGGGACAATCTATACACCCCTTCTTTTTTTATTAATATTTATTAGTTTTGTTTTATGTTTATCCTGTTCGACTAATCAATAGCAGAAGAGAAATTCTCACTACTATTTGAAGTATCCCTTTATGTTCTATAAAACAAAAGCATTATATCACCTATAGGAGAAGATGTATATAAAAATAATAATGGTAATTATTATTTTTAAGTTGGCAGGCTCAAGCGTAAAAAATGAATTACTGGATTGATAAAAATTTAAGGATAGAGTATCAACGAATGAAGCTTGAGCAAAATAAGTGACGGAAAGAGTGAGGTATATGCACATGAACAGATTATATTTTTTACTGAATTCAAGAAAAATATCATTGATGAGATTACGGATTGGTAAAGAAAACGATTCGTGAAGAAGCATTCAGGTGGAAGTTTCACTTTATCTCGCGTATGATAATGAAGAAGAATAAATTAGAGTGAACTGGAATAGATGAGGTGTTATTATGGAATATCAATATCCAATTAATTATGATTGGTCAACAGAAGAAATGGTTGCAGTAATAAAATTTTATGAAGCGATTGAACAAGCTTATGAAAAAGGGTTGAAAAGAGAAAATTTAATGGGCTTGTATCGTCATTTTAAAGAAATTGTGCCTGGAAAAGCAGAAGAAAAGAAAATCGACAAAGAATTCCAAGAGGTGAGTGGTTATTCCATTTATCGCACAATTCAAAAGGCGAAAGATTTACAGGAAGAAGATATTGTTAAAATGTAAAAATTTTTTGAAAAATAAAAAATGAAGTGTTATAATGGGATAACAACTAAAAACGGACAATACAAATATTGTCCGTTTTGCTTTATCGATTACAAATTTTATATAAAGGAAGGAGTGAGAACATCGTTGTTTCAATTTTTCCGATGAATTGTTCGTCAGTAAGATTTGTAAATTCTTCTGGAGAAATGTGAATTCCTACTAATAATTCTGCTTTTTTAACAGTTCCTAACCGCTCAATCATTGTTTGTAGCTCTTCTAATTGAAGAGTGCTATGTAATTTTACATCAGACTTAGTATGGTCAATGGACCAAACGAAATCATTTGGTATATTTGTTTTTAAATCATTTAAATGCTTTAAAAAGGCATGAGCCGCTTCCATTTTTTGTGGGCACTCATAAATTAATCCAAAGTATATAAAAGCATGTGTTCCCCATAGTCCAATTTGAAAATGAGGTAGCATTTTATATCCGCGTTTATTTGTTGAAAATGCAACCCAAGTATCGTTTGGTGGATTGACTTTACGACGTGCATGTTTCGCGACATGATAGAAAAAAGGTTCACTAGTCTCATTTGTTAAGAAATGAGACAATTGTTCACCGAGAGCTTCTAACTTCGGATGAACGTTCGTTTTAATTGCAGCCATTCTTTCTTCTAAACCATCTACTGAGAACACAGCAAAGTCTTTTTCTTTGAAAGTTTTTGATGTCATGGTAGTTCCTCCAACTCCTAGTTTGTTTTTATTCTAACATAGCTCGTACAATTCATAAAAAAAGACGCTTATAAAAAAATTTGAGATAAAAATTCAAATTAGTTGCATAGATGATTTATCCCACATAATATAGTATAAAACAAAAAATCAGAAAATTAGGTAAATTCAAGTCGAGGGCAAACGAATATTGGGAGGGGGCAAACGAATATGAGACAGGTAATTAATGCATTAAAAAGAACAGATGCGGAGAAGAGAATTCCGGTGTTACGTTTAGAATTAGATTACGAATTAGCAACCCTATATGATGCGATGATGGAAAATGATGACATGAAAAAAGAGGAGTGTATGAAAAAATTAGAAGTGTTAAGACTTGAAATGATCCGTTTAGAGGCGTAATAATAGTGTATGTATAAAAAATAAGTTGGTGCGAACCTTATAAAGGGTTCGTTTTTTCTGTGAATCGTACAGATCGGAGTGTTTAAAAATGCAAGAGGTATGGGAAGAAATTGATGCATACGCAAAACAATGGATAAAAGAAGCGGGGCAGTACCTTATTTCATCAATGAAGCAGTCTCTTATTATTGAAACGAAGTCAAATGCCTCTGATTTAGTAACAAATATGGATCGAGAAATTGAACAATTTTTTATTGGGAAAGTGAAAGAAATATTTCCTAAACACTATATTCTTGGAGAAGAAGGATATGGCGATGATTTGGCTTCAACGGATGGGGTTTTGTGGTTAATTGATCCAATTGATGGCACGATGAATTTTGTTCATCAAAAGCGGAATTTTGCAATTTCAATTGGTATATATGAGAATGGTATTGGGAAAATTGGCCTCGTATATGACCCAGTTCATGATGAGTTATATCATGCGAAAAAGGGTGTTGGAGCATTTTGTAATGAAATAAAAATTCCATCATTACAGCCGGGTGAAATATCTTCAGGCGTTATTGCTGTAAATGCAACGTGGCTTACCGATAACTCTCGTCTTGATATGAGGAAAATGGCACAGCTTGTAAAAAAAGCAAGAGGAACACGTTCGTACGGTTGTGCAGCGTTGGAAATGGTATATGTGGCAACAGGAAGATTAGATGCATATGTGACGCCTCGTTTGTCTCCATGGGATTTTGGTGGAGGGAAAATTATTGTAGAAGAGGTTGGAGGAAAAGTAACGACATTTACTGGAGAGTCGCTTCGAATTATTGAGAAGAGCAGCGTTCTGGTTGCAAGACCAGGTGTGTATGAAGAGATGCTACAATATGTACAGTAAGTGTATAAAATCCATAGAATAAACAAAAAAGTAAGAGGCAGAGAAAATCGCTTCTTACTTTTTGTTGTTATTGTAGTTTACGCATTTTTCTTTTTGTTATAAAGCCGTATCCGATTGTAAAGATCGTACCAATGATACAAATAATTACACCAATCGGGCTATTCTCAGCAATCATAATTCCAATGCCAATCATAAAAATAACACCAATGATAGCTGTTAATAAAAAACGATACTGAATCTGTTCCATATATTTCACCCTCCATTTTTATTGTACTTTCACAAAAGTGAGAATACAACTATATTTTCATTCTTGATTTTATTTTGATTGCTATTGTATCCCCTTCGCTCTTATAATAGAAAAGGATTAAAAAGACACTAGGAGTTGGACATGTTGAAAAAACGAGAAGATTTACGAAATATAGCAATTATCGCCCACGTTGACCATGGTAAAACAACACTTGTTGACCAATTGTTACGTCAAGCGGGGACGTTCCGTGCAAATGAGCACGTTGAAGAACGCGCAATGGACTCAAATGATTTAGAAAGAGAACGCGGTATTACTATTTTAGCAAAAAATACAGCGATTCATTATGAAGATAAAAGAATTAACATTTTAGATACACCTGGACATGCCGACTTCGGTGGTGAAGTAGAACGTATCATGAAAATGGTTGATGGTGTTTTACTTGTTGTTGATGCATATGAAGGTTGTATGCCACAAACACGATTTGTGTTAAAGAAAGCACTTGAGCAAAACTTAACTCCAATCGTTGTTGTAAACAAAATTGACCGTGACTTTGCTCGTCCAGACGAAGTAGTTGATGAAGTAATCGACTTATTCATTGAACTTGGTGCAAACGAAAATCAATTAGAGTTCCCTGTTGTATTTGCTTCAGCAATGAACGGAACAGCGAGCTTAGATTCAAATCCAGCAAACCAAGAAGAGAATATGAAATCATTATTTGATACAATTATTGAGCATATTCCAGCACCAATCGATAACAGTGAAGAGCCACTTCAATTCCAAGTAGCACTTCTTGATTATAATGATTATGTAGGTCGTATCGGAGTTGGTCGTATATTCCGCGGTACAATGAAAGTAGGACAACAAGTTGCATTAATGAAGGTTGATGGAAGTGTAAAACAATTCCGTGTAACAAAATTATTTGGTTACATGGGATTAAAACGTCAAGAAATTGAAGAAGCAAAAGCTGGAGACTTAGTAGCTGTTTCAGGTATGGAAGACATTAACGTTGGTGAAACGGTATGTCCAGTTGAACATCAAGAGGCATTGCCGTTATTACGTATTGATGAGCCGACACTACAAATGACATTCCTTGTAAATAACAGTCCATTTGCAGGTCGTGAAGGTAAGTATATTACATCTCGTAAAATTGAAGAACGTCTTCGTTCACAGTTAGAAACAGATGTGAGCTTACGTGTAGATAATACAGAATCTCCTGATGCATGGATTGTATCTGGACGCGGAGAATTACATTTATCAATCTTAATCGAAAACATGCGCCGTGAAGGATACGAATTACAAGTGTCAAAACCAGAAGTAATTATTAAAGAAGTTGATGGTGTAAGATGTGAGCCTGTAGAGCGCGTACAAATCGATGTGCCTGAAGAATACACTGGTTCTATTATGGAATCAATGGGTGCACGTAAAGGTGAAATGTTAGACATGGTGAATAATGGAAATGGTCAAGTTCGCCTTACTTTCATGGTTCCAGCACGTGGTTTAATTGGTTACACGACAGAATTCCTAACATTAACTCGTGGTTATGGTATTTTAAACCATACATTCGATTGCTACCAACCAGTACATGCTGGACAAGTTGGTGGACGTCGTCAAGGTGTTCTTGTTTCACTTGAAGCAGGAAAAGCATCACAATACGGTATTATGCAAGTTGAAGATCGCGGTGTAATCTTCGTTGAACCAGGTACAGAAGTATATGCTGGTATGATTGTTGGAGAACATACACGTGAGAATGATTTAACG
>Ga0102589_1005714_pt1 | contig 10671 bp, 10 predicted proteins | sample AraplaMF_Col_mLB_FD_76858 | JGI IMG/M metagenome (GOLD analysis project Ga0102589, IMG submission 76858) | Arabidopsis root microbial communities from the University of North Carolina, USA - plate scrape MF_Col_mLB | ecosystem: Host-associated > Plants > Roots > Endosphere | place: USA... | reverse complement strand
TGAAGTGCAAAAATCAGCACTTCACCACAGAAAATGAAAGATGATTAAGTTCTTTCATGGGAGTTCAATAAGAAAAAAGAGCTGCCTATGCAACTCAATGATCTTCAAGTAAAGCACCCGTTTGTTTAAGTACATTTCTTCACAAAAAATGTTTCTTAATGTATATTTCCATATTTATCACAGCTAAATTCTATAGTAAAAACTTTATCAATTGATAAATTATTATAATGGTGAATACCTTCAATACGAATGCTATACGTTTGGCCACCGTCTATCAAAGAGGCTTTGTAAGACGTTTGCTCCCACGTTCCTTTAGAACCTTTTGCTACTTGCGTTGATATCTTGTTTATTCCTGCAAATACTTGGCCTTTTCTAGATTCGCTGTATTGCGTTTCAAAATCTCCTATAACCTCAATTTGAGTTACTATACCTGCAACATAAATATATTTATCTAATGCCCAACCATCGCTTACTTCCGTAGCATCTTGATTTTTATTCGTTGGCATAGTAGCTAACGCTTTCCGTTCCTCTTCCAAAAACCCATCTACGTGTTCCTGAACCCTTTCTGCAAACACTTTCGGATCTACCCAATCTTCTGCTTTAAATTCATCTATTGAGGATACTCCCAGCTGCATTCCTAACTTCTGTTGATTCACTTTTTCTGCGATTTTTACATATTGCTTATGATATTCTTCCTTTTGCTCTTGAGTTAATTTTAAAGGAGTTTTTGGTTTTTCTTCTTTCGTATCAGATACAGTCTTATCTTCTGTTGCTTGATTGACAGGTGAAATCTTTGCCTCCTCTTTCTTAACCTGTTCCTCTGTTTCTACCTTTTCATTGCACCCCGTTAATACGAACATTGTTAATAAAATCCCTACATATAAATGTTTTCTCACCTTCATCCAATCCCCTCTTATTACAATATTTTCTATTTATTATACTTCAAAATAATTTTAAAAAAGCCCCCAAAGCTTCATGAGGGCACTGAAAAAGTCTATATCTTCTCACATTGCGAGGTATTCAACGATTTAATCGTTGAATACCTCGCTTTTTTCATTTGGCACTGTGACTCTACTGTTGTTTTCCGAAGCATTCCGCTCGCTTTCCGCGGGCGAGCGCCGAGCCTCCTCCTACGCTTCGCTTCGTGCGGGGTCTCGTCTGTCTCGCTTTCCCGCAGGAGTCGAGCGATGCTTCTCCAAACAACGCAATGTATCAACCTATTATTTTAGTCATGCTTTCCTTTATAATAAATAAAAGAATTAATGTACAGGTGGTGCCTCCGATGATTTCAAATCAAGAAACCCTTCACTTAAGTCCATTCATGGCGATCTACGATATTGTTGTGCCAAAAGATAATATGCTTCGCCAAATCAATGAACTTGTTGATTTTTCATTCATTTTAGAAGAGTTAAAAACAAAATATTGTTTAGACAATGGACGTAATGCCATTCCCCCAATTCGTATGTTTAAGTACTTATTACTAAAAGCGATTTATGATGTATCAGACGTCGACCTAGTAGAGCGCTCAAAGTATGATATGTCATTCAAATATTTCTTGGATATGGCGCCAGAAGATCCGGTCATTGATCCAAGTTCGCTTACAAAATTTCGTCGGCTTCGTCTCCAAGACGTAAGCTTATTAGACATGCTCATTGGGAAAACAGTTGAGATCGCATTGGAGAAAAAAATCATCGACAGTCAAACGATTATTGTGGATGCCACGCATACAAAAGCACGTTACCACCAAAAATCACCGAAAGAATTTTTACAAGAGAAATCAAAAAACGCTCGAAAAGCTGTCTATAAAATAGACGAATCGATGAAAGACAAATTCCCCGCAAAGACCACTTCTAACGAAGTAAAGGATGAATTAGCTTACTGTAAGGAAGTCATTTCGGTCATTGAAAAGGAACCACAAATTGCACAAATACCCGCTGTCAAAGAAAAGTTGAATGTCTTAAAAGAAGTCGTAGAAGATTTCCAAGAACATCTAAATTACTCTTCTGATGCGGATGCACGAAAAGGGCATAAGACGGCGGAATCTTCTTTCTTCGGGTACAAGACACATATCGCGTTGAGTGATGAACGTATTATTACAGCAGCTGTTATTACAACAGGTGAAAAAAGCGATGGAAAATATCTTCAAGAATTAATTGAAAAAAGCACACAAGCAGGTATGAAAATTAATACAGTTATTGGAGACGCAGCTTACTCTGAAAAGGCAAATATCGAATATACCAAAGAAGAGAAAATCGCACTTGTGGCAAAGTTGAATCCTATTCTTACACAAGGAACACGAAAAGAAGAAGACAAGTTTGAGTTTAATAAAGACGCTGGAATGTTTGTTTGTAAGGCCGGTCATCTCGCGACAAGAAAAGCACGTACGGGAAAAAAAGGAACGAGTAAGAGTCAAAGTCAGACATATTATTTTGACATTGAAAAATGCAAAGTATGTCCAAGGAGAGAGGGCTGTTATAAAGAAGGCGCAAAAAGTAAAACATATTCTGTCACAATTAAGTCGGATACACATGCCGAACAAGAGGCATTTCAAAATACGGAAGCATTTAAGCAATTAGCCGCAAATCGCTACAAAGTAGAAGCGAAGAATAGTGAATTAAAAAACGGACACGGGTACGATACGGCATCGACTGCGGGTCTATTTGGCATGGAAATTCAAGGTGCCACAACGATATTCGCTGTCAATTTGAAACGGATATTAAAGCTACTAAACAAAAATGAATAAGGAATTTAGACTGAAATAAGGCACTTCCTGTTCAAAATTAACAAGAAGTGCCTTATTTTTATCTGAAAAAGGTTCGCTATTATAAATGCGTATGTTTTTCAGTGCCCTCGTTCTTTTAGAGTGGCTGTGTTTTATTAAAGTGCCAGAATCACTGATCCACTTTTAAGCGAAAGTTTAAAAAGGGATATTTATTTATTCAACTTTCGCGGAGCAAAATAAGAAGGCAGACCCTGATATAGCTTGCAAACCTTTAATCCAAGACCCGCTCCTCACTTTGAAAGAGATTGCGCCACTGCAACAAACCTTTTTACCCCTTCTCTTAGTTGTTTTTCATTTGTGTAAGAATAGCTTAAACGTATCCAGGATGATAGTTGTTTTAATGGATCACAAACTTGACCTGGCACAAAGGATATAGATTGTTCAATACTTCTGGTTAATAATAATTCAGTTGGAAGTTTATCTGGGAGTTGGACCCATAAATTAAGACCGCCTTTTGGACTGGTCCATTTCCAATCTGTTACTGCTAGCTCTTCCTCCATAATTTCCTTTCGAATCTGTAGGGCAATCCGGATTTTCTCCAAGTGATGCTGCAATCTTAGTGATGAAAAGTAATGGAGGAAAATTTTTTGATTGAGAAGTGGTGAGCCATTATCAGCTAACGATTTTGCTGTTAGTAGTGAATTCATTAATGATGATTGACAAATAACAGCCGCAATTCTCAATCCAGGTGATATATATTTGCAAAAGCTTCGGATATAAATGACTGTCCCAGCAGTATCATATGTGTAAATTGGTGGTGGCGGGGCATGATCAAAATATATGTCGTGATAGGCATCGTCCTCAATTAATAGACATCGATATTGTTCAGCTAATTCTACTAATTTTTTGCGTTGCTCAACTGATACAGTATAACCAGTTGGGTTATGGAATGTTGGGTTGAGATAAAATAGGCGTGGTTTATATTGTTTCATATATAATTCAACTTGCTTTAAATCGTACCCATCTGGATGGATATCAACCGTTACAATCTGTGCACCTTGTGCTCTAAAAATATCAATCGCTGAACTATAGCTTGGACGTTCAAATAAAACGACGTCTCTTGGCTTAATGAAAGTTTGAGCGATTAAGTGAATCGCTTGCTGTGAGCCAGAAGTGATTAACAGGTCATCTGCATTGAGATGAGTTTTATACTGATTAATAAAATATTGAGTGAGTGTTTCACGTAGCTCTAAATCACCTTGCACGGTTGAGTAGGTTGCAAGTACTTTTGGATAAAGGTCAAACACTCTCTTCACGTAATCTGAAAAATACTGATTAGGCAAAAGGCTTGGATCAATTAACGCCTGAGAAAATTGATAGGAAACAGGTGATTGATGGATTTCAGATAAATGATTTTTTTGAACGTAGGCAGAAACAATTGGATTGTCCAAATATAGATATTCAAAATTTTTCGTCACATTTGATTGGACAAAATAGCCTGCTTTATCTTTTACATAAACTTTGTCATGCTTTTTCAGTAATTGATAAGCCTTTAATACAGTTAATCGATGAACTTTCATTTCAGATGCTAATTGCCGAACGGAGGGAATCTTTTCATGTTCTTTCCATTCTTTACGTTCTATTCGGTCCAAAACATAATCATATACTTTCTCAAAAAGATAATCTCCATTTTGAATCGCTTTACTCACATCGATTCCTCCTATTCAAGACGATTGTACCACGATCTACTTTAATCTGTTCTATCTTTTTCAATCTGTTCTACTGTCTTTCTTTTATGATAGAAAAAGAGGAGGAGTTTTATATGGTTATTATTAATTATTTCTTTATGTGTTTGATTTTTGGAACGACATTTTTAGCGATTAAAATTGGGGTTGATGCAGGAGTGCCTCCATTTTTATCAGCTGGACTTCGTTTTTTCATTGCTGGTTTGCTGCTATTTAGTTTTATGGTTTGGAGAGAAAAAACGACAATACGGTTATTATTTCGCAAAGAGATATTTTTTACAGGAATAGGTTTAACCTTTGGGACGTTCGCCACATTATACTGGGCAGAACAGTATGTGACATCAGGTATTGCAGCTGTCTTATCTGCTACTGGTCCAATGATGATCATAGTTATTCAGACATTCATATTGAAGCAAAAAGGAAGTTGGAAATCATTCATTGGTTGTGTCGCCGGAGTCATTGGTGTCACGCTCTTGATCCTACCTAGTTTTTCGCTTGATATTAGTCCCTTCTGGATGGTTGGTTGTTTCGCCATTATATTGGGTGAATTTTTTTACGCATCTGGAACGATTTATTCGAAGCATGTCATCCGAAAATTTGAAACGACATCACCGATTGCTTTAAATGCAGCGCAAATGATGCATGGTGGGATTTTATTAATCATTTTATCATTTTTTACCGAGAACATTCAGCTTGATTATCTTTTAAGCCCAGCTTCAATTGGCTCTCTTCTTTATTTAACTATTTTTGGTTCAATGATTGGCCATAGCATTTATTATTGGCTTGTCTCAAGGACAAATCCTGTTTTTCCTTCTACATGGCTTTATATCTCACCATTAATTGCCGTTTTGTTAGGTGTTATCTTCTATCATGAATATATTTCTTGGCTAACAGGCATAGGAACTTTGACGATTATTGTAGGAACGGTTCTAGTCAATTTCGAAACATTACGGAAGCTGCTTTTGAGGAAAGGGACTGTTCTTCAGGATGCTAACAATTAACCTGCTAGATTTTGTTCCGGTAAATTCAAGGAATTGGGCCAGATTGTTGAAGAACAACAGGAACCTTTATGTAGCAAGTTAAAATTAATAGCAAGTTTGTGTTATTCAATTAATTCGTAGGTTAGTGTGGTAATTAGCAATACTGTGTAATATAGAATATTACATACAAAATTAGCTTTATTCATTCGATGTTCTTATGTAACTAAACCGACTTTTTTACATCAATAAAATCTAAATATTAAAGGAGCCTAATGTTATGGAAATTTCTAAGGGAGTAGAGATGCTCCAGCTTGAATTTCACGGAAATATTATTCATCCAACTCTTTTATGGGATCAAGAAATGGCTGTTCTAATCGACACTGGTTTCCCTAGACAAGTAGAGGATTTTCGCGTGGCAATGGAAAAGGTAGGAGTGTCGTTCGACAAACTAAAAGTTATCATTTTGACGCATCAGGATATAGATCATATAGGTAGTCTTCCTGAGATATTACAGGAGTGTGGAAGGAATATTAAAGTTTATGCTCACGAACTAGATAAGCCTTATATCCAGGGGGATTTACCTCTATTGAAAGACGGGCACATAGAGAATCCACCGAAGGGAAAAGTGGATGGTACCTTGACTGATGGCCAAGAACTGTCCTATTGTGGCGGGATTCGTATCATTCATACTCCAGGGCATACGCCTGGCCATATCAGCCTATATTTGAAACAAAGTAAAACACTGATTGCCGGTGATTCGATGTACAGTGTTGAAGGAATAATTGGGGGAATTCATGTACCTACCGTACTGGATTTAAAAGAGGCTCGTCTCTCTTTAAAGAAATATCTAGACCTCGATATTGAATCTGTGGTTTGTTACCACGGAGGATTAACTAAGGTAAATATTAATGATCAGATACAAAAAGTAATTTCATTTAAAGAATAAAACTTTATTTTACCCCCATCCAATACAGGACGGGGGTATTGTTTTGGAAGTATTTAACTTTTTGAGTTGTTAAAACATTGACATTACTTCCATTTAATACTATCATTAAATGGAAAACTAGGAAAATAAAAATGTTTTTTTGTTTTCCGATAGGCAGGTGATCATGTTGAAAGATAGAATTTTAAAGGTATCAATAAGTGAAGCTGAACGAAAAGGATTCCGATTTACGATGGGGGAGTTAGCAAAACAGCTTGGTATGAGTACTAAAACATTATATGGATATTACCCCTCAAAGGAAGAACTTTTAAATGAAATGATTAATCTTGCAATTGATGAACTGAAGATGAAAGAAGAAGAAATACTGCATGATTCAGCTTTAAGTCTTTTAGAAAAACTACAGAAATGTCTTGTACTCATTCCAACAGATTTTCAATTTGCTCAGCTCCAATATTTAGAGGAGCTACAAAGATATTACCCAAAGCAGTGGGAAACACTCGATCAATTTATTCATGGACAATGGACAGACATCTTTTCGTTAATAGATGAAGGGATTGCTGCAAATCAAATACGTCCATTTAATAAAGAGATATTTATAGAAGTCTATGTTGGAGGGCTTTATCGATTGATGGAACATGCATCAAAAAACAGAAAAATGATTTCGCTTCAGGATACAATGCAGGAAATGGTGGACATTCTGATGCTTGGGATTCTTAAAGAAAACGTTCATGAAGAAAAATAAATAGGGGCTGTAGATGAGTAAAACTTTAAGATTACTATTTTTAGTTACAGATTTCTTTTTTATAATCTATTGGCTTATCACTTTTTTTCATTTGATTCCAGAAGAGTATTTATATCAGGATTATCAAAATGAATTATTAGTAATATGGAATTGGTCGTTTTTTCCATTAGATATTTTAACTTCTTTCAGCGGGTGTTTGGACACCCGCTGAAAGAAGTTAAAGCCTCCGGCGGATATCACGGAATCGGAAAGAAGTTCTTTGTGCAAGCACAAAGCCAATTCCAGACGCAATTATGCGAGGCATAATTGTTTTCAGCTACTGGTTTTATAAGTCTCTACCATTTTAAAGTGAAAAATGAAAAGTGGAGAGCGTTTGCGTTATTATCTCTTGCACTAACATTTTGCTCAGGACTACAGGCGATTGCTTTTTGGATAATAAAGCTTGATTTTGATCTTATGTGGTGGATACCAAACCTATTTCTTTTACTTTATCCATTGTACTTTATTCCAAAGCTTATTACATTTAAATATAAAGATGTCACATTACAAGCAAAACACAACCACTAATCATCCTCGGTGTGGTTGTGTTTTCTATATTTTGCAAAATTTTGTTCAAGGCTTTCCTTTTTAGTTTTCGTTACACGTTCATGTGTACTGAAAGGGGAGAACTGGCGATTTTTTTCAACGTCTTTCCCTTTAGCACGCTTGATATGTGAGCGCTTCTTTTTTGCTTTTGATTGAGTCATTGTTATTCCTCCTTGTTATTGTAAATATACCATAACGTGGGATTTATTTCTGTTCCGGCTGTACGCTTTACTGGGGGACTTTAGGATAAACCTCTTAGGGCCAAGAGTTAATAAAAAGAAAAACCTCGTAAGTATTATTAACTTACGAGGTCACTCTTATATTAGTGAGATACATCCTGTACAGAAATACCTGTGTTTGCTTTAACATCCACTTCACGATATTTCTTAGCATCTGATTCCTTAGAAAGCAATGTTCCGATGAAACCTCCAAGGAAGCCAAGTGGAACAGATATTATCGCTGGGTTCGTTAACATAATTAACGGATCACCTACGAAAATTGCTTTTCCTTCAACTGGATTCCAAAGGTTTGGTGAAACTGCAACTAGAACTAAAGCAGAAATTAAACCTGTTAACATTGCCGTTATAGCACCAGCTGTATTAAAGCGTTTCCAGTAGATTGTATAGATGATTACAGGAAGGTTAGCTGAACCAGCAATACAGAATGCAAGTGATACTAAGAATGCTACGTTTAATGTTTGTGCACCAAGTGCTAAAAGGATTGAAATAACAGCGATTGTAATAGAACCGATACGAGCTGCAAGTACTTGCTCTTTTTCTGTAATTTTTCCTTTTTTAATGATCTGACCGTAAATATCATGTGATAGGGCAGATGCGCCAGAAAGTACAAGACCAGCTACTACCGCTAAAATTGTTGCGAAAGCTACCGCACATACAAATGAGAATAGAATGTCCCCACCAAGTGCTTCCGCAAGAAGTGGAGCAGCCATGTTACCAGCAGCATTTGCAGCAATAATATCTTCTTTACCAACGAATTTAGCTGCACCGAAGCCTAAGAAGATTGTAAGAATGTAGAAAATACCTACAATCCATGTAGCCCAAATAACAGATGAACGAGCAGTTTTCGCATCTTTTACTGTAAAGAAGCGCATTAGGATATGTGGAAGACCAGCTGTACCTAATACTAATGCGATTAACATTGAAATAGTATCAACACCATTTGAATATTTAAGACCTGGATTCAAATAGGCTGCACCGCTATCAGTTGCAGTTTCCATTTCTTTAAACATCGTTGCAATACTAAAGCCGAACTCTTTTAATACTAAGAATGAAATAATAACTGTACCTATCATTAAAAGACAAGCTTTAATAATTTGTACCCAAGATGTTGCAGTCATACCACCGAAAAGTACGTAAGTCGTCATCATAAAGCCTACGATTAATACTGCAACCCAATAATCGATTCCTAAAAGTAATTGAATAAGTGCTCCTGCACCAACTAGTTGTGCAATCATGTAGAATAATACAATTGTAATAGTGCTTAAAGCTGCTGTACCACGAACTTTAGAGCTATCAAAACGAGCTGTGATCATGTCAGCTAATGTAAATTTACCAAGATTACGTAATGGCTCAGCTACGATATATAAAACCACTAAGTAAGCTACTAAATAACCGATTGAGAAGAAGAATCCATCAAATCCAAATAATGCAACTGCTCCGGCTATTCCTAAGAAAGATGCTGCTGATAAGTAGTCACCAGCGATGGCTAGTCCATTTTGCCAGCCTGTTAACCCACCGCCTGCAGTATAGAAATCACTTGCAGAAGAAGTTCGTTTAGATGCCCACCATGTAATAACTAATGTTAAACCAACTATGGCTACGAAGAAGAATATGGCTGTAAAACTCATTCCGTTATTCATCGGCTGCCACCTCCGTTCTCGTACTCAGCGATAATCGCCTTTGCCTCTTTATCAAAGCTATTTGCTTTTGCTACATATAGGTGACATAAGCACCAAGTCATGATGAATAGCCCTGCTGAATATACCCACACCCAAGTAATTTCCCCAAATGCCTTTTGGTGTAGTACTTTCGTGAACGAAGTAAGAATTGGTAGCAACATGTATGCTGCTAAAAAGAATACAGTCATTGACCAAAGAAATGATTTCTTTTTTCGCACAAGTGCTTTAAACGATTCTTGATTTGCAATCGCATCATAGTCAATCATGATGCCTTTATTGCCTTGATTCTTCCCCATTAACATTCCCCATTTTGTGTTTATTTTTACTGCTTAAAGACTTGATTTTGCTAGTTTAGTGAATTCACATCTTCATTTTATGAGAGAGTTCACAAAATTGCAATACTTTTCAGAAAAAATTATGAAAAAATAGTTTTCGGAAAAATAGTCTTAAAAGAGAATATACATGACAAATATGAGAAATAAAATAATTTTGGAAAATTCTGATAAATAAATAGAGTTAGGTCAATTCTAGATTTTTAGGCGGGAAATTAGGGTAAAATTTTAAAAATAAAGTGGTTTTTTATAAAAAATAAACACTATTTACTCAGTGAAAATTATCTTTTTTTGAAAGAGAATAGTATTGTTAGATAAATAAATTGGCAATTTTTTTACAAAAAAAGTTAAAAAACCCGATGGAAAATCGAGTTTTTTAACTTGTTATTTTTATTATAAAGGATAGGACGATTGATATATCCTATTACAATTATTTGGCTTGTAGAAAGCGATCAATGAGAGATATCGGAAACTGATACACCTGTGTTTGCTTTCACGCGAATTTCCTTATAAATACGATCTGCTTCTTCCTGTGGTACTTTGCTAGAAAATAGTACAGTACCTAAATAACCTGCGATAAAACCAAGTGGAATTGTAATGACCGCTGGAACTGCTAACGGTACGATAGGATTACCAACAAAGATTGCCGCACCTTCAACAGGACTCCATACATTTGGCCCCATGGCACCTAAAACTAAACATGA
>Ga0102589_1005712_pt1 | contig 10673 bp, 11 predicted proteins | sample AraplaMF_Col_mLB_FD_76858 | JGI IMG/M metagenome (GOLD analysis project Ga0102589, IMG submission 76858) | Arabidopsis root microbial communities from the University of North Carolina, USA - plate scrape MF_Col_mLB | ecosystem: Host-associated > Plants > Roots > Endosphere | place: USA... | reverse complement strand
TATTGAGATATTTCACTTGCCTTAGTTGGATGCCTAATGGCATCTTTTTTTCTTTTCTCAATTCTTCAACTGCTATAGGATAAGCTGGATTCTTATCGACTGTCACGACACGAGGCTCAGAAACCACAAGGCTGCAAAGCTTTCTTGAAGAATCGCTTTGCAGCCTTGTGGTTTCTTGCTTTGCTTAGGTAAAAATCGATGGTATTTCCTTTCGAATCGACAGCACGATACAGGTACATCCATTGACTTTTTACTTTGATATATGTTTCATCGACTCTACAAGAGTCATTGATTTGCTTGAGATGATGACGGATTCTTTTGTCTAATTCAGGACCATACTGATGAACCCAAGGCATAATCGTTGTATGAGCAACGGATAAGCCCCTTTTTCTAGAGTGTAGACTCATTTAAAAAACTTTGCAACAGAACGTCCTTGAAACACCGATATAGCCTTTAAAATAAATTTCCATATGCTTTTTGTAAAGTGAATGGTATCTCCTATGTGAAATATTCTAATTTTGCATTGGGAAAGAATTTCTCCATATAAGAATAAAGATAACTTTTTATATCTTCTTCTTCTTCTTTTTGATAAATGTATTTTCCAATTCCATATTTCCCCCATTTATATCTTCTTTTCTCTTCATCTAATTCTAATTTTGTCATGGGATAATTTTTTTCAATTACTCGTTTGGCAGGCTTTGTAAATCGATGTTGAATAAATTCAAATGTGATATCATCACGTGCATCAAGTGGTAATTCAGCATCAAGACGTTCAAACATATGATAGTACCCATCCTGCCAACCTTCATGCAGATAAATAGGGGCCACAATGAACCCAAGTGGATACCCGGCTCTTGCTACTTTTCCAGCGGCCTCAATCCGTTTTGCTAGGGGAGAGGTGCCGGGCTCAAAATTTTTAATAACATAGTCAGCGTTTACACTAAACCGAAATCTTGTTTTCCCGTTATGTTTTGCATCAAGTAAGTGATCTACATGATGAAATTTAGTAACAAACCTCAATTTTCCATACTCGGATTCTCCAAAATGCTCTATTGCGTGCTTAAGAGTATGAGTTAAGTGATCAATCCCTACAATATCAGATGTACAGGATGCTTCAAATCTTGTCAGTTCAGGTGCTCGTTTCTCGATATATTTGTCAGCAGCCTCAAGAATTTCGGCCACATTTACATAAGTACGGATATATGGTTTACTACCCATCGTTGTTTGTAAATAGCAATAATGACAATGGCCCATACACCCTGTTGCAAAGGGAATAGCATACTCAGCTGAAGGCTTTGAGGTGTCAAACTTTAGTGTCTTTCTCACACCAACGACAAGGGTAGATTTTGCTACCCTGTACTTTTGAAAATCATTTTCTCCTGGGAGATCTCTCACTTGGTTATGTGAGGTGGTATACCGAATTTCTACAGCCATTTTTTTGAATTTTTCTTGAAGTTCTCTTCCTAACGGATAATCTAATGCATTTGGTTCAAAGTATACTAGCTTAGGTATAAATGGATTATTCATTCTAATATCCCCTCTAAAGCATCTCCATAATAGTAATTGTAAGCTTGATTTGCCTCTTCTTCTGTAGAATAAACAGCCATTTCATTTGATAATGGATAATAAGTTTCATAAAGAAATAAAGCTAATTCATTTGGATTTTCAGGGTTATTTACAACGGCTGCTGCTTGTATATTTGCTACATCCTGGGTGTGGGGGTTTCGGTAAAAAACATAGACAATATCTCCAGCATGATAAGTTTTGTCTTCGTTAAACAGTTCCATTCCATCACCTTTTCTTTTATAAAATCTATTGGGTACAGTTATTCATTATTAAATTTTTATCTTTAGTGCCTAAAATTATGTCTTCTTTATTATGGAAAAGCGTTTAGCTAATTGATTTAACCCATGTGGGACATACTTCGTTGCAAATCAATAGATTTAATTCAATTCTTTCTTTTGGTGTTCTTTTTTTCAACCAGGGGCAATTGAAAATGTTTTAGACTATAGAAAATTGATGTAATTATAATATTTTTTCAAGAAATTTTAGATTTAAAGAGAACATCCTGCATAGACATGTTATAAGTTTTTTATAAAATTGGGTTATCTAAGAAGGAAGACATATTTTGAAGAAAGTACTATTATTTGGAGATCCAGGTATTGATGATTCCTTAGCTATCATATTTTCTAGAAAAGATGACATACTATGTATATGCTATTACATTAATAGCTCAAATAATTGGTCATTCAATTGGCAGATAATTTGTTTATCTGCCAAACTCTTTCATACGCTTTTTATTTTTTAAAAATTTAGTGTTTGGAGGTATAAAAATGAATTTTCCACATTCTAAAAAAGAAAAGAGTAACAACTCAAAAAACTTAAAATCTGATACTATTAAAACTGGACTTCAGCCAGTAGAACAAGCCATGAATGGATTGTACGGAATGCCAGAAACTGATATTGAAGACAAAGAACACCAAAAAACGGAAATTTGAAAAATAATTAATATTTAGATACTACTTTTATTTTGTATACATACTTTATTCCTAATAAAAAAACCAAGGGAAATCAAAGTTTCCTTGGTTTTTTTATTTTATTATATTATCAAGCATCTACTTTTTTTGTCTCTTCCTTCTTCCGAATCTTTCCAGGCCAAAAAGCGAAACGGCCTAAAACGCCTGTAAGTGAAGGAACAAGAAGAGGTCTTACTATAAATGTATCCAGTAGTACTCCTATTGCTGTAACAATACCAAATTGAACAAGTACTTGGATTGGTAAAGTAGCTAATACAGCAAATGTTCCTGCCAAGATTAAACCAGCAGACGTAATAACACTACCTGTTTGAACCACCCCGTTTTTGACTGCTTCAAGCTGTGGCTGGCTTCTTTTGTTTTTCCATATTTCAGAAACCATAAATATGTTATAGTCCTCTCCTAATGCTACCAAGAACACAAATGCATATAGAGGAATCGCTCCTTGTATTGCAGGAGCATCCATACCATAGTGAAGTAGTAACCATCCTGCCCCTAATGCAGAGAAGAATGATAATACCACTGTTACAATTAAGTAGATCATCGCCACAACAGAACGTAAATATACAAGTAATAATAATGCGATAATACCAATCATAACAGGAATAATCACATTTTGATCACGTTCAGTTGTTTGTTTCGTATCGTATAATGTAGCCGTTTCTCCTCCAATCCATATGTGGTTATTAGCATCACTTATTTCAGCACTTTTCATTACCTGTTTCAAACTTTTTCTTAACTCAGGGATTTTATTCATCCCCTCAATAGAATACGGATTATCTTTTATTGAAACTTCAAACATTTGTAATTGATTATTCTGTTTCCCTTGCACTGGTTCTGTTACTTGATCTATAAAAGAAAGTTTTGTTAATTCTTCTTTGACAGGTACATCTTTTCCTTTTGTATCAACAACAATTTGTACAGGTGCTAACTCACCAGGTGAAAAATGATCAGAGATTAAATTAAATCCTTCACGTGAAGGCATATCTTTTGGAAATGATTCTATTAAATCATACGTAAATTGGATACGTGGAACAAATGAAGCCAATCCACCTAATAAGAATAGTGTTAGCAGGATAATTGTCCATGGTTTACGAATAACAAGATCTCCAAGTTTTTTGCTTAAGAACCCTTTCGATTCCTTTACCTTGATTGTTTTCTTTTTTTTCTTAGCATATTCTTCATTCATTTCTCTTGTTCTTGGGATGAATGGGAAAAATGCTACTCTCCCCAAAATAGCTAATAATGCTGGTAAAATTGTCAAAGAAGCGATTCCCATAAGGAAAACAGCCACGCTAAAAGGTACTGCAAATCTATGGAAAGAACCTATATGAGCAAGTAATAGAGTACCTAATCCTACTACAACGGTAAGAGCACTCATAATGATAGCTCCACCTGATTCTTTAATTGCAAGCTGTAGCGCTTTAAATTTATTTCGCTCCACAAGAAGAAACTCTCGATATCTTGAAATTAGAAATAGACAATAATCCGTACCAGCTCCAAATAATAGTACAGTCATAATTGAAATTCCTTGCGCATCAGCAGTAATCCATCCTTTATCAGCTAAAAAACCTAAAGTTGGACTAATTATTCCATAAGCAAACCCAACTACAATTAAAGGTAAGATTGCTAATAGCGGTGAACGATAAAGAAGAATAAGTAAAGCTAAAACAAGTAATACAGTTGCAACCAATAATTTCACATCAGCCTGACTAAATATGCTTACTGCATCAGTCTGAATACCAACTGGCCCTGATAGACGTACATGCAAACCAGAATCAGAAATCTTTCTTTTAAATGGATCATCTTCCACTGTATTCTTTATGACAATCTGCAGTTCAGCCATATTCTCCTGCAGCATATCTGTCCCTACAGTTTTATCAAAAAACACAGGAGTTACAAGAGACGTACCATCTTCTGAAACATTTTTTGCTAACGCTTGGTGCGGTATGGTATCAAAAGGTGGTAACGTTGATTGCCCCTTTAATGGCGAATTTCTAAGTTTTTGATAAGTATCTTGAATTTTCTTAAAATTCTTCTCTTCTAAACCTTCATCTTTATGCCAAACAATAAGCACAGGGTTTCCTGAATCATTCGGAAATTCTTTCTTAATTATATTATTAGCCTGTTGTGACATAGCCGTTTCAGGAAGATTAGGGGCTGTCTCATCTTCAACGGTATTCACAGCTGGCCAAGTAAACGATAAAACAAGTGTCAACAAGACCCATACAAAAAGGGTAATCCACCTTGCTTTTGGTCCACCGACATATTTCCCCCATGTATAAAGAGGATGTTTTTTCATAATATTCCACCTTTCTTACTAATTTTAGAATTAATTATATATACTGGTTAGTTAATTAATCAAGTGCTATTCAACTGATATGTTATAATATTTTAAATTATGAAGAGTCAGGAGAGAATGATATTGGAACAAAAACAACGTCCTTTAGGAAGACCACCTCAAAATAAAAATACAAAATCTACAAAAGATAAAATTGTTGATATTGCTACAAAGCTGTTTTTAAGTAAAGGTTATCAAATTGTCTCTATGGAAGATGTTGCAAAAGAGTGCGATGTAACAAAGGCAACTGTTTATTATTACTATGCTACAAAAGCTGATCTTTTTACGGATACAATGATTCAAATGATGGCACGCATTAGAGATAATATGCATAAAATTCTTTCAACAAGTAAGCCGCTTAAGGAGCGATTACTTGATGTTGCAAAAGTTCATTTAACCGCAACACTGAACATTGATATCAAGAGTTTCATGAAAGATGCAAAAATATCTCTTTCAGAGAATCACTTAATACAAATGCAAAAAGCTGAAGATAAAATGTACGAAGTATTGGATCAAGCAATACACAAAGCGATACAAAAAGGTGAAATCCCTAAAGGGCACTCGCTTTTAAGTACTCATGCCTTTGTTGCTTTGCTATACTTAGGTGATTACAAAGATGTAAATCAAAAGCCACTGATTGCCAATATAGATGATTTAGCTGTAAGCATTGTAGATTTTTATTGGAATGGATTGGGACATTAATTCAGGATTTTTAGTTATATATATTTCCTTGATATTGGTGTTTACATATTTATATAAAAAGCGACCATACTAATTTTTATGTTAGTATTTTATTGTGAAATACTACATGTTTTACTAACTACGATGCTAGGAGGATATTACGATGGATATTCGTGAAGGATTAATTCCAACTGCATTAGGTACAGCGGTCACAGCTGCAGGTTATGCACTTAAGCAGACACGTGGTTCTAATAAGATGATTGCTAATACGGTATTTGGATTTGGTTTAGCTCATGTTGTTTTAGGGGTAATTGATTTAGTCGAGCATCGTCGTTAGAACGAAGGCAAGCATATTTAAATGCTTGCCTTTTCTATACCAAAAACTTAGATATGCTCATGTGAAAATTTAAATTAGGTATATATTATGCTGAGAAGGTAGTCATACGCTATACATGTATACAAAAAATCTTACTATTTCTATTGAATGATTGAATTGATGTACAAGAACTTTTATATGAATATATATAAAATTTATCTGTTTATTTTAGAAGAATTATTTTTGAAAAGTAAAGATGCCCCCCTAAATTACATAATGTCAAACATGATTAATCAAAGTACTTTAAGCTCATACTAACGTATGTTTTATAAATACTAGAAATGGGGTTGATTAAATATGGAATTTGAAGGTAGAAATACTACTGAATCTGCACTTCTTCAATATAAACATGGGTTGGGTTTATTTACGGAAAAAATGCCAAAACTGGCTGAACAGTTTAATTCTTTTACAGAGGAATGCTTTAAAGAAGGTACATTATCAAAAAAAGTAAAACAATTGGTTGCTTTAGGGATAAGCCTTTACTCTCAGGATGAGTATTGCATTATTTATCACACTAAAGGATGTATAGATCAAGGAGCTTCAGAGCAGGAAATTCTTGAGATCATTGGCGTAACAGCTGCATTTGGCGGGGGAGCTACCATGAGTCAGGCGGTCACACTTGTTCAAGAATGTATGCAAGAGTTAAATGAATTAAAGCAGTGACTATCCAAGATATTGTTAAAAACATGTTTAATTTTTTGGGTTGTATTTATTACATTTTCTTGATAAAAACCAAACAATACAAAAACTTGAGCATTTTTAATTATGCTCAAGTTTTTGTAATTTATCAATTCATGCTGTAAATTGTCCAAGATAAATATGTAGCAAAAGCAGACCATAAAAGATAAGGGGTACGGCAACGATTCTGGGTATGAGGGGCCACTTCACTCAAGGAATCGACTTTTTTAGTTATTCTTAATGAACTAACGCATGCGTTAGTTCATTAAGTAAGAGGTTTGAAAAAATAGCCTGTATATATTCGAACGATGAATAACTTACCTATTTTCTTGTGTTTGTTTGCACCACATGCAGAAAATTCAGAAAAACGTAACATATTATTTATCTGTTTGTTTTTGCTTCTTTTTCAAATACTCCGCACGCAATTTTTCAAGTTGCTGCTTTTTATCAAATTTGGCAGGCGTCTGTTTTTCATGAAACTTTGTCACAGCTACCTGACCTTTGTAATCCAATTGATATTTTCCCACTTTGTTCACCTACTTTTCTTGTCTTTAAAGAGAATCTATTCAACAAATATAATATACCTTATTTTACTGAAGTAAACCTTATTACTTTATTAGTTTTTCTACTTACATCTATCTTAATCCAAATATTTCCTACTTAAACTAACCTGCCCCGTTAGTTTAAGTAGGAAACTTCACAATCTCAATAGAGTAAACCCTATTGGGATGGTTCTTTGAAACAAGTCACATGGTACTTGTCATTTTTGGAGGTAATTTACACCTATTTTAAGTGTTATTTTGCACAGGTTCCAAATAAAAAGGAGATGGCGATCGCCACCCCTTAAATACTTTTCTGCAACAATCGTGCCCCGATTGCGGAAGAACGTTCTGCTGTAGCTTTGAAATAAAGTTTAATCAAAAACACCTCGCAACCTCATATTTTACGATAAGTAAAAAGAATCCATTTTGAAAAAAAGATTGATCAAAATGGATTTTCGTGTTAGAAATATAAAATTAATTTTTATAACAAAGTCTGATTAAAACTCCTAGAAATGTTTAATAGGAAAATTGACTTACTTGCACTAAAATTAACTTATTCTTCAAACCAAAACAGAACTTCAATAGGTGCTTTTAAAACTTTCGCAATATCATAAGTAAGTTTGAATGAAGGGTTATATTTACCATTTTCGAGATTACCAATCGTTTCTCTTCTAACACCAACCTTGTTAGCTAAATCTTCTTGAGACATATTTAGCCTTACCCTATATTCTTTCATTCGAGTCTTAATTGGCATCTTGCATCCCTTTCTTTTCTCTATGTTCAAATATTTCAAGACTAATTAGGAATGTACCGAATGGTATGAAAAGCGAAATTGTAACAAGGAATCTAATTACATCTAAATTTTCCAAAATCAAAACACTTAATGTTACTATAATGCCCAGTATGAGTGCTACGAAAAATGCTCTTGTAGCGGCGATACGAACATGCTGTATAAAGAGCTCATCGGGCACAACCTTTGCATACAAAAAGAAGAAAAAGAAACCGAAAAAATAACCTACAAACGATGAATAATCACCTAAAAATGAGAACGGGCTTAAAAAGCCAAAAAAACCGAGAAACCCCAAATAAGATAATTTATTTTTCATATAATCCCTCCTGTGTGATATATTTCGCTCTTTATGATAAAAATATATCACATAGATTAAGAAATAAAAAGGTCCTATGGTTCATTTCTATAAAACAGTACGACTTTTTTATAAACAGTTAATCTTTTTTTAAAACGGTTAATCTTTGTTATAAACGATTCAACTTTCTTTCAAATCCACAGCTGCACATCTATGCTTTCTGGATAACGAAGAAACAATCCTATTTTGCGTAGTTCTCCTTCACTAAATTTAAAATAGAAGCTTTGCATAAAGAAATTAATTCAATCAAGCCATAGCTATTCACCACAACTAGAGCGTCTCATCCAATTTCTGAATCTTTGAGTGGGAAATTAAATATACATTGCCAAAAATGTCGATTTTGTCTCCCTTTGTACGTACGGCGCAATCTTTGTTCGACGCATAAATATTCATTTCTTCCGATAAGGGAGACAGTTCGCTTTGAACCAGCGCAATGTTATTTTCAAGATCAAAATGAGACAGGACGGAAAAATCGTCAAGGCCGATTCCGTCGTAAACAGAGCTTATTTCATCTCCAAATTTTTTCGAGCATAACCATTTAGCGGACATATTTATCGCACCAGCGCTTGCTCCCATCACAACGGCTCTGCTTTTTTTAATCAAATCCGACAATTCATATTCCATCAAAAAACCATTTTGTTTAAGAATATTTCCACCCAACAAGAAAATGACTGAAGCATTTTGAATTAACGTTTGGGCCTCTTCCTTCTGTACGCGATAATTAATTAAATGATATTCATCAAATATAATGCCGGCCTGGTCAAGCCACGATCGTTCAGTAGCACCATCATCTTCATAAGAAAATGGATTCGAGCTAATCATAACAAGCGATTTTCTATCAGTTATATCCTCCTGTAACACCCTGCCCAGATTCTCTGGAAAAAAATTGTTAAACCAACCTAAATAATAGTGAGTTTTCATAAGTACCTCCCGTAGTAAAGTGTAAATAACATTAATTTCCTGCGTTACTCATTCTGTTTTCTTGTCACCAACACAATATTCTCAATATGGCCCGATTGCTGAACAATCTAAAAAAATTCTTCCTCAACTTTATTATAGCTTACTCTAATAGAAGTTGTCGTTTGTTCCAAAACTCGTAAGTTTATGAACAGAGGATTAAACTCAATAATATCAACGTTTTCTAGCTATAATCGTGTTCATAAAGTGTGTAAGCAAATCAATGTTCAATTAAACTTATATTTTTATCTTTTTGAACATGTATGCACCTTTAAAGAATGCTGTAAGGATTTGTACTCCTTAGCGTACAGTTTCCCCAGAATTATATAGTGACCCCTATAAAACCAACCTCATATAAGCTTATTATACCCTCTCAGACAAACTAAAAGAGGTTCTGGTGCAAAAACCATTTGATAGAGATATAGAACCTACATGGCCTATTCAATGACAGATTATGATGCAATTCCAAATAACTTATGTATGAACCCAACTTCATTTTGAGCAGACTTCACCTGTAGGTTAAGTTGTCCTTTTTTCATCATATGCATGGCTTCAACGCCGCTCAATATAGAAGTGGCTGTTTCATACGATTTGAATCCTAACATAGAACGTACACGTTTCTTAATGAAACGGTGATCCTGTTCCACTATATTATTGAGATATTTAACTTGCCTTATTTGTATGCCTTCAGGCATATGTTTCTCTTCTTTTAACTCTTGAATCGCTACGGAATAGGCTGGGTTCTTGTCTACTGTTATAGCACGAGGTTTATAAATATGAGAAGTAGCCAAGGCTTTCTTGAAAAAGCGCTTGGCTGCTTGTTTATCTCTTGATTCACTTAGATAAAAATTAATGGTGTTTCCTTCAGAATCTACTGTGCGATATAAATACATCCATTGACTTTTTATTTTCACATACGTTTCATCGACTCTCCAGGAATCATTTGTCGTCTTAAGATGACGTCGTACTCTTTCGTCTAATTCAAGTCCATATTGATGCACCCAACGCATAATGGTGGTGTGAGCAATAGACAAACCTCGTTCTTCCATCATTTCTACCAAATCACGAAAACTGAGGTTGTACCGTAGGTACCATCTCACAGTTAATAAAATCATATCAGGTTGATAATGCTTCCATTTGAACAAATTTTCCTTTTTCATACCGATCACACACCTTTTTCTAGAGTAATACTATCAGTATGTCCAAGTTTAGAAGATTACTTGCAAAAGTTTTAGAGTTTTTGCACCAGAACCTTTATTTGTAAAAGAAAATAAAAAAAGAGAGCAAATTGTTCCCTTACCACTGTTCAATGGAAAAGATTTCTTTTATTTTGAAATCAAATCACAATATATCTTTGTTGTTTTGCAACATTTTCACGTACAATGAAACTTGCTTTGCAAAACGACCTTGCTGACGTCC
>Ga0102589_1005710_pt1 | contig 10673 bp, 9 predicted proteins | sample AraplaMF_Col_mLB_FD_76858 | JGI IMG/M metagenome (GOLD analysis project Ga0102589, IMG submission 76858) | Arabidopsis root microbial communities from the University of North Carolina, USA - plate scrape MF_Col_mLB | ecosystem: Host-associated > Plants > Roots > Endosphere | place: USA... | reverse complement strand
CCCAGGAGATGGCGGCGCGCATGCTGCAGAAGGGCGTCTATGTCATCGGCTTCTCCTTCCCGGTGGTGCCGAAGGGGCAGGCGCGCATCCGCACGCAGATGTCGGCGGCCCACAGCGAGAACGACGTGCGCCAGGCGATCGCCGCCTTCGAAGCGGTCGGCCGCGAGCTTGGCGTGATCTGAGGGAGAGACTGATGACGAACATGATGAAGGCGCTCGTCAAGTCGAAGCCGGAAGAAGGCCTCTGGATGGAGCGGGTGCCGGTGCCGGAGATCGGCCCGAACGACGTGCTGATCAAGGTGAAGAAATCGGCGATCTGCGGCACCGACGTGCACATCTGGAACTGGGACCAGTGGGCGCAGAAGACCATCCCGGTGCCGATGGTCGTCGGCCACGAGTTCATGGGCGAGATCGCCGAGGTCGGCTCGGCCGTCACCAAGTATCATGTCGGCGAGCGGGTGTCGGGCGAGGGCCATATCGTCTGCGGCAAGTGCCGCAACTGCCGCGCCGGCCGCGGCCATCTGTGCCGCAACACGCTCGGCGTCGGCGTCAACCGGCCGGGCTCCTTCGGCGAGTTCGTCTGCCTGCCGGAATATAACGTCGTGCCGATCCCTGAGGACGTGCCCGACGAGATCGCGGCGATCTTCGATCCGTTCGGCAACGCCGTGCACACCGCCCTTTCCTTCGATCTCGTCGGCGAGGACGTGCTCGTCACCGGCGCCGGGCCGATCGGCATCATGGGGGCACTGGTTGCCAAGCGCTCGGGTGCGCGCAAGGTGGTGATCACCGACATCAACCCAACGCGGCTGGCGCTCGCCAAAAGCGTCGGCATCGATTACGTCGTCGACGCCTCGAAGCAAAACCTCGCCGACGTGATGAAGGCGATCGGCATGACCGAGGGCTTTGATGTCGGGCTGGAGATGTCGGGGGCGGCACCGGCCTTCCGCGACATGATCGACAAGATGAACAATGGCGGCAAGATCGCCATCCTCGGCATCGCGCCGGCCGGCTTTGAGATCGACTGGAACAAGGTGATCTTCAAGATGCTCAACCTCAAGGGCATCTACGGCCGCGAGATGTTCGAGACCTGGTACAAGATGATCGCCTTCGTGCAAGGTGGGCTCGATCTTTCTCCCGTCATCACCCACCGCATCACGATCGACGAATTCCGCGACGGCTTCGAGGCCATGCGCTCCGGCAATTCCGGCAAGGTGGTGATGGACTGGTAAGGCCAGAGGGGCCCGCACGAATTGCCTGGTCCCTGGAACGACCATAGATAGGCGATAGTCGGCATCTCCGCTCGCAGCGGGGGGCAGTGACGCTTTCATCCCGGGTTCGGAGGGCGCACTAAGATCTGCCGTCCGAAGCTAGCCTGGTCTTCTCGCAAACGCGGAGAGAGGGCGGGCAAACCGCCCTCTCGTCGGCGCACTTTCGTCAGCGTTTGTGATGAACGCTTTGCAGGCCGTAGACCGGTGTCTGGATGCCTTCCAATCGTGCCTTCAGTTGCAGCGAGAGATACTGCGAGTAATGGCGCGACTGGTGCAGGTTGCCGCCGTGGAACCAAAGCGCCTCCTGTTGCGTCGGCTTCCACATGTTGCGCTGCTCGCCCTCCCAGGGGCCGGGGTCTTTCGGCGTATCGGAGCCGAGCCCCCAGACCTTGCCGATCCGGTCGGCGGTCTCCTGGTCGATGAGGTCCGCGACCCAGCCGTTCATCGAGCCGTAGCCCGTCGCATAGACGATGACGTCGGCCGGGATTTCTTTGCCGTCAGACAGTTTTACCGAGGTCTCGGTGATCTCCTCCACCTGTCCCGCGGCAAGCTTTACCTTGCCATCGATGATCAGCTGCGAAGCACCGATATCGATGTAGTAGCCGGATCCGCGGCGCAGGTACTTCATGAAAAGACCCGAGCCGTCCGCGCCCCAGTCCAGCTGGAAGCCGGCTTTCTCCAGCGCCGCGTAGAAGTCGGCGTCGCGTTCGCGCATCTTGTCGTAAAGTGGGATCTGGAACTCGTGCATGATCCGATAGGGCAGCGAGGCGAAGATGAGGTCGGCCTTGCCCGTCGTCACGCCATTTGCCAGCGCCTGTTCGGAATAGAGCCCGCCGAGGCCGATATCCATCAGCGTGTCGGACTTGACGATATGGGTCGTCGAGCGCTGGATCATCGTGACGTCGACGCCTGCTTCGTAAAGTGCGGCGCAGATGTCATGGGCCGAATTGTTCGAGCCGATCACGACAACTTTCTTGCCCTTGTAGCCATCCGGCCCCGGGTGCTGCGAGGAATGATGCTGCTCACCCCTAAAGCGCTCGCGGCCGTTGAAATCCGGGATGTTCGCCTTGCCGGACATGCCGGTTGCAAAGACGAGCTGTTTCGGCCGCAGCACCACTTCCTCGCCGTCGCGGTCGACCACGATCGTCCATTCATTCGTGACTTCGTCCCATTTGGCCGACTTGGCGGTGGAGCGTGTCCAGTAGTTCAGCTCCATCACCTTCGTATAGAATTCCAGCCAATCGCCGATCTTGTCCTTCGGCGCGAAGACCGGCCAGTTCTTCGGGAAATCGATGTAAGGCAGGTGGTCGTACCAGACGGGGTCATGCAGGCAGAGCGACTTGTAGCGCTTGCGCCAGCTGTCGCCTGGCCGATCGTTCTTTTCAAGGATGATGGTGGGCACGCCCAGTTGACGAAGCCGAGCGCCGAGTGCAATGCCGCCCTGTCCGCCGCCGATGATCACGACATAGGGCTGATTTTCATAACCGAGCGTGCGCTCCTCATGCTCGCGCTCCTCCTTCCAGGTCTTCGCGCCGATATTCTGGCCGTGCTTGGCGCCGAGCGGGCGGGTAAAGCCGGACTTTTCCTCGTGGCCCTTGAGTTCGGCAAGCGCCGTCAGCAGCGTCCAGATAAGGCCGTTCTTGATGCGCACGAGGCCATAGCCGCGCCCCGTCGCCGTCTCGAATGAGATCCAGCTTTCGAGCACGCCATCGGCCTCGGTCGCTTCCTCGCCAGCGGCGACGCGCCAATTGGAGGGCTTTGCGAAGGCGAGCTGCGCATCGAGCATGTCGCGCACCTGATCCCGGCCCTCGACCGTCTTGATGTTCCAGGTGAAGGCGACGAGGTCGCGCCAGTAGCATTCCTCGGCAAAGAGGTTGACCGCATCGTCTATGCGGCCGGTTTCGAGCGCGGCGCCGAAGGCATCAAGCAGCGCCTGGACGCGGGTGGTGGGGGTCTTCTCGAGCATCGTTTCTCCTCCTGCTCTATGATGAAGATGGGACGGCTCCTCAACCGCCCCGCAACGCGGACCGGCCTAACGCTTGAGGTCGATCAGTATTTTCAGATGGGTGCCGGCGGGATCGAGCAGCTTGTCGAACCCTGCCGAAACCGCCTCGCCGAGCGAGACATATTTGGTGACGATCTTCCGAGCCGGAATCTGGCCGCTCGCGATCAGGCGCGCGACACGCGGCCAGTAGTGGGTCGGGTAGGCCCAGGAACCGCGGATATCGATGTCCTTGAAGGTCACGTCGAACCAGTTCAACGGGCTTTCTCCGGGGTGAAGACCGGTCTGTACGACGACGCCCTGCTTGCGCACGGCGCTTGCGCAGGCCTTGAGCGCATGTTCGTTGCCGACGCATTCGATGGCGACGTCGCAGCCGACACCACCCTCGGTCTCGGCCTGAACGACGTCGCTGACCTTTTCCATCTTCGGATTGATTGTGCGGACGTCGCCCAGCGCTTCCTTGGCCAGCGACAGTCGCGTCTCGTTGGGATCGGAGAGGAAGATCTTCGAAGCGCCGGCGGCTCGTGCAGCCATGGCGACGAGAATGCCGATCGGCCCTGCGCCTGTGACCAGCACGCTGCAACCGGCGGTGACGCCGCCGCGATCGCAGGCGTAAACAGCGACTGCGGCGGGCTCGATCAGCGCGGCCTCCTCGTCGGACAGTGCATCGGGGATGGGCTGGACATTGTAGTCGTTGAGAAGGGCTGCTTCCGCCATTCCCCCCGAATGCCAGGAGAGGCCCGCAAGTGCGAGGTTGGCGCTCAGGTGAAACAGACCGCGATCGGCGTAATAGTCGCCACGGCGGGGCATGATCAGCGGTTGGACCGAGACCCGGTCGCCCGGCTTCACATGGCTGACCCCTTCGCCGACTGCCTTAACGACGCCGCCGAATTCATGACCAAGGATCTGTGGCCCATGGGCGCCGGTAAAGGGATGCGGCTCTTTCGGGATGAAGATCGGCCCATAGGCGTATTCATGCAGATCGGTCCCGCAGATGCCGCAGAAACGGTTCTCCACCAGCACCTCGCCCGGCCCGGGCTGAGGCGGGGCCTCGACATCGTCAATACGTAGATCCCTGGCAGCGTGAAAGCGCAGAGCTTTCATTGTGTTTCCTCCTGTTGTTCTTGCACAGGAGGGACAGCAAGCAGCATGCCAAATCGCGATTCCGCTTATTTCTGCGGTAATATCAATGGCTTAAAAATATCCGCAGCCGAAAGCCTCGGGGAATGCAACAGTTGCTGCGCAACAGGTGTTGCAGGCGTTGCGTCAGTTGAGACGCTTCAGGCGACGATGGATGGTGGAGCGGTTGACACCGAGCTTTCTTGCAAGTGCCGAGACGTTGTCGCCGCAGTCTCGCAGCGCCTGTTTCAGTGCATCATCCTCACCAGGCAACGAACGGACGGCGGCGGCGAAGAGATGTTCCGGCAGGCACTCGGTATCGATGAGGCCACTTTCGGAAAGCGCGGCGGCCACCCGCAGGACGTTGGAAAGCTCACGCAGATTTCCCGGCCATTCATGCGCCAGCAAGGCTGTCCGCGCGGCCTTGTCGATGCGGTAGGGTTCGTTGTTTTCCTTCTCGATGCGAGCGAGCAATTGGTCGATCAGCCAGCCGAGATCCTGGCGCTCTCGCAAGGCTGGGAGGCAGAGCGTTGCGGCGTTCAGGCGGTAATAAAGGTCTTCTCGGAAACGGCCTTCCTTCACCAGTTCCGCGAGATCGCGGTGGGAAGCGGAAACGACGCGCAGGCGGATCGGGCGCGCCTTCAGCGCGCCGACCGGCTGGACCTCATTTTCCGAGAGCACGCGCAACAGCCTGCTTTGCAGCGAAAGCGGCATGTCGCCGATCTCGTCGAGGAACAGGGTGCCGCCGTCGGCATCCTCGATCAGGCCGCGCTTGCCCTTCTGGCTGGCGCCAGTGAACGCGCCGGGAGCGTAGCCGAAGAGTTCGGATTCGATGAGATGTTCCGGGATCGCCGCGCAATTGACCGCGACGAAGTTGCTATTGCCGCCGCAACTGTCATGGATCGCGCGCGCAAGATATTCCTTGCCGCTGCCCGTTTCCCCTTGAATGAGAATAGAGATGTTGCGGGTCGCAAGTTTCGCTGCGCGGGTCTGCACCCGTTCCATTGCGGCGTCGCCGCGACTGAGATCGCGCAAAGCCCGTGGAAGGCGCGGTTCCGCGCCGGCAGGCGTGCGAAGGCTGACGACGGGCGCGATGGCGCTAGCGAAAAGGACAAGACCACTCTTGGCTCGAAGCAGGCGTTCGCCGTTCGGCCGGCCGCGCATGAAATTTGGCAGGTCGTCCACGTCGATATCGAAGACCTCCGAGACCGGAAGTCCGAGAAAATCACGCGTTCTGAGGCCGCGGATGTTCATCGAGCGGGCGAGTGCGCCAAAACCGCCATGGGTCATGCCAGTGATGCGCCCGCTGCCATCGAGGGCGATGGCAGCGTCCGGATCGACATCAAGGAATTCCGGGGACCGCGCGAGCCGCAGGACCCAGTCATTGCGGGTACGGGTCATGAGATTGGCGAGCTCGATCCGCCGCGCAGTGGCGGACACCAGATGCAGCGCCAGCTGCTGGCTCGCCTTGGCGGTGGGTGACCGCAGCTGCGAGATGTCGAGCACGGCGGTAAGGTCGCCAAGCGTGTCGAAGACGGGCGCCGCCGTACAGGTCAATCCGATATGGCTGGCGTCGAAATGATCGTCCTGATGAATGATGACCGGTTCGCCGGAGACGATGCAGGCCCCGACGGCACAGGTTCCTGCTCGGCTCTCCGACCATTCCGAGCCGAGATAGAGACCCGCCTTGCGCAACTGGTTGTCGAAAGTCGGGTCGCCCATGAAATCGACGGTGACGCCACGCGCATCGGATAGCAACAAAACATAGTTCTGTTCGGCGACCTGGTTGAACAGCCCTTCAAGGCCGGAGCGGCCGATGCGGATCAGTTCTTCAGCCTGTTCGCGATGCTCGCGCAGCTTCGATCCCGGAACGATATAGGCTTCCTGCGCGATCGTCGGATCCAGCTTGTAATCATTGAGGCAGCGAAGCCAGGATTGGACCACGGGTGCATCGCGCGGGCTCGCAGCGCCCAAGCCAACACGCTCTATCTCACGCATATGCGACAGCGGCGTTATCATCGATCAGCCTCCCAAGCGGGAAGCTGACACACTCTCGGCGTGTCGACAATCCATATCTATCAATAGGCAAAGCAGCGACCGGGGGGACTTCCCATGCGGTATCGATCGGAATCCGCGCCATCGTGATGCTGCAGCCTGAGTGCGTTTTCGTTTCTCCATTCTAAGAATCGCGTCGCCGGCGCTTTCCGGCGAGTGCTTCGATCCCCGCGGGAGCCTATCCGCGCCCATTGCTATCGCGGTTAAAAAATGCGCAGGGGCAAAAGAGTTTGAGGTGTGGGCGACAGGCCACAGTCAGAGATGCTAGGGGTGCTCACCGGGAAGGGGCACTCTATCAAGCAGGAGACTTCTCGATGAGCAGAACTGCCATGAACGCCCTAGGACAGCCGGTCTATTACAGCGGAAGTTCGACGGCATGGTATTCCGCAACCGGATCCGGACCGACCCTTTACGGCACGCCGGCCAACGATTCCATCTGGGGCGATAGTTCCGTCGACGTAACGATGGTCGGCGGCACGGGCGACGACATCTACTACCTTTATTCATCGACGAACCGGGCCGAAGAGGCCCCCGGCGAAGGCGTAGACACGATCGATACGTGGATGAGCTACACCTTGCCGGAGAATTTCGAGAACCTGACCGTCACCGGCAACGACCGATATGCGTTCGGCAACAGTGCCGACAATATCATCACCGGTGGTTCGGGCAGCCAGACCATCGACGGACGCGCAGGTAACGACGTGCTCATCGGCGCCGGTGGAGCCGATACTTTCGTGTTCGAACATGGCAACGGCAGCGACCTCATCGCCGATTTCAGCTCCAACGACACGGTCCGCCTCGATGGCTATGGCTTCACCTCGTTCGACCAGGTCCTGGCCAATTCTGCCCAGGAGGGGGACGATCTCCGCCTTCATCTCGCCGAAGGCGAAAGTGTGGTCTTCGCCGATACGACAACCGACCAATTGCAGGAGAGCCAGTTCAAGCTGAACCTGGACCGGTCCGCCTTCACGCAGACTTTCTCGGATGATTTCGACACGCTTCAACTCCGCAGCGACACAGGCGGTGTCTGGGATGCGAAATACTGGTGGGCGCCGGAAGAGGGGGCAACGCTAACCGAAAACGGCGAGCTGCAATGGTACGTCAATCCGAGTTATGAGCCGACCGCTTCCATCAACCCGTTTTCGGTCGAGGACGGCGTGCTGACGATCACCGCCGAGCGCGCCTCGGAAGAAATCCAGTCCGAGATCGGTGGCTATGATTACACGTCCGGGATGCTGACGACCTATTCGTCCTTCGCCCAGACCTACGGCTACTTCGAGATGCGAGCCGACATGCCGGACGATCAAGGCGCCTGGCCCGCTTTCTGGCTGCTACCCGCCGACGGCTCCTGGCCGCCGGAACTCGACGTCGTCGAAATGCGCGGGCAGGACACCAATACCGTGATCACCACCGCCCATTCCAACGAAAGCGGCGAGCACACCGTGAGCCGAGACGGAGTGCAGGTCGCCGATACCGATGGGTTTCACGACTATGGCGTGCTTTGGACGGAGGATGAGATCGTCTGGTACTTCGACGACACGGAGATCGCCCGCACGGACACGCCCGCGGATATGCACGAGCCGATGTATATGCTCGTCAATCTCGCGGTTGGAGGGATGGCCGACACGCCTAATGACGACTTTGCCGACGGCGCGGAGATGAAGATCGACTCCATCGAGGCGTACTCGCTGGACTCCGACTGGGATATCTAAGCGGACGACGAAGGGTCGGCCGCTTCCGGAGCGGCCCACCCTGGCAAACGGCCATGTCATGACCATGCGCAGCGTCTGTACGGATGGGCTCCGCCTTCGTCGGGTTCCGTGGCGAACCGGATGTCACTACTCGACGCAACGGCCAGGACGCGAGGGACGGCCACATCAGCGTCAGTCTGTGTTTCCGGTTCCTCTATCGTCTTGCAGGGTTTCGAGAAGCAAGCTCATTTCCCCGAGCGCAACGGTTTGGGACATGGCAATGTCCACAAGCGCGTCTCTGAACCGGCTGCGCTGCGAGGCGTCGCGTCGCTGCAAGCCTTCGAAACGCGCTGGGCAAAGGTCACTCTCTGGGTGCAGCACGATTGCTCACCTCCTGCACCACGCCGGACGAATGGCGAACCTGGCGCGCTTGTCGTAGCAGATAGGAACCCAACTCTGCGGCTGCGGCGATATCGGCGAAGAGCAGGCCCGCCTCAGCCATGGTGCCGTCGTCGAGCTTATCTGTTTCCTCCGGGTCGAAATCATCCAGCAGTTCGAGAAGTGCCGCGATCCTACGCCGTTGCTCGCCGGCCGCGGTTAACAGGCTCCGCTCGATCCGCTCGCGCTCCAGCCTCTCAAGGTCGCGCAGGGCCTCGCCCACGCGGTCACGGCATTCGCAGTCGACGGCGCTGCTCAAGACCGCGCCGTGCATCCGTGCGATCGCACGGCTGATGTCCTCATTTGTCTGGGCCAATGTCGATGTCATCGCGGGTTCGGCTGCTCGCATTGCGTTTGTTGCACGTCCAGAGTTGCGTAGCGGCATCTTTCGGCGCTGCGCAATCACGATCCGGCATTTTCGACGTCCAGCCTAAGGGCAAGTGCCAGCGGGTTGTTTGAACCAGCGCAAAGAAAGGAAGCTTTCCACTGGCACGCCGCTTGGCCAGGACAGCCGGCCGCTTTTTAGCCCTACGGCCGAAGAGACTTGAGGTCTCCGACGATCACCACGCAGACCTCGGCCGCAAGGAAGGACGGGACTTCCGCCAGTTATTCCCATATCAAGTCCACGGGATGCGTTGCAGTCGCAACCGCAACGACAGACGGCCGGTCGCCTTTACCGCGACGGCATCAAGACCGTCCTCGACCAGACCCTGGCCGGTATCAAACAAGGAAAGACACCCGACGAGCTTGTTCAGGAGGTGAAACTTTCTCCTGAGCTCTCAAAGAGCCCCTACCTGCAAGAATATTATGGCACTGTCGCGTGGGCTGTGCGTGGTATTTACGCCGATTACGTCGGCTGGTTCGATGGAAATGCCACGAATTTGAATCCTCTTCCGCCCGGGGAGCGCGCCCGAAAGATGCTCGAAATGGCAGGAGGCCTAGATAAGGTCATCGCCCGCGCCCGGGAAGCCATTGAGGGCAAGGAGTTTCAATGGGCGGCAGAAATGATCGACCATGTGTTGGCCGTTGACCCTGCGAACATGGCAGCCAAGGAGATCAAGGCTCAGGCGCTGACCGAGTTGGGCGAACGCCAGATCAATGCTAACGCCCGGAACTATTACCTCACCACAGCTCAATACCTGCTGAAGCGAGAGAGGCTAGGCTCAGGACCTATTAATTTCGTTTGAGATGTGATTCACGGCTTCCAATAGGAGGCCTTGATGGGTGATTTGTTTCTGCTGAGCGAGCGCCAGATGGCGCGGATATCGCCGTTCTTTCCGCTGTCCCACGGAGTGCCGAGGGTCGATGACCGCCGGGTGGTGAGCGGCATCGTCTACGTTATTCGCAACGGTCTCCAGTGGAAGGACGCGCCGACTGGCTACGGTCCGCATAAGACGCTCTACAACCGCTTCATTCGCTGGAGCCGGCTCGGCGTCTTCGACCGCATCTTCGCCGGGCTCGCCGGCGAAGGGCCGAAACCCGAGCGTATCATGATCGACGCGACGCATCTCAAGGCTCACCGCACCGCGGCGAGCCTGCTCAAAAAGGGGATGTTCCCCGTCGTATCGGGCGAACAAAAGGCGGGCTGAACTCGAAGCTCCACACCGTTTGCGACGGTGATGGACGGCCGATCATCCTGCTCCTATCGGAAGGCCAGATGAGCGACCACAAAGGCGCCCGTCTCGTCCTCGACGCCTTGCCGCCGGCCTCTCATCTGATCGCCGACCGCGGCTACGACAGCGCCTGGTTCCGCGAGGAACTGGAAGCACGAGGCATCGAGCCGTGCATCCCCTCGAGCCGAAGCCGCAAAGTCCCGTACGCCTACGACACGGCCCTTTACCGTCAGCGCCACAAGGTCGAGAACCTGTTCGCAAAACTCAAGGACTGGCGCCGCATCGCAACTCGCTACGACCGATGCGCCCACACCTTCTTCTCGGCCATCTGCATCGCTGCAGCCGTCATTTTCTGGCTCTAATACGGCACCTCACTGACTTCGACTCACGGGCTTCCCAAACTGCGATGAATCTGAATCTCTGGTGCAAACCGGAGGTTTTGCGATGGGTTCAGCGATTTCATTGCGATTGGATTTTGATGGGGAGCA
>Ga0102589_1005707_pt1 | contig 10681 bp, 13 predicted proteins | sample AraplaMF_Col_mLB_FD_76858 | JGI IMG/M metagenome (GOLD analysis project Ga0102589, IMG submission 76858) | Arabidopsis root microbial communities from the University of North Carolina, USA - plate scrape MF_Col_mLB | ecosystem: Host-associated > Plants > Roots > Endosphere | place: USA... | reverse complement strand
CTGATTGATGAAGGTAGTGACGGTCTTATGGAGTCACTTGGAGTTATTTTAAGCTTAACAAAATCGTAAAACGAATAATAAGAAACCAAACAAAGGGGTATATAACAATGAAACGTAAACTATTATCTTTAGCTATTCCAATGTTAATTCTAACTGGGGTTGGTTGTGAGTCAACGAATAAGAAGGAAGACGAAGCAATGAAAGTTTCAGTTGAGCAGAATAAGAAAGAAGACTATAGAAAGAACGTATCATACTTACTTGAAGATTTTTCTGAACAATCTAAAGAAATAGATGACCTTCTAGATAGTAGAAAGTCAATGAAGAAGAAAGCGGTTAAGCTAAAAGAATTATCTAAACCTTATTTTGAATTAGTAGACAAGATAGAAAAACTAGATTATGTATCATCAAATGATTATGAAGTACAACATAACGTAGGAAAAGCAATGATTTACATAAAGAACGCGGTAGAAAACATTCAAAAAGGTTTAGAGGAAGAAGATAAAGACATAGTTGAAATCGCTAAGGAAGACTTAAAAACGGGTGCTGAGTTAATAGACAAGGCAACAAAAGAAATGAATAAAAACAAATAATAACAGCGGGGTATATGTTTATGAAACGTAAACTATTAGCAGTTGCATTGCCAGTTATGTTAATTAGTGGGGTAGTTTGTTCTAAAGACAATGCAGAAAAAAGAAGACTGATAGTTTACAAGTAGCAGTAGATTATAAAACTTCTATACTTGACTTAAGTAAAGAGTTAGAAAGCAAATTATCTACAGAAGAATTAAAAGAGTTACTTATGAATGCTAAATTTAATACATAGTAAAAAAGCCGACTCAATTAATGATGTGCACCCCAATTGTTAGACACACTTAACAATTGGAGGTGCACTTTTTTACTTAATTATTTAATTTTCACATAATAAGAACTAGCAGTAATGTAATACACATTACCTCGATTATTTTTCACTTTATATTGTTGTGAGCCATTCACAGAGACCTTATCAATGATATGCACTTGTCTTATCTCCTTTTTGCAGCATAGGATGTGCCATCCAGAAAGTACCGTTTTGTAATACATATGCTCTTAAACCGACTTTAGCTGCATCGACTGGAGCTTTCAATGTGTGAGATTGTCTAACCCATATATCATTAGGAATAGCGAAATCGTTAGTTGCAGCTTTTAATTGTGTTCCATCAGACTTCAAAAAAATCGGTACCATTCTAATCTTACCGCGGTCATGTTCTGCTATATCTTTAGTGTAAAAATATGCAGAAACAACAACATCCTCACCCGGTGTTACAGGAACCCTATTTGACGTAAAGCTGTTATAGGCAGGTGCGGTTTCTCCAGTAACAGCTAATCTTAAACTAAAATCTCCTAAATGTGTTACGTTATTATCAACAACTGCTGGAAACTTAGAACTCAATCCCCAATATTTCGTCCCTTGATTGAAACGAGTATTCCGAAGTTCATTGTTTAAACCAACCCCACTTACATATCCCTCTAGTTGCTTTATATTTACAGCTAGTTCGAGCGCTTCCGAATGCTGTTGAATGGTTGACTTAGCATCATTTTAAAGAAAGCGAATCTGCCACCTTTACCAATTCATTCATTAAGACATACACACGCAGTACTTCAACTTGAAGCTGGTGTCAGCATGAAATATTTACAAGAACGTCTTGGACATGGTAGTATGCAAATTACATCTGATGTTTATTCACACATCAGTAAAAAATTAGATAAAGAAGCTATGAATAAATTCGAGGAACACATGAGAAATGTCCTTGAATAATTTTTTTAATTAAACCCGGGCAGTTATCGGGCAGTTGATAAAACAAACAACCGCTCAATAAAATTGCCCGAAAGAAAAAAAGACCCCGATACCGTAGTATCAAGGCCCCTCACTCTTAGTAAAGAGACATATATTGATCGCGTTCCCATTGATGAACTTGCGTTCTGAACATATCCCACTCAATTTCTTTCGCTTCAATGAAGTGCTCAAGTAAATGTTCACCTAATGCACCACATACAACTTCGTTAGATTGTAATTTAACTAACGCTTGTGCTAATGTTGCTGGTAAATCAACGATACCTGCTTCTTCACGTTCTTCTTTAGTCATTACATAGATGTTACGATCTACTGCAGCTGGCGGAGTTAATTTATTTTTAATTCCGTCAAGACCTGCTGCTAATAATGTTGCCATTACTAAATATGGGTTTGCAGCTGGATCGACACTACGCACTTCTACACGTGTACTTATGCCACGAGATGCTGGGATACGTACTAACGGACTACGGTTTTGTGCAGACCATGCTACGTAACAAGGCGCTTCATATCCAGGTACTAAACGTTTGTAAGAGTTTACAGTTGGGTTAGCTACTGCTGTAAATGCTGGCGCGTGTTTTAAAATACCTGCGATAAAGTGGCGCGCATCATCACTTAATTGTAAGTCACCATTTTGGTCGTAGAATATGTTTTCTCCATTTTTAAATAATGACAAGTTACAATGCATACCAGAACCGTTCACTCCGAATAATGGTTTTGGCATAAACGTTGCATGTAAACCATGTTTACGTGCGATTGTTTTTACAACAAGTTTAAATGTTTGAATATCGTCACATGAACGAAGTGCATTCGCATATTTGAAATCAATTTCGTGTTGTCCTGGTGCGACTTCATGGTGAGATGCTTCAATTTCAAAGCCCATTTCTTCAAGTTCAAGAACGATATCACGACGACAGTTTTCCCCTAGATCCATCGGCGCAAGGTCGAAGTATCCACCATTATCGTTTAGTTCTAATGTTGGATTTCCTTTTTCATCAACTTTGAATAAGAAGAATTCTGGTTCTGGTCCAAGGTTGAATTCAGTAAATCCTAGTGCTTCCATTTCTTTCAACATACGTTTTAAGTTATTACGTGGGTCACCTTCAAATGGAGTGCCATCAGCATTGTAGATGTCGCAAATTAAGCGGGCTACTTTACCTTTTTCAGCAGTCCAAGGGAAGATTACCCAAGTATCTAAGTCAGGATACAAGTACATATCCGATTCTTCAATACGAACAAATCCTTCAATAGAAGATCCATCAAACATCATTTTGTTATCTAGAGCTTTTGTTAACTGACTAACTGGAATCTCTACGTTTTTAATACTTCCTAAAAGATCCGTAAATTGTAAACGGATATACTTTACATTCTCTTCTTTCGCTAAACGGAAAATATCTTCTCTAGTGTACCTTGCCATTATAAATTCCTCCTTAGTCCCTCTAAACACCTTCAGAATCAGTCATTTCTAGTGAAAAAACCTTGAAATATCACCTTGTCGTAATGAAGTTCGATTAAATCTGCCTGTATGTTGCAGTTCATCTCGAAGAATTTTACGAAGCTCGGATTTTGAAATTTCTTTCGTTTCTCCTTTTGTTTGCACTGCTTCTGTTTGATTTTCTTTCATTTGTAACACTTGTTTAATACCAGCCATATTTAAGCCTTGATCTAACAAATCTTTAATTTCTAACAACTTATCTACATCGTTAAATGAAAACAACCTACGATTTCCCTTTGTACGGGTTGGAAAAATTAAATTGTGCTCTTCATAATAGCGAATTTGACGTGCAGATAGTTGTGTTAAATCCATTACAATACCAATAGGAAACAGCGGGGCAGAACGTCTATCTTCTTTCATTGTTCAGTTCCTCCTTCGCCTTAACTGTCTCTCATTTTATACCATGTTATGTTTAGTGTCAATAGATGTTAGCTTTTCTTACATGATTTTTTTATTCTTTTTTAAAATGGTACAAATCCCTTCTTCTATGCAAAAAAGCTGTCGAAATCGACAGCTTTCCCTTACGAAATTGTTAATAGGTTTTTTTCAATTAATGCATCAATTGCAGAACAAATTGCGATCTTCACATGAGAATACGTTAATCCACCTTGCACGTAAGCAACATACGGAGGACGAATTGGACCATCTGCTGACAACTCAATACTTGCACCTTGAATAAACGTACCTGCAGCCATGATGACATCATCTTCATAACCTGGCATATAGTTTGGATACGGTGTAAAGTGTGAATTAATTGGAGATGCATATTGAATCGCTTGGCAAAATGCAATCATACGCTCTTTGTCATCAAATTGAACAGACTGAATTAAGTCTGTTCTTGCAGCATCCCAAGTTGGTGATGTATTCATTCCTAACTTTTCTAAAAATGCAGCTGTAAAAATTGCACCTTTTAACGCTTGACCAGCAACATGCGGAGCTAAGAAGAAACCTTGATACATTTCTTGTAAGCTATATAAAGACGCCCCCGCTTCCGCTCCAATCCCTGGAGATGTTAAACGATATGCACAAGCTTCTACATACTTTTCTTTACCAACAATATATCCACCTGTTTTTACAATTCCACCGCCCGGATTTTTAATAAGAGATCCCGCCATCAAATCCGCACCAACATGACACGGCTCTAACTCTTCCACAAACTCTCCATAACAATTGTCTACAAACACAACAACATCTGGTTTAATTTCCTTTACAAATGAAATCATCTCTTTAATTTCCGCAACGGTAAATGAAGGACGAGTCGCATAACCTTTTGAACGCTGAATCCCAATCATTTTTGTCTTTTCATGAATAGCCGCTTCTACGGCTTTAAAATCAACACGCCCCTCAACTGTTAACGGAATCGCACTGTAACCAATGTTATATTCTTTGAAAGAACCAACACCTTTACCACGTACGCCAACAATTTCTTCAAGCGTGTCATACGGTTTCCCTGTTATATATAATAACTCATCATCCGGACGTAATATACCAAATAAAGCTGTTGAAATCGCATGTGTACCTGAAATAATTTGCGGGCGAACAAGACCTGCTTCCGCCCCAAATACATCAGCATACACTTTTTCTAATGTATCACGACCGATGTCATCATAACCATATCCTGTTGTTGGGATAAAGTGCGAATCACTAATTTTATGCTCACGAAAACTTTCTAATACACGGAATTGATTACTCTCAATTACCTCATCCACGCGTTTATGTATATCTGTAATTTGACTTTCTACTTCTTTTACGATAGGAGCAATTCTTTCTCCATTTTTTAGACGATCAAACATTTCTATTCTCTTCTCCTTTTTGCACTAAAAATCTCTTTAATTGTCCATTCAATGTTGAATGAACAAATATATAACCTGTACACTCATACAAGAATTCATCCTCTTTGAATTCCATCCCAGTTAATACCGTTTCTGTTTTTAAAAGTGTTAGCAGTCTACCCTCGCTTGGAGGAATCATAACCTTATACGTTTCCATTTCTTCCATCATCTTCATCTCTACCGATTCTTTCAAGTGTAATAAATCCGTTTTTTCAAAAGCACTTGTCATAAGAAACTCACTTTTTGGAAACGGGATGAAATTTTGATGTAATTGATCCTTCTTGTTGTAAACCGTAATAATTGGAATATGATTAATTTCAAGATCTTGTAGTAATTGCTTCACTGTCTGTTCATGACCTACATAATTGGGATCTGCAGAATCAACGACATGCAAGATTACATTCGCTTCACCTGCTTCTTCCAATGTAGAGCGAAACGCAGCAACTAATGACGTCGGTAAATCCTGAATAAAACCTACCGTATCAGTTAGCAATACAGTATACCCACAAGGCAATTGCATCTTTCTTGTCGTTGGATCTAACGTCGCAAATAGCAGGTTTTCTTCAAATGTATCAGCTTCTGTTAATCTGTTAAACAACGTTGATTTGCCAGCATTTGTATAACCAATCAATGCAACTTGAAATACATGATTATCCTTTCGGCGCTCACGATACCTTTTTCGGTGCTCCACAACAACCACTAGCTGTTTCTTAATTTCATCAATACGAGAGCGAACATGCCGACGATCTGTTTCTAACTTCGTTTCACCAGGACCTCTCGTACCAATCCCGCCCCCAAGACGCGATAGTGCTAGTCCCTGCCCCATAAGACGCGGCATTGTATATTGCAACTGAGCTAATTCTACTTGAAGCTTACCTTCTTTTGATTTCGCACGCTGAGCAAAAATATCCAATATCAGTTGTGTGCGATCAATTACTCTTGCATCTAAAACAGAGGATAAATTGCGGATTTGACTCGGTGTTAACTCATTATTAAATATAATAACAGCTGGTTCCAGTTCTTCTGTCAGCGCTGCAAGTTCTTCTAATTTCCCTTTACCTATGTATGTTGCAGGATGAAATTTCGGACGTTTTTGTGTTGTAGATACTAAAACTTCCGCACGAGCTGTCTTCGCAAGCGACGCAAGCTCTTTCATGGAATGCATAAACCGTTCATCATCATCTTGAGGCAATTGGCAGCCAACTAATATGACTTTTTCTTTTTCTTCCATCAAATATGTTCACTCATCCTTTTCGAAATTTAAACCTTCTAATATAATAGCAGAGGAAGCACATTTCATCTAGTTAGCGGGGGAGAAAATTCATGGCATGGGAAATTTTTAGCATCATTGGCACAATTGCCTTCGCACTCAGCGGAGCTATTGTCGCAATGGAAGAAGATTACGATATTTTCGGGGTATATATTTTAGGAATGGCAACTGCTTTTGGGGGAGGCGCCCTTCGTAATTTATTAATTGGTTATCCAATCGGCGCTTTTTGGCAACAAGATATGTTATTTCAAATTGCACTCTTATCAATGACGATTATCTTTCTATTTCCAAATAAATTAATTACACACTGGAAACGTTGGGAGAACATTACAGATGCCATTGGCTTATCGGCATTCGCTGTACAAGGAGCGCTTTATGCGCAAAAACTCAACTTACCTATTAGCGCTACAATTGTTGCATCTGTATTAACAGGAATTGGTGGCGGTATCATTCGTGATTTACTAGCACGCCGTAAACCTCTTGTTCTTCGCTCCGAAGTGTATGCATTTTGGACGATTTTAGCAGGGGTTTTAATCGGTGCCAAAATCGTTGTTAGCGATTGGGCATTGTACATTTTATTCATTTTAATTGTTTGCTTCCGTATGATCTCTATTCATTACAAATGGCATTTACCACACAAACGCTTAGATAATAAGGAGCGTTCTCTTCATAAATAGCAACTTCACCCCTTTACATATCGTAAAGGGTTTTTTCTTTTCTGACGTGTTTTTCTGTCCATAGTGTCCATACTAAATTTTAAAGAGAGGTGAACATAATGACAAATCACGTAAACAAAGGAGCTCAAAAAAGCTCAGTCAACCAAATTAACTTCGATCCAAAATCAGCACATGAAAAAAGTGAAAAAATGGAACGATATCATAGGGCATATCAACAAAAAGCTAAAGAAGAATAGAGGTGACAAAAAATGGCAAAAGGAAATAATAACCGTAATCGCGGACAAAGCAGTAGCGTTAATCCACAAGGACTTGCATCAGATGTAGCTGATACAAGTCCAAAAAGCAAACTAGAACAACGAGCAAAAACAAAAAACACAAAATAGCACCTGACGTATTACACTTACCTTCATAAAGCAAACGCACAGTTTATGAACTGTGCGTCTCTTCTTCAAGCGTTAAATCGCCACTTGATATTCCCATTAAATCATACTTATCGTATGCATCCTCTTGCAATAATCGCATCGCCTGTGTACGAATGGATTTCTCAACAATATTCCGGACATAGCGCCCATTACTAAATGATGTAATTTGTGATGAATATTTCACCGCATGTAAATGATCACGGAATTTCCACTCCGCCTCTTTTGATAACTGATATTCTCGTTCATCATACATTCTCTTACCAATTTCGAGCAACTGATTCACTGTATAATCCGCAAACTCAATAATAAATGGAAAGCGCGATTGCAAGCCGGGATTTAAAGAAAGAAAATGATTCATCTCTCTTGAATATCCCGCTAGAATTAAAACAAATCCATGTTGCTTATCTTCCATATGTTTGACAAGCGTATCAATCGCTTCTTTTCCAAAGTCTTTCTCTCCACCACGCGCAAGCGAGTACGCTTCATCAATGAACAATATTCCACCCATGGCTTTTTTAATTAAATCTCTTGTTTTTTGTGCTGTATGCCCAATATACTCTCCAACAAGATCCGCACGTTCTGCTTCGACTAAATGCCCTTTTGATAAAATGTTCATCTCAAATAATAATTTCCCAATCATTCTTGCAACAGTTGTTTTCCCCGTTCCCGGATTCCCTTTAAACAACATATGAAGCACTTGTTTTTCTGACTTTAAGCCGATTTCTTGCCTTTTTTTATTCACATAAATCCATGCATAAATTTCTTTTATTATTTTTTTTATATCTTCCATCCCAACAAGCTTACCCATTTCCTCATCAATCCGCTGTAGCATCTCATGCTTCGTAGACGTTTCACTTGAAATTACCATTTTTTTTTCTGAAGCAGGTACTGAAATTTTTTTCCGGTGATTTAACACGATATTAATTTGATTATTATTTTTTTTTCGCATCGATTGTTCCATACAATCACCTCTTTTTATCGACTCACCAAATAATATTATTAATATTTCCACTCCCCCAATAAATAACTATTTTCAGAAAAATTTGCTATAATATAAGAAAAAAGGGTGGTGGGAATATGGAAACAAAGGAACTTCATGATACAGTACAAGCTTTTTCTGCCTTTTTATTAAATAAAGGTCGAAAACCTTCAACCATTAAACGTTATGTCTATGATATTGAAGATTTCGGTCATTGGTTAGGAAAAAATAAAAAACTTCCCTCTAGTAATATATGGGCTACACTTTGTACAAAAGACTACGAAGATTATTTTTCCGACTTAAAACAAAAACGAAATTACTCTGAAAAAACAATGCACCGTGTATTTATTGTCTTAAATAGACTATATCAGTTTTTAAACCTCCCAAACCCATTAAAGGATATGGAACTCATCATCCAACCGAATCGCGCGTTACGTGATGAAGATTTCATTTCAAAAGAAGACGAAAAACGTTTAAAACATACCCTCACTTCATTAGAAGGGTTATCAGAGAAGCAACGCCCTGTCCGACCATTATTAATGGATCGTAATATTTCTATCGTTAACTTACTCATTGACTACGGCTTATCCCTCCAAGAATTGGTGTCATTAAATATGCATCACGTTCATTTTGAAACGAATACAATTTCTATTCCAGCTGTAGCAGGTATTGAAAGAACCATTAATTTAACTCACGATGACAAACAACAACTATATAACTATTATAAAAAAATCCCTGAACCAGTTCGCCCAAAATACCATAGTGATGATCCCCTATTTGTGGCATTCGATTTCAATCGCAACACATATCGGTGGGTGTACGAAAACGATGCACCAAAAGCACTAACAGAAATAGCAGTTCAAAAAATGATTCGCCTTGAGGTAGCTAGGGCAAATTTACGCAAAGGAATTTCCAGCCAGCATTTTCGAAACACCTTTATTTTACGATTAATTGAACAACACATTCCAGAACAAGAAATAATGAAACGCATTGGTTTTAAATCAAAAATTTCCTTAAAAAGGTATTATCAATATGTAAGACAAAAAGAAAACGCCTCATAAATAGGCGTTTTTGCTATTTTTTATATAAACAGCCCGTTTTCCTATTCCTTTTTATACCCAACTCGCATCTACTATGATAGGTTTTTACCACCTTACTTAGAAAGGAGCATTTTAATGTCTTACTTTAATGAGAATCCGAAAAAAGTTTCAAAACCTTATTTTCCAACACAACCTCGTCGTACCCCAGCAGTCCATTATACTCCTATCCCCGAACTATACATGAAACTTTTCTCTGATACCTTAAGTGGCTTAACTGATAGTATTCCAACTGTATTTTCTAACCCAACACCATCTAACATAACAGAACTTATGAACCTATTAGAAATAATAAACGGGTTCCTAAAACGCTTAAACTTATCACTTGCGCAACGAGAAACTGGCATTGCAATTGTCGAAAATTTAATTACGATTTTGGATAATCAACCATTTGTAGCAAATGCAACATATATTGAATTACAAAACTTACTAAACTTTTTACTGTACATTACTAAATTATTTAGAGTCAACCGTCTTGCACTGAAAGGACTCCTTGGACGAATCGAAGAATTACAAATTACCTTACTACAAATTGCATCAATTAGAATGACGGGACCTCAAGGCGAGCAAGGACGTCGGGGCGAACAAGGACCTCAAGGCGAACAAGGTTATCATGGCGAGCAAGGACCTCAAGGCGAACAAGGTTATCAGGGTGAGCAAGGGCCTCGGGGTGAGCAAGGACCTCAAGGCGAGCAAGGGCCTCAAGGCGAGCAAGGACCTCAAGGCGAGCAAGGACCTCAAGGCGAACAAGGGCCTCAAGGCGAGCAAGGACCTCAAGGCGAACAAGGTTATCAGGGTGCGCAAGGGCCTCAGGGCGAACAAGGGCTTCAGGGCGAACAAGGGCCTCAGGGTGCGCAAGGGCCTCGGGGTGAGCAAGGGCCTCAAGGCGAGCAAGGGCCTCAAGGCGAGCAAGGGCCTCAAGGCGAGCAAGGGCCTCAAGGTAAGCAAGGGCCTCAAGGCGAGCAAGGGCTTCAAGGCGAACAAGGTATTCAAGGAGAGCAAGGGCCTCAAGGCGAGCAAGGGCTTCAAGGCGAACAAGGTATTCAAGGTATTCAAGGAGAGCAAGGGCCTCAAGGCGAGCA
>Ga0102589_1005704_pt1 | contig 10687 bp, 11 predicted proteins | sample AraplaMF_Col_mLB_FD_76858 | JGI IMG/M metagenome (GOLD analysis project Ga0102589, IMG submission 76858) | Arabidopsis root microbial communities from the University of North Carolina, USA - plate scrape MF_Col_mLB | ecosystem: Host-associated > Plants > Roots > Endosphere | place: USA... | reverse complement strand
ATTTAAAAACCGCATGGCCATAGTTTGCGCCTCCTAGTAAGTCTATCCGATTTCCCCACCACGTATAACTTTATATATTTTTTGACAGCTACTCAATATTTTGTACCTGTTCACGAATTTTTTCAAGATTATTTTTCATTTCTACAACATATTTTGAAATTGTTAAGTCGTTTGCCTTAGAACCAATTGTATTAATTTCACGATGCATCTCCTGTACGATAAAGTCCATTTTTCTTCCAACAGGCTCTGCAATCTCAAGCGCTTCTTGAAATTGATCCAAGTGACTTTGCAAACGAACTAATTCTTCATGAATATCACACCGCTCTGCAAACATCGCTACTTCTGTCAGCAGTCGTTGTTCATCTAAATCCTGATTATGTAATTCCTTTAAGCGATTTTCTAATCGCTCACGATATTTTTGAATCACAATCGGTGCGTGCGGAATAATCGCATTTACACAATTATGAATCTCTTGTAGACGATATACTATATCTTTATGTAAGCGTTCTCCTTCGCCATCTCTCATTGTTTTTAACATACTAGCAGCTTGGCGAACAGCTTCATATAAACTTTGTTCAAATTGTTCATTTTCATTTTCCATTTCCTCAATTGCCGTTACTTCTGGCATCTCCATGAGTTGTTGAAGCGTAATGGAATCTTGTAATTGAAATTTTGTTTTCACGTCTTCCATAATGGATTTGTACTGCTCAAGAAGTGGCCAATTCACACTCAGCTTTCTTTCCACAAGCCCTTCACCCGTAATGCTAACAGACACTTCAATACGTCCGCGGCGAACTTGTTCTGCAATTAACTTACGAATTTTGTCCTCAAAAACCATCATTTGTTTCGGAAGTCGAATGTTCATCTCTAAAAACCGATGATTCACTGACTTCATTTCTACTGTAATTTGAAAAGTTTCGTTTTCTACCTTCGACCTTCCAAAACCTGTCATACTAGAAATCATTTTTATCACATCCACGCCATGAAATAACTCAATGAAAAAGGTAATAGAGATGCAACTCTACTACCTTTCGTAAATTATATCACATTTTCATATCATTGACTATTTCAAGTTTAGCCCTTTCTTATACAACACACGCTTTTTCTTCTCCTTTTTCCCTGTCAATAAAGAGCCCACTAATAAAAATGTTGGAATAGACGATAGACCAACAATTAATAACCAATCTCTCGCTTGAACTGGCATCGTACTAAAAATCGGTTGCAATGGTGGATAATAAATAACCACAAGCATTAATAACACCGAGATAATAACTGCTCCAACCAAATACACGTTTCCAAAAGGATTACGATGGAATATAGAATGTTCACTTCGGCAATCAAATACATGAATAAGCTGCGCTAAAACTAATGTAGCAAAAGCTACTGTTTGTGCATATTTCAATTCATTTGGATGTTGATTAAACGCAATAATAAATGCGAGCAAGGTTACAATACCAATTAAAAAGCCACGGCTCACAATTTTCCAAGCCAATCCTCTCGCAAAAACCCCTTCTTTCGGATGACGTGGATTTCTTCGCATTACATCTCCCTCAGCTTTATCTAACCCTAATGCCATTGCAGGTAAACCATCTGTTACTAAATTGACCCATAAAATTTGAATTGGAACCATCGGAAGTGGCAGTGCGAGCATCATCGCAAATAACATAACCAAAATTTCTCCAACATTTGATGCCAATAAATAACGAATGAATTTTCGAATATTTTCATATATATTTCTTCCCTCTTTAATTGCCGATTTAATCGTGGCAAAGTTATCATCTAACAATACAAGAGAAGACGCTTCTTTTGCTACATCCGTTCCTGTAATCCCCATCGCTATCCCAATATCAGCTGTTTTTATTGCTGGAGCATCATTTACTCCATCACCTGTCATTGCAACAATATGATCTTTATTTTGAAGAGCTTTGACAATTTTCAACTTATGTTCCGGTGATACACGCGCAAATACATAAGTATCTTCCACAATATTCTCTAGTTCATCTACAGACATATTTGCTAATTCTACTCCTTCTATAACACGACCGTTCGGCGGTAAAATCCCTAACTGCTCCGCAATTGCCATCGCTGTTACTTTATGATCACCTGTAATCATTACCGTTTTAATACCAGCCTCTTTACACTCTTTTACAGCCTGTTTTACTTCTGGTCTTGGTGGATCTATCATTCCTTGTATCCCGACAAGCATAAAGTCTTTTTCTACTTCTCTTTCATGTTCAATTGAATCCGTAACTTTTAACGGCTTAAAAGCCACTGCAATTGTTCTAAGCGCTTGACTTCCAAGACTATGAATAGCCGCCTGTACTTCTTTACGATACAATTCACTTAAAGGTTGCTGTTTATTTCCCCACAAAATGGTTTGACTCATTTGTAAAAGAACATCCGGTGCTCCTTTTGTGACTACAAATTTTTTACCATCACGATCGCGGACAATCACACTCATCATTTTACGTGTGGAATCAAATGGGAACTCATGAATAATTTCAAATTTCTCTTTTAAAGCTTCACGTGATACTCCCGCTTTCATCGCTGCTGCAACAAGTGCTCCTTCTGTCGGATCTCCATCTAAAACATACGTTTTTTTCTTTTTTACAATACTCGCGTTATTACATAGACACCCGAATGTTAATAATTGATATAACGACCTTGTCGATGTTGGATTAATCTTCTGCTCATCTTTCATAAACGATCCAGTAGGTTCATAGCCTTGCCCTGTTACATACCATGTTTCGCCACCTGACCACATATGTGTTACCATCATTTTATTTTGTGTCATCGTTCCTGTTTTGTCCGAACAAATAACAGAAGCACATCCTAAAGTTTCTACCGCTGGTAATTTTCGAACAATCGCTCTCTTTTTAATCATACGCTGTACACCGAGTGACAATGCGACCGTAACAATTGCTGGTAATCCTTCTGGAATTGCCGCAACAGCAAGTGACACACCCGCCAAGAACATATGGTACACTTCATTTCCTTGATACACTCCAGCTAATACAACAAGCGTCGTTAAGATAAGGGCAACAACGATTAGAATCTTTCCAAGTTGTTCTAACCTTCTTTGCAGCGGTGTTTCCATTTGCTCTGCATTTTGTAACATATTTGCAATCTGTCCCATTGCAGTATTCATCCCTGTCCCTACTACTACGCCTATTCCTGATCCTCTCGTTATCATCGTCCCCATAAAAGCCATATTTCTTTGATCACCAATCGCAACATTTTCACCTTGTAATGCTTCTACCTTCTTTTGAACAGGTACAGATTCACCTGTTAAAGCTGATTCTTCAATATATAAACTAGATGCTTCAATAAGACGAATGTCTGCTCCAATACGATCCCCGCTAGAAAATTTAATGACATCACCAAGAACAAGAGCTTTTGATGGCGCCTTTATCCATTTTCCATTTCGTAAAACTGTTACTTGTGGGGCGGCTAGTTCCTTTAAAGCTTCGAGTGATTTTTCTGCTTTTCGTTCCTGAAAAAAACCAAGGATCCCATTAATAATCACAATTGCCACAATCGCAATTGCATCAATATACTCTCCTAAAAACGCTGAAATAATTGTTGCACCAAATAAAACAAGCACCATAAAATCTTTAAATTGTGATAAAAATACAACGAGTGCAGAAGGCCGCTTTGCTTCTTGCAATTCATTTGGACCTAGTTTCTTTAAGCGTCCTTCCGCTTCTTGCTCTGACAGCCCTACCTTCACATTTGTATTCGTTCGTTCTTCCACTTCATGCGCACGCATTTCATACCAATTCATCTCGCTATCGACCTCCTGATTGCAGACATGCTCTAATGAAAGCTTATTCAGCCCCGTCCAAAAAAATGCTATAATTAACATTTAGTTAGAAAGGAGTGTTCATAATGGCATTCGATGGATTATTTACAAGAGCGATTACACATGAAATTGCTAATTCTCTTCAAACAGGAAGAATTTCAAAAATATATCAGCCCTCAAAATATGAGATTTTGTTACATATTCGAGCGAACGGAAAAAATCAAAAACTGCTTCTTTCCGCACACCCTACATACACACGTATGCATCTTACAAGTCAAGGTTATGATTCACCTGCATTACCACCAATGTTTTGTATGCTTCTTCGCAAACATTTAGAAGGTGGATTTATTGAGAAAATTGAACAAGTCGATTTAGAACGAATCATTCAAATTACCGTTCGAAGCCGTAACGAAATTGGTGACGAATCGTTAAGAACATTAGTGATTGAAATAATGGGTCGTCACAGTAATATTATTTTAGTAGACGCAAAAACGAATATCATTTTAGATAGCTTAAAGCACGTTTCTTTAGCAGTAAATAGGCATCGTACTGTATATGCTGGCGCAGAATATGTTGCACCACCAGCGCAGCATAAAATCAATCCATTGCAGATTGAAACACAAGATGAATTTATTAGACCACTAGACTTTTTGGCTGGAAATATGGATAAACAACTCGTCGGAACCTTTATGGGGATTTCGCCACTATTCGCAAAAGAAGTTGTAAGAAAAGCCGGTATGATAAATGAAAAAGCATTATCAGAAGCATTTTTCACATTACAAAAACCGCTGCAAGCACACCAATATGAGCCAACAATGATAACGGCAAATGGAAAAGAGTTCTTTTATCTATTCCCGCTCACACATTTAAAAGGTGACGCTAAAACATTCTCATCTGTAAGTGAATTATTAGATCGATTCTTCTTTGGAAAAGCAGAACGCGACCGTGTAAAACAACAAGCACATGATTTAGAACGATTTATGTACAATGAAAAAACAAAGAACGAAAAGAAATTAGTTAAATTAAAGAAAACATTACAAGACGCGGGAAAAGCAGATAAATATCAATTATTCGGTGAGCTTCTTACTGCTAACATGTATGCATTAAAAAAAGGAGATAAAGAAATTGAAGCCGTTAACTACTACGACGAGAATGGTGGAACAGTAAAAATCACGTTAGACCCATTAAAAACACCATCTGAAAATGCACAACGTTATTTCCAAAAGTATCAAAAAGCGAAAAATTCTGTTGCAATTGTAGAAGAACAAATCGAAAAAACGAATGAAGAAATCCTTTACTTTGATAGCTTACTTCAACAAATGGAAGCTGCTTCTTCAAAAGATATTGAAGAAATCCGCGAAGAATTAGCTGAAGAAGGCTACATGCGTAACCGCAAATTAAAAAACGCAAAGAAAAAACCGACAAAACCAATATTAGATAAATATATCGCTAGCGATGGAACAGAAATTTTTGTCGGTAAAAATAACAAGCAAAATGACTATTTAACAACGAAGTTTGCACGCCGTGATGAAATTTGGTTACATACAAAAGATATTCCTGGTTCTCACGTTGTCATTCGTTCATTAGAACCGACCGAGGAAACTTTGCTAGAAGCTGCCAAACTTGCTGCTTATTACAGTAAAGCAAAAGATTCTAGTTCTGTTCCTGTAGATTTCACAAAAATTCGCCATGTTAAAAAACCAAGCGGTGCCAAACTAGGATTTGTTACATATGATAATCAACAAACATTGTATGTAACACCTGATGCTGATACCGTGATGAAATTAAAGGCCTAAGATTATAGGAAACAAAAACGCAATGAATATGGGTGATCATTGCGTTTTTTCTTATAAAATTATATTTCCTGTCTTTCACAAAGACGTTCCCCCCTTATCCCCCTCTATCAAACCAATATATAATGATAAAAAAATTGACACTTTATATGTTTCGTGTAAAAAAATATAGACACAAACAAGAGTTATATTCCTAAACTTTTAGACACTTTATGTAGTAATTATTTCTTATACAAAGAAAATTACATTGGCACAATTATTGCTTTATATAAGGAAGTGAAAGGGAGGAATCAAAATGACTTCAAGAATAAAGAAAATACAAGAACAGCTAGATCGATATGGAATAGATGGATTACTCATTACGAAAAAGGAAAATCGCCAGTATGCAACTGGATTTACAGGTAGCGCTGGTACCGTATTACTATCTGCAACTGAAGCTGTATTCATTACAGATTTCCGCTATGTCGATCAAGCAAAGACACAGGTACAAGAATCTGAAATCATTATGCATAAAGGAAACATGGACCAAGAGATCGCAAATCATATAACTAAATTAAACATCCAAAGACTAGGAATTGAAGAAAATAATATGACCTTACAACAGTATAGTTCGTTAAAAAAATATACAAACATCGAACTTGTACAAGTAATTGAACTAGTAGAAACAATCCGTGCCATTAAGGAAGAATCTGAAATCGAAACAATCAAAATTGCAGCACGTATCGCTGATGAAGCATTTCAACATATAACAGGATTTCTAAAACCCGGTGTATCTGAATTTGATGTCCGAGATGAATTAGAGTTTTTTATGCGAAAACAAGGAGCTTCTTCCTCATCATTTAACATTATCGTAGCTTCTGGAGTCCGTTCTTCTCTTCCTCACGGCGTTGCCACAAATAAGATGATTGAAAACGGAGATATGGTTACATTAGATTTTGGTGCACTTTACAATGGGTATTGCTCTGATTTAACACGTACTATCGCGATTGGAAGTTACTCCAAAGAATTTGAAAAGATATATGGTATTGTATTAGAAGCATTAAAACGAGGAACCGAAGCAATCCGGCCTGGCGAATCAGCAAAAACAATTGATGATGTAACAAGAAATTACATTACAGATCACGGTTACGGTGAATACTTTGGTCATTCTACTGGCCATGGCGTTGGATTAGAACTTCATGAACCACTTCGATTATCAAAAGAAAGTAAATCAACTTTACAGGAAGGAATGGTTGTGACTGTTGAACCAGGTATTTATATCCCTAGCTGGGGTGGCTGTAGAATTGAAGATGATATTGTCATTACAAAAGATGGACATGAAGTAATTACAAAGGCGAATAGAGACCTTATTGTTATAGGCTAATAAGAAACTCTCCTCTATGTAATGATTCTTTCATTTATCATAGGGGCGTTTTTTTCTTATTATTCTAACAGGAATTCCTGCCTACATAGAGAAATCTTTCTATAAAGATGTCATTTACTAGGAGGAATTTTGATTGAATTTCGTAATTGATAAGATCGATGGATTAAACACAGAGTTTTCAAAACTTGTTTCTATGATGAATTATGCTCGTTACACAACAATGCAAGATGTACAAGATTTAACAATTGAAGAACTTGATTATTTGTACGATGATACGGCAAACTCTGTTGGTATGCTTTTGTATCATATGGCTGCAGTTGAGTTTTATTATCAAATTCATACCTTTGAAGACCGCGAGCCGACAGACGAAGAATTAGAACGTTGGTTGCCAGGAGTTGAATTGGGCGACCTTGGACGCCAAAACATTAAAAATCACCCAATAGAATACTATATAAATACTTTACAAGAGGTTCGTGCTAAAACGATAGCAACGTTCCAATCCCTTCCGGATGAGTGGCTCTATAAGACAACACCGTTTTGGCATGACAAACCTGCAAATAACTACTTTAAATGGTTCCATGTCTTTGAAGACGAAATCAGCCATCGTGGGCAAATTCGATTGATTAAAAAGATGCATAAAACTCATGTTGTAAAATAATAAAAAGTGCTATCTCTTAACGAGGTAGCACTTTTTATGTTTTAAATTCATTATCTACTAATAATTTTCCATTTACTTTTGTGACAATTATGCCCACTATGATTAAAATAGCAATTAAATATAGTAACTTAGGAAAAGATAACCACCCTTGGAGAATCTGCATCGTGTTCATTTGTTTACCGCCTTCCATTAAGATGAATGGGAGCGTACTCATTAAAACAACGTACTCAACACTTAAAATCAGCTTCTTTTTTCGGCCATATGTTTTCCATTCTCCCCGGCGATATAATAAAGCAAAAATCAATCCAACTACAGCAATCATAACCGCTATCCAATCACTTTCAATGAATCGACTTGAAATAATAGATACAATTAAATAAGTCATCACACCATAAAAACCTATTTTCTTAAACATAAGCCCTCCTTTCATTCCATTTTTTAGGATTATTTGTATTATAACATTCATTATAACCGTAAGTAAGATTTTCTTTACTTACGGTTTCTCTTTGTGAATTGTTGCAATATACTGATTTTACAAAGGGATTTTTAACCCCTCGTTGAAATTATATTAGAAGAACAATATTCTCAAAACGTTTACGAGAAACAGATTACTTCTTCAAAAAAGGGGACATGACCATGAATGAATTGGTGTTCGTCTTATTTATTTGGCCATTACTTATTTTCATTGTTTCAGTAATTGGAACACGTAGAACAAAAACATATTACGTGATGCCAATTGTAACGTTTGCTATTTTTCTCATAATAGGAGTTACATTGTTTCCCCCATCCTTTTTCTTTTGGATTGGCATGTATTGCATTTTCTCATTTATCGTTTCTTATATGACTTTATTATTTGTAAAGGGCTATGAAGCTGCAGAGGGGAGACACTAATATCTTTTATGTAAGTAATATAATCGCGCTCATAATATTGATAATTAAGAAAAATTCAGCACTTCTATGAGGTAGTCCTATTTCTTCGTATACAAGTGATCATCACGAAAAAAATGATTGATTAAACATTCTTCCAGTAAAAAATTGGCTTCCTTTATATTAAGGAAGCCGATTTTTTAGGTTACTTATTAACTTGGATAATATATCGTCATACTTAATCTAGCTAATGTTTCTCCCGAATTATAATATGTATGTGGTCTATCAGCCTTAAACCTGATTGAATCACCACTTTTTAATGTATAGTTGCATTCACTAACACGAATCGTTACTTCTCCATCAAAAACAGTAATAAATTCCTCAGTTCCCTCTTTATGGGATTCGGAACTTAATACTCCGTCTTTTTCAATTTCAACAGCGTACACTTCAAATCGTCTATCCTCTTGGAATGGAAAAGAAGGATAGACTCTATATCTTCCATTGTCTTCAGACAATACTTGAATTTCATTTCTTAATACCACAGTAGTATCAGGCTGCGGATTATTTATTAAAGCAGTAAAGGAAACCTTCAATCCATTCGCTATTTTCCAAATTGTTGTAAGAGTTGGACTAGATTCACCTCTTTCAATTTGCCCTATCATCGTTTTACTTACTCCACTTAATTGAGAGACCTTTTCTAAACTCAATTTCTCCTTCTCTCTGATCGCTTTTAAATTTCTTGCAAGAATAAGATGAATTTCTTCCATAAAATCACTCCTATCTATATACATTATAACGACCGATTTGTATAATAAAACACACAACGTTATATTGTTCATTTTGGACATTATAACATACACCCATGAAAGGTAGGTCCAAAAATGCCTTTATTTTCATTTTTGTTATTTGTTTTTATTAGCAGTTTTACTCCAGGTCCCAATAACATCATGGCAATGACGTTTGCGAATAAACATGGATTAAAGAAAACCTTTACATTTTGTTTAGGAGTCAGTTTTGGATTTTTTGTTCTCACATTATTGTGTAGTTTTTTTAACATCATACTTACAAGTACTCTGCCAATCATTGAATTTCCTTTAACCATTTTTGGTGTAGCTTATATGCTATATTTGGCTTTTAAAACACTTACTAGTAAAGGAAATACGGGGGGAAATGATGAAGAGAATCGAAATCTTTTCTTAATAGGTATCTTGTTACAATTTGTGAATCCAAAAGGTATCCTTTTTGGGCTTACAGTAGTAGCAACCTTTATTCTCCCCTATTACCATTCCTATTCCAGCTTCCTTATTTACTCATTATTTTTAGGAATGGTTGGCTTAATGAGTACATTTAGTTGGAGTCTATTTGGCTCTATTTTTCAAAAGCTCTTATTACAATATAGACAGCAGTTTAATATAGTTATGGCAATTTTGTTGGTATTTAGTGCTGTATCCATTCTTGTTAAATAGATTAAAAAACACGACCGAGTTTCCCCCCACGGTCGTGTTTTCTTTGTTACGCTGTAATCCAAGCCTCGTCAGCTGGATTTTTACGCCACTCTTGTAATTTTTTCGTTTCAGCTTGTCCGATCATACCTTTTTCTGCTGCAACTTCAGTTAATGCACTGTAATCACTTAAAGAATATGATGCTACGTTTGCTGCTTCTAGTTTCTCTTTTCCTGCCTCAAGCTCGTATGTGAAGATTGATACGATTCCTAATACTTCACAACCAGCCTCGCGAAGTGCTTCTACACATGTAATTGCACTACCGCCAGTTGAAATTAAGTCTTCTACTACTACTACTTTTTGACCTTTTTCTGCTTTTCCTTCGATTTGGTTCCCTTTACCGTGTCCTTTTGCTTTGCTGCGTACGTAGCACATTGGTAAATCCATACGATCGCTTACCCATGCAGCGTGCGCGATACCAGCAGTTGCTGTTCCTGCAATAACTTCTACAGCCCCGAAGTGCTCTTTAATTAACTCTTCTAATCCAGATGCGATCGCTTGGCGTACTTTTGGATAAGATAAAGTTAAACGATTATCACAATAAATTGGTGATTTCATACCAGAAGACCAAGTAAATGGATCATTCGGTTGTAAAAATACTGCTCCAATTTCTAATAAATGCGATGCGATTTCTTTTTTCATACTGTTACACCTTCCCACTGTTGTTTTACTGTTTTATACGCTTCAAGCGGATTTTCTGC
>Ga0102589_1005703_pt1 | contig 10688 bp, 10 predicted proteins | sample AraplaMF_Col_mLB_FD_76858 | JGI IMG/M metagenome (GOLD analysis project Ga0102589, IMG submission 76858) | Arabidopsis root microbial communities from the University of North Carolina, USA - plate scrape MF_Col_mLB | ecosystem: Host-associated > Plants > Roots > Endosphere | place: USA... | reverse complement strand
CATTCTTTTTAATCGGAGCGAATGTAAAAGCGTTTCCTGATTTAGTAAAACGTGAAAATGCAGAGGGTCATTATGTTGGAATGCATAGTATGACACACAATTTTGCGAAGTTATATAAAAATGGCGAATATGTTAATGAAATGAAAGAAGATCAAAGCTTAATCGCAAATATTATTGGGAAATCACCTAAATTAACACGTCCACCATACGGGTCGAAGCCTGGTTTAAATGAAGACCTTCGAAACAAAGTAGTAGAGGGTGGTCTTAAAGTATGGGACTGGACAATTGATTCTTTAGACTGGAAATACAATAAAGTACCAGTCGATGCAGCGGCAGCACAAATCGCTCAAAATGTATTAGCTGGTGCAACAAATCCTCAAGAAGTCATTTTAATGCATGATATTCATCCGCAATCAGTCGCAGCTGTGCCAGCAATATTAAAGGGTCTAAAAGAAAAGGGTTATGAGTTTGAAGCATATCATGAAGAGAATCACTTCCCCGTGAACCTCTGGCATGATAACCGTATGTAATGGAGGAATTGACGTTGAAATATGGAAAAGTAGCAGTAGTTGGAGCATTATCAGTAGGATTATTATCAGGTTGTTTTGGTGAAAAGCCAGAAGAAAATTTATTTACGGCTTTTGAAGCAGCAGCTACACAAGAAAAATCTTTAGCAGATGACACAAAAAAATTAGAGAAGTTAGAACAGCAAGGACAAGAACTTTATTCTCAAATTTTACAAGAAGGTAAAGAGCATAATGAAGCAGTTTCAAAGAAAATAGAGCAAGCTACTGCAAATGTAGACGAGCGTGAAAAAGTATTGAAAAACTCGAAGGAACAGTTAGAAAAAGCGCAGAAAGAAACGACATCTGTTCAAAGTAATATTGAAAAACTCGAAGATAAGAAATTACAAAAACAAGCAAAAACAGTAGAAGAATCGTATAAAAATCGTTATGATGCCTTCCAAAAGATGAATGAGAATTACACGAAGGCGTTAGCGACTGAAAAAGAGCTGTATGAAAAATTAAAAGTAAAAGAAACGAAGTTAAAAGAAATTGGTGAAAAAGTTAAAACTGTTAATGGGTTAAATGTGGAAGCGCAAAAGGCGAAAGAACAATTTAATAAATATACAAAAGAGTATAATGATAATAAATTAACATTTTATAAAGATGCACAAATTAAGATTAAAGAACAAAAATAAAGAAGTATCTTAATTACGATAAAAAATCTATAGAAAAAGCCGAAAAAACATTATAATAAAAATGTTTTTTCGGCTTTTGTCGTTAAATGAATAGAAAAGACTGGAATTGATATCATAAAAGAGTTATAGTGAATTATTCCAAGGGAAACATTGTAAAGTAAGGAGATTGAATTATGTCATATGAATTTTTATTCAAATTAGGTTTAGCACTCTTTTTAGGATTATTCATCGGAATAGATAGGCAGCTAAAGAATAAACCGCTTGGTGTGAAAACAAGTATGGTTATTTCCGTAGCGAGTTGTTTAATTACAATGGTTTCAATTGAATCAGTGAATGTTTATTCTGTACCGGGTCATACAAATATGGATCCAATGCGTCTTGCTGCCCAAATTGTAAGTGGTATCGGTTTTCTTGGAGCAGGGGTAATTTTACGAAGAAGTAATGACGTTATTTCGGGATTAACGACAGCTTCTATGGTGTGGGCTGCTTCAGCTTTAGGTATTGCGATTGGAGCAGGATTTTATATACAAGCGACGGTTGCTATGATTTTAATTATTTTAGCGATTAACGTACTTCCGCAAATTGTGAAAATTGCAGGCCCTTATTCATTAAGACAAAAGGACTTATCTATAAAAATTACTGTAAAAGAGCATCAAGAATTAGATGGTATATTTAAGCAAATTAAAAATTTAGGTATGCATGTGAAACGAGTGAAAATTAAAGATATTGATAATGGAGCATTCCAGCAATTGGAGATGGTTATTTTAGCTCCAGAAGATTTATATACAACTGAGTTATACAGTTCTCTAAAAGAGATTGATCGTGTTGTCTCAGTTGAAGTTGAAAGTAGATAATTATGATAAAAAAGAGTGAAGTGAATTCACTCTTTTTTTATTTGGATTTTCAAGGAAATAAATTGATATAATGATGAGTAAACAAGGGGGAGAAATGATGGAAATACATATAAGAAGAGCGATAAAAGATGATATACCAGGTATAGCAAAGGTGCATGTTGATAGCTGGAAAACAACGTATAAAGGGATATTTGCTGAAAAAATTTTAGAAAATATAACATATGAGCAACGAGAAAAACTATGGGAAAACATTTTTCAACAAGAAGATAAACACCAATATAGATTTGTAGCAGAGACGTTGGATGGAACAATTATCGGATTTATTGACGGGGGAGTTGAAAGAAGCGGTACATATAATTGTGATGGGGAATTATATGCGATTTATGTGTTACGACAGTATCAAGGATTGAAAATAGGAAAAAGGCTAGTTCAAGTATTTTTATCTGAGTGCAAAAAAAATAATATGCAATCGCTGTTAGTTTGGGTAGTTACGAATAATCCTTCTAAAAAGTTTTATGAAAAATATAGTCCAGAAAAAATTGATACGAAATTTTTAGAAAGACTGAATGTAGAAGAAACAGCGTATTGTTGGAGAAATATAAATAATATTATTATGTAAACTTGTTGTTTGAAAGAGGTATACCAATTAAGGTATACCTCTTTTGTTTAACTATTTTGGATGGATTACTAATGAAAAAAAGTAAGTATGTAGTTTGAAATTGAGAATTTTTCTTATGTATTTTTAATCAGATTAAAGAAAGTCTGAAAAAAAGAAAAGTTTATTCAGATTTAAAAATTCTGAAATAAACTATTGAATTGATAATGATAATCAATTAGAATCTTAATTGATAACAAGATTCAATTATCAATTGTAATATGAAATTCCGATAGCGTTCATATAAAGAGGAGGACAAGTATGCAGCGTGCGAAACAAATCGCGGAACATGCAACAATACAAAGTTTTTTAAATTGTTATTTAAGAGAAACAGGAAGTGGAGAATGGATTACAGAGGATAAAAGGATAGAGGATATTTTCTACCATTCATTACAAAGAGATACTTGCTCTACTTATTTATGCTGTCGGTTATCGGCACAAAACATTACTTTGTATGGAGAGGTTATATATAAATCACCAACAGATCGTCATTTGTTTGGAGAACAATTTTATTATCAAATGGGAGAAAATAAGAATGTTATAAAAGCAGATTACGTTACAGTTATTACATTTTTAATAAAAGAGATGTCTATCAACTACGGAGAAGGGACGAATCCTGCTGAACTTATGTTTCGAGTCATTTGTAGTTGTCAAAATATTGAGGAATTTACAAAAGAGAGAATAGAAGATACATCCGAATTATATGGTTTCCATACATCTTTTATAGAGGCGGAGCAATCTTTATTATTTGGACATTTAACTCATCCAACCCCAAAGAGTAGACAAGGTATTTTGGAGTGGAAAAGTGCAATGTATTCTCCAGAATTAAAAGGAGAATGTCAGCTTCATTATTTTAGGGCACATAAAAGTATAGTAAATGAAAAATCATTATTAGCAGATTCTACAACAACGATTATAAAAGAAGAATTAAGTAATGATGAGATGGTTAGTAAGGAATTTATATCGAAGTATTGTACTGAAGATGAATATTCATTAATTCCAATTCATCCGCTTCAGGCAGAATGGCTATTACACCAACCTTACGTACAGGATTGGATAGATCAAGGAGTACTTGAATATATCGGTCCTGCCGGTAAGTATTATATGGCAACATCATCACTAAGGACACTATATCATCCGGATTCGAAGTATATGCTTAAGTTTTCATTTCCGGTGAAAGTAACGAATTCAATGCGTATTAATAAACTGAAAGAACTTGAGAGTGGTCTTGAAGGGAAGGAAATGTTAAATACGGCTATTGGTGAGGTACGAGAAAGATTTCCAGGCTTTGATTTTATTTGTGATCCAGCCTTTATTACATTAAATTATGGAACACAAGAATCTGGATTTGAAGTGATTATTCGCGAGAATCCTTTTTATAGTGAACATGCAAATGACGCTACATTAATTGCTGGGCTAGTTCAAGACGCTATACCTGGGGAACGTACTCGGTTATCAAATATTATTCATCGCCTAGCAGATTTAGAAAGTAGAAGCTGTGAAGAAGTAAGCTTAGAGTGGTTTAGACGATATATGAACATTTCTTTAAAGCCGATGGTATGGATGTATTTACAGTATGGTGTTGCATTAGAAGCCCATCAGCAAAATAGCGTTGTTCAGCTAAAGGATGGTTATCCGGTCAAATATTATTTCCGTGATAATCAAGGGTTTTATTTCTGTAATTCAATGAAAGAGATGCTTAATAATGAATTAGCTGGTATTGGAGAACGTACTGGAAATTTATATGACGATTATATTGTAGATGAGAGATTTCGTTACTACTTAATTTTCAATCATATGTTTGGCCTCATTAATGGTTTTGGCACAGCAGGATTAATTAAGGAGGAAATTCTTCTCTCGGAATTAAGGTCTGTACTTGAATCATTCCTTCCGTATAATCGGGAACCTTCTACATTTTTAAGAGAATTGCTGGACGAAGATAAGTTGGCATGTAAAGCGAATTTACTAACGAGATTTTTCGATGTCGATGAGTTAAGTAATCCATTAGAGCAAGCAATTTATGTGCAAGTACATAATCCACTCGTTAGGGAAGTGGCTGTTCGTTCATAAATAGCGTTAAAATTTCACGTAATACAAATAATGGTATTTTGTCATAAAGTGGAGGGGTTTATGAGAGTGGACATGTATCACACGAAAATATTGAAGGCGCTCGAATCAGAAGATTACATTTCAGTGCGAAGAAGAGTGCTACGTCAATTAGTAGAGTCGTTAATTTATGAAGGGATCATTACGCCAGTTCGCATAGAAAAGGAAGAACAAATTCTTTTTATAATACAAGGACTTGATGAAGAAAACAAAAGTGTCACATACAAATGCTACGGAAGAGAACGAATGACATTTGGACGTATCTCTGTAGGTTCATTAATAATAAGAGTTCAAGAGGAACAACAAGAAATACAATCTGTGTCGCAATTTCTAGAAGAAGTTTTTCGGATTGTTAGCGTAGAACGAACTAAATTAGATTCTTTTATTCACGAATTAGAACAAACAATATTTAAAGACACGATTGCACAATATGAAAGAAATAATAAGGAAGAATACACTCAAAAATCTTACGATGAGTTTGAAAGCCATTTAATAGACGGCCATCCATATCATCCTAGTTATAAAGCACGTGTTGGATTTCAATATCGTGACAATTTTCATTATGGATATGAATTTATACAGCCAATAAAACTCATATGGATTGCAGCGCATAAGAATTATGCGACTGTAGGTTATGAAAATGAAGTGATTTATAGCGATACTTTAAAAGAAGAAATTGGTGAGCAGAAAATAGAAGAATATATGAATCGTATTCGAAGTTTAGGTTCTAATCCAGAACAGTATTGGTTAATTCCGGTTCATCCTTGGCAGTGGGAAAACTTTATTATTCCGAATTATGCTGATCATATACAGGATAAATGCATCATTTATTTAGAGGAGTCAGAGGATGATTATTGCGCGCAACAGTCAATGAGAACGTTAAGAAATATTACGAATCCAAAGAAGCCGTACGTTAAATTATCGATGAATTTACTCAACACTTCAACACTCCGTACACTGAAACCATATTCTGTTGTGAGTGCACCAGCAATATCAAATTGGTTAAATGATGTTGTAAGTGATGATCTGTATTTAAGAGATGAATCGCGCATCATTTTTTTAAATGAGTTTTCGGGTGTAACGTATGATACGAATAAGGAATCTGTATATGGTTCATTAGGATGCATTTGGCGTGAAAGCGTTCATAAATATTTGGATAGACAAGAGGATGCCGTGCCCTTTAACGGCTTATATGCAAAAGAGAAAGATGGGACGCCAGTTATTGATGCATGGTTAAACAAACATGGAATAGAAAATTGGCTACGATTACTTATTCAAAAAGCGATTATACCAGTTATACATCTTGTTGTAGAGCATGGGATCGCATTAGAATCACACGGACAAAATATGATTTTAGTTCATAAAGAAGGGCTACCTGTCCGAATTGCATTAAAGGATTTCCATGAAGGACTTGAGTTTTATCGTCCATTCTTAAAAGAAATTGACAAATGTCCTGACTTTACTAAAATGCATAAAACGTATGCGAATGGAAAAATGAATGATTTCTTTGAAATGGATCGTATCGAATGTTTACAAGAGATGGTACTAGATGCACTGTTCTTATTTAATGTAGGAGAATTAGCTTTCGTACTTGCGGATGAATATGAATGGAAAGAAGAAAGTTTTTGGATGATAGTGGTCGAAGAAATGGAAAATCATATTAGCAAATATCCACATTTAAAAGAGAGATTTGAAAGGATTCAATTATATACACCTACATTTTACGCCGAGCAATTGACGAAGCGTCGTTTATATTTAGATGTGGAATCACTTGTTCATGAAGTTCCAAATCCATTGTATAGAGCAAGACAACTTAACAAACAAAAATCAGTTGTTATAGGGGGAAATCATGCTAATCGTTAATAAACAAGAGTATAGCAAAAGTGATTTTGATTTGAGATTACAAGCTTATGAGGAAATGGAACAATTTCAAGAAGCAGCAGGAAATAGATTTGCGCTTTGTCTGAAAGATCCATTCGATATTATTACGTTTGTGTTTTTCTTAAAAGAAAAGAAATCATCAGTATTACTTATACATGAAGATACGCCAAAAGAAACGGCTATTGAAATGGCAAAGCGTGCAAATTGTATAGGGATTTTATATGGAGAATATAGCGATTTTACAAAACTAGAAGTAGTGAACTCTTTACTAGAAGAGCCTTCTTTATTGCAATATAGTTCTGGAACAACAGGAGAACCGAAACTAATTCGTAGAGCATGGACGGAAGTTGATACAGAAATTACTGCTTATAATGAAGCTTTAAACTGTGAAGTAGATGAAGTGCCGATCGTTATGGCTCCTGTTTCACATTCATACGGACTAATATGTGGTACGTTATCTGCGATTACGCGGGGAAGCAGACCGATCGTCATTACGAATAAAAACCCTAAATTCGCATTAAATATAGTTCGCAATACAGAAAAACATATCATATATGCAGTACCACTTATGTTACATATTATGGGGAGTTTTCCGTTAGGAACGTTTCAGTTTCATAAAATTATGACATCCGGATCACCTTTACCAGAAGCATTATTTTATAAACTAAAAGAAATGACAACATATATGATGCAGCAATACGGTTGTTCTGAAGCGGGGTGTATTAGTATATGTCATGATATGAAAAGCCATTTAGATTTAGGAAATCCACTACCTCATGCGAGTATAAGCATAGGTTCAGATGAAAATATGCCTGAAGAAATCGTAGTGAAAATGAACGATAAAGAAATCTTCACGAAAGATTTGGGGTATAAATCTGAGCGTGGCCTTCATTTTATGGGGCGCATGGATGATGTGATTAACGTTTCAGGATTAAAAGTCTTTCCTATAGAGGTAGAAGAAACGATGCTTCGACTAGAAGGCGTTCAAGAGGCAATTGTATATCGAGGGAAACATCCTGTGATGGGCGAAATTGTTAAAGCGAAAGTAATCTCTCATATTGATCCAGTGCGAATAAGAGAATGGTGTATTCAGCATTTACCATCTTATAAAGTTCCACATGAGATTGAAAGTGTAACTGAAATTCCGAAAAATAAAACTGGAAAAGTAAGTAGAAAGTTACTAGAGATGGGAGAGGTTACAACATGAGACGTGAAACATTAAAAAATGAAGTGCTGAAAATTATGACAGGAAAAATGGAACTAAAAAACGTGACACATTTAGAAGAAACGATGCGTTTAAATCAAGACTTATATATAGATTCGGTAATGATGCTACAACTCATAGTTTACATAGAAATGGATGTAAAGCTATGCGTTCCAGAGGATGAGGTAGATCCAAAAGCATTTCTTACTGTAGGATCTTTGCTTGATTTTATGGAGGAATTACAGCCGTTATAAGAAGTAAATGTGAATAATTAACCTTTAGGAAAGCGGATGAGAATATGACTTCAATTAAAGTTCACTGTTTAGTGAGTTGTTTTTGTGAAATTATAAAAAGGCGTAGCGATATAGATTACCGTCCATTTTATTTCGGATTATGGGATGGAGATTTTGATATAACAGAAGGTGGCATTATTTCGTATCACTCCGAAAATATTAACCATGATAATTATTTACTATGGTATGAAAAATTGTATGGTATGAAAGTGAACGAATGGTATGATCACGCAAAAGATAAAAGTAGCAATGTAGAAACTTTTTTAGAATTAGTAGAAAACAAGCCAGAGAATCGCTATGTCATTGTAATGGTTGATATGTCTCTATTACCAGAGAGGGAAAATAAATTCCATCAAAAACCGTTTCCGCATTATTTAATGATATCGAAGACAGAGAAAGAAGAAGAATGGTTCATGCTAGATCCTGATTTTCGCTGGGAAGGGAATATGGAAAGAGAAAAAGTACTTCACTCTGTTCAAGACAACCCATTTGGTGGAGGGTATATCATTGATGTAGAAGAAATTCAGGAGCCAACAGAAGAAATGGTAGCGAATTATTTCATAGAAACTTTCAAAAGAAACGACAATGAACTGACTATGGAGCTGAAAAATTTAATTATAAAAATGGCAAATGAAGAAGAAGGTTACTCGCTTTCTAGTCTTGTAGCGGCAGTAAAACAAATACCAGTACTTGCAATTCGTAAATATAGTTATGAACATGCTTTTGCATACTTCCGTGAAACGTTGCAATATTCGGAGCAAGAATTTGATTATTGGTGTGATCGGGTAGAAGATATTGTACAAGGATTTACAAATGTACAGTATCGTGCAATTAAAATGGCAATGACGAATAATAAAGGTATGTTATTATCAATTGTTGAAAAGCTGGATGAAATGAATGCAATTGAACTGCAAATTAAGGCTGAATTAGAGAGACAGTTTTTATCATGGAAAGAAATGAAAACAAACCAGTCTGTCTTAGCATTTTAAAAAAGCTAACTGAATTTTAAGATAAGGGAGTTCAAACCTATGAAATATTCGTTATGTACTATTTCCTTTCGTCATCAATTAATTTCATTTACTGATATTGTTCAATTTGCATATGAAAACGGTTTTGAAGGAATTGAATTGTGGGGGACTCATGCACAAAATTTGTATATGCAAGAGTATGAAACGACGGAAAGAGAATTGAGTTGTTTAAAGGATAAAAACTTGGAAATTACGATGATAAGTGATTACTTAGACATATCATTATCGGCAGATTTTGAAAAAACGATAGAGAAATGTGAACAACTTGCAATACTAGCTAATTGGTTTAAAACGAACAAAATTCGTACGTTTGCTGGACAAAAAGGAAGCGAAGATTTCTCGGAACAGGAAAGAAAAGAGTATGTGAATCGAATTCGCATGATTTGTGAAGTATTTGCTCAGCACAATATGTATGTACTTTTAGAAACACATCCAAATACGTTAACGGACACGTTACCCTCTACTTTGGAATTATTAGAAGAAGTAGACCATCCGAACTTGAAAATAAACCTTGATTTTCTTCATATATGGGAGTCTGGTGCAGATCCAATTGACAGTTTCCATCGACTAAGGCCGTGGATACAACATTACCATTTTAAGAATATATCGTCAGCAGATTATTTGCATGTGTTTGAACCAAATAATGTATATGCAGCAGCGGGAAGTCGAATTGGTATGGTTCCATTATTTGAAGGTATCGTAAATTATGATGAGATTATTCAGGAAGTGAGAGACACTGACCATTTCGCATCACTCGAATGGTTTGGACATAATGCGAAAGATATATTAAAAGAAGAAATGAAAGTATTAATAAATAGAAATTTAGAAGTAGTAACTTCTTAATATAAAATGATGTAAGAGTCTCTCATTGTAGAGACTCTTTTTTTAAAAATAAAAATAACCAAAAATTACCATGTATTTAAATTGAAATTTAACACAATTTATATATAAATAAGGAGGTGATCGGTAATGGCTAGAAATCGTAACGCTAATCAATTAGCATCACATGGAGCACAAGCAGCTCTAGATCAAATGAAATATGAAATTGCACAAGAGTTTGGTGTACAACTTGGAGCTGATACTTCTTCACGTGCAAACGGTTCTGTAGGCGGTGAAATTACAAAACGCCTTGTAGCGATGGCAGAACAACAGCTTGGTGGCGGATATACTCGCTAATTGTAGAAGGTTATAGGAGAAAGGAAGGATTCTTCCTTTCTTTTTTTTTCAATTAATTGGTATGGATATATTGCGAACTGGATTCAAAGAATAGGAATAATACTATAATTTCCCCAATTTCTTTTGTTGTAAATGGGAAGTAGTAAAATGTAATAGCCCTGGTGGAATGAAAAATTACGTTCCAGCAGGGCTATTATATGGTAAGAAATATATGATGAAAGGTTCCGAAGCCAACATGTTAAAAAAAGAAAACTGTTGTTTAATTGCGCTTGCATCAGTTCCACTTGTTA
>Ga0102589_1005698_pt1 | contig 10694 bp, 7 predicted proteins | sample AraplaMF_Col_mLB_FD_76858 | JGI IMG/M metagenome (GOLD analysis project Ga0102589, IMG submission 76858) | Arabidopsis root microbial communities from the University of North Carolina, USA - plate scrape MF_Col_mLB | ecosystem: Host-associated > Plants > Roots > Endosphere | place: USA... | reverse complement strand
ATGCGAATTTTCCTGTTTCCGTAAAAGCAGATAAAGTAGATGTCATGATTACATGGCAAGAGCATCCTTTCCGTACAATGCGAAGTGGTCAGAAAGTGGAAGGGAGAAAGTTTAAAGAGCATTTTGTTTTTAAGGAATCTCAAAAATGAAATTCCTCTATAAGAATAGAAAAATTCTTTGTAATAATCTTTAAAATACATTGCGTTGTTCTTTCTAAACAATATTAGGAGCGAATAACGCTTTTTTTATTTCATTCTTTTTCCTTTCAAAAACTTTACCTATCTTTCAGCTACCATTCTAGCTTCTTCAACTGGCCTTAATACAGAATATTCAATTTAGCAAGCAGGAAAAAACTCAACCAATCTCTAATAACCAGTGTGGAATGAAAAATACTGATTAAAATTCACCTAATAAATGGAGGTTGAAAATTATGACTCATACCAACTATGCACTAACAACAGGCAAAACAGAACGAGCGATTATCATTGGGGGTGGTATTGGAGGGCTACTAACTGCAAGAGTACTTTCGACCTACTATAAAGAAGTGCTTATAGTCGATAAAGATACTTTTCCAGAAAGACCTGACAACCGTTCTGGTACTCCACAAGCCTTTCATCCACATCGTTTTACCCAGCGTGGTAAATTAATTACTGACCGACTCTTCCCAGGATATGAAAATGACTTAGTAGCACAAGGTGCACCCTCAGTACTAAACAAAACCATCCACAACATGAACCAATATGGCACGATAGAAATGCAATATCCACGAAATGATGTTAAATTCAGTAGGGCTTTGCTTGAATGGACGCTTCGTAAACAAGTACAAAAAATTTCTAATGTTAGTTTTCTCACAAATCATAACGTAATGGATTTATTAATGACAATTGATCGAACAGTTGTTACAGGAGTCAAAGTCTCAGAACGTGGAAAATCTGAACAAGAACGTTCACTGCATGCTGATTTGATAATTGACACGAGTGGTCGCTCCTCTAAACTCGTGAATTGGCTTCAAAATTACGGCTATGATGTACCGGAATCAGATCGTTTGAAAGTCTCTCTTGGATATAGTACCCGCCGCTATAAGGTTCCTTCCCATCTCCAACATCTCACAGAAAAATGGGACACAATTAACATTGCAGGGCAGCCCACTAAAGAAACTTTTACAGGTGTCTTTTCCTTTATTGAAAATAATATAGCCGAGGTGCTAATCTATCGTCCTGGTGGGCATTATCCTCCTACAAATGCCGGAGAATTTGAACAGACTATTACCCAGCTCCCAAGTCCGATAATCGGCGAGATTTTGTACGATTTTGAACCAATATGCTCCCCTCGAAGTTATCGTGTTCCAGAACTGTTTCGTCATCACTTTGAACAAATGGAGCGATGGCCCTCTGGATTGTTAGTCTTAGGTGACGCATTCTGTATTTACGATCCTATTTTTGGCCAAGGCATGACCGTTGCTGCAATTGAAGTAGAAGTGCTCGAGTCTTGCTTGCAAGAACAACAACATAACCCTACCCCTCATTTCGAACAAAGGGTTCTCAAAAAAATGCAAGATGTAATCGAACCAGCTTGGTGGCTCAATTGTGCTACTGATTTACAGTGGAAAGGTGTCGAATATGTGAGTTCACAGCAATTGAAAGGCATCTCTTTTGGCCAAAGATATATGGATTTATTTCTTAAATATGCAACAACGAAGCGTGATTTCAAACTATACGGAATGTATTGGTCAGTAAACTCATTAGCAGTCTCACCGTGTACTATATTTGATCCACAACTAGTTAAGACCATTCTCACTTCATCTAACGAAGGGAAACGCTTCCTTGATGAACTTTTACTCGCCTATGGTCAATCATTAGATAAAGTATTAAATCAGATTATACCTAATTTCTCTCAGACAGCCTTTGCATCAGTAAATCAATAAATCTGGAAAACTCCTAGATGAATAGATAGGTAATTTTTGATAGTAAATACAAGTAATAAAGAAACCCCGGCATAATCGGTGTTATATCAGGGGTTCTTTATTATTCATTCATATTCTTAATTCGTACTAATTCCTCGTGCTGCCCAAATCCGATCAATTTCCGCTGCATGTTGTCCTCCGTAAAGTAGTGCATCTGCTTGCTTTATTGCTTTTGCACCATCACGGAATGTCGCATTTGGAGTAAGTGACCAATGGGACTGCAAAATGATTTTTGTTGTTACATCACGACCAAAAGCTTGCGCCATTTCATATTCACCTTGTGCCCAAATTTCTCCATCCGCATGTACTTCGTTCTCAATATCCCTTGGATACACTTTGTTATTGTCTAATCGTCGTAAACATGTTGGATTAGAGCTGGAATAAGAAGTCCCATCCCATTCTCCTACACATGCTTTTCCATATCCTGTAGTTGATGTAGCATCCTCATAAGTTGCACCTAAGAAATCTCCAAATCCTTCTCCCATTGCCCCGCCTTCTGCAGAATTTCCGAACCCTGGAACTTGATTATCTTGAATCGAATGCCCATACTCATGTGCAATAATTCCTGCATCCTCTGCATCATCTACCCCACCAGTTCCGAATGTTAAAGCTTTTGTTGACGGAGAGTAGAAAGAATTATCATCTCTCGTTCCGTTCACATTTACTTTAATAGAGCGATTATTAATATTATTAAAACCTATTTGTTGGATGTAACGTTGTAAAGTATCGATATGATAATACGCCATTACATCTTCAAAACTATCATTTGAACGTGTGTAATTAAATTGAAGGGTTGAAGATTTTGTTTTTGCCTTTGAAGAAATAGTCACGTAATCTCCAACTAAAAATCCCGTCCCATTTAAACCTTTTAAAGTAACTGTTTTTAATTGATTATTTAATGCTGTGGAATCTGCATCATTATTATCCTTTAAACCAGTTAAGCTGCCACTTGATACGACAGGATTAGGCATAAACACTTTCCCTGTCCCTTCCGCCTTCCGGTTTATATCAACCTTTTTAATTAACTTTCCACTCTCAGCATCAATGACTGTTTCCCACGCACCAAATGGTTGATTGGAGTGGACTACAACTCGGTATACTGGAATAGCAACACCTTCTTCAATGACATACCCAAATTCTTTCATTGTTGGAGCCCATAAATTTTGTTCACTTTCTCCTCCAACATATGCCTTTGATTTTTGTTCTGCCTCTTTTTCACTAATCTTTTGCTTTATTTCTTTCACACTCTGCACAGGCTGATAATCAGAAACTGCAAGTAATCCTTGACCTTTTCCATTAAGGGTCACCGTTATTTGTCTTGAAAATACAGGTGCACCATTTACTACTTGTTGAAATCTAACATATGAAGCTACCTGTGTATCTGTTGTTGAAATATACTGTAGGTCTGATAAATCTGACTTTAATACATATTGCGAAGCATTCGTTTTTAAATATTCGGCTGCTTTTTCCTGAGGAGAATATCGGTCTATCTTTACTTGTTTCTCTTCTACCGCTGAAGCAGTAGATACTGTACCTAGCACTAACGGTATTGCTGTAGCAATTGCCACTACTCTTTTTTTGAACATTAGAACCACTCTCCACTCTCTTCATAAATTTTGAATGTACGAGTAATTCTATAAAAACAATTATATTACCTTTCTCTTTTTCTCATTAAATATAAAGTAATATTTTCTCAATATTTGTGTATCAAAGTAATAAATACTTTCGAAAGATATTATTCGCTATAGAGATTAACCAAACTTGAAAAAGATTTTTAAGATGATCTTCAATTTATTCAATCATGTCCTGCACCAGATCGTTCATAATTACTACTCCTACATTTATTCTAAACAAAAAGAATACTGATGTTTTGATATCACTTATGTTGTTCTAGCATTTTCAACTACAAACAGGTAATAATCCCTGTCTCTTTCGCAGAATAAAAACAAAATCCTGCATGATTCATACAGGATTTTGTAACTGTGCCTTCGATTACATACTACTTTTTGTGATTTAGCTAGCTGGGCTCAACTTGATTCGAACCGTTTTCTCACCTAAAGAAATTTCGTCTTCCTCTTGTGTTAACGTTTGGAATGTAAATTGCTTTACTAACAAGTTTTCTTCTAATAAACCTTGATGTTTCGTTAATGTTCTCTGTAATTCATCTTCTGTATCAAGGATTACATCTACTCGCAAGTTAACGGGTAAATTTAACTGTTTTCGATACTCTTGAACAGCGCGAATAAATTCACGTGCCACTCCTTCTTGTAACAATTCCTCTGTAACATTTGTATCTAACATTACCGTATATTGTCCGTTTGTCGTATTAGAAAATCCTGCTTTTGGCACTTGTTCTACCAATACATCTTCAACTGATACTGTAATTTCTTCTCCTGAGATAAGCTTAAACATTGCCTTTTCCTCTACAACAAATTTTTGTACTTCTTCTTGCGGTAATTGTTTTAACCATTGATTTACAACATTGACGTTCTTCCCGAATTTCGGTCCTGCCGTCTTAAAATTCAGCTTTAATTGATACGATGTATACTTTGTTTCATCTAATTCTACATGAAATGCTTTTACGTTCAATTCCTCCATAACAATATCACGGTAGGATTTCCAGTCTACTTTCTGCTCATGATGCTCTAGTAATACAAGCTCTGCTAATGGCTGTTTCACTTTTAATGCATATTGATTTCGATTGCTACGTCCGAGTTCTACAACTTGTAAAACAGCATCCATTTCTTGTTCTAGCTTTGATTGAATAAGTGTTTCATCTGCTACTGGATAATCCGTCAAATGAACACTACTTCCTTCCAAGTTAAGATGAATATCTTCTGCTACAAAAGGAGTAAATGGAGCAAGTAACTTGCTAAGTGTAACAAGTACCTCATGAAGTGTTTCATACGCCGCGGTCTTTTCAGGATTCATGCCAGACTCCCAAAAACGACTGCGTGAACGTCTTACATACCAGTTACTTACCTCATCTACAAGAGTCGCAATTTCACGAGCTGCATTTGTAAATTGATACTCATCTAATGCACTTCTTACTTTTTTCGTTGTACTATGAAGACGTGATAATACCCACTCATCTAATTTCGTTCGCTTTACCTCATACTTCTCTTTTGGATCATATTCATCTAAGTTTGCATATAAAACATAAAAACTATATACATTTACAAGTGTATCTACAAGTTTCGACTTCGCCTCTTGGACAGTTCTTTCAGAAAATCGTTTTGCATTCCAAGGTGCACTATCAACAAGAAGAGCCCATCTTAATGCGTCTGCACCAAATTTTTCAATTAAGTCTACTGGATCTAATGCATTTCCTTTACTTTTAGACATTTTCTGTCCTTGTTCATCTAGCACATGCCCAAGAGATAATACACGTTTGTATGGTACTTTTCCAGTGTATAAAGCCGCTACTGCTAATAAACTATAAAACCAACCGCGCGTTTGATCGACACCTTCAGCGATTACATCCGCTGGGAATTGTTCCTCAAAAAGCTCTTTATTTTCAAATGGATAATGATACTGTGCAAATGGCATCGAACCACTATCAAACCAAACATCAATTACTTCTGGCGTACGAGTCATTAAGCCACCGCATTTTTCACAGCATACCTTCACTTCATCTACATACGGTTTATGCAGTTCTAAATTTTCTTCTACCTGCCCTCTGCTATGCTTTCTTAATCTCTCGATGCTCTTCGGCGCAAATTGATGATCACAGTTTTCACATTCCCATACATTTAACGGTGTTCCCCAGTAGCGTTTTCGGCTAATATTCCAGTCCACCATATTCTCTAAAAACTTTCCAAATCGCCCATGCTTCATATGGTCTGGATACCATGTAACTGCATCATTATTCTGTAAGAACGTCTCTTTAATTTCAGTTGTCCGAATAAACCAACTCTCTCCAGCATAATAGAGAAGTGGTGAATCACAGCGCCAGCAATGCGGATAACTATGTTCATATTTCTCTTTATGATAGAGCAATCCTTCCCCAGCTAAATAACGAACAATATCCACATCACACTCTTTCACAAACTTCCCTTTTAAAAACGGAACAACTTCTGTATATTTACCTTGCTCATCCACAACATGAAGGAACGATAATCCTTCATGTTGCACCACTTTATAATCATCTTCTCCATAAGCTGGTGCGATATGAACAAGTCCCGTCCCGCTATCTCCCGTAACAAAGTCTGCTGAAATAACACGGTATCCATTCGTAACTTCGTCCATAGGAAATGGAGCTGTATATGAAATACCTACTAATTCTGCTCCTTTATGAATAGATAATACTTGATAGCCTTCTTTTAACACATCATTTGCACGCTCTTTTGCAACAATATAAACGGTTCCATCTTTCTCTGCTTTCACATATTCCATATCCAGATGTACAGCAAGAGCTACATTGGCAGGCAATGTCCACGGGGTTGTCGTCCACCCAAGAAAATATTCATTTTCACTATTCAATACTTTAAATTTCACAGTCGCACTTAAATCTTTTACTGTTTTATAACCTTGCGCTACTTCATGCGAACTAAGTGATGTTTGACAACTTGGACAGTACGGTGAAACTCGATGCCCTTTATATAGCAGCCCTTTTTCATGAATTGTTCCAAGAATATGCCATACACTCTCAATATAAGGGTTCTGCAAAGTTACGTACGGATCATCCATATCAACCCAATATCCGATGCTCTCAGTAAATTCACGCCACTGCTTTTCATACGTAAATACACTTTCTTTACACTTTTGGATAAATGGTTCAATTCCGTATTCTTCAATTTCATGTTTACCAGAAATACCAAGTTGCTTTTCCACTCCTAGTTCTACCGGTAAACCATGTGTATCCCAGCCAGCTTTTCGAAGTACTTTGTATCCAGTCATTGTTTTATATCTTGCTACTACATCTTTAATCGTCCGCCCAAGCGCATGCCCAACGTGCGGTAATCCATTTGCAGTTGGTGGTCCTTCATAAAAAACGAAAGATTGTGCGCCTTCACGATTCCGAATGGATTGCTCAAAGATATTCTGCTTGTTCCACTGCTTATGAATTCGTGTTTCTCTTCCTACAGCTAATTCTTTTACATCTACCTTCTCCATTTACAATCACTCCTTTGAAATTTTGTAAAAGCACACAAAAAACCCGTCCCTATAAGTAGGGACGGGTTTACCCGCGTTACCACCCTAATTCTATTAGTATTTTAACCAATAGCACTTAGCAACGTACTAGCATACGCGTTCTTTGTAACGGTAGACATCCGTCCGAGCTTACTCTATTCAGCCACGGCTCCTCAGAGATGATTTTCAAATAAAGTCTGTACACCGGCTTTCAGCATAACGCCGGCTCTCTGGGGAACAGTACGATATTTTACTCTTTCTCGTCTTCAGATTTGTATACTTTTATTAAAAGTTATTTTATTCCATGAAACAGATAATTGTCAATCAATTCAAAAATATATTTTCATTTTCATCCTAATTTCGTATTTTATACATCGTGAAAAGTTTCTATTACTTTATCGTGCCCATACTTCCTCTAAATCTTCATCTTCTTCTCCAAGTTCTGCAAAAAATCCAGTTTTATCTTCATGAAGAACTGTTTCAAGTTCTGCCTTTGCCTCTTCGTTTCGATTTAAAACAGCTAAATAGCATGTTCTGTTGTATCGAACTAACAAATCTGAAGAATCGAAATACAATTCAGATTAACAAATTTTCTACATATTTAGTGTTCTTCTTTTATGTTATCTTTTCTTGTTTTTGTGGAAAACACAAAATTAGATTATGGCCATGAAAAGGTACAACGCCTTAATAAACAAACATGTTAAAAAACCCAGAAACAAAATTCCTGGGCTTTTTAACATGCTTTCTAGTAAAAGAAATCGTATACTTTTCTCTGAGTTCAATATTAAACTCTTTCTAGACAGTATCCATTGACGAAAAAATTGATAGTTTCAATTTCTTCAGCATTTAATTTTCTTTGCAGTCCCTTTTCAAGCTCTTTAATAATGGCTTTTTCATTCCCCTTATATTTTCCCGTCAAAAATGCTGTTTCTTTTAAAAAATTAATTATAAAAAGAATAGCGTATTTTTCGTTATATGAATAAAAATTTGTCCTATACTTATTACTAAATTTCCGGATTATTTCCATTTACATAAAACTGAGAACAAAAACATAAAAAAACCGTGAATTATTCACGGTTTTCCCCTTTCGAAAAGCTAATCGCAATTGTTCCAGCGCCTGCATGAACAGCAAAAGATATAGGAAGTGGGTAAATTTGAAACTTCATTTCAGGAAATACTTCTCTAAAATCGGCAATCCATTCTTTCGCCCCTGCTTCATCATTAGCGTGGAAAACATGTACCACTTTCGGAGTGTCTTTTTCAAGTTCAGTTCGCATATACTCTTTACACTTTTGTATTTTACGAACTTTTTTTGTCATCACAACTTCTCCATCTTGTACTTCTAAAATTGGATTCACGCTTAGTAGGCTACCTAGTATAAACTGCACTCCCTTCACACGTCCACTTGCATATAAACCTTTTAGATCTTTCGGAAATACATAATAAGGACTACGTTCAATGTGTTGTATTGTTTTTTGTATATCTTGTAAAGTCATACCTTCACGGTATAACGTTTGTGCTTTTGTTAAAAGTTCATCCATTGGATAACTTGCTGTTTCACTATCTATTACGATTAGAGGAAATCCTGCCATTTCTGCTGCGAGTATCATATTTTGATAGGTACCACTTACCTTCCCGCTAATTGTGAAAGCAAATCCTTCTTCATATTCCTCTTTACACTTCGAGAAAAGAGCAACCATCTCGCCTAAATTCGGTTGTGATGTAGTTACGGTTACACCTTCTTTTAACGCATCGTAGACACGTTCACGAACACCTTCTTCACAGTCTTTATAGGCAGTTCCATTAATAACAATTTCAATTGGTATAACAAAATTATCTTCACTTGTTGTACAGCTTGCAGTTGTACTATCAGTAAACCAAGCAACTCGCTTCATGCTGTTCCTCCCTTGTATACATCCTTTCCTGAAACTTATCTCACTATTCTATCTATTTGAGTTATGAAAAGGACTATGTTTGTTATCATAACAAGACTATCTCTGTTTTTCTATAGGATATGGATGATTTGAGCAAAGTTTTCAAAATTAATATCGATTCTATCCAAATTCGTACACTATTTCGACATATTTACTTATTCTTCACGATTCCAAAAGTGATTTTCATACTTGGGGCATAGACGAAAGAAGATTCTAAAGTAAATTCTTTAGAGAAGTTTAATTCTGCCTGGTACTGTGCTATTGCTTCATTATACGTCAGTCCTCGGCTTATTAAACGTTCGATAAAACCATCCTTTTCAGCAGGTGTATTACCAATTCCCTCTTCCTTAAGTGCGTGATACAATTGTTGTTTCTCTCTTTGCATCTCATTCGTATTAAGAAAATTCACCTTATCGCTAACCCTGCACTCAATCTTTTCTACACCTAGTTCACTTAAATATACCGGTAATTTCATTCCAATGTTACCATCCGTGCCATTTCGCTTTGCATCTTTTTCAAACAATTTTTGCAGAACACCAAGCTGAATTATTTCAGATTGCTCCAGATTATTCAGGTAATACGAAGACATATTAGAAATCCAGTGTGGTTCAAAACATATGATACTGCCTCCATTAACAACCGAATCTACCATTTTTTGTAACATTGTCTTCGAATCGTTCATATGTAGTAAAAAAGCATGACAAACTGCTATATCATAATTTCTTTCTAATTCGATTTCAGTAGCATCTGCTTCAATAAACTCTACTTCATATGGAAGACTTCGGAATAACTCTCTTGCTTCATTAATTAGTTTCTTACCCTTATCAACTCCTGTATATCTAGACCCTATTGGTAACAGAGGCAATAGGGTCAGCCCTAAATATCCATATCCACAACCGTAGTCAACTATATGAACTGGTTTAGAAATTTTCCAAACTGCATTTACCAAAAAACTTATATAATCATCGTTGTAATATAGATCTCTTGTATTTCTCAAATATTCTAACTGATTATCCCATTCATACTCTTTCAATTTAGTCATCCCCTTTTATTTATATTGAAAGCATTGATTCCATTTGCTTCTTTGAGCAGATGATAAAATATTTTATAGATATATAAACATTTTTGCATATCCATAAGTATTTAATGTATCTAGAAATCTGGTAAACTCATTTAGACAAAATGGATTTAATGAAAAGTCCAACTAATAGAGATACTATTGTATATTTGAACTACCCCCACTTAACAGTCTAACAAACTATTTGAAGTGGGGGATTCCTACGAACACCAAAGTATCCCTCGGCTTTATGAGTAGGCAATCCCCGTAGTCCCTACGGTTAGAAGCCTTAAGGCCTCTTTTCTCAAATTTTGTCCTGCGTTGACATCTCTATCATGATGCATACCACAAGAAAGACACTTCCATTCACGCAACTCTAGATCTTTCACGTCTTTGTTTTTGTTGCCACAATGCGAACAAAGTTGAGAGCTGGCGAATGTTTTGGATACCACGACAACTTGTTTTCCATACCACTCTGCCTTATACACAAGCATCGCTCTGAATTGTGACCAAGATACTTCTTGAATCGCTTTCGCGAGCTTGTGATTCTGTAACATATTGGATACTTGCAAATCTTCTATCCCAATCACATCGTGGTTTTTGATGA
>Ga0102589_1005697_pt1 | contig 10695 bp, 11 predicted proteins | sample AraplaMF_Col_mLB_FD_76858 | JGI IMG/M metagenome (GOLD analysis project Ga0102589, IMG submission 76858) | Arabidopsis root microbial communities from the University of North Carolina, USA - plate scrape MF_Col_mLB | ecosystem: Host-associated > Plants > Roots > Endosphere | place: USA... | reverse complement strand
CTACGCTGGCATTATCCAGATCAGATTAACGGTCAGTAGCGGTATACTCATCTACAATCTCAGCCTGATTCCTCAAGCCCCCGAATTTGTATGACTATGCAATTGCTCATATCATACAATATTCATGTTAGGTTGACAACGAAATGTTTACAAAAAAAACATAAAAAACAGGATAGAGATAGAAGTCAATGGTTGTAATCGTTCGCTAGACAACATAGAGGAGAGGAATAAGGAGATAAGGAGCTTGTTTAGGAGATTTGAAGAGAGAATAGAGCAAAATGAGGATCAGGAAGAAGTCCTGATCCTCATTAATTGTTAATCGTGTGAAGCTGTAGAATGTCGTCTCAATGACAAGCTGTATACGATTCCTCCGCAAGCAAGAACTGTTATGAGCAGAATAATCAGGCCACTGTATAAGGAAAATGAAGCTTCATTGGCAACGGCAACGGTAGGTGTCAGTAAAGTTAACAGCCACCCATGTGTAAGCAGACCGCCGACTACAGCGATGCCGATGCCTTCAGCCATAAAGCATGCAAAGCTGAGCATGCTCATTCCTTCTCCTGCTTGGTCAGGTGCTAGTGATTCTGCAACGGATGCAGAGATAACCGTCTTAATGAATGACAACCCTCCGAACACGAGCACGAGGGCGAACGTCATCAGCCATGGAGAATCATTTCCCCAAGCAAGGAGCGTGACGAAACTGAATGTGACGAGACCTAATCCAGCGACAAATACAAATGAAGTTCCTTTCTTGTCAACGAGAGTTCCACCGAGTATGCCGAACAGAATGACACTGAGTGTCCCAGGGAAAATGATCGCGCTGCCGATCACGGCGGTCGAGAGTTGGTGCACATCCCGCATGAAGTAAGGAACCATCGAGATAAATCCAGCTACCGTTCCTAACAAAATGGAACCAGCAAGCGTACCGAGTACAAATGGTCGATTAGCGAACAGGGACGGAGCAATAAAAGGTTCGCGAATACGGCGGATATGCAAAGCAAACCCAAGAACGAGGATCATACTGCAGACAAGATAGAACCAGACATATGTCGTAGTAAACAGGGTAAATAGAATAATGCCTGATGACAAGAGGGCAATGCCGATGATATCTGTTCTCCCATTGCGAGAAGGCTCCTGCGGCAGTGCAGTCAAGAAGAAGGGGAGACTGATTATTGTCATTACCGGAATGATAAATAGGTAGGACCAATGCACATAATCTGCCAGTACACCGCCCACAACCGGGCCAATTCCTTCACCAAGCGCTACCATAGAACCAATCATGCCGAACGCCTTGCCTCGATGCTGCTCTCCAACGTAGCGGGTGACCATAACCATGATGAGACCGGGCACGGCCGAAGCCCCGGCACCTTGTATCAATCTGGCTGCCAATACAGCTGACAAGTAGTCATGGGCAAAGAAACCAAGCAACGAGCCGCTACCATAGATGAGCACACCGATAAGCAGCGGCTTCTTAATGCCGTATTGGGATGACAGGGTGCCATAAATGATGGAGCCGAGCGCGAAGGTAATCATGAAGCATGTGTTGATCCAATTCGCAACGGACGGAGTGATACTGAAATCGTGTGCGATGTCGGGCAATGATACGTTGAACACAGTCTCATTCAACACACTGAAAAAAGCTAAAAAGCTTAACCACGCGATCGATTTCTTCATATTGGGAAAGGCATACACGGGTTGTTCTTGTTCTGCCGCATCGATGCGGTTGTCATTGTTCATTTGTTCCACGAATAGGAATCCCCTTTCTCATGCTAAAGGGGAATTGCGCAGTTTACAGGGGTGTTATGCGTTATCCCCGATCAATACCTGCCCCAGTTGATGTTACGCACTTCATCTTAACGCCTCCTCATTATTGTTGCTTCCAGTATAGCAGTGGGGTTTTCCTTATTCAATTAATAATGTAATAATATAGAATGCACTCAATGCAAGACAGACAAGGGTAAGGAGATACAAAGTAAATGAATGTACTTATTGCAGACGATGAGCCGCATATGTTGAAAATTTTAGCGGCTTATTTTGATAAAGAGGGCTTTCGAACTTTTACGGCGGAGAACGGGCATCAAGCACTTGAGATCTATTACAACCAGCCGCTGGACTTGGCAGTGCTCGATTGGATGATGCCGCAGATGAGCGGGATTGAGTTGTGTCGAGAAATCAAATCGAATTCGAAGTTGAAGGTGCTCATGCTTACGGCCAAGGGAGAGCATGAAGATGAGCTGACAGCTCTTGGTTCTGGAGCGGATGAGTATATTCGGAAGCCGTTCGATCCTCGGGTTTTGCTGGCGAGGGCGAAGAAGCTGCTGAACATGCAGGCACAATATCTATTTGGGGATATCCAGGTAGATATGGAAGGACAGAAGATTAGCAAGCGTGGAATTGATCTACGAGTTACGAAGAAGGAATTTCAATTGATGAAGTTTTTTATTCTGAATAAGGGGCAGGTCTTAACACGCAAAGCGCTGCTTGATCATGTATGGGGCTATGACTACTTCGGTGAGGAACGTACGGTAGATACACATATTCGCCGCTTGCGGGAGAAGATCGGCGAGGAATGGATATGGACGCACCGTGGTATGGGATATAGCTTCGAGCATCCGAATAGCCATGAATAAGCTTAGTCGCAAGCTGTTTGTGCAAATTGCACTTATTCTTGTCGTTGTGTTCGGACTCTCGTATTGTGTGAATACGTTCTTTATGCCAAATTATTTTGTCCATCAGAAGCGTGCTGCGTTGACGGAAGCGGTGGAGAGGTTGCGCAGCATAGAGTCGAAGCAGCTCCTTGAAGAAGTTCAGCGGGTGGCGGATGATTACCACTTCACAATCGTTCATACCCCCTACGACCATGACATTGACCGCTTAAACTGGACACTGCGCGAACAATTTACGCGGGAGCGGATTGCGATGAGCAAATTCTGGCTCACGGAAGAGAGCCTTGCACAGCTAATGCGCGGCGGGATAGTTACGAAGTCGTATCAGCAGGAGAAGTTGAAGTCGAGCGTTTTCGTTACGTTTGTCATGAAAGAAGGAATGATTCTCGCTGTAGGCGAATCGGTGGCTAATTCAGGCGAGACGATACGTATCGTCAATCAGTTCAATTTGATTATTGCGGTAGGTGCGCTCTCACTAGCCCTTCTGCTCGCTGCTTGGTTTTCCAGGCGAACGGTGAAGCCTATTGAGCAGCTTAAGAATATGGCGGAGGATATCGCCGAACGACGATACCGGACAGTGGACATCCGAACAGGAGATGAGATTGAGGAGCTTGCGCACAGCATTAATACGATGAGTGATAAGTTGAAGCAAGCGCATCTGGAGCTGGAGGAGAAGAACCGGAACTTGCGTGTCCTTATTCGTGACATCTCACATGAACTGAAGACACCGCTTGCCGTGATCAAGGCATATTCCGCAGGGGTGAAGGATGGTCTGGATGACGGCACCTACATGGATGTCATACAGTCGCAAACGGATGATATGTCCGAGCTCGTTACGAAGCTGTTGGAATGGTCTCGCTTGCAGACGGAAGAGCTGAACATTGAGAATGTTCATGTCGTTAATCTTCTTGAGCAAGTCATTGCGAAATATGAGCTACCTCTGCAGCAGCATTCGATTGAGTTGACCTTGAATGATCAGAATGCGGAAAGCTTTTGCGTCCAGGCTGATAGGGTCAAGCTTGAAATGGTGCTGAACAATCTCGTATCGAACGCAATGAAATACACGACGAATCGGAAAATTCAGATTGATCTTACGAACAAGGATGATGCATTAGTGCTGTTCATTCGGAATGGATGTACGTTCTCCATGACTGAAGAGCAGCTGAAGCAATTGTGGGAGCCGTTCTTCGTTGCTGAGAGCTCGCGGAACAAGCAGCTTAGTGGTACAGGGCTTGGTCTGGCTATTGTGAAGGGGATCCTGCAGAAGCACAAGGCGGCTTATGGCGTGCGACTGCATACTGGAGATATCGAATTTCATATTGCGCTTCCTCTATGCAAGCAGGGGGAGCAGATGTAAGACTGCCTTTCAAGTGGTATTTTCAATTTACTGCTGAAAGGCAGTTTTTTGTATGTAGGCAATAACTTCCATGCTCTTGCTATCTAGATGCTCATGTTCACGCAGATAGGCTTCTTGATGTCTGTTTTCATTTTGTCATATTGGCGTAACATTGGTCTCCTATGATTGGGTTGAGGTGAGATCATGAAGGACAAGAAATGGAGCAAGCATTCGATTCGTGTGACTCTGATTGTATTGTTTCTGCTTGCAGGAGCATTATTTTATGGCATGAAGATGGAACCGAACAGCTTAAGTGTGACGAGGCAGATGATACTAAATCGGTATATCCCTCCAAGCTTTCATGGGATGAAGATTGTACATTTTTCTGATGTTCATTTGGGGGATCATTTCAATGATGTTCAGCTGCTTGAACTTGTTGATCGGATTAATCAAGAACATCCAGATATTATTGTGTTTACGGGAGATATGGTTGACAATTTCAATGCGTATGGAAATCGGAGAGACCGTTCCCAGCGAATACTAGGACAGCTGCAAGCAACATTAGGCAAGTATGCCGTATTCGGCAATCATGATCGAGGTGGGGGCGGAAGCCGAGTTTATCAGTCTTATATGGAGAAAGCTGGCTTTACTGTGCTCGTTAACGATACGAAGCAAATCCATCTCCCGAATCATGATGAATATATCACCATTAGCGGGCTTGATGATTTCCTGTTAGGTACGCCCAATATACATGGAACGCTGAAAGACTTAGAACCTGACAACTTCAATTTGCTCGTCGTGCATGAGCCGGATGTTGCCGATCAAGCCATTGATTATCCGATCGACTTGCAATTATCTGGACACAGTCACGGGGGCCAAGTTCAATTGCCGTGGTACGGCACGATATACACGCCGCCATTAGCGAAGAAGTATGTTGAGGGGATGTATAAAATCGAGGGAACAACTACCCTGAACAAGCCAATGAAACTCTATGTCAATCGAGGCATCGGGACGACAGAACTGCCTGTCCGTTTCCTAAGCAAGCCTGAAATTACGGTTCATACATTGATGCGTTCGTGAGAACTCTCACAGCAATGCTTGGAGAACAGCTAGGGCACTAGTTTATCCATTTGCATCCCGATGAAGGGACACGAGCGGATAGAAATTGGCAAACACGTGCAATTGGCTGCTGGATTCGTTACACTTACATTTGCAAGGAAGGATTGTAGAATGCGAATCAGATATGGGTAATCTACGATAGATATAAGGGGAGAACGGAACGATGCAGCCTATTCGCGTGCTTGTCGCCGACGACGAGCGAGAGATTCGAGATTTATTGAAGAAGTACTTAGAGCGGGAATTATACACGGTAGATACAGCAGCTCACGGTGAAGAAGCGCTGCGATTGTTCGAGCAGCATAAATATAATCTTATCATTCTCGACTTAATGATGCCTTACATAGATGGAGTAGAGGTGTGCCGTCGTATTCGGGAGAGAAGCAATGTGCCCATTTTGATGCTGACGGCGAAAGACGAAGAGATGGACAAGATTGTAGGTCTGAGTATCGGGGCTGATGATTATATGACGAAGCCCTTCAGCATACATGAACTGGTTGCAAGGAGCAAGGCATTGCTGAGAAGATTCATGATCTTAGGCAGTGAAGCCAGCAGTCTTGCAGAAGAAAGTTCTGCAACCATGAGATTTAAGGGATTAATAATTGATACTAGAAAATATATGGTTATCCGCGAGGGGCAAGAAATAAGTCTGACCGCCAAGGAATTTGAGTTGTTGAGATTGTTCGCTTCTCATCCTGAGCAGGTATTTACGAAGACGCAAATTTTTAGACAGGTGTGGGGATCAGAATATATTGAGGACGATAATACAGTTATGGTTCATATCCGTAAGCTTCGGTTGAAAATTGAAACAGACCCCTCTGATCCGAAGCTAATTCAGACGGTATGGGGGATTGGCTATAAGTTTGCAGGTGAACGAGATGAGGCATGACAAAAACAGTCTAATGCTTGTTGTTTTATTAATGGGATTAACTATATGGTTCGTCATCGATAGTATGACAATACAGCCTCTAGGTATATACAGGTGGGGGCTGTTTGCTGTACTGTTCACCGTTGCTGCGCTGCTGCTCTACAGACGTGTTCGGTTTATAGCGGAGGTTAGGAGCCATGCTGCCGCCGTGAAGCGTGCTGTTCGCGGCAATGTCAATACGAGACTGCTGGCGAATGAATCTGAGGCGTATGATGAGATGCTCTTTTCGATTAATGAATTAATCGAGCAGATGGAGAAGCTTCAAGTGAATGCAATTCGATCCGATGCTGCCCGCAAGAGGCTTCTCGCTAATATCTCGCACGATATACGGACACCGCTTACTTCGATTATCGGTTATGTCGATGCATTGCAGGATGAACATATCTCTTCAGAGCAAGAGAGGGAAGAGTGCATTGCGATTATTTCAGCGAAGGCACAAGCGCTTAAGGAACTGATCGATCATATCTTCCAGATGGCGAAGCTGGATGCGGATGAAGTCGAGATGAGATGGGAGTCGCTAGATGCTGCAGAGCTGCTGAGGGAAGCGCTGATTTCATTTCTGCCTGAGCTGAAGAAGAACGGTATGGATCTAGCGGTTCAGATTCCTGAGGAGTCCTGTATGGTTGCAATGGATCGCTATGGGTACATACGAATTTTGAACAACCTGATCAAGAACGCGATACAGTACGGCAAGGAAGGTCAGTTGTTAGGGGTGGAGCTAGAGCGGATTGAGTCGAACATTGCCATAACGATATGGGATAGAGGGCCGGGCATTCCAGCGGACGAGTTATCGAAGATATTCGAGCGTACCTACCGCTCCGAACGATCACGGAGTCTGCTGCATGGCGGTAGCGGGCTAGGATTGGCAATTACAAAGGCGTTTGTCGATAAGCTTGGCGGCCACATCTCCGTGTTGAGCGAGCCGCATGTCCGAACTGCCTTCATCGTCAATATTCCAATTCGAACGACATTGCCACCAATTAAGAGATAGTTAAGAACTCATTAAGCAGCATTTAAATTCATCCCCTTACAATAATAGTAGACTTACATACTCAGGAGGTGCTGCATGAGCACGATCATACGTACGACCCGGCTCACGAAGCAGTATGGGGAACAGATTGCTGTTCATGATCTGAACATGCATGTGAAGCAGGGCGAAATATACGGCTTTCTCGGTCGCAATGGCGCTGGCAAAACAACGACTATCCGCATGCTGCTCGGCTTAATCAAGCCTACAGAAGGGGAAATTGAACTATTCGGGCAGCGATTGAACGCTAAGCCTAGAGAAATACTGTCCAGAATCGGCTCGATGGTGGAGCATCCCGGATTCTATGAGAATTTAACGGCATATGAAAACTTGCTCATTAATGCGAAGCTGATGGGCGTATACAAACGAAATGCGTTGGAGGAAGCACTAGAAACGGTGGGGCTGCAGGAAGAGACAAAGAAACTGGTAGGTCAATATTCGATGGGGATGAAGCAGCGTCTCGGGATTGCTAGAGCGATTCTGCACCATCCAGAGCTGCTTATTCTCGATGAGCCAACGAATGGCCTTGATCCGATTGGCATTAAGGAGATGCGCAAGCTCATTAAATCATTAGCGGTAGAACGCAACATCACTGTGCTTATATCCAGTCATATTTTATCTGAGGTTGAGCAGCTTGCCGACCAGCTTGGGATTATCCATGAGGGGAAGTTGCTTGAGGAAATTTCAATTGGAGAGCTGCATAAGCGAAATCGCAAATACATCGAGTTCCGTGTGTCCAATGACAATAAGTCAGCGATGCTGCTTGAGTCGCAGGCGGGCGTCCATGATTATGAAATCCATGGTGACGGATTGATACGTGTATATTCACGGATTGGAGAACAGAACAAGCTGAATAAGATGTTCGTTCAGAACGATATTGATGTGTTCAAAATGACGCTCCACGAGGACACGCTTGAAGATTATTTCGTAAAGCGGATTGGCGGTGGTACAATTGGTTAATTTGCTCTATACCGAATTATTGAAGCTGAAACGGTCGAAGATGTTTCTCGTGAGTATTATTGGGGCGTCTGCCGCACCGATTATGATGTTCATCGCCTACTTGAGCCAGATGAAGCGTGATCCAGGGAAAGTCATCCCTTTCGAAATTTCATTTTATAACACGAATCTGAATGTGATGCTGCTGCTTGGAGTACTGTTGTACGGAGTTATTACTGCATATTTATTCAATCGAGAATTTGTGGAGGATACACTCAAGAACCTGCTAACAATCCCGGTTTCAAGAGTTGCTCTAATCACGAGCAAAATGCTTATGCTGTTCATCTGGATACTTCTATTGACGATGGTGGCATGGGTGCTTACATTAGGTTTCGCATTTTTTATCAAATCAGACGTGCTAAGTGCTGGGGTTCTGTTGTCATCATTGCGTGACTATGTACTAGGTGCTGTCCTTATGTTCCTGTTGTCCACACCGACGATTTGGGTAACCTTCTTATTCAAAAATTATGTGCCTACCATCATGTTCACGGCGGTAATCACGTTAGGGAATGTTACCGTGATCAGTTCCGATTACAAGGCGCTGTTCCCTTGGTCAGCAGCACATGTAATTGTGACACAAAGTTATGTAGCGGATTATCCACCGCTATACTCGTTTATTGCGGTCGGTATCACTTCGCTATTCGGCTTAGCAGCAAGCGTTCTTTATTTCAACAGAATGGATATTAAATGAAGTGAAATATATAGGAAGTTAAATGATGCAGATCGGCCTCATGGTCGGTCTGTTTTATGTTCTCTGTAGGTGATGGATGTACAAGCAATGTTTGAGATGGCGAATAGGTGGGCAATGAAAAAATAGAATTTCTTATTTCCATAGCGGATCGCTCTTTGCATGGTTATGCACATTGCTGCTTGAAGAGACAAAAAGGAGTGATGTTCGGCATGGTGCAGACCCTGTTTTTCTGTGATTATGTTGAACCTCACTGTCACAATGGCTCGAAACCGCGCGGTTGCCCGGGAAATGAGAGTGTGAGCCCGGGAAATGAGAGTGTGAGCCCGGGAAATGAGTAAGTGTTGCCGGGGAAATTCCATTGAGTTAGGAAAAGAACCATATCAGGTCGGTTCTCCATCTAGATATTGGCGATGACCGACTACGATGGAATCGCAGTGCTTCTGAAAGATAAGGCAAGGAAAAAACTAGAAAATCATTGATCTGAATCTTATGCCATATCTATTATATGAGGTGAAAGAATCAATAGAAAGCCACATGGGAGGGAGCATGAATGGATCTGAACTACTCGATTTATGGAACAGGCGAGCCAATTGTGTTGATTCACAGCGGAGGCGCCGATTCAAGGGCATGGGGGGAGCTTGTACCACTTCTCGCAAGAACTCACCAAGTCGTTACCTTTGATGCCCGTGGTACGGGACGATCGCCCGCACCGCAAGTGCCGCTCAACCTTGTCGAAGATTTACGTCAACTGCTGGATGACCTGAAGCTGGAACAGGTGACCCTAGTTGGGCATTCTATAGGCGGAGAATTGGCTACTAACTTTACATTATCCTCCCCGGATAGAGTCGCTCGACTGATCGCTGTTGCTCCATCCTTGACAGGTTTCATCTTCTCAGAGACGTATCGGGGCTGGATTCAGCAATTGAATTCACTCGCTCCGGATGTGAGCAAGATGATACAGTATTCATTGCAGGGGCCTATTTATCGTACGGTGATGGCTAGCGGTCAGCGTGATATCTTTATTGACATGCACACCCAATACTTTACGCGTGTCTTCACAGAGTGGCGCAGCTTTGAGGTGATATGGCCTCAGCCACCTGCGATCGAACAGTTGGAGGAAATCGCGGTTCCTACCTTGTTTATGTACGGGACAGTGGAGTGGGACGATATGCACATGATCGCGCAGGAGTTCAAGCGGATACCACGTGTTGCTTTCGTCGAAATAGCGGGTGCAGACTACATGCTCCCATTGACGCATCCTCAAGAGATGGCCTCGCATATTCAATCTTTTTTGGCAGCAGTGGATGAATCGTAGGGTACAAATTCCGTGACATTTCATGAATCAGCGGCAGTTAGACTCGATTCCGGTGTCTTGTACTGCCGCTATTTTTGTATCGGTATCGGGTCTAGTTAACAAATCATCATTAAATCGTGATCGTACGATGTGGTTTGCTATAATGCGACGTTCCACCACCACCGACGATCACTCTTCCGCCTCTCGGAAACACCAATCGCTTGTTTACCCCGCCTGACAGTATAACCTCAACTTTAGCCCGGTTTGAATACACCTGATTTACCACATCAGATGATCTCGATGTTCTCCACGCTTTAGATTTGCTCATCGGATGTTTCCCTCCGTCTACTCAAAATGAACTGACATGAATCACTTCTAGTAATCTTTTCTAATTATCGTATGCTTCTTTATATTCGATGTTTGGATTGTGTATGTGGTAATCAAAAAATGTGATGATTTGATTCCTGTGTCATGGTTAATTAAAAAGAATTGAGATTGGGGAGATCGCCATCCAGTCGCGGAGAAGGGGAATAATCGAATTTTTTTATCATGTATTTCTCTACAATTCCAAAATAAATGATCTCCAATATTCGTCTGAGGTGTGGTACGATAGTAATGTTTTGTGCCAATAGTCGACATGA
>Ga0102589_1005694_pt1 | contig 10700 bp, 10 predicted proteins | sample AraplaMF_Col_mLB_FD_76858 | JGI IMG/M metagenome (GOLD analysis project Ga0102589, IMG submission 76858) | Arabidopsis root microbial communities from the University of North Carolina, USA - plate scrape MF_Col_mLB | ecosystem: Host-associated > Plants > Roots > Endosphere | place: USA... | reverse complement strand
GAGCAACCAGAATGGCAGCGCACCCAGATAGGTGAGGACCGTCGAAACGCCGCGTACCGTCGCTTTCATTCCTGTTCTCCAATCGCTGCGAGGATGGCATCCGCAAGCTTCGAGCCGCTCATGAATGCTGCCTCGACACGACCTCCAATACACCAGTCGCCACAAGCGCCAAGCTGATTGCCTTCATCGAGGAGAAAAGGCTGGCCGGCAGCCTCTATGACGTCGGCATCGCGCCAGCGGTGAATGACAACTGTTCGAGTTTCGGCCGGCTTCAGGGGCATATGACGCTTTAAAGCCTCAACCATCGTCCGGCGCACGATATCGAGCGATACATCGATGTTGGCGTCCGCCCATGACGCCGTTGCGTTGACGACCAGGGTCGGGGACGATGCGCGACCTGGCTTAGTGTGATTAGAGCGATCCAGCCGATGACAGGATCCGACAGCCAGGCAGCCTTGAATGGCAATCTGGCATCGTCCAGCATTCTCATCATCAACGTGAAACAGCCACACATTGTGACCCCCGTCAATGTTCGATGGTGCGAGAACAGCTCAGGCATCAGCATGGCCGCCTGTCGGGCAGGCGCTGCTACGACCACCCAATCAAATGGCCCATGCGAGGCATGACCAGCGTTGACATACCAGCTACCGGGTTTGCCTGTAATTTTGCCCGCAGGCGTATGCAGCCGGAGATCAAGACCGACCGACATTGATTTTGCGAGAGCGTCCATCTCTGGAATAGCGACGTACCGCGTGGGGTCCAAGGCAGCCGTCTTCGGTAAACCATTGTCCGGGAAGGTCATGGGAGCGCAGGTCCAAACAGCGACCAGGCCGGCCTCACAAGCTGCCTTCACCTGCCTGGAAAAACTTGCATCACGCACTGTGAAATACTGTGCGCCATAGTCGAACGAGCTGTTATCGACCCGACGTGTCGCCATCCGGCCGCCGACGCCTCTTTCCTTTTCGAAAACCGTTACGTTCGCCGACTTCGACAGCGATCGCGCAGCAGCAAGACCGGCCATTCCCGCACCAATAATACCAACGCGTTGCATCGCGACCATATTCGTTCGCCGTGATCAATGACGGTTCACTGTACGGTTCTGCGCCGAAACAGATCAGAAACCACTGTTCAGCTCAACGCCTGTTTGATCCACCTGTGCTTGGTCAGCGTAACACCAGCCTGACAGATTGAGGAGAAAGTGAAATGGACGCGGTGGTGACCAAAAGCGAGCTTACGCCAGATCCGGAACGGCCGACCCAATTGGAAGTAGAAGCGGCCGTGCGTACGTTGATCCGTTGGGCTGGCGATGATCCGTCACGCGAAGGGCTAATGGAAACACCAAGACGCGTGGCAAAGGCTTATCGCGAGCTCTTCTCGGGGTACGATGTTGAACCTGAAGACATTCTGGCCAAGACATTCTCAGAGGTCGGTGGGTACAGTGACATGGTCCTCGTCAGGGATATAGAGTTTCATTCGCACTGCGAGCACCATATGGTCCCGTTTCATGGGGTTGCCCATGTTGCTTATATTCCCGATCATGGAGTTCTTGGACTGTCAAAAATTGCAAGGCTGGTCGATCTCTACGCCCGCAGGCTTCAGACGCAGGAGACGATGACGGCTCAGATTGCGCAAGCCCTGGACGAGAGCTTAAGACCCAAAGGTGTCGCCGTGATGCTTGAAGCTGAGCACATGTGCATGGCAATGCGCGGGATCCAGAAAAACGGCGCCAGGACCATAACCACGTTCTTCACCGGCCAGTTCCAAATGTTTGCGTCAGATCAGGCGCGCTTCATGCAGCTGGCGCGCCAGCGATAGAGGGGGTCTTGGGGCGCACGTAACATTGCAGCATGCGCAGCGACTAGCTCTGCTCCAAGCGGTAGCGCAGCTGGAAATCGTGATCAGGATGCAGGTGCATTTGACGGTTTTATGGCACTCCTGCACCTCACCGGCCTCACCACCGGCATGCGGGCCGCGTTGCGAAACCTGTGGCCTCCAACCGGCTCATGTTTCGAACGTCGCCTTGCAAAGGATCGTCCAATGACCGACCGAACTCGCCCGGTACCTCAAAGCCGTCTTAGCCGACTTGCTGCTTTGGGAAAGCTCGCCGGCGGCGTTGCCGCCGGAGCTGTGGGAGAGGGGCTGGGGCGTCTGGCGCGGGGTGAACGGCCGCATCTTTCAGACCTTGTTCTGACACCATCAAACGCCTTGCGTGCAGCAGAGCAACTATCGCGACTGCGAGGTGCAGCAATGAAGCTAGGCCAGATGTTGTCGCTTGACCCCGGCGACATCCTGCCCCGGGGACTTACCGCAATCCTTGCTCAACTTCGTGAAAATGCTCACACGATGCCGCTGCGTCAACTCGAGCGCGTGCTCAGGAATGCCTGGGGAAGCAACTGGCGATCCAGGTTTGCTCGCTTCGATATGGCCCCGATCGCGGCTGCCTCGATCGGTCAGGTTCACCGCGCCCGGCTTGCGACAGGTCGCGAGCTCGCTGTCAAGGTTCAGTATCCCGGCGTCGCTAAGAGTATCGATTCCGATATTGATAACGTTGCTGCGATCCTGCGCATGTCCGGCCTTGTTCCGGCAAATCTGGATCTCGGCCCCCTGCTCGCGGAGGCAAAACGTCAGCTGCGGGAGGAGGCCAATTATTTGCGCGAGGCGGAGCAGATGAAACACTACAGGGCGCTGCTCGAAGACGACCCACGATTTCTGGTACCGGCTCCGGTCGATGACCTGCTTCATGAGACTGTCTTGCCGATGGACTACATGGCCGGTTCAAAGATCGAGACCTTGACCGATGCCCCGCAGCAAGACCGCAATCTCGCTGTAACTGCGCTTCTTGATCTTGTTCTTAAGGAACTGTTCGAGTTCAAACTCATGCAGACTGATCCCAATTTCGCCAACTATCGGTTTCAGGCCAATACAGGCAAGATTGTCCTACTCGACTTTGGCGCAACGCGGCAGCTTGCACCTGATACCGCCGAGCAATACCAGGCTTTGCTTGGTGCCGGCCTTGCTCGCGATCGCACCAAAATCCGACAGGCCCTGTTGACCATGGAGTTTGTTTCTTCTGCGCAGATTGCGAACCACAGCGCCGCGCTCAATGAAATAATCGATATCGTCCTTCGGCAATTGGCAAGACACGACCGTTACCAGTTCGATTTTTCAGATCGAGCCTTCGTCAAAGCCATTCGGGAAAAGGCGGAACCGATCATTGCAGATCGAAATACGTGGCGCGTGCCGCCACCAGACAAGCTGTTCGTACAGCGCAAGATAAGCGGCACGGTTCTGCTGGCGGTAACCCTGCAGGCCAAAGTGCCACTCGAGGTGATGCTTGACCGCTACAATCCGATGAATGGCTGAGATCTAAAGCATAAAACAGTCAGTCGGCACCATCCAAATGCAGCCAGTGGCGTAAGAGCATCAAGGAGATCATGATGCAAATGCTCACACACAACGCGCTACCGGATGATGACGGATTTTTTGGAAGATTCGGGGGACGCTTTGTGCCCGAAACGCTGATGCCCCTCCTGATCGCCCTGAGCGAAGAGTGGCAGAAAGCGAAAACAGATGCATCATTCTGGCAACAGCTCGACATGTTGTCTCGACATTATGCTGGAAGACCGAGCCCACTCTACTATGCGGAAAGACTGACAGGCCGACTGGGAGGGCCTCGTATCTATCTGAAGCGAGACGAGTTGAACCACACCGGTTCGCACAAAATCAACAACTGTCTCGGCCAGATCCTGGTTGCCCAACGCATGGGCAAGACCAGGATCATTGCGGAGACCGGTGCAGGCCAGCATGGCGTGGCCACTGCGACGATGGCCGCGCGGTTCGGTCTCGAATGCGTGATCTACATGGGCGCAACTGATGTCGAACGGCAGGCTCCCAATGTGTTTCGGATGAAGCTGCTGGGAGCCGATGTACGCCCGGTCCGCTCTGGAAACGGGACCCTGAAGGACGCTATGAACGAGGCGCTCCGCGACTGGGTCTCAAACATCGATGACACCTACTATCTCATCGGCACAGCCGCCGGTCCCCATCCCTATCCAGAGATGGTCCGAACCTTGCAATCCGTCATCGGGCGGGAGGCACGCGAGCAGATCGTAGAACTTGAAAAACGGCTTCCCGATCTATTGGTGGCCGCTGTCGGTGGTGGCTCCAATGCCATCGGCTTGTTCCATCCCTTCCTAGCCGACCGCGATGTGGCGATGCTTGGCGTCGAGCCCGCCGGAAAAGGTTTGGACACGTCGCAACACTGCGCCTCACTGACACGGGGAAGTCCTGGAGTTTTGCATGGCAACCGCACTTACCTCTTGCAGGACGAAGAGGGTCAAATAAATGAAGGACACTCGATCTCCGCTGGGCTGGACTACCCCGGGGTCGGCCCAGAGCACTCGTGGCTGAAAGACACAGGGCGCGTTTTCTACAGCTCCGCGACAGACGCTGAGGCTTTGAATGCCTTTCAATTCCTGTCTACGATCGAGGGGATCATTCCGGCCCTGGAGCCTTCGCACGCAATTGCAGAGGTGATGAAGATCGCGCCGCGCATGGAGCGCGACGAGATCATAATCGTCAACCTTTGCGGCCGCGGCGATAAGGATATTTTTACTGTGTCGGGCCTTCTGAAGCTGGAATAGCAGCTATCGATGGTAAGAACGATCTGCCCCGTCCCGAAACCTCATATTGGGACTGCAAAAACTCTTCCGTCCTTGGCCGGCAGTCCGGACTGGCAAGGTTGAGTTTTTTAATCGACCCTCGCAACGTCTATCCGGCAATCACATGATGCGGTCAGCAAGCACGCTTCTCCGATCAAACGTTGGCGGGACCGGAATAGCAACGGTCCTGGCGCCGCAAGTGCAAGTGCAGATGGCGGTGCCATGCTGACTGAGGGGCGACCGCCAGCTTGATTCTCATTCTTCCAGCAGAATAGAGGCGTGGGCCACCAGGCCCCTTGCGAAAGCGTTGTCTCTTCTGTCGATATAGCAGACTACAGCCGGAGAGGACCTCGACGCCCCGTGGGCAGTGCCAGACGTATTCGTCCTGCGTCAGCCCAGGCGATTTGCGGACGACCGCGCCGGACACCTCCCGGCGCGTATACAAAACTATAGCTGCTCCGTCGGGTTCGGCTATGTCCTGTGCGCGGTCTTCGTCCGCAGCAAGCTCCAGACGATGCCTGTTCCGATGATCAGGAACGTGATCCCAAGCGATACTGCTGCGGGAAATTTTTCCAGACCGAGCAGATCGGCCACGAAGACCTTCGACCCGATGAATATCAACACGATCGCAAGAGCCGGCTTGAGGTACTTGAACCGATGGATCATGGCAGCCAGCGCGAAGTACAGGGCGCGAAGGCCGAGAATGGCAAATATATTCGACGTGTAGACGATAAACGGATCTGTCGTGATCGCGAAGATCGCCGGCACCGAGTCGACCGCAAAAATTATGTCGGCCAGTTCCACCATGACGAGCGCCATGAATAGTGGCGTCATGAACCAGACCAGCCTGCCCGTTTTCGGATCGGGCTTTCTGACAAAGAAGTTTTGGCCATGGTGCTCATCTGTGACGTTAAAGCGGCGACGAAGGAGCTTGACCACCGGGTTGTCGCCCATCTCGGGTAGACTATCGCCCACCCACAGCATCTTGACGCCAGTGACGATCAAAAAAGCCGCGAATGCATAGAGTAGCCAGGAAAATTGCGATACAAGCGTCGCACCGAGGCCGATCATGATCGCGCGAAGGACTATAACGCCGAGGACGCCCCAGAAGAGCACTCGATGCTGATAGATCCGGGGGACGGCGAAAAATGAAAAAATCAAGGCGATAACGAACACGTTGTCGAGCGCCAGCGTCTTTTCGACGACGAAGCCAGTCAGATAATTGATCCCCGGTTCGGCGCCGAGCTGCCACCAGACCCACCCTCCAAAAGTGAGTCCCAGCCCGATATACATCGACGACAGGATAAAGCTTTCGCGTACCGAAATCTCCCGGTCGTGGCGATGCAGAACGCCCAAGTCGAATACGAGAAGCGCCAAGACAATAGATAGGAACGTCAGCCACATCCAAAGTGGCTTGCCGAGCCAATCGACAAGAAGGAAGCCGTAATCCACATTTCTCTCCGACCGGTCGTTCGATACTGAATACGACATCCGACATCGCGAGAGGACCGGCTTCTCTCGCCAGAGGGGCCCGGACTGCAGGGCTCGTGGGGATGTGCCGGATAAGGCACGTCTGTTTGGCGACTTGGTTTAGCGAGCCGTCTCAACTCGGTTCACGCCCAGCGCTAACGCGTTTCTGACCAGGTCGCCGGTCCGTTACATATCCTCGAGCAGAAGAACTCGGGACATGCTGCGGCGGCGGACGACCGGAACGGTCACTGAATGTCCATCTCGGTTGCGCCGCTCGATATAGTCGACACGGTCACGCTTGCGCACGCGCGACCTCTTCCCGTTCGAACGCTGGATCCCAGTTGAGATGAGCTTGCGCTGAGCCTCCCGGCGCGACGGGCTGTTGTCGTGGAATGTAACGTTATCGTTCATCTTCGCCTCCTGACACTTTTTTCAGGACAGAGGTGGAGAGCAGTTCATGATAGCGCCAATTGATTGTTGTAATCATTGCGATAGCATGCTTCTATCACGCAATGCCTTTTCGTCCGTCCTTTCGCCAGTTGGAATATGTGATTGCGGTAGCTGAAGCTCGGCATTTCGGTGCGGCTGCGCGTCGGTGTCATGTTTCCCAGCCGACGCTCTCGGTACAGGTGAGCGCGGTGGAAGACGGCCTGGGGATCCAGCTATTCGAGCGGACATCCAGCGGCGTAATCACGACGAAAACCGGTGAACAATTCGTGCATGGCGCCCGTATCACCCTCGCCGCAATCAACGATCTCCTTGACGCCGTTGGCCAAAGCGCCAAAACCCTCGGGGGTCTGATCAAGCTTGGAACCTCCCCGAGCTTTGGTCCTTATTTTTTGCCGACCTTTCTTCCCACGATCCATGCGGAATTTCCGGAGCTCAGGATATACATCACGGAGGATCGCCCTGCAGCGATCGAGAGCGCGGTGGTCGAGGGTATCCTCGATTGCGGGATAGGACCGGCTCTGACCGACAACACGCTGACATTCATTCCGATCGGGCGGGAAAAGCTTTATCTGGGAATACCCCGGGAGCATCGGCTTGCGGGGGCGCGGGTCGCCCGGGTGGCGGACCTTCGAGGAGAGACATTGCTCGCTCTGGGCAGCGGTAACAGGCTTTTCGAAAATGTCAGACATCTTGCTGACGCCTCCGGCGCCCAAATCGTCGACGACTATGAGGGAACGAGCCTTGACGCTATTCGGCACATGATGTCGATCGGCATGGGCTGCTCGCTCTTTCCCGAGCTCTACGCTCGATCAGAGTTTCGTCAATCTGAAGACGTTCTGCTGCTCCCATTCGTAGACTGGCAGGAGACGCGGACCATCGGGTTCTACTTCCGTGATGGCAGCGGCCGAAAAAGCCACTTCGAGGCGCTCGCACGGCATGGGAAGAATGCTGCGCGAGCGCTCGGGCTGCTTGAGGCCTGAGCCTCAGTGAGAGGAAAAACTGAACAGTGCTGTCACGGCCTCGATTGCGATGCGGTCTGCGATGTATCATCTGGTGTCCGCCACGCCGCCAGGTCGCCACCCTCGATCTTACTTGCGCCAATGATAAACTCAAATTCATGATCCAAAAGGTGTGGCTGCGGCCCGTAATTGAATGCAAATTGGATATTTCCGATGCGCCGCATGCGCACATGCTCAGGTAGGGCCTGAGGCTTCAATCCAGCCTCGTCGCACAATTGCGTGAGTGTCGATCGCAGAAGATTTTCGCTGGCCCAAACAGAAAGGTAGAAGTGATTGTTGTTCTGCGTCAGCGCAGGCCTTCCATCATCGAAGCGTGCGAGCACATTGGCCCCTGTCTCAAGATGCTCCTCCCACCTGGTTCCAAGCCCGGAAACCCGCCCATCGATGGAGCGGGAGAGACCGGGGCGCATCGAGCCGACTTGCGTGACCCGGACCCCGGTCAGATCGGCGAGCGGACCGGGCGCGAGGTTTTGAGGAATTTTGAAATGGCGGTCGCGCGAACCTGTACGGGGGCCGTATAACACCTTGCCCGTCGCTCGCAAAAGCGCCCGGTATGCCTCGTCAGATACGTGCATGAGGCATGGTACGAGTACAACGGCATAGCCCTCGAGAGAGGCGCCTGGCCTCACGAAATCGACGTCAAGCCCCAGACGCCGAACGCCCTCGTACCAGCGGAAGGCAAGTTCGTCGTACCTGAAATCTTTGCCCTGCGGCTGGATCATGGTGGCCCAGTATGTCTCATAGTCATAGACGAGAGCGACGGAAGCCTGCCCTGTTTGCGGCAGAGCGCCGATCTCTTGCAGCTCGCGCCCTACGATTTTTGCCTCTTCTCCGCCGACAGAGAGTTCGTCGAGCCCAGCCAGATTGAGGCCGGCATGCATCTGCTCTTGAGCGAAAGGCGCCTGCCGCCAGCGAAAGTAGCTGACGACTTCAGCGCCGTGGGCTAGCGCTTCCCACGTCCAGAGGCGGACCATGCCTGGCTTGGGCACCGGCTTCCAGGGCGCCCAGTTGACGGGACCCGGTTGCTGCTCCATGACCCAGAAGCGGCCTTTGCCCACGCCCCGATAAAGATCATGATGAAACGCGGCAATGTCAGGATGAGAGGTCTCAGCCCAACGGTCTCTCTCCGTCTCGTTGAAGGGAAACTTCTCCACGAAGCCGATGGGATAGCTATCCCAGGACGCCAGATCGAGATTTTCCGCAACCTGCCAGTGATCGAAGTCGTTTACGAAGCCCATGAAGTTGTGCGTGATCCAGCGGCCAGGCGAGTTACGTCGAATGATTTCGCACTGCATTTTGTCATAGGCGGCAACCTGATCGGAATGGAATCGCCAGAAGTCGAGCCTTGCCGCCGGGTTCGCCTCGGTTACGGTCATGTTTGGGAGACAGACCTCTTCGAATGAGTTGACCTCCATGGACCAGAATACCGAGCCCCAGGCCTCGTTCAACTGATCCGTCGATTGGTAGCGCAATCGCAGCCAGCGCTTGAAGGCAATGAGGTCCTCTGCCCCCCAGGAAAGGGTCGTATCGTGGCAGCCGTATTCATTGTCTGTCTGCCAGCCGACGACGCCTGGATGTTCACCGTACCGTTTGCTGACGGCCTCTACGATGCGACGCGATTGCGCCCACCAGACGTCTGATGAAAACGTGTAGTGTCGCCGCGAGCCGAAGCCGCGGGTTCGACCATGCTCGTCGACAGGTGCTATGGACGGATGGTCGTCCATAAGCCATTTAGGCGGCGTCGCAGTCGGTGTGCCCAGGACGATTTTGAGGTCTGCGGCATGCAGGACGTCTATCGCACGATCAAGCCAGTCAAACTGGAAATCGCCACGCCTGGGCTCCAGTCTTGACCAGGCAAACTCACCGATCCTGACGAATGATATGCCGATCTGCCGCATACGCTCGGCATCAGCTTTCCACCGGCTTTCATGCCAGTGTTCCGGATAATAGCAAACACCAAGCATCAGCGCGTCAGATCCCCATTGATAACTGCGACACCATTAGCGTCGAAGACGTGACAAGCCCGGGCGGGAATGGCAACGGCGATTTTGTCGCCCGGTCGTGCTGTAGAAAGGCCATCAGCCTTGGCGGTTATCCCGCTGTTTTCTGTAAGCGTTATGTGAAGCATCGTCTCCGATCCCAGCCGTTCGGCGAGCCTTACCGTTCCGTCGAGCAGCACGTCGCCTTCCTGGCTTTCCAGATGTTCCGGCCTGATGCCCAAAGTAACTTCTTGACCCGAGCGCACCGCACCGCTTCCCGCGACATCGATCGACGCTCCGCCAGGCAGCGTCACTCGTATGCCGCCATCTATCGGCGATGCTACCGCCTTGAGAAAGTTCATTTTCGGGGAGCCGATAAAGCCCGCCACAAACATGTTCTTGGGACGGTGATAGAGTTCCATAGGTGTCCCGACTTGCTCGACCAGGCCAGCCTGAAGCACAACGATTTTATCGGCCATCGTCATGGCCTCCACCTGATCGTGCGTCACGTAGATCATGGTGGCTTTCAAGTCCTGATGCAGCTTGCTGATTTCGGTGCGCATCTGAACACGCAGCGAGGCGTCGAGATTCGACAGGGGTTCGTCAAACAGAAAAACTTCCGGATTACGGACGATCGCACGACCAATGGCGACGCGCTGGCGCTGGCCTCCCGAAAGTTGCGAGGGCTTTCGATCGAGTAGAGCCTCAAGCTGCAGCATTACAGCGGCCTGCCGTATCCGCTCGGTGATCATCGCCTTCGGATGGCCGGTCATCTTCAAGCCGAATCCGATATTTTCTGCGACGGTCATGTGAGGATAGAGCGCATAGGACTGAAAGACCATCGCGACGCCGCGCTGCGCCGTACCGACCCGTGTCATGTCCTTGCCGTCGATCGCGAGCTTGCCCGACGAAATGTCTTCAAGACCGGCGATCATGCGCAGGAGCGTGGATTTCCCGCAACCGGACGGTCCGACAAAAACGCAAAACTCTCCGTCCGCTATATCAAGGTCGACACCTTTGATCACTGCGGCTGAGCCAAAGCTTTTGGTCACGCCTTCCAGCGTCACAGCACCCATTCAATGCACTCCTGCTACGGGTTCAAGTTCAAGGATCAAGCCGCT
>Ga0102589_1005691_pt1 | contig 10709 bp, 7 predicted proteins | sample AraplaMF_Col_mLB_FD_76858 | JGI IMG/M metagenome (GOLD analysis project Ga0102589, IMG submission 76858) | Arabidopsis root microbial communities from the University of North Carolina, USA - plate scrape MF_Col_mLB | ecosystem: Host-associated > Plants > Roots > Endosphere | place: USA... | reverse complement strand
TGGAAGAAATGAAGGAAGGCGTTAATATAGATAGTGATAGTCCAACGAAAAGCATAATTGATAGCATGGAAGGTATAAGATTACGAAACATTTTCCATGACTTTAATAGAGCATCTTTTGTTTTATTCCGATCCTTTACAAAAGAAATACTGATAAGAATAATGGCTAAAGAGTAAAGGAGAGCGCCATTAATCATGATTAGACTCTTTCCAGTCTTTATATTTGTCTAAGAAAAATGATAAGTTTTTAATTTTTTCTTCAATATCTATTTGAAACTCTTCTAATTGTTTTTTTCCCACTGTAGTAATTTTGTACATCTTTCTCGGCTTATCTTGATCAGATGTGTCCAAATAAGACTCAACAGCACCTTCGTTTTCTAATTTTTTTAGGGTGCGGTATATAATGGCACTATCAATTGGATTGATGGGAAGCTCTTCTTCACATTTCTGCAGAAGTTTCCCTCCATAGCTATCTCCCTCTGTTAAAAACAGCAAAAGAAATGCACCTGTATGTCTCCCTGTATGTTTCATAAAACATCTAACCTCCTTAATGAAATGTGAAAAATAGTTTTGTTATTATAACAGCAATATATCACTGTTAATAACATTATACTGTCATTAACAGTGATGTGTTACTGACAGTATAAACTTAATATAATTTCATGTCAATTCTAAAATAAACAACATGTTTTTGATCAAACTTTATTCCAAAGCTACAACAGGATCTGTCCATGCATAGAAGGATCAGTACCTATTTTCGCCCCATGCCATGTGAAAACAAAAGAGAGGATGTCACTTTTTGTTTACATAGCCGTGATGTATATGTTAGAAAATCAAAATAGATTGTTTAGGAAAAAATATTTTTATGTAAAATATGGTAAAATATATAGGTGGCTATAACGGGGAAAACGAGTATTTCTATATTGCCTTTTATCATCTTTATTTTTTACAATGATGCTTTACATTGTAAAAGGAATGAGGATTGCAAATGCCACTTCGTGAGAATAAATGGCTTTAAGTATCTTTACGATTTTTTACATTCCATTCATCTTATTGTATATTTAAAATTGAGAATATTACGAAACTTGAAATGTAAATGTTCGTTTTAAACTAATGGGGGTTGTTTATATTGTTTCAAAAGAGCGCCACAAATAGGTTATTCCAAACAAAATCATCGCCAGCTATAAAAATGATCATATCGATGTCTATTTTTGGCTCAATCGGATTTTTTTCAGTGAAAACAAATTTACCATCATTTGAATTAGTATTTGTTCGTTGTATTTGTGCCACTATATTTTTAACGTTATGTTGGATTGCAACAGGTCAGTTTAAAGAAGAAAAGTGGAATCGAAAAGAAATACTGCAAATATTAGCGTGTGGTGTCTTTCTTGTTTTTAACTGGGTGTTTCTGTTTAAAGCTTTCGAAGTCATGTCAGTGACAATTGCAATTTCTGTGTATCATCTTGCACCAATTATCGTATTAATAATTGGGAGTGTCATGTTTAAAGAAAAATTAACAGTGCTATCTGTTATTTCAATTGTTATTTGTTTTCTCGGTACTGTTTTAGTAGCGGGAGTAGATGGAAGTGTTTCGATAGAAAAGTTAATGTCCTCTGGGATGGTTTGGGCACTTCTTGCAGCATTATTTTATGCATTTACCACCTTGTTAGGGAAAGGGATTAAACAAACAAGTGCATATGCAATGACATTTTTGCAAACTTTTTTAGGGATATTTCTGTTACTACCATTTGTAGACTTTGGAGCGTTTCAAGGGTTAACAGAGAGTAATTGGATTGCGATTACAGCGACAGGACTTATTCATACTGGCTTTGTTTATTACTTATTTTTTGATAGTTTAAGAGATTTACCAACAAGGCTCATTTCTGTATTAGTGTTTTTGGATCCAGGTGTAGCTATTTTACTTGATACAGCATTTACAGGGTTTCGTCCGACCACGATGCAGACAGCGGGAATTATTTTGATTTTTGTTGGGATGGCGTTTACTTTTCAAAAATCCAAAACAAAGACAGTAGTATTAGAGGAAAGTAAAACATAATCAACAAAACGAGTGCAGTTGTTATATAACAACTGCACTCGTTTTGTTTTAGTAAAGGGTAGCAGGTAAGAGCTTTAAATATGCTGCAAAATACGATGCTACCTCATTTACTAGTAAGAAAAGTGCCGGTTTTGAATAGATGGATGTTATAGAAAAAGGATAAATTTTCAAAAAACTCCTTCACTTTCAGGAAATTTGTTATATAATATAAAACATAAAATCAAATCTGTTATAAAACAGTTTACGAAGGGGATGCTAATATGTCGACGCAAACTTCACGGGTTACACTCGCTTTAGAAGTATTACCGGCGTATGGAGAAATTTTGACACCGGAAGCGCTCACTTTTTTAAAAGAGCTGCATGAGAATTTTAATGCACGTCGTAAAAATTTACTGCAAAAACGTGTGGAAAAGCAAAAAAGAATTGATGCAGGGGAGTTTCCAAGCTTTTTACCAGAAACAGCACATATACGTGCTGGAGATTGGACGATTGCCCCGCTTCCAAAAGATTTAGAAGATCGTCGTGTGGAGATTACAGGACCGGTAGATCGTAAGATGGTTATTAATGCTTTAAACTCGGGCGCGCATCTCTTTATGGCAGACTTTGAAGATTCTAATTCGCCAACGTGGCAAAATGCGATGGATGGCCAAATTAATTTAAGAGATGCAGTGAAGGGAACGATTTCATATAAGAATCCTAATGGCAAGGAATATCGTTTAAGTGATAAAAAAGCTGTACTTATTGTGCGTCCGCGCGGCTGGCATTTAGAAGAAAAACATATGTTAGTCGATGGAGAAAAGATGTCAGGTAGTCTCGTTGATTTTGGTTTGTACTTTTTCCATAATGCAAAAACATTATTAGAAAAAGGAAGCGGACCATATTTTTACTTACCGAAAATGGAGAGCTATTTAGAAGCGAGATTGTGGAATGATGTTTTTATTTTTGCACAGAAATATATCGGGATTCCGAATGGAACGATTAAAGCAACAGTGTTATTAGAAACAATCCACGCTTCTTTTGAAATGGATGAAATTTTATATGAACTTCGTGACCACTCAGCAGGATTAAATTGTGGGCGCTGGGATTATATTTTTAGTTTCTTAAAAAGCTTTCGTAACCATAACGAATTTCTACTTCCGGACAGAGCGCAAGTTACGATGACGGCTCCTTTTATGCGCTCATATTCTTTAAAAGTGATTCAAACGTGCCATCGCCGGAATGCACCAGCGATTGGCGGAATGGCAGCACAAATTCCGATTAAAAATAATCCGGAAGCAAATGAAGCTGCTTTTGAAAAAGTGCGTGCTGATAAAGAACGTGAAGCTTTAGATGGACATGACGGGACTTGGGTTGCCCATCCGGGACTTGTATCTGTTGCGCTGGAAGTGTTTAATCACATTATGAAAACACCGAATCAAATTTTTAGAAAGCGTGAAGAGATTGATGTAACAGAAAAGGATTTGTTAGAAGTACCGGTGGGAACGATTACAGAAGAAGGGCTTCGTATGAATATTAGCGTCGGCATTCAATATATTGCATCATGGTTAAGTGGTCGCGGGGCAGCACCGATTTATAATTTGATGGAAGATGCGGCAACTGCAGAAATTTCACGAGCACAAGTGTGGCAATGGATTCGTCATGAAGGCGGGAAACTGGATGACGGACGTAAGATTACATTTACTTTAGTAGAAGAGTTCAAGGTGGAAGAACTAGCGAAAATAGAACGAGAGATTGGCAAGGAACAGTTTGAGAAAGGTAGATTTGTAGAAGCAACAAAGCTTTTTACTAATTTGGTGCGTAATGATGAATTTGAAACATTTTTAACATTACCAGGTTACGAGATTTTATAAAAGGAAAAGGGGATGGAAGAGATGAAAAACGAAAGAGTACAAAAGTTACAAGAAAGCTGGGAGTTAGATGAACGTTGGAAAGGGGTAACACGTCCTTATTCTGCTGAGGATGTAATTCGTCTGCGCGGGTCAATTGATATTGAGCATACGCTAGCACGCCGCGGGGCAGAGAAGCTTTGGGAATCACTTCATACAGAAGATTATATTAATGCGCTTGGCGCGTTAACAGGAAATCAAGCGATGCAGCAGGTGAAAGCAGGATTAAAAGCAATTTATTTGAGCGGTTGGCAAGTGGCAGCGGATGCTAATCTATCCGGGCACATGTATCCGGACCAAAGTTTATATCCAGCGAACAGTGTACCAGCTGTTGTAAAGCGTATTAATCAAACATTGCAGCGTGCAGATCAAATTCAGCATATGGAAGGAAGCGGTGATACAGATTATTTTGTACCAATTGTTGCGGACGCTGAAGCAGGATTTGGCGGGCAATTAAACGTGTTTGAACTAATGAAAGGTATGATTGAGGCAGGCGCGTCAGGCGTTCACTTCGAAGATCAATTATCTTCAGAAAAAAAATGCGGACATTTAGGCGGAAAAGTATTACTACCAACGCAAACAGCGGTACGTAATCTAATTTCTGCTAGACTTGCTGCGGATGTAATGGGCGTGCCAACAATTATTGTAGCAAGAACGGATGCAGATGCTGCGGATTTAATTACGAGTGATATTGATCCAGTTGATCAAGAATTTATTACAGGAGAGAGAACACCAGAAGGGTTCTACCGTACAAACGCAGGGCTTGATCAAGCAATTGCGCGCGGTTTAGCATATGCACCGTATGCAGATCTTGTTTGGTGTGAAACATCTGAACCGAATTTAGAAGATGCAAAGCGTTTTGCGGAAGCAATTCATGAGAAATATCCAGGGAAATTACTAGCGTATAACTGTTCACCATCTTTTAACTGGAAACAAAAATTAGATGAAAAAACGATTGCAAACTTCCAAAAAGAAATTGCTTCATACGGATACAAATTCCAATTCGTAACACTTGCAGGATTCCATGCATTAAACTACGGTATGTTTGAACTCGCGCGTGGCTATAAAGAGCGCGGTATGGCAGCATATTCTGAATTACAACAAGCAGAATTTGCAGCAGAAGAGCACGGCTACTCTGCAACGCGTCATCAGCGCGAGGTTGGAACAGGCTACTTTGATGAAGTAGCACAAGTGATTACAGGCGGAACATCTTCTACAACGGCTCTGAAAGGGTCTACGGAAGAGGCGCAGTTTACGAAATAAGTGAGGGAGCGGGTGTCCTTTAAGGGCACCTGCTTTTCTTTTGTATGTATCCCGCCGTTTAGTGCGCAAAGTACGTCAACTGTTAAAGGGTGAGCTGTAATGTATGTTTATGATATGATCGCGATTATGTTGATTGGTATTAGTCACGTCTTATTATACATTCAATTAATTCGTTACAATCGCCTGTCCTATACAATGGTAATCGCTTTAAGTATTGTCTTTACAATTTTACTTGGAATCGTGGTGACAGTAACAGGTTATCCGGAATTTAATATTATTATGTTGTTGCTGTTTCTATTAAGTTTAGGTTTGATACAGGACGAATTAACATTTATGCAAAGTTTATATTTTGCATTAGTTAGTATAGTAAGCATTACGTTAGTGAAAATGGTGTTGCTAGATTTTGGTATGAAGCTGTTTATGTTAACACCGTTTAATGTGTATTCCTGGACAGACGGCGTAATTCATCTCATTGTTTCGATTGTAATGATTATTGCCATTTAACAATAATTGCTCATAAAAAGCTCGATGGGTGAAAACATTCTATCAGCGAGGAATACTGTATTTTATGAGGGATACCAAAAATTAGAAAATTAGAATTTCAAAAAATATTGTACATTCTATTTTAAGTATGCTATGATTATCTCAGTTGAATAACTAAATCAAGCAATCCATATATTATCAAGTGCTGAAAACGAACGAGAAAAAGTATGTGAGAACTGTTTTATGTTTCGTATTTGATAATGTGTGGATTCTTTTTTTATGTATGAAGACTAAAAAAACTTATATTTTCTTAGGAGGAAATAATTATGACAGTAACAGGACAAGTAAAATGGTTTAACAACGAAAAAGGTTTCGGTTTCATCGAAGTTCCAGGCGGAAACGATGTATTCGTTCACTTCTCTGCAATCACAACTGAAGGTTTCAAATCTTTAGAAGAAGGCGAAAAAGTTAGCTTCGAAATCGAAGATGGCAACCGCGGACCTCAAGCTAAAAACGTTGTAAAACTATAATTTTATAGTACGTGATAAAAAAGGATGGCATATGCCATCCTTTTTTTGTTGAGAATTTTGTAATCATCTTTCCATTCGAGTTTGAGCGTAGCAAAAAAACTTCCTTTACAATTAAGCCAACGATTGTAAAACATCTACCGAAAAATAATAAACAATACAAATGGATGTATTTAATATTAGAATAACTTTTTATATTACGATCTTTAATATTGAACATGTACCTTTCATGTAAATATTAAATGAAAAAACAAGTGAATCTATTTTCTATTAGTAGACAGTAATACTTCTACTTCAAAATTGTACAGAAAGTAAAGGATTTAGATGAGAAGTAAATTATTCGTAAAGGACTGATTGATAAGGATTTCTGTTAGTAAGTGCGGAAAGCTGTTTATTAATTAAAGTTTTATTTTTCCTGTAAGAGAGATACGTAAATGGGTGTGGAAATATATACGGAATAGGTAATTTGTACAAGTTTATTGAATCATATGTGTGAAACAAGATTTTGTTATGTTACAAATATTTCGAAAAATAAAATTTCTGTTTTTATATAACAATATATCTTTTTCCTGTAGAGAAATATGGAGATTTTATATAGATATTTATATGAAGGAATATTATGAAATTTTAAAGTTTTATAAGAAAATGTAAAATATTTGAAAATATTAACTATTTTGGGTTTTGGGTGGTACAATTATCCATGCAGCTGCTGTTATGGATTGTAAGAAAAAATAATGAAGGAGCGAATGTAAGATGGGTGAACAAGTAGAACGCTACGTCGAAAACTATGTCGTAAACAAGAACACTATGGCCTTACTTCCAGTTATTTTAGGAGAAAAACGTATTGTAACGCGAGTGGTTGAAGTAGAAGACTCTTTTTTCATGTTTCAAAAGCCGCTTGATATTGTCGAACGAAGTTGCCGCAAGCACGGATCTAGTTTTTTAGGTAGAAAAGACGGTACAAAAGAGTTAACACGTATTACGCACAAAGCACCCATTGCGATTAGCCCGACAGATCAACTTTACTTTTTTCCTACGTATTCTTATTCTAGAAAGGAATGTGCCTGGTTGTCTCACTTCCATATTGAAAACAATAAAGAATTAGCAGATGGTAACTTAATCATTCGATTTATTAATGGCCTCGCAGTGAAATTAGAAATATCAAAGAGTAGTTTCGAGAATCAGCAAAATCGAACCGCAAAACTTCGGACAGAGTATGAAGATCGTAAAGATAAACAAAGGGGGCTTCATTTTAAGCAAGTCGATAAGGAATATATATCTACATTGAAACCTGCGTATGAAAAAGCATATCTTGTGAAAGAAGAAGACGAAAAGGAATGATAATTGATAGGTGGAAAGGATGGGACAACCATCCATGGTCATGAAGTTAACAAAAATAAACCAGATGTTTTTCAGCATCTGGTTTATTTTTGTTAGATATAGGTATGAGAAGTAAAATGTTGATTCAAACCATCAGAAGAAAGAGAAACACCAGTTGTCTCAATCCACTTATGAGCCACTTCAAGAGTTTCGGTAAGTGAGGGTTCTTCTTTTTTAATGTTTAAATATTTTTTTGTTGAAATAGCCTCTTTGTATTACATATTAATTAACGATAAGTGGTGTTATATTAACTTCTAAATAAGTGTCGAATTTATCAGAAAAATGTATATTTTTGTCTTGTTATACCTTATGTTTAGTGTTAAACTCATAATCACAAAGAGAGTAGTTGCAAATGGCCTCCTTTAAAATAAAAAGACTGAAAATTCAGCTTTTTTAATTTTCATCTGATTGACGTGTATGTTTACTACTCTTTCTTTTATATATTAAGCATTAAAAATTGATATTTCGGTACAGATAGGAGGGACTATAAAATAGGAGGTCTATCCAAAAGTTGGTATTTATCCATGTTGGAACAACTGTTAGGTTTCTTTAATTACAAAATTGGTTACAAAAGTTACAAAAACTATTTTTATTGTTGAAATAGTCCTAATATTACGGGTGAGAGCATGAAAAATGCCTTTAAGAGGGAGGTGAAGGGTTCTGGTGAATAAAATTGTGAATCATTAAAAAGGTGCTATCAAACTTGGACATAATGATGTTATGAATCTAATAATAACGGAAAGTAATATGAATAAACCAATAGCACTTAAATGAAAACATTATTAACCAGAAATTTATGCTCACAATAAGATGGCATATATGATACAACTTAAGATTTTGAGATTTGATAGGAATGGTGAGAGAATATAATTTTCCTAGTTGTAATACTATCATGATATGTTAGGGATGTAAATATTAAAATTAATAGATTTAGTGTTACATTAGAAAAAATGAAGATGTATGGAGAGTAGAAGAATCATTTATAGAGATCTATTTTCAAGCTTTTAAGCTTATAACAGTCGAAAGAGAAAAATACCATCAGCCTATTGAGTCATTGTCATAGCATATTCATATTAGAAGCCATCTAAAAATAATTGATAGGAGAATGATATGGTAAAAAGAGTAACTTCGATTTTTTCAATTCTAATGCTTTTTATGTTTACAATAGGTCAAAGTTTAATGCCTATAATAGCAAATGCACAAGAGTTAAATACAACAGGATTTGTGGATAGTTTTAAGATTGATAAAACAAAACTAAGTTACGGCGAACAGGCTAAAATAAATGTAACTTTTAGTGATAAATCTGGAAATAATATGAAGTCTGGAGATACACTAACATTAACGCTGCCCCCAGAATTACAAGGATTTAACGGAACGATTCCGTTAAATGATGGGCAAGGTAATAATTTTGGTACTTGTAAAGTAAGTGCAGGTAATGTGGTATGTACATTTAATGATATTGTGGAGAAACTTCACAATATTAAAGGGCATTTTAATTTTACAGTTCAAGCGACTAATGTAGGAACGGATCAAACGAAAAATGTTGAAACAAATTTAGGCACAACTTTAGATAAGCAAACTGTAACGATTACCGGTCCAACCAGTGGTGGTGGTACAGGCTCTAAACCGTTTTTCTACAAAACTGGTGATATTCAACCAGATACCCCGGATGAAGTGCGTTGGTTCTTGAATATAAACTTAAACAAAGAATATTTAAGTAGAGATATTGTTGTGTCTGACAGTTTGCAGGAAGGTCAAACACTTAATAAAGATAGTTTTCGGATAACAGTTAATGACAGAGAGTCTTTATCAATTAAACAATTTGAAGATCAACGTTATGGATATGTTCAGTTTAATGACGACGGTCATTCATTTAAAGTCGTGATTAATTGGAATATGGGAAGTGCTAGGTCTTTTACCGTTTTTTATACAAGTACTATAACGGAAAGCGGAAAGAGCCAAGAATCTTTTAAGAATGATTATAAGATTGATTATCAAATTCTATACAAACAACCGGTTTCTGAGTCGGGTAGTGCCACAGTCACAAATATAACATCTGGTGGTGGTGCTCAAGGTGATTTACCTCCTAAAGGAACATTAAGAATTGTTAAGCACCTTGGAACGGATGAAGACAAAGTAATACCGAATGTCTCGTTTAAGTTGTATAAAGAGTCAGGTGAACAAGTTGGAGATGTATATGTAACGGATGAAAAAGGAATAATTGAAATTCCTAATTTACAATCAGGTAAATATTATGTGCAAGAGGTTTCAGCTCCAGAGTATATTGATTTCAATCCTCAGGAAAAAGTAAGTTTTGAAGTTAAATCAGGTGCTGTAAATGGAGTTAAGTTGCCGATTTCGAATAAAGTGAAAACTACATTCATTACAGGAACAAAAATATGGAAAGGCGATAATGCGACAGAACGTCCGAAAACAATCAAAGTAGACTTACTACAAGATGGTCAGGTCATCGCAACGCAAGAAGTAAGCGAAGCAACAGGCTGGAAGTATGAATTCAAAGACTTAGCGGCATACAATGCAGATGGCAAAGGATATAAGTATGAAGTAAAAGAACAACCAGTAGATGGATATCAAACAGAAGTCAAAGGTTATGACATTATAAATACAAAAGTGGTACAAATAACAAAAGTAGAAGGAACAAAAACGTGGAAAGACGATAATGCGAAAGATCGTCCGAAAACAATCAAAGTAGACTTACTCCAAAATGGTCAGGCCGTCAGCACGCAAGAAGTAACAGAAGCAAGCGGCTGGAAGTATGCATTTAAAGACTTAGCGGCATACGATGCGAATGGCGCTGCCTACAAGTATGAAGTGAAAGAACAAGCGGTAGATGGGTACAAAACAGAAGTAACTGGTTACGACATCACAAATACAAAAGTAGGTCAAACAAAAGTAGAAGGAACAAAAACGTGGAAAGACGACAATGCGAAAGATCGTCCGAAAACGATTCAAGTAGACTTACTTCAAAACGGTCAAAAGATTGATACGAAAGAAGTAAGTGAAGCAACAGGTTGGAAATACGAATTTAAAGATTTAGCGGCATACGATGCGAATGGAGTAGCCTACAAGTATGAAGTGAAAGAACAACCAGTAG
>Ga0102589_1005687_pt1 | contig 10713 bp, 8 predicted proteins | sample AraplaMF_Col_mLB_FD_76858 | JGI IMG/M metagenome (GOLD analysis project Ga0102589, IMG submission 76858) | Arabidopsis root microbial communities from the University of North Carolina, USA - plate scrape MF_Col_mLB | ecosystem: Host-associated > Plants > Roots > Endosphere | place: USA... | reverse complement strand
CAGTCTTCCAGGACGAAGTGCGAACCGCAGTACGGGCACTACACGTCGCCCTCTTCCTCGACCGGCAGGTAGACGCGCGGGTGCGAGTTCCACAGCGCCATCGACGGCAGCGGGCAGCTCAGCGGCAGGTCGCCACGGTGCACCACGTAGCGCTTCTCGGCGTTGGCCTGGGTCGGATGGGCGGTGGCTGCGGTCATGGGGCGGGACACAGTGGCGACGCGGGACCGCTAGTTTAGCAGCCGCGGGCAGGCACCACTGCGTGGACGTCAGGCAGTCAGGTCGAACAACAGGACATCGGCACGGCCTTCGCCGGCGCCTTCCAGCCGCAGCGGGCCGGATTCGTCCTGGAACCCCAGCGCGTCACCGGCCTGCAGCGGGCGGCCATTGGCGCTGACCGCGCCCTGCACCACCTGCAGCCAGTACAGGCGCGACGGGTCGAGGTCGTGTGCGGCGCTCTCGCCGCGGTCAAGGCGCACGTCGCGGACGATCACGTCCTGGCGCACCGACAGGCTGCCATCGCGGCCGTCGGGCGAGACCAGCAGCGTCCAGCCGCGGGCGTCGGCGCTGACGGCCTGGCGCTGCGCATAGGCCGGTTCGTGGTTGAGGCGCGAGGGCTGGACCCAGATCTGCAGGAAATGCACCGGCTCGGTCGCCGAACCGTTGTATTCGCTGTGCTCGACGCCGTGGCCGGCACTCATCCATTGCAGCTCGCCGGAGCCGATCACGCCACCGCCGCCGCTGCTGTCCTTGTGGGCCAGCGCACCGGAGATCACGTAGCTGAGGATCTCCATGTTGGCGTGCCGGTGGGGCGGGAAGCCCGCGCCGCCATCGACGCGGTCCTCGTTGACCACTCGCAGCGCTCCGAAGCCCATCCAGGCCGGGTCGTAATAGCCGCCAAATGAGAACGTGTGGCGGCTGTCGAGCCATGCCGTGCGGACATGGCCACGGGCACTGGATGGGCGTTCGATGATCATTCCCGCAAGCTTACTTCGTAGCTGCAGGCTTGGGCACGCTGGCTTCGGTGGTGATGCGGATGGTCACCGCGTCGCTGACGTTGGGCACGAACTTGGCCAGGCCGAAATCGCTGCGCTTGATCGTGGTGGTGGCATCGAAGCCGGCCGCGGCGCGCTTGGAGATCGGGTGCTCGGCGATCTTGTTGATGGTGGTGTCGAGCACGACCGGCTTGGTCACGCCGTGCACGGTCAGGTCACCGAACACGCGCAGCTTCTTGTCGCCGGCGGCTTCGACCTTGGTGCTCTTGAAGGTGATGGTCGGGTACTTCTCGGCGTCGAAGAAGTCGGCGCTGCGCAGGTGCTCGTTGAAGTCCGGCACGTTCGCTTCCAGGCCCGACAGCGGGATGGTCACTTCGACCTTGGAGGCACCGACGTGGTCGGCGTCATAGACGATGGCGCCATCGACGTCGCCGAAATGGGCGATCGGGTTGGAGTAGCCGAAGTGGCTCCAGCTGGCGATGACGTCGGTGTGGTTCGGATCGATCTTGTAGGTCACCGGCGCGGCGACGGCGACGGTGCTGGCGGCGGCGAGGGCGACAACCAGTGCGATGCGCTTGAACATGCGGTGGAGCTCCTTGTTGGGGGGGCGAACGAAAGGGGTTTGCGGGACGGGACTCAGAGGATCTGCGCGGCTTCGTCGAACGGCAGCCGCGGCGAACGCGCGAACAGCTTGGCCGGGTCGCCGTGGCCGAGGTTGATCAGGAAGTTGGAGCGGACCTGGGTGCCGGCGAAGAACGCCTCGTCGACGATGGCGTTCTTGAAGCCCGACATCGGGCCGCAATCCAGGCCCAGCGCGCGCGCGGCCATCAGCACGTAGGCGCCCTGCAGGCTGCCGTTGCGCAGGGCGATGACTTCCAGGTCGTGCTCAGGGCGGCCGTCGAACCACGAGCGCGCGTCGGTGTGCGGGAACAGGTACGGGAGCTTCTCGTAGAACGCCATGTCGTAGCCGACGATCGCCGTGACCGGCGCGGCCAGGGTCTTGGCGTAGTTGCCCTCGTCCAGCGCCGGCGCCAACCGCGCCTTGGCTTCGGCCGACTTCACGAACACCAGCCGCAGCGGCGACATGTTGGCGCTGGTCGGGCCCCACTTGGCCAGCTCGTACAGCTGGTGCAGCGTCTCGTCACTGACCTCGCCGGCGAGCTCGTTGTGCGTGCGGGCGGTGCGGAAGAGCCGGTCGAGCGTGGCATCAGGGAGGACGGCGTGGGACGGGTGCGACATCAGGTACTCCATTGGAAGCCGGCGGGACTGCCCGCGGCCGAGGTGTGAAAGTGTAGAGTCTGGCGCAATCGCAACAGCCGACGCTTCCAGAACGGATTAAGCACAATCGTGCAACAACAGCGACCCGCCAGCGTGAACAGTGCGACCGCCAGCCCCTATACAGGGCATGGCGCCACGGCGTGGTCGCTCAGTGACGCCAAGGCCGGAAACCGCCGCCAGGCCGACGCATTGGCCCACGCGCTGGGCCAGCCGTTCCGCGACTGGACACTGCAGCCCCGGGCGCCGTGGCAATGGCTGGCGCCGCGGCGCTGGCCGGGCGCCAGCCACGCCTTCGGCGAGGACTTCGCCCGCGCACTGGCCGCGCCACCGCGGCTGGCGATCGGCTGCGGCCGCCAGGCCGCGCTGGCCACGCGCCTGCTGCGCGAGCGCGGCGCACGCGCGGTGCAGATCCTCGACCCGCGCATCGCCACCGGTCACTGGGACCTGGTGATCGCGCCGGAGCACGACCGCCTGCGTGGCGAGAACGTCATCACCCTGCTCGGCAGCCTGCACCCGGTCGACGACCTGTGGCTGGCGGCGGCGCGCCGCGACTTCGACCGTTTCGCGGCCCTGCCCGGCCCGCGCACGGCCCTGCTGCTCGGCGGCGCGAGCGCGCATGCGCGCTTCGACGACGCCATGTACGACGGGCTGTTTGCACAGATTGATTCGATCGTCCGCAACGAAGGCGGAAGCGTGCTGGCCACCGCATCGCGACGCACGCCCGCATCCGTGCGGCAACGACTGCGCGAACGCCTGTCGGCCTTGCCTGGCGTCGTCTGGGGAAGCGAGGACGACGGCGCCAATCCGTACGCGGGCGTGCTCGGCTGGGCCGACCGCATCGTCTGCACGGCCGACTCGGTGAACATGCTGTCGGAGGCCGCCGCGACCTGGGCACCGGTGTTCGTCGCCGGCATGGATCGCATCGACGGCCGGCCACGTCGCTTCCTCGACAGCCTGCTCGCGCGTGGACGGATCCGGCTGCTGGACCAGGCAGCCGAGCTTTGGTCGGTGACGCCACTGCGCGAAACCGCGCGCGTGGCCGCGCAGGTTCAGGCGCGCCTGAACCGGTTCTAGGCGCGCGGCTAGGGAGCAGCGGGCTCGCCGTCGAAGTGAAGTTCACGACGTTGCGCGGCGTCGCTGATCGATCGTCGGGCGTCTGCGATTGAGGGAGTGACCGGAAGTCGTCGCGGACGACGGTCCAAGGTGCACGCCAGGCCGGCTTCGAGCAGCACGGCATGCGCCTGCAGCAACGCATCGGCTTCTTCCGCGCCAAACCAGCCGCCTGCGCCCATCGCCCGGATCAGCTCCGGCGTGCTGCGCGGCTGCAGCCAGTCGCCGTGCGCCACCGATTCGGCCAGCACCGCGTACTGCAGCAGGAACTCCAGGTCGACCAGGCCGCCCTCGCCCTGCTTGAGGTCGAAGCCGGCGGCATCGCTGCGATCGAGCTCGGCGCGCATGCGCCGGCGCATCGCGACCACGTCGTTGCGCAGAGCCGCCGGATCGCGCTGGCGCGCGAGTGTCTGCGCACGCACGTCCTCGAAGGCCGCGCCCAGCGTTTCATCGCCGGCGACGAAACGCGCGCGCACCAGCGCCTGGTGCTCCCAGGTCCAGGCGCGCTCACGCTGGTAGTCGCGGTAGCTGGCCAGGCTCGAGACGAGCAGGCCCTTCGCGCCATCCGGGCGCAGGCGCACGTCGACATCGAACAGGCGGCCGGCACCGGTCACCGCACCGAGCAGGGCGACGACCTTCTGCGCCAGCCGTGCGAACCAGCGCGACGCTTCCAGCGGCCGCGCACCGTCCGAATGCGCACCTTCCCCGCCCGGCGCGTCGTACAGGAACACCAGGTCCAGGTCGGAGCCAAACCCCAGTTCTTCACCGCCCAGGCTGCCGTAACCCAGCACGGCGAAGCGCGCGCCGGCGATGCGACCGTGGGCGCTGGCGACTTCATGGTCGGCCAGGCGCAGCACGCGCATCACCACGCCGTCGGCCAGCCATGCCAGCTGGCGCGCGCTCTCCGCCGCGCTCTGGCGGCCGTCGCGCAGTGCCATCGCGATGCGGAAACTCAACGCCTGGCGCACCTCGTTGAGGGATTGCAGCACCGCCTCGGCGTCGTCGTCATCGTCGTGCGCGACGGCAAGGCAGGCGGCAAGCAGGGCGTCGCGTCCGGGCAACGGACCGGCCACCCGTGCATCCAGCAACTCATCGAGCAGCAGCGGATAGGCCGCGAGCCGCTCGGCCAGCAACGCGCTGTGACTGACGACTTCGACCAGGCGTGCCAGCGCCGCCGGCTGCTCGTCGAGCAATGCCAGATAGGCACTACGCCGCAGCACGTTGTGCAGCAGCGCCAGCAGTCGCCGCAGCGCGAGCATCGGTTCGCTCGACGCCGCCGCGGCCTGCAACAGCGCCGGCAGCACGCGATCGAGCCGGGCGCGGGCACTGTCGGAAAGGCCGCGCACGCCGGGGCTGCGGGCGAAATCGCGCAGCACCGTATCGGCGTTGCCCACCTCGACGAAGCCGGCGTCGCCGAGCACGGCGCTGTCGCCGCCCTCGGGCAGCGCGCGCCAGTACGCGGTCAGCGCATCGGGGGCATTGCGGCGACGCCGCGGCGCGAGCAGAGCTTCGAACTCGGCGGTGACGCGACCGCGCTGCACGTCCAGCGAATCGCGCAGCGTGTCCCAGTCGGCGTAGGCCAATGCCGTCGCGATGCGGGCACGGTCATCGGCCGACTCGGGCAATGCATGGGTCTGCGCGTCGCGCAGCATCTGCAGGCGGTTCTCCAGCTGGCGCAGGTAGCGATAGGCCTGGGCCAGCAACGCCGCGGCCTCTTCGCCGACCTGGCGCGCCTCGACCAGCGCCTGCAGTGCCGGCAGCAACCTGCGCCCGCGCAGCGCCGTTTCACGACCGCCATAGATCAGCTGCAGCGCCTGCACCAGGAACTCGATCTCGCGGATGCCGCCGGGGCCGCGCTTGATGTCGTCGGCCAGTTCCTTGCGCGCGACCTCGGCGCTGATGGCGGCCTTCATCGCGCGCAGGCCATCGAGCGCGCCGAAGTCGAGATAGCGACGGTAGACGAACGGCCGCAGGCTATCGAGGAAGCGCTCGCCGGCCTCGATGTCGCCGGCGACCGGGCGTGCCTTCTGCCAGGCGTAGCGTTCCCAGTCGCGACCCTCGCGCTGGAAGTACTGCTCCATCGCGGTGAACGACCACGCCACGCGGCCGACGTTGCCATACGGCCGCAGGCGCAGGTCGACGCGATGGCAGAAGCCGTCCACGGTCAGCTCGTCGAGCAGCTTGGCCAGCTGCTGGCCGAGCCGTGCGAAATAGTGCTCGGCATCGAGCGGGCGGGCGCCGTCGGACTGCCCGTCGTGCTCGTACGCGTAGACCAGGTCGACGTCGGAACTGAAGTTGAGTTCTTCGCCGCCGAGCTTGCCCAGGCCGAACACCACCAGCCGCTGCGGTCGCCCCTCGCCATCGCGGATCACGCCATGGCGTTGCGCGAACTGCTCTTCCAGCGCGGCCAGGCCCAGTTGCAGGCATTGCTCGGCCAGGCGCGTGCTACCGGCGAGCGTCTGGTCGACATCGTCGAGCCCGAGCACGTCGCGCCAGATCAGTCGCGTGGATTCCGCGGCCCGGTAGCGACGCAACAGGGCGGGCCATTGTTCGCTGTGTCCGGACTGCAGCTCCGGCAGCGGTTCGCTGGGCGCATCGGCGTCGGCGGCCAGCCGCAGCAGCAGTTCCGGTTGCCGGAGCAGGGTCTCGACGGCGAAATCGCTGGTGCGCGCCAGCGCCATCAGCCGCGCATCGAGGCGCGCATCGCCGTCGGGATTGGCTTGCCACGCGCCGGGAGCCGCGCCACGAAGGCGCGCGAGTGCGCGCGAGATGAAAGGTTCGACTTCGTCCATCGCGGAATGATGGCACGCAGGCCTTTCAGACCCCCCGATGAAGGCGGCAGGCAATAAAAAAGCCCGCCCCGGTCGAACCGGTTGCGGGCCTGCTCCCTCCCCCACGTCGGGATGCGGGGCCGATCGTGAAGGAACCGTTAGGGGCTTGCACGCTGCACTGCAAAAAAGAACTCGCGGGTTTAGAAAGCTGTGGAAAAGCCATTTGCTGAATAGGGATTTGACGTTGCCAGCGTGCGCAGAGCGCACAAAAACACAGACCCCGCCTCTCGGCGGGGTCTGCTTCACCACATTGCGTCAACGCCGATCAGGGACGCGCGATGGTCACCACCGGCGACTGCCACTGCTCCCAATGGGCCGGGTTGTTCTCGTCACCCAGCGCCTTGAGGACGTACAGCCTCAGGATGTAGCTGCCGTTGGGCACGACCAGCTGCTTGTTCTTGTTCTTGGTGGTAACGCCGTCCCACGAGTAGGCGAAGAAGCCCGTCGCCGTCGAGTTGCGGCCAAGGAACTCTTCCTTGTAGGCGGTGTACCAGAGCTTGCCCGAACCGGCCTCGTAGACATCAAGCCGCATCTCGCGGGCCTGGTGGTCGTGGTGGATCAGGAAGAACGGGATGTCGTCGCCGACCATCGTGTAGGTCGCACCGGACGGCTGGTTGTTGAAGAAACCACCCGACAGCTTGGCGAGCCACGGGAAGCCGTTGGCGGTCGGCACCAGCACCTGGCGCAGCTGGTAGTCGCCGATGTAGCCGGCGTAGGGCACGCGCAGCGTCGGGCTGCCATCGTTCGGCGTAAAGATCAGGTAGCCACCGTACTGGCCACCCACCGGCGCCACCGGCGGTGTGATCGTCACCGGAATGGTCACGCTCTGGTTCTTCGTCAGCGTCACCGTCGGCGCATAGAAGGTCACGCCGGCATCGCCGAGGAAGAAGCTCGGCGTGAACGTGTTGGGCCCGGTGGTGACCGCGTTCTCGAACGACAGCGCGTAGGTCACCGGCGTCTTGCCGGTGTTCTTCAGCGTGATCGCCTGAGTGGTCGCGCCACTGGTACCTTCGCCCAGCGACAGCTTGCCCGGATCAATCCGGACGGCGGCCGTCACCGCATCGTCGATGCGCAGCATGCCGGCACCCTGGCGGTGCACGTTGTCGAGCAGGCCGGCGGCCGGCGAGAGCGACCAGGGCTTGGGCTGGGCCGAGTTCTGCAGGATCCTGGCCACGTTCTTCGCATTGGTGTTCGGCGCCGACTGCAGCAACAGCGCGGCCGCGCCTGCCACGTGCGGCGACGCCATCGAGGTGCCGCTGATCGAAGCATAGCCACCGCTTTCCAGCGGATACGTCGACCAGATCGAACCACCCGGCGCGCCGATGTCCGGCTTGAGCTGCAGGTCCGGCGACAGGCCATAGGCGCTGAAGCTGGAGATCAGGCCACCGGCGACGTTCGGGAACGAATCGGTGGCGCCCGTCCAGGTCAGCTCCACCGGGCCGCTGGCGAGACGACCGTCGAGCAGATCGCCAAAGGCCTTGGTGGTGCCGACGGCCGGGATGTTCACCGACGGTACGCCTGCAACGGTCGGGTTCAACGGTGCGGCCGCGACGTTGTCGTAGATCACCACGGCGGCGGCGCCGGCGTTCTGCGCATTGATCGCCTTGATGTAGAACGTGCAACCACCTCGACGGATCAGCGCTGCCTGGCCAGCCAGGCTACCGGCGGGCAATGGCAGGCAGGCGGCATCGATGCTGGCGGCGGTTCCGACGCGGCCCAGCGGCAAGGTGCCGGAGGTCGGCGGCGCCGGCGAACCGGTGGCCGGGTTGAAGCCGACCTTGAGGGCGTCGGGCGATGCGGTGAAGTACCGCTGGCGCGCGGAGATGTTGTCGAACGAGGCGACCGAGATGACCTTGTCGCCGGTGCTCGGGGCACCCGTCGAGTACATGCCGGTGGCGCCGCTGTTGCCGGCCGAGGCCACCACCACGATGCCCTTGTTGACCAGGCGCGAAGCGGCCTTGGCGGTCGGGTACTCGGGCCACTGGTAGGTGGAACCGATGCTCATGTTGAGCACGTCCATGCCGTCATGGTCGGCGCGCTCCATGGCCGCGATCATGATGTCGGCGGTGGTCGAACCTTCGCAGCCGAAGACGCGATAGGCACCGAACTTCACCTTCGGCGCAACGCCCTTGACCTGGCCGTTGGCGCCGATGATGCCGGACACGTGCGTGCCGTGGCCGTTGCAGTCGTCGGGATTGTTGTCAGGCGACGGGACCGGGTTGTAGGTCGGCGAATCCGGGTCGGCGTTGAACGCATCACCGACGAAGTCCCAGCCCTTGATGACGCGCGCGGTCGGGAACGGCGTGCTGTGGTTGGTTCCGTTGCCGCCCAGGTCGGGGTGGTCGATGTCGATGCCGGTGTCCATCACCGCCACGCGAATGCCGCGGCCGTCGAGGCCGAGCTGGTTCTGGGCGATGTCGGCGCCGGTCATCGTCAGCGCGGTGATCAGGTCCGGATGTGGATTGGTTTCCGGATCGGGCATCTGCATGATCTCGACCGGATAGATCGCCTTGACGCCGGGCAGGCGCGCGACCGTGCTCAGCTGGCTGCGCGTGACGGTCAGCGACAGGCCGTTGAACAGATCGTTGTAGGCGAAGTTTTCGCGATACCTCACGCCAGCGGCGCGGGCGCCGTCGCGGAAGGCCTTCTTCTCGGCGTTGAGCGAGGCGTCCGAACCACCATCGGATTTCGGTGCTGCGCTCAGTTCGACGAACCAGCGCTGCGGGCTCTCGTCCCTGGGCGGTCCGGCCTCGGGCTCAGCGGGGGGATCGTCGGGAAAAACTTGTCTCAGCGCCGTCGACACCGGCGCGGCGAGGGCTGCCATGCAGGCGCTGGCAATCGCCGTAACTACAAGTACGGTTGGCTTCTTCACTGCGAATCCCCTTCTTCAAATTAGGTGATGACGCAAAATGGAACAGCCCCCTGTGGTGCCATTGTTGCCTGAAAAAGGCAGTCTCCGCGCGCGGCAATGCAACAAGAATTGGCGCCTGCCCGACACAGGAAAATGACTGCGCCGGTTTTCACAATGGCTTCACGCCGTGCCCGGGGCTCGAGCGATAGCGCAAGGAGTCAAACGCGCTCGCGCACGTGCGTCGGCCAGTGAACGGGGCGATCGGGTGGCATGGAAATTGCCGGCGCTTGCGGCAAAAAAGACGTCACGGCCATGGGTGCCCGCCTGCGCGGGAACGACGTGCGCCTACGCTGCGGCGAAGAACATCAGGTAGACCAGCCGTCCGTTCTCGAGACGATCGCCGAATGCCGGCCCTGCCGTGTGCCACAACCACGGCCGCAACAGCACGAGCCGGTTGAAGCGCATCGGCGCATGCATGGTCAACTCCCACTTCGACTCATCGGTGCTGTCGCGCTCGATGATCTCGCGATGCATCTGCTCCATCGACGAGAAGCCCATCGCGCGCATTTCGTCATCGGTGATCGGCGCACGGTCGGTCCGGGTGGCGCGGTGACGGAAGAACTCCGTGCCACCCGTGCAATCCTCGGGACGACTGAGGTAGAGGATGCCCGACCAGTAAGCCTGGTCGATGTGCACCTTCGCCCGCCCGATGTCCGAACCCAGCGTCATGCGGAACTTCGCATGCGACTGCAGCGGCGAGACCGGCCGCACGCGCTCGCCGACCAGATGGGACACGCTGTGCTCCAGCCCGTCGATCTCGATGCGCTCGAGCGAGTTGCGACCGGGAAACGCACCTTGTTGGTCGGGATAGGTCAGCTTCAACCCGACCTCGCGCAGTTGCATCGCATCGCGCGGGCTGAGGAAGTCGTCAACGATGATCAGGGAGGTCGGCATGCGCGCGAGCTTAGCGGGCGCGCGCGAAGTGCGCACGCAGGAGCAACGACAGTGGTTCCCGCCTTCGTGGGAATGACGGGGAAGCAACGTCCATGGATTCCCGCGTTCGCGGGAATGACGGCTTCTGACGGAGACCGGGCAATGAAATGCCGGAGCGGCGGCCGACGGGCCGGGGATTGATCCGCAGCGGGACATGGATGTCCCGCGCCCCGCATTCGGACAGGATGTCCGACTAAGGGGCGGAGCAATCCCCGGCCCGGCGGACGGCGCCCCTCCGGAGCAAGAGCAAGAACAACGGCAACGTCAAAATGGGTCCCGGCGTTCGCCGGGATGACGGCAAAAAAAGAACCCCGCATTTCTGCGGGGTTCCTTGTGTAGCAGGCTACTGGGTGGAAGGACTTAGAAGTCCATGCCGCCCATGCCGCCCATGCCGCCGCCCGGCATCGCCGGCTCGTCCTTCTTCGGCAGCTCGGCGACCATCGCCTCGGTCGTGATCATCAGACCGGCAATGGAAGCCGCGTTCTGCAGCGCGGTGCGGGTGACCTTGGTCGGGTCCAGGATGCCCAGCTCGATCATGTCGCCGAACTCGCCGTTGGCGGCGTTGTAGCCGAAGCTGCCCTTGCCCTCGGCGACCTTGTTGACGATGACCGACGGCTCTTCGCCGGCGTTGGTCACGATCTCGCGCAGCGGCGCTTCC
>Ga0102589_1005685_pt1 | contig 10714 bp, 10 predicted proteins | sample AraplaMF_Col_mLB_FD_76858 | JGI IMG/M metagenome (GOLD analysis project Ga0102589, IMG submission 76858) | Arabidopsis root microbial communities from the University of North Carolina, USA - plate scrape MF_Col_mLB | ecosystem: Host-associated > Plants > Roots > Endosphere | place: USA... | reverse complement strand
TCCGCCAGCTGTTGTTTGGAGGTCAATATTTAATCCTTCATCTTTAAAAAATCCTTTTTCAATCCCGACATATAACGGGGCGTAGAAGAGAGAATGGGTAACTTCGCCGATGCGAATGTTTTGTGTTTGTTCTTTCGTACCTTCCTTTTTACTACTGCAAGCAGCGAATGTGAAAACAGCTAGTAACATGATGCAAAAAACAGCTATAAATTTTTTCACTATATGACACCTCCTAGAAGTCATTCTACAAGCATGATATGTAGGTAAGCGCCCATATGTGAGTGTAGATAGCAGGAATTTTTTTGGTGATAAAGAAGTACAAATATAAGGGGTGATAAAATGGAGTACGAATATGATGATAGCGTACATTTACATCTTGATTATTTCGGAACAGAATGTGATATGGAATCGATTGCTTATAAGCGGAAGAATGAAGACGTATGGGATGTATATTTTAACTTTGGAGCATATGGTCTTCAGAAAGATGAGATCGAGACAGGTAGATTTATGGACGAATATGCTGGTCATTACGTTTTTTCTGTACATGCTCGTGATCTTAGTTGGGAATTTGGAAGTGCTCAATTTGAAGAGTGGGTTTTGAGAAATCAAATAGTAGAAAAATCGCTGCAAAAATAGGGAGGAATCTTGTGGTCGATTTTCTCATTTTCTTGTTCATTTTCGTAGTCGGATTTTTTATTATGCAAGTACTCATTTACCGATTTGCAAAGAAAAACATTCAAAAATATACAAAAATAAAATGGGTTCATATGTGGCTCGAGATGAATATGAAAAAGGGTCCGAGATTAGATCTTTTTGATTTTGTAGTTATCGTATTTGTATGTATTATATGGAAAGTATGGATGTATTCTCTTATATAATACACATGCTCATGTCTGTTAAAATGAAGGAGAACCTGTCAATATTGATAGGTTCTTTTCTTATGGTAATAATTTTGTGAAGCATAGTTCATTTATGCTGTTAGAATATAGAGCGAAGAAGGTTTATCACGTTCAATCCTGAATGGAGCGGACGCATTAAAGTTTCATTGTATTTTTAAGGGGAAATTAAGGATACAAGTGTATATTACAAGCACATAGGAAGACTAGCTGCATACAAATATGGTATTTTGTATAGGACAATATGTTTGTGGATGCGAGACGAAGGGGTAAAGGAAAGAGGGAATAAATTGCGTTTTGATTTTTTAACACAACAACGAAGAAGAGATGAATTTTATCTTAGTTTTTCTCCTCAAGAGCCGAGGAAGAATCTATTAATTTCTATCATTCTTAGTGGAATGTGGGCGATTTGTTTAGAAACGCTGTTTTTTGTTATGTTAAGATCTTTCGAATTCGAGAGAACTAAAGAATTTTTTAATGGGAAAATACAGCTAAGTATACTCATTATTGTTTTGTGGGGTGTACTACTATACATTATTCATTTAAATAAAGGCATCGGTCATAAACTTAGGCCGGCTATTCGAGTTTATGCCTTACTATTTTTAATTGCCCATACAATGAATTGGATGTATATCATGATGCAGGAGAATATGAGCCTTGTATTAGTTAATAACTGGGTTTACCAGCGATACGGACAGTATATACTAAGCCTATTATTTATTTATATGATATATGTTTTTGTGTATAGTTTGCTTGGACGAATCTTTTTGAGTGTCACGATAACAAGTTTGGTGTTAACTATCTTTGGAATTGTGAACCATTTTAAACTTATTTTTAGAGGAGATCCATTCTATCCGTCTGATTTCATACAGATTACTCAAATGCAGTCCGTTATACCGATGGTTATGGACTATTTTAGTTGGTGGACTATATTTTTAGGAATATTAGGAATTACTCTACTTGTATATTTAGTTATGTATATACGAAAGCATATTCCAGTTATAAAACCTAATATGATTACGAGAATTATTTTAATATGTGGCTCTACTTTTATGGTGTATGCATATAGTAATTATCCTAATACATTTATGAATAGTGTATTGCAAAAATATGGGGTAACCTTCGTGGCTTGGAATCAAAATGTAAACTATACTGATAATGGTTTTGTTTTAGGATTTGTCAGTAACTTAGACACAACTGTCATTGAGAAGCCAGAAGAATATTCAAAAGAAACTATGCTACAAATTTCAAATGATATAAAGAAACAATATGGAAGCAATGTAGGAAAAAAAGAGAAGGCCGAGAAACCAAATATTATATTTTTCATGAGTGAAGCTTTTTGGGATCCAACAAAGCTAATGAATCTTTCGTTTAGCGAAGATCCGGTGCCGAATTTACATCACTATATTGAGAATTTTCCGGGTGGACAAACAATAGCGCCTGTATTCGGAGGGAATACAGCAAATACAGAATTTGAAGCGTTAACGAGCTATTCAATGAGCTTTTTAAAGCCAGGTTCTATACCATATCAACAAGCGGTGACAGGGCAAAGAGAAATTCCGTCTATCGCAAGTGAATTGAAAAAACATGGATATTATACGAATGCAATTCATGCTTATGGAAGATCATTTTATAAGCGGGATGACGTATATAATATTTTAGGAATTGATAAATTCAATGCGGAAGATACAATGAACAACGTAGAGGTAGCTGGAGATTATATTAGCGATGTATCTATTAGTAAAGAAATAATAGAGGAATTAAATAAGAGCCAGCAACCTACGTTTATTCATGCAGTTACGATGCAAAATCATTTCCCATTCAATCCAGGACGGTTTGAAGAAAAACAAATAGAAGTTAACGGATTAACAGATGAGGGATCGAAAGCAGAATTAGAAACCTATACTGAGGGTGTACGTCGTTCTGATGAGGCTCTAAAATATTTAGTAGAACAAATTCAAGAGCTAGAAAGACCTACTATATTGGTTTTCTTTGGAGATCATTTACCAATATTAGGGGTAAATAAAGCTATCTATGAAGAAGCTGGATATATAGAGAATGAAGAAACTCTAAATGAAAGATTAGCTATGTCAGAAACGCCATTGTTAATGTATGCAAATTTCGATTTGCCAAATGACAACCTAGGTTTAGTAAGCCCAATTTATTTTTCTAATCTTGTTTTGGATTATGCAGGGATAAATAAATCACCATTCTATCAATTTTTATCGGAAATGCATAAAGAAATACCAGTCCTTAAAGAGGAGTTAAAGGTTAATAAAGATGGGGAAGAGATAACAGATTTAACAAAGAAACAAAAAGAAATGTTAGAGCAATATAAAATGATCCAATATGATTTGCTTGCTGGAAAACAGTATAGTAAAGGTATACTTTTTAAATAGAAAAACAAAAAGAACTTGTATAATGATACAAGTTCTTTTTTTATAGTATTTAACGGGGTAACCAGACAAGCTGGGTTTAGGGAGTATTACCTGTACATTTAGTATAAATGAAAATGTAATCGCTTTATTAATTGATTTGTGAGAAATGTGTGAATTTTAATCTTTTCAAAAACTGCGTTTATATCGACATGATTTGGCATAGATTTTTATGAATTTAAAAACTTTATAAGTTCTTTATTTAATTCATCCGCTTGATCAATTGGAGAGCCGTGACCGCTATTCGTAAGAGGATGCAACTGAGAATTTTTAATCCTCCTTTGCGTGAGTTCAGCGCTTTTGTAAGGTATAAGTTGATCGTGAACACCATGGAATATTTTTGTTGGGACGTTAATTTTACTTAAATCTTTCGTTACATCTTCATTTGCGGCTGTTTGCAATATTTTGATGAGAGCGTAGGAAGCAGATTGCATACCGAGATAAGAAAACCATTCTAACGTAGCAGATCCTAAGTTTCTATTAAAAAATGATAAAGATACATCATTTAAAAATTTAGGCATATTGGCATACATTTGATTAATGAGGGTATCTGCTTGTTCTTTTGGGACACCATAGGGAGATTCTTGATTTTTAACGAAAGAGGGGGAAACAGCATCGACTAATACAAGTTTAGAAATGCGATGACCATTGTAGCGAGACATGTAGCGAATAGAAAGAGCGCCACCTACTGAAAAACCGACTAATGTAGCATTTTCTACTTGAAGTGCTTCTAGAACAATGGCGATATCGTCTGCTAAACGATCGTATGTGTAACCAGTCCATGGTTTATCAGATTGCCCGTTGCCGCGTATATCCATAGCGATGCAGCGGAAGCCATGCTGTGGTAACACATTGAGTTGATATTGGTACATTTGATGATTTAAAGGCCAGCCATGGACGAAGAACACAGTTTTACTACCTGGCCCAGGATTAACGTCTTGCACAAAAATATGCACATCTTTCTCGACGGTAACAAACATAAATTATCCCCCTAACCTATTCATATGCTCTATCCCAAAAGCGTTGTTTCGTCATAGCTTTAATGAATTCGTTTGCAAGTTGCGTAGGGTTTTGTTCTATTAGGACACCAGGTGTTCTTTCATTTTTACGTGTGAAAGATTTCAGTGATTTATCCATTTATCAATGGCCCGTAAAAGCCTGATTGATGATAAGGGTTGATTAAAGTTTCACTTTATTTTTTATCGCCTATCCCCTACATAATATACGTATTATTGTTTATAGTTTTTATGATTGCATATAGTCTGAAAATATCTTGATGTTGGAATGATTTTCCTCAAATGTTCGATTTCTCTTTGTTTGTCTATGAAAATCATTTATTATAATAAATGGTATTCTTAGAGACATTATTTTGAAGGGGTGTTGAAGTGAAAGAAAGTTTTCTATCATATAAAGAAGAAGAAAGGAATGCCAAAATCTTTTTGTGGGTGCTATATGTCATCGTTGTTTCATATCAAATTTTCTACGCAATCGTATTAGAGGATAAATCGCTAACGGATAAGGGACATAGCATACTATGGCAAGTTATTTGCGGAACTGCAATACTCGGTGTGAATGTATATTTAATAAAAAAAGAGAAAGCGAACCTTGTTAAATATGCATGTGTATTTGCATACATAGGAATAGAAATCGTTAATATACTTTCGTATATGCTTTATGATGAGGCGGCATTTGATGGAGTAAATATAATAGAAATTTTTTTCATTTTCTTTGTACCTATATTTTTAAATAAAAAATATTTTGTGTTTGTACTTTCGACTATTGTAGGGAAATATGTTATTTATTTATTTGTATTAAAGGAAGTAAAAGGATTTATGTTCCTCATTATGTATACACTCGTATTAATAGCGGCATACATCATTTTAAATCGATTTATACAATACCTTTCAGCGGTAAAGGAAAGTATTAAGATTGCTAGTGAATCACAAAAATTAGCGGTAATTGGAAAAATGGCAGCGACAGTGGGACATGAAATTAAAAATCCACTTGCTTCATTAAAAGGGTTTACGCAATTACAACGAGAGAAGCATGGGGAGGACCCTATTTACAAACAGATGATTTTTGAAATAGAAAATATGAATAATATGATAAGTGAGTTAATGGAAGTTGCTACATGTAAACCTTCTGTTTATAAGAAACATAATATAGGTGAAATTGCATTACAAGCAGTAACAATTGTTCGCGAAAAAATGAATGAATCGAGCGTCCAGTTTATTTCTAATGTGGAAGAAAAGACGATAGAAGTTGAATGTGATGAGCGGAAAATAAGAGGAGTCTTTCTATATGTCATAAAAAATGCTCTGGAGGCAATGGAGCAAGGTGGCACATTAGAGTTACGGTTAGAAAACAAAGGACAAGATTATGTAATGCTAAGTGTAATTGATAATGGTTACGGTATTAAGAAAGAAAATTTAGCTCGTGTTAAAGAGGCCTTTTATACAACGAAACAAGATAAAATTGGCCTAGGACTTACTGTAGCGAATCGGCTTGTTACTGAGCAGCATCTTGGTGAATTACATATTTCAAGTGAAAGAGATATTGGAACTAGAATAGATATCATGCTCCCGAAGCAACGTGGAAATAATGAAATCCAAGAGGGAGAAAAGCTAGGGGTTACGATATGAATAAAGACGATATATTTAAAAATGAAGAAATGAAGGCACTGAAAATATTTTTAAGTTTATTTTTCATTATATTTTTTGTATACGATCTTGCCTACGAATTTATTGTACCTTTAATAGGAGGAGAGCAAGAAGGAGTAGGACAATTTGAAGATGGTTTAGGTTTATGGCTTTATTTTCTAATGGTGATCTTATTTTGCACTGGAATATACTTTATGAAATGGAAAAACCCATTTGCAGTAAAGTATATTATTCTAATTGGATATAACTTATTAGATTTTATCCATAATTTTATGATTTACTACGGTAGTGATGCTGAGTTTGATGGTGGGAATATAGTAGAAGGATTTTTTATTTTATTTGCCCCACTCTTTGTGAATAAAAGATATTTTTGGTTAGTTCCGAGCATACTTGTTGGGAAATACGCTCTTATAGGAATCATTATTCACTCGTCACTCGTTTTAATCCCGATGGCATTATATAGTGTATTTACTATCATATGTTGGATTATGTTTTTAAGGTTTCAATCTTACGTTCGTACGCTTGAGATGATGGATAAAGAAATACAACAAACAGAAAAGCTAGCAACTGTTGGGAAAATGGCTACAGTTATTGGTTACAAAATTAGAAGACCTCTAGCTAACTTAGATAAATTTGTTAATAAGCAAGCGATTAAATATCCAGAGGATAAAATATATAGTGATATTATGAAACAAGAAGTAGAACGAATTCATACAATCGCTACAGAACTTAGTGGATTTGAGAAATCTAAATCACTAGAATCAGAAGTTCATAATATAGAAGAAATTATCGCTTATGTTATCCGGGTTATGGGAAAGCCTGCTTTAAAGCAAGGAGTGCACATACAAGGTATTTATAGTAAAGACATACCGTCGATTACATGCGATGAAAAAAGATTAAAGCAAGTATTTTTTAATTTAATTAAAAATGCGATTGAAGCAATGTCAGTTGGCGGAACGATTACGATTAAAGTGACTGTAGAAGATGCAATCATTGTCCAAGTTAAGGATGAGGGTTGCGGTATTCCAAAAGACAAAATTCCGAAGTTAAATGAAGCTTTTTACACAACGAAAGAAACGGGAACAGGTTTAGGTTTAGTAGTTACAGAAAAAATTATTAAAGACCACAACGGTAAAATGAGTTTTGAAAGTGAAGTTGGGGTTGGAACAACTGTGAAGGTTATGTTGCCGATATCATGAAAAATTATTTTTAAAAAGGAGATCACTTATTTGAGAGTGATCTCCCTTTTTTATTGTGGATGAGAGTAAGGTATTCTGATAAAGGTAGGCAAGTTAATTATATTAACATAGTGTGTAAAATACAATATATGGATATAAATGATAGTATATACTGAACTTGTCTGTTATTTGTTTTAATTCATTTGTATTTCTATTTGCTGACCCGAATCTCGGGTCTTTTTTGTTAAATAAATTATTTTTTAATAAGGGCTATATATCAGTGATTAAAAAAATAGAATATACAGCACTTGCAGTAATGCCAGGGGTAATATGAAGGGAAATAGCATCTCCTCTCGAAACTGAGTTTCCAGTTGTAATGCTAGTCCAAGTTACAGTAGCGGGACCTACTGTTGGATTAGGATTAAACACTTGAATTTGTCCTGATCCAGTATCCGTTGGTTTAATTGAAAATACTATAGTTCCTGTAATTTTGTCAGTAGTAGTTAAAGTAAGAGTAGATAGGATGTAACTAGAGGTAGGAGCAGTGAGGTTTGTTGGGACATTCCTGCAAATATTAATCGTATAAACAGCAGCAGGTAAGTTATTTACACTTATAGATGCAGCAAAGCCAACTATACTACCGGCTCCAGCAGTGACATATGGAATGACATTGGAGTCAATTCCAGGAGAACCTGCTATACGTTGAAAACCAGCATTTGTTCCTTGAAAAACAATACTTTTTGCTGATGCACTGCCAGCAATTCCAGTAGGCCCGGTACTACCAATAGGTCCAGTGTTCCCAGTGGATCCGGTGATGCCGGAAGGTCCAGTGTTTCCAGTGGGTCCAGTATTACCCGTAGGTCCGGTGATGCCGGAAGGTCCAGTGTTCCCAGTGGGTCCAGTATTACCTGTAGGTCCGGTGTTCCCAGTGGGTCCAGTATTACCCGTAGGTCCGGTGATGCCGGAAGGTCCAGTGCTACCCGTAGGTCCGGTATTGCCGGTAGATCCAGTGTTCCCAGAAGGTCCGGTGTTCCCAGTAGGTCCACTTTCTACTAATACGATATAATCTGGAGATATATTCGGAAACCCTTGAGGTGCATCTTTTTTTACAACATAGCCGCTGCTCGTATAAGTGACAACTTGTCCTTTTTTATAGGTGGGAGCGGCTGCTAGACTAAAGGCGGTAGTACTTTGGAAACCAGCTCCGGAAGGCCCGGCAGAGCCAGTAGGTCCAATACTACCAGTGGGTCCGGTGTTCCCGGAAGGTCCAGTAATGCCGGTAGGCCCAGTAGGTCCAGTGCTACCAGTGGGCCCAGTGTTTCCGTTAGAGCCACTGTTGCGTCTGCCGTCGCAACTAAAACAATTACGTGGGTACATGTATGTTCTCCTTTCTATATTTTGAAAAATTTGTTTTAAAAATAGAACTACTATATATATATTATGAATTCTATATTTTTGTGTGGTCGCTCGTATTGTATGTTTAGATTTCAAAAATAGGGGAGAATTAGATTGTGCTAGATCTAACGATGAGTGACATGTTTGTTTCTCCTGCTTAAAAGAATTCCTGCCTTGTTAGTTTTTCTTATTTTTTCATAGCAAGATAGGAAGCGGATAGGAAACAAATAAAACCTGAAAGCCAGCCAATAGAAGGAGAATAGGGAAGTATATGTTGTAATACCATTCCGCTAGAAATAAAAAAGCTACCGAGTAGACCTAAGAAGATGGGGTATCGCAGTAATTTGAACATAAGTGATACAACCTCCTTTATGACATATATTGTATATTAGTCTTAATTTTCTGTATACAATGTTTTAGAAAAATGGTGGTACAATATAGGAAGGATACGAGAAGAGAGGATGAACATTAACATATGTACGTTACTGTAACAGAAGCAGCATATAAAAAGATTATGGATACGATTCCAAATGAAGCGAAATATATAAAGTTATTTTACGATAATGAAGGTTGCGGTTGTGTAATGAGCGGAATTATCGATTTAGTAGCTGTAGCAGAAAAAGATGAGCGCGATGTGGATATTGAATCAAGCCAGTTTAGCTTTATCGCAGATCGCACAAAGCTTGTATTTATGGATGATAAGTTAACAGTTGATTGGCATGAAGGTGGAGGAACTTTTCAACTGAAGAGCCCGAGCCAGTTTTATAATCCAAATATGAAGTTACATGTGCGAGTGTAGTAAAGGAAAGGTGGTTCCAAAATGTATTTTGGAACCACCTTTCCTATTGTATAAGTCGCTATTATTGCCGTTTTTTGTTGATAAGTCGATATATTTAAAAAATCGCTGATATATTCAGAAAATCGCCGATATAATTTCATGTACCAAAACTCTCCAGACAATACGAAGATTTTTTCACATAATGAAATGTACATGTGATTGAATTTTCTGTATAATCTTATTTGCGGAGGGGATACGCATGAGAAGATGGGGGATTGAGTTTTTAATTTTAACAGTCGTTATTATTTGGGGGATTAATTTTACGATTGCGAAATATGGGCTTTTAGAATTTACAGCAATTGAGTTTACTGCACTTCGGATGATATCGGCGGCACCGCTTATGTTACTCCTTGCATTTTTTATTGAAAAGTCGGTTTGTATGGAACGAAAGGATATACCTAGATTAATCATCGTTAGCGTTGTAGGTATTGTACTGTATCAAACATTATTTATGGAAACTGTCAAATATACATCCGCTACAAATGCCTCTTTACTCATTTCTATTTCACCTATTTTTACAACTGTATTTACGATTTTTTTGAAACAAGAAAAGTTTTCTTCTCGAAAGCTCATCGGTTCTATCATTGCCTTTGGTGGTGCCGCATTAGTTTTAGTAGCAGGGCATTCGCTTTCTAGTTCTTTTTACGGGAATGGAATTGGACTTATTACATCAATATGCTGGGGGCTTTATCCTGTTTTAGCAGGTCCATTAATTAAAAAATATTCAGCACTACGTGTTACCGCATGGTCAGCATTAGTTGGCGCGATTCCACTTTTATTGTTAAGTGGACCACATGTATTTATAATGCCATTTCACATTACACACGGAATGACACTATTCGCTTTACTATATTCTATTTTCTTTGTAACAGTATTTGGTTTAGTAATGTGGTATGTTGGTATTCAAAAAATTGGCGCGTCACATACGATGGTATATATGTATATAACGCCGCTTGTAGCTGTTTTATTTGCTGCTATATGGGCAAATGAATATGTATCGTTTCAACAAATAATCGGTGGAATTATCATTTTCGTCGGCCTATGGTTTGTGAAATCGGAGAAAGTAAAAGTACATTCTATTGCAGGGGAACCTATATCAAAATAGGAAAACAGATCACCTATGATCTGCTTTCCTATTTTTTTATTTTTGGTAAGAAGACGAGAAATAAGATAGCAGTAATAAGTGGGATTAAGTTTAAAAATGGAATACGGAAGAGTGTGATAAGAATAATACCTGGAAGAAGAACACCGAGGACAGCGTAGAAAATACTATGATTTTTCGTGTACCAATACAATGAAAGTCCAATAAGTG
>Ga0102589_1005680_pt1 | contig 10720 bp, 7 predicted proteins | sample AraplaMF_Col_mLB_FD_76858 | JGI IMG/M metagenome (GOLD analysis project Ga0102589, IMG submission 76858) | Arabidopsis root microbial communities from the University of North Carolina, USA - plate scrape MF_Col_mLB | ecosystem: Host-associated > Plants > Roots > Endosphere | place: USA... | reverse complement strand
CTACATTGCCCTCCTCAACAACTTTTTTTCAAGGGGCAAGGCCATGAATGCAAAGACAAATTTCAAACGTGTGTGGATGATCACCGGCGCGGCGCGCGGCATAGGCGCGCGCATCACCGAAGCGGCGCTGGCACGCGGCGAGGCGGTGGTGGCGACCTCGCGCGACGCGGCTTCGCTGCAAAAGCGCTTTCCTGCCAGTGATGCGCTGCTGGCCCTGCCGCTGGATGTGACCGACGAGGCCCAGGCCGCCGCGGCGGTGCAGGCCGCGCTGGCGCGCTTCGGCCGCATCGACGTGCTGGTCAACAACGCGGGCTACGGCCTGCTGGGCGCGGTGGAGGAAGCCACGGCCGACGAGGTGCGGCGCCTGTATGACACCAATGTGTTCGGCCTGCTCAACGTGACGCGCGCCGTGCTGCCGGCCATGCGCGCGCGCCGCAGCGGCCACGTCATCAATATTTCCTCGCTGGGCGGCTACCAGTCGGGCCCGGGTTTTGGCGTGTACTGCTCGACCAAGTTCGCGGTCGAGGGCCTGAGCGAAGCGCTGCACGGCGAGCTCGCGCCGCTGGGCATCCATGTGACGGTGGTGGAGCCCGGTTATTTCCGCACCGACTTCCTGGACAGCAACTCGCTGGCAGTGTCGCCGCGCATCCTGGACGACTACGCCGCCAGCGCCGGCCAGGTGCGCGTGGCCGCCACGCGCATCAACCACAACCAGGCCGGCGACCCGCTGCGGCTGGCTCAGGCCATGCTGGCGCTGGTGGATGCAAACGCCCCGCCGCTGCGCCTGCCGCTGGGCACCGACACGCTGCAGACGATTGCGGACAAGCATGCATTTGTCGAGGCCGAGGTGAAGGCGTGGAGGGCGCTGTCGGCTTCGACGGACTTTCCCAAAGAAGCGCTGGCGGCCTGAGCTGCACTGCTCACCCGGGACAGGGTTCTGATTTCTTCGGTGCCCTGTTTACTTCAGGCCGAATGCTTTCCTCAGGCTTGCATCCACAGGACCTGCAGGCATGAAGCGGCGCAATTTGCTCAAGAGGGATGCTTGTCCGGCTGGCGTGCAGCGCATACGCCATCTGCCAAGTGCCGCTTCCACGATTGTGTTTGCCACCTCCGAAGGTTCGGGTGCGCCGTTGATGCTCGCGGCGAGTGAGCGCGAGACAATGTCACGTTCACGGCCATAGTCCTCAATTTGCAATTTTGCCTGCGGCGAGCTGGTTTCCAGGTTGGTCCTGGTGTGGGAAGGCTCGACCAGTGCCACGCGGATGCCGAACTGACGCACCTCATGGTCCAGGGTTTCAGATAACCCTTCAACAGCATGCTTGGAGGCCGAATAAATCCCCATGTACGGTGCCGGGAGAAAGCCGAGCACGGAGCTGACATTGACGATCCTTCCGTGGCGTTGCGCCCGCATGTGGGGGAGGGCCGCCTGTGTGGTGCGCAATATGCCGAATACGTTGGTTTCGAACAGGGCTGTGGCCTCGCTGGTTGTTGTTTCCTCCACCGCGCCAATCATGTTCATTCCCGCGTTGTTGACCAGCACGTCGATGCGGCCGGCCTGGGCGACGATGGATTGGATCGCATCTCGAACGGAAACGTCGTCGCGAACGTCCATCTCAATGAGTTCGATGCCAGGCAGTGGTTTCGCTTTGGCAATGCTGCGCACGGTGCCGAACACCTGGCATCCTCGTTTGGCAAACTTTTCTGCGGCGGCACGCCCGATGCCCGACGACACGCCAGTAACAACGACAACGGTGGATTTCGACATGGCAGATCCTTTTTGATGGGTGAATGATGATGAAGAGAAATCAGCGCGGATCTGCTTCTGTTGCCGGTCGGATCTTGAACCAGATGGAGTACATGGCTGGCAGGAACACCAGCGTCAGCACCGTCCCGGCGAAGGTGCCGCCGATCAGCGTGTAGGCGAGCGTCCCCCAGAACACCGAATGGGTCAGCGGTATGAAGGCCAGCATCGCCGCCAATGCGGTCAACACCACCGGCCGGGCACGCTGCACGGTGGCCTCGACAACCGCGCGAAACGGCTCCAACCCCGCCTGCTCGTTATGCCGGATCTGGCCGATCAGGATCAGCGTGTTGCGCATCAGGATGCCCGACAGCGCAATCAACCCGACCAGCGCATTGATGCCAAACGGCTGCCGGAACAGGATCAAGGTCGGCACCACGCCGATCAGCCCCAGCGGGCTGGTCAGGAAGACCATGACCATCGCCGAGATTGAACGCGTCTGAAAGATGATGATGAGCAGGGTGATGGCCAGCATGATCGGGAACAACGGCAACATCGCCGTCATCGCCTTGCCTGATTCTTCGATGGCGCCCGCCTGTTCGATGCGGTAGCCGCCCGGCAGCTTGTCCATGATGGGCTGAATTTGCTGGCTAATGGCTGCCGACACGTCCGGTGGCTGCAAGCCGTCGGCGATATCGCCCCTGACCGTGATCGTCGGCATGCGGTCGCGCCGGCGCATGATCGGCTCCTCCGCGCGCACGTCAACCTTGCCGACCTGCGACAGCGGTATGCGTTGCCCGGTGGCGCCGGTCAATGTGAAGTCCGCGATCCTGGCCGGGTCGAGCCGGATGTTGCCGGCCGAGCGGGCTGTGACCTGCACGGTGCGAATGTCCTCACGCACGGCGGTCAATGGAACACCGCTCAGCAAGAACTGCAGCTGTTGCGCCACGGCGCTGGAGGTCAAGCCCACGGCCTGCAATCGGTCTTGCTGCAAGGTGAAGTGCAGCGCGGGTGTGCGCGTTCCCCAATCATTGTTGACGGTGCGCATCGTCGCACTGGCATGCATGACCTGCTCCACTTCGGCCGCGATCTCGCGCAGCTTGTCCGGGTCTGGCCCGGTGATCCGGTAGGCGACCGGATACGGCGAGTAGGGACCAAACACGAGCTGGGTGACACGCACCCGCGCCCCAGGGGCGAGGCCGCCGGCAATCGCCTCACGCAACCGCGTTTTCAGCACCTCGCGCTCATCCTGGTTGTCGGTGCGCACCACGATCTTGGCAAACGAGGGATCGGGCAGTTCCGGCCCCATGGCCAGGTAAAAGCGCGGCGCGCCCTGGCCGACGTAGGCCGTGACGATCTTCGCTTCCGGTTGCTTGGCCAACCAGGCCTCCACCATCGCCGCGCTGGCGCTGGTCTGGGTGATCGAGGTGCCGTAGGGCATCTGCACCTCAATCAATACTTCGGGCCGGTCAGAGATCGGAAAGAACTGCTTTTTGACGACCGCCATGCCCAGGACGGCTGCCACGAACAGGCCCACGACGGAAGCTGCGACCAGCCACTTGCGCGCAATTACGCGCCCCAGAAATTGGCGGAAGCGGTTGTAGCGCGGCGTGTCGTAGAGCGCGTCGTGGCCGCCTTCGACCTTTTTGAGTTCAGGCAATAGCTTGACGCCGAGATAGGGTGTAAAGACCACGGCGACCACCCAGGACGCAATGAGTGCAATGCCGACGATCCAGAACATATTGCTGGTGTATTCGCCGGCAGTCGATCGGGCGAAGCCATTGGGCATGAAGCCGACAGCCGTGACCAGCGTGCCCGAGAGCATGGGCGCCGCGGTGTGGCTCCAGGCATAGGCGGAAGCGGCGACGCGGCTATAGCCTTCCTCCATCTTCACCACCATCATTTCGATCGCGATGATGGCGTCGTCGACCAGCAGGCCCAGCCCCAGGATGAGGGAGCCCAAGGTGATGCGGTCAAAATTCTTGCCGGTAGCAAGCATCACCACAAAGACCGCCGCCAGCGTCAACGGCACGGCCGCGGCGACCACGATGCCCACACGCCAGCCCATGCTGACAAAACACACCAGCATGACCACCAGCAGCGCGACGAGGAACTTGACCATGAACTCATCGACCGCCGAGCTGATGTTGACGGCCTGGTCTGTGACCTTGGCCAGGCTCATTCCCTGCGGCATATCGGCGTTGATCGCGGCGACCTCTTTATCGAGCGCCTTGCCCAGGTCGAGTCCATTCCAGCCGTCGCGCATGATGATGCCCAGCAGCAAAGCGGGCTCGCCGCCGTTGCGGATCATGAAAGTCGCCGGATCTTCATAGCCACGCTTGACTGTGGCGATATCCGACAGTTTTAAAGTGTGGCCTTGCGCCACGATCGGCGTATCGCGGATCTTTTGCAGCTCATCAAAAGCGCCGTCCAGGCGAATGAAGACCTGCGGCCCCTTGGTCTCCACGGAGCCAGCCGGCGTCAGGGCGTTCTGGCCATTGAGCGCGGCGAACACTTCCTGCGGGCTGATACCCAGTGTTGCCAGCCGCTCGTGCGAGAACTCGACATAAATCCGTTCGGACTGCTCGCCAATGATGTTGACTTTCTTGATGCCCGGCACGTGCAGCAATCGCTGGCGCAGCGTCTCCGCATCGCGGGCCAGCAAGCGCTGCGGCTCGCCTTTGGCCTTGAGCGCAAACAGCGCGAAAGTGACGTCCGCATATTCGTCGTTGACCATAGGCCCGATCACGCCGGACGGGAGGTTGCCGGTTTCGTCCCCGACCTTCTTGCGGGCCTGGTAGAACTGCTCCTGCACTTCCGAGGGCGGGGTAGTGTCCAGCAGGGTCAGGGTCGTGAAAGCCAGCCCCGGCCGTGTGTAGGTCTCACTGCGGTCGTACCAACGCAATTCCTGCAGCCGCTTTTCTATCTTCTCGGCGACCTGATCCTGCATTTCCTGCGGAGTTGCCCCCGGCCAGGCCGTGATGAGGGTCATCACCTTGACGGTGAAGGACGGGTCTTCCGCCCGGCCCAGCTTGAGGAAGGCCATAAGCCCTGCCAACGAGATCAGGCAGATCAGGAACAGGGTGACGGAGCGCTCGCGCACGGCGAGCGCCGACAGGTTGAAACGGCCTTCGCTCATGGCCGCGCGCTTGCAGTGACGGGCGCTTGAGCCGCGACGCGGATCTGCTCGCCTTCGCGCAACAGATGCGCGCCGAGTGCGACGATCCGATCACCCTGCTTGAGCTGGCCAGCGATGTAAGCACTGTCATCGCCCAGGCGTTGGACCTTGACCGGCCGCCACGAAACCTTGGCCGGCTCACCCTGGATGACCCAGACTCCTGGTCCTTTGCCCGCGTCGGACAGGGAAGCAATGGGTACCGAAAAGCCGGCTTGCGCGGTGGAATTGGCTTCCGGGATTTGAACGGTCACCGTGCTGCCCAATGGCGCGTTGGACAGCTCGCCATCGAGCACATAACGCGCCTCGAAAGTGCGCGTCAGGCGGTCCGCGGTGTTCGAGAGCTGCCTGAGCCTGGTCGGAACGGCTACGCCTTCCTGGCCAAAGAGGGTGGCCAGCCCGGTGGAGCCGACCGCGGGGCGCAGGGTTTCCGGCAGTTGGATGACGGCTTCACGGCGGCCGGCATGGGCCAGGCGCACCACCACCTGTCCCGCGCTGACGACCTGGCCGGGTTCCACCAGGGTTTCCATGACGATGCCGTCGCCATCCGCCACCAATTCCGTATAGCGGCTCGCGTTTCGGGCGACTTCCGCCTGGGCCTCGGCGGCATTGAGCTGGGCTTTGGCCGCGTCAGCCGCAGCCTTGACCTGGTCATAGGCCGAGGCTGAAATGGCACCGGTTCCGCGCAGGTCCTGGTAGCGCGCCTCGTCCTGCGCCGTTTGCTGCGCCCGCGCCCGGGCGGCGGCCACCGCTTCCAGCTGCGCATGGGCGGCGAGCTTCAGGTCGATGGAATCGATGCGCATGAGCGCTTGCCCGCGCTTGACGGTTTGCCCCGCATCGACAAGGCGTTCCAGCACCTTGCCGGAGACCCGAAAGCCCAGATCGCTTTGGACCCGGGCGGCTACGGTCCCGGTGAACGCGCGAGACGCAGCGACCGAGCCCTGAACGGTGGCCACCCGCACCATCGGCGCCTCGGTACGCGGATCAGATGGTGCCTTCTCGCCGCAAGCGGCCAACACAAAAGGCAATGCACAAATGGCAGTGGATGTAGCGAAGTAAGACCTGCGCATGAAAGTCCCATTGACGAAATGATTGGACTTTCATTATGAAACTAGTGACCAAATTAGTCAATAGTCACAGATTTGCGTCAAGGCGACAAGCTACGGAGCACCAGGCTGGACAAATGCGCCGGCGCCTCTTTGTTGTAGTCAAAGCTGTGTTGCAGGAGCAAGGGATTGAGGTAGGGGCGGATGACCAGATAGATGGCCAGCGCCGTCTCATCCAGGGGGGTCTTGCGCTCGAAATCACCGGTTTGCCGGCCCTCCTGCAAGACGTCCTGGAGCAGTTTCTGGATGCGTTCTTCGTAGGCTTGAACCGCCTGCCAGCGCTCCGTAGCGGCCGAAGCGGCAATCTCGTAAAGCTTGCGGTCCTGGAAAAACAGGCGAAGGCTCGCCTCGGTCGCGACTTTAAACATCCGCCGCAGCTTCTCCGGCGGCGTCTCGGCCCCGGCAATGGCCGCACTCACCTCGGCCTCAATTTCGCGCAGGCAGTTCGCGCAGATCGCCTCGCCGATGGCCTGCTTGGACTCAAAGAACTTGTAGATGTAAGCCTTGGAAAACCCGATGGCCTTGGCGAGATCGGAGACGGTCGTTTTTTCGTAGCCGTAGCGGCTGAAATGCTCGGTGGCCGCGGTCACGATCTGGTCGCGCACGTCGTGGTCGGCCGGGCCGCGGGCGGAAACCGGGTAAGTGGTCGCTTTGTTCATGGTCTGTAGCTTACCCGCATCCAAGGACCTGGACAACGAGTGACCATATTGTATTATAGTCACTTCATCGACTACCTGATCCGGAACAAGTCCATGCAGCCCAAACGCACCCTTGCCATCTTCATTGTTGCCGCCCTTTCGGCCGGCTGCGCCGTCGGCCCCGACTACGTCAGGCCCGATACGCCCATGCCGCAACAGTACCTGGGCCAAGCCGCGGTCGACCAGCGGCAAGCCGCCGCCCGCGCCGATCTCGTCACATGGTGGACGGGTTTCGGTGATCCGCAATTGACCCGATTCATTACGCTGGCCTTGGCGCAGAACCTCGATCTCGCGCAGGCTTCCGCTCGGGTCACCCAGGCGCGCGCGGAACTGGGGGCGGCCAATGCCGCGTTGCTGCCTTCCGGCAATGTCAGCGGACAGGCAGCCAGGGCCTACCAATCCCTTGAAACGCCTCTGGGCAAAGTCTTGAGCGCCAACCCCGGTTTCGACCGCCACGGTAGTTCTTACGAAGCCAATCTGGGCGCGAGCTGGGAACTGGATGTATTCGGAGGCCTGCGTCGAGGCAAGGAAGCGGCGCTTGCCGGGTACCAGGCGTCAGAGGCCGGCGCAAGCGCCACCCGGTTGGCTGTGGCGGCACAAACCGCCGACACCTACATCCTCATTCGCGGGCTGCAAACCCGCCTCGACATTGTCCGCAGGCAGGTGCAAACGCAGCAGCAATTGCTCTCAACCATCAAGCTTCTGTATGGGAAGGGCTTGGCGGCCGAACTTCAAGTGAGTCAAGCCGAAGGTGCGCTGGCCCAGGTTCAGGCGTCCGTGCCGGTCCTTGAAGCGGGCCTGGATGTGGCCATGAACGCGCTCGACGTGATGCTGGGCTCGCCACCCGGAACGCATCGGTCGGAATTGGCGGGTGCCGGTGTCATCCCTGCGGCACCGCAAATCACTGCGACAGGCTCTCCGGGTGAGTTGCTCAGGCGCCGTCCCGACTTGATTGTGGCTGAGCGCCGCCTTGCCGCATCGAATGCCCGTATCGGCGTCGCCATTGCCGAGTACTACCCCAAACTCTCTCTGGGTGGGCTGATCGGCAGCGCAACATCGGTGTCCGGCGGCAACCTGTTCACCCGCGGCGCCGGTCAGGCGTCAGGCGTTCTGGGCCTGCGCTGGCGTCTGTTTGACTTTGGCCGCATCAACGCGCAGATTGATCAGGCCAGGGGCCAGGAGGCCGAGATGCTGGCTGCCTACCGGCTTGCCGTACTGCGGGCAACCGAGGACGTGGAAAACGCCTTCTCAAGTCTGGTCAAACGCGAGGAGCAGGCTGCCGTACTTACCCAAGGGATGGACTCTCTCGGCCGCGCGCGAGCAGCTTCGTTTGCGGCGTATCAAAAAGGGGTACTCAGCCTGATCGAAGTCTTGCAGGCCGACGAAAACCTGCTGCGCGCCTCCGATGCGCGCGCGCAAGCGCAAACCGAGTCCGCACGCGCGGCGGTTGCGACATTCACGGCGCTCGGCGGTGGTTGGCAACCCCAGGAATCCAACGCGGTCGCAATGAGATAGACATCGCCCAACGTTTGGGAAATGGATTCGCGCTGAAGAGATCGATTCATTTCCTATGCCACGCAGGGCGTTGGTTCCTGAGGCCACATCCGCACCACCAACGCTGCCGCACCCGACACCGCGGCCATCACGCACACGCCCTGCCAGCCGGCGTGCGCCAGCACCACGCTGCCCAGCCAGGCGCCGCTGGCCATGCCGCTGAACATGCCGATAAAGAGAACGGCGTTGAGCCGGCTGCGCGCGGCGGGCTCTATGCTGTAGATGATGGTCTGGTGCGCGATCAGCGTGGCTTGCGCGCCCAGGTCGAACACCACCGCGCCTAAAGCAATCAACCACAGCTGGTCGGGGCCGGCGGCCATGGCGATAAAAGCGGCGGCCACCAGCGCCGCGCCCAGCCGGGTCACGACTTCCGGGCCTTTGCTGTCGGCCAGGCGGCCGGCCAGGGGGGCAGCCAGCGCACCGGCGGCGCCGGCCAGGCCGAAGGCGCCGGCCGCGCCGCTGCCCAGGTTAAAGGGCGCGGCATGCAGCATGATGGCCAGGGTGGACCAGAAGGCGCTAAAGCCTATGCTGATCAGCCCCTGGGCCAGGGCCGCGCGGCGCAGCGCGCCATGGCGTTTCCACAGCGTGGCCAGCGAGCCCAGCAGCGCCAAATAGGGCAGCTGCGTGGTCGGCTCAAAGCGCGGCAGGCGCCGCCACACGGCAATCCCCAACAGCGCAATGCTGACGGCCGCGGCCACAAACATGCTGCGCCAGCCGAGTTGCTCGGCCACAACGCCGGCCACCACACGCGACAGCAGTATGCCCAGCAGCAGGCCTGTCATCACGGTGCCCACGGTTTTGCCGCGCTGGGCTTCGGGCGCAAGCGTGGCGGCGGCCGGCACGATGTCCTGTGCCAGCGTGGCCGCCAGGCCGATGGCCAGACTGGCCAGCGCGAGCACCGCCACCGAAGGCGCACTGGCGGCCAGCAACAAGGCCAGCACCAGCGCCGCGGCCTTGCCGAGGATGATGCGGCGGCGGTCATAGCGGTCGCCCAGCGGCGCAAGCAGCCCAATGCCCAGCGCATAACCCAGCGTGGTCAAGGTGGGCACCAGGCCTATGGCGGCGGGCGTGGATTTGAATTCAGCAAGCAGCAGGGCCAGCATGGGCTGGCTGTAATACAGCGAAGCCGCGCCCAGGCCGGCGCCGGTGGCAAGCAGCAGGATCAGCGAAAGCGGCAGCGCCGGCGCGACGTGGTCATGCGTATAAAGAGTGGAAGTCATGGCAAGAGTCCAGGTTTGAAGCAGGATGCGAGTATGCGGGCCGGTTTTTGCGCTGTGAAGGCGGCTATTGGGCACAATGGTCATACGTCAAACGCATGCAAAAACGCAGAACGGACACCCCATGAAAACCGCGCCAGACCGGATTGAACTGATGCAGACCTTTGTGCGCATCGTGGAGGCGGGCAGCCTGTCGGCCGCCGCCGCGCAGATGAACGCCACCCAGCCCACGGTCAGCCGGCGCCTGCAGGCGCTGGAACGGTCCCTGGGGCTCAAGCTGCTGCAGCGCTCCACCCATGCGATGAAGCTGACCGAGGACGGCGAGCGCTGTTTCAGCCGCGCCAAGGAGTTGCTGGGCAACTGGGACGCCTTTGAGGCCGACCTGCGCGGCACCCAGGAAGTGCCGGAGGGCACGCTGCGCGTGGTGGTGCCGCATGCGCTGGGCCAGCAGCAGCTGGTGGGGCCGGTGGTCGATTATTTGCGGCGCCACGAGCGCGTGACGGTGGAATGGCTGCTGCATGACGGCACGCCGGACTTCATCGCCCAGGGCATAGACTGCGCGGTGCATGTGGGCGCGGTGGAAGACCCTTCGCTGGTGGCCGTGAAGATCGCCGAAGTCCGGCGCATCGTGGTGGCCGCGCCGTCGCTGCTGCAGGGCAGGCCGCCGCCGCTGCAGCCGGCCGAGCTGCAGGCCCTGCCCTGGCTGGCGCTGCAGACCTTTTACCGCAACGAGGTGGCGCTGACGCGCCGCCACGCCGGCCGCGATAGCGAGGACCACCGCTTCGCGATACGGCCGCGCCTGGGCACGGACAGCCTGTTCGCGCTGCGCAATGCCACGCTGCTGGGCCTGGGCGCGAGCATCGCCTCGACCTGGCTGGTGGCCGACGATGTGGCCGAGGGCCGGCTGCTGCACCTGGCGCCCCAGTGGTGCGCCGCGCCGCTGCCGGTCTGGCTGATCTATCCCTATTCGAGTTTTTACCCGGCCAAGCTGCGCCGCTTTGTGGAGGCGCTGCGCGAGGGCCTGCCCGCCGGCATGGGCTTGCCGACACGCCCGGAGCCGGCGGGCGCCGCCTGAGCGGGCACGGCTGCCGGGCTAAACCTAGGCCGCGTCCACAGCCTGCTGTTGCAGCCAGGCGGCAAACACGCCCACCGCACGGTTCGTGTTGGCGGTGGCCGAGCGCTGGCACAGGTAGTAGCTGCGGCCGGTGGGAACGCAGATATCAAAAGGC
>Ga0102589_1005673_pt1 | contig 10743 bp, 11 predicted proteins | sample AraplaMF_Col_mLB_FD_76858 | JGI IMG/M metagenome (GOLD analysis project Ga0102589, IMG submission 76858) | Arabidopsis root microbial communities from the University of North Carolina, USA - plate scrape MF_Col_mLB | ecosystem: Host-associated > Plants > Roots > Endosphere | place: USA... | reverse complement strand
CTGGGCGTGCTGGGCCTGGCCACGGCCAGCCATGCGCTGTATGGCTGCTTTGACCTGATAGGCCGGCGCCACACGCGCCACACCTTGCCCCGCCTGCAGACCTGGGCGATCGCGGTAACGAGCTATGCCTTCAATCTGAACCTGGGCTCGCTGGTGGGCGGCGTGGCGCTGCGCGCGCGCCTGTACACCCGCGCGGGGCTGGACGAAGCCACCATCGCACAAATCGTGGGCCTGAGCTTGGCGACCAACTGGCTGGGCTACGGCCTGGTGGCCGGCAGCCTGTTCGCTGCGGGCCTGATCGCCCCGCCCAGCCAGGCGCACATTGGCGCAACAGCGCTGCGCGTACTGGGCGCGGCCATGGTCTTGCTGGCCCTGGCCTATGTGGCGGCCTGCAAGTTTGCGCACGGACGCGAGTGGCGTGTGCGCGGCAAGCGGTTGACCCTGCCTTCGCCCGGCCTGGCACTGGTGCAACTGCTGCTGTCGGCCACCAACTGGGCGCTGATGGGCGCGGCCATGTACGCGCTGCTGGGCGGCCAGGTGGAATACGGCAAGGTGCTGGGCGTGCTGATGGCGGCCTCCATCGTGGGGGTGATCATGCCGATCCCGGGAGGCCTGGGGGTTTTGGAGGCGGTGTATCTGGCCTTGTTGTCGGGCAGCGTGCGGCAAGGGGTTTTGATGGGGGCCGTGCTGGCGTACAGGGCGCTGTACTACCTCTTGCCGCTAGCTGGAGGCTTGCTGTTGTATGTGTTGCTGGAGAAATATGCGGCCAGCCATTCGGGGGCCGCACCCGCTGCCGAATGAAAGCCTATTGTGGTTTTCTGTATTCGGCTGTTTGGTATTCCTGTCCCCACCCCTTGTGTATGCGCCGAGGAGCGGAGGTCCAGGCGGATCAGGGATCGCGATTGTCTGAGCGAAGCGCAGCGTAGCGAGTTCGAGCGAGACCCCGCCTGAACCGAGCACCGCAGGTTGCCCGTAGCGAAGCGAAGGGACGCAGCAACCAGGGTCGCCTTTTGGTATTCGCGTAACTTCGCTACGCGAAGTGAGCGAACCCCGCGCGCGCAGCGCGCCTTTTGGCGAACAAAAGAAAACCCGCTTTGCGGGTTTCGCCAAAGTTACTTGCCGCCGGGCAACCCCGGCCAGCCGCCCTCAGCAAAGAGAACCAAAGCCAGCACCGCCAGGGCGTCCTAACCCCGTTTAGGAATTAACAAACCCTTCACCACCGCCGGCCGCGCCACAAAAGCCTCCAGCACCCGCTTCACATTCGGAAAGCCACCGAACTCCACCAGCTCGCCAGCTTCATAAAACCCCACCAGATTCCGAACCCACGGGAAGATGGCGATATCGGCAATCGTGTACTGGTCGCCCATGATCCAGTTGCGGCCTTGGAGGCGCTGCTCGAGCACGCCGAGCAGGCGCTTGGACTCGGCGACGTAGCGGTCGCGGGGCCGCTTGTCTTCATAAGCCTTGCCGGCGAATTTGTGGAAAAAGCCGAGCTGGCCGAACATGGGGCCTATGCCGCCCATCTGGAACATGACCCACTGGATGGTTTCATAGCGGCCTGCTGCGTCCTGGGGGATGAACTTGCCGGTTTTTTCGGCCAGGTAGAGCAGGATGGCGCCGGATTCGAACAGGGCCAAAGGCTGGCCGCCGGGGCCTTTGGGGTCGATGATGGCGGGAATCTTGTTGTTGGGGTTGAGCGAGAGGAAGGCCGGCGATATCTGGTCGTTGGTCTCAAAACTCACGAGGTGCGGCTCGTAAGCCAGGCCGGTCTCCTCGAGCATGATGGAAACCTTGACGCCATTGGGCGTGGGCAGCGAGTACAGCTGGATCTGCTCCGGGTGCTGCGCGGGCCATTTCTCAGTGATGGGGAAATCTTTGGGGAAGGCTTTGGATGGGGTCATGGTGTGTGTGCGGCAGGAAATAAACGACAGCCGCCAAGCGTAGCCCAAGCCGGGCAAACGCGCAGGGCACCGGTTATTTACCCGGCCTCCCCCTCATGGTGTCCAATAAGGGCATGGAAGCCGAGAACCACACCGACAGCCGCCTGACCGAACTCGAGATCAAGGCCAGCTTTGCCGAGGACCTGCTGGAGCAGCTCGACAAAATCATCGTGCGCCAGCAGCAGCAAATCGACGCCCTGCTGCGCGAGGTGGCCGAACTCAAGGCCGCGCCTGTGCGTGACGGCGACATCACCACCACGCGCAGCCTGCGCGACGAGCTGCCGCCGCATTTCTAACTTCTCAGTACACCCCCCGCTACCAGAGGTTTTTGCCGTCAATCACGGCGACGGGCGCTTCGGCCGCGTCGAAATCATCAAACAGCCGCGCATTGACGCCTATGCGGCGAGTGCTGCCGTCCCAGCTGCCGTCCATCTCAAAGGCCGGGCTGTCGGAGTAGGTGGAAACACCGCACTCGGCACAGAAGTGGTGGTCCGCCAGCTAGGGCCTGTTAACGCTATTTATGCAAATGCGAATGGGGTGAAAACAGCCCCAATCAAGGCGCGCGACGACGCCCAGACCGGGCGTCTGCGCTAGGAGCGCAACGCGGAGTGGGGCTGTTTTCACCCCATTCCCTCCGGGTTGCGATCAAAAAGGCCTTGCGCGGCGTTGCAAAGCCTTGACGGGGTTCACCCCGCCTGCGTTTTGCGCCTTGCTCAAGGCCTTTTTGACTCGCAACGCATCTTGCATCAATAGCATTAGCAGGCCCTAGCCATCCACTCCCTGCCCGCCCGCCTCCATGAACAAAACCTCGGTCGACAAGCACAAAATCAAATTCCTGCTGCTGGAGGGCATACACCCTTCCGCCGTGGAAGTTCTCAAGGCCGCGGGTTACTCCAACATTGAAAACCTGTCCGGCGCACTGCCCGACGATGAGCTCAAGGCCAAGATCGCCGACGTGCATTTTGTCGGTATTCGTTCGCGCACCCAGCTCACTGCCGAGGTCTTCGCGCAGGCCACCAAGCTCGCGGCCGTCGGCTGCTTTTGCATAGGTACCAACCAGGTTGATTTGATCGCGGCCCGCGAGCGCGGCATCGCGGTGTTTAACGCGCCTTTCTCCAACACCCGCTCGGTGGCCGAGCTGGTGCTGGCCGAGGCGATTTTGCTGCTGCGCGGCGTGCCCGAAAAAAGTGCGGTCGCGCATCGCGGCGGCTGGCTCAAGTCGGCCGAGAACGCCTACGAGATTCGCGGCAAGACTTTAGGCATCGTCGGCTACGGCTCCATAGGCACGCAGCTCTCGGTGCTGGCCGAGGCCCTGGGCATGCACGTCGTGTTCTTCGACGTGGTGACAAAGCTGCCCCTGGGCAATGCGCGCCAGGTGGCCCAGCTCAAGGACTTGCTGGCCCAGTCCGACGTGGTGAGCCTGCATGTGCCTGAAACCCAGGCCACACAATGGATGATAGGCGCCGAACAGATCGCCGCTATCAAGCCCGGTGGCGTACTGATCAATGCCTCGCGCGGCACGGTGGTTGAAATCGAGCCGCTGGCCCAGGCCCTGAAAAGCAAAAAACTGCTGGGCGCCGCGATTGACGTATTCCCCGTCGAGCCTCGTAGCAACAAAGACATCTTCGAGTCGCCCCTGCGCGGCCTGGATAACGTGATCCTCACGCCGCATGTGGGCGGCTCCACCATGGAAGCCCAGGAAAACATCGGCATTGAAGTCGCCGAAAAGCTGGTGAAATACAGCGATAACGGCACGTCGACGTCGTCAGTCAATTTCCCCGAAGTGGCGCTGCCGGCCCACCCCGGCAAACACCGCCTGCTGCACATTCACCGCAACGTGCCGGGCGTGCTCTCGGAGATCAACAAGGTGTTTGCCGGCAACGGCATCAACATTGCCTCGCAATACCTGCAGACCAATGAGGCAGTCGGTTATGTCGTGATCGACATTGATGCCGCGCACTCCGACGTCGCGCTGGCCAAGCTTGCCGAAGTGCCGGGAACGATACGCAGCCGCGTGTTGTTCTGAAGCTTACTGCGCCGGCACCTGCAGGCCCAGGAATTCCGCCAGCGCGGCCGTCTGCAGGGAGCCCTCTTTCGACACCACAGCGCCGGTCTGGGCATGAACGCCCACGATGCTGGGGATGGCGCTGAAGCCGAGCCGGGTCATGAGCGCGGTGTTTTTTGCGACGGCTTCCTTTTGCGGGTCTATGCTGCTGGCCGCGCTGATACCACCCCGCCCGGCTTTCATGGAAGCCTCATGCTCGTCCATGGCGGCCACGGGGTCGCCTGAGGCCAGCAAGGTGGCGCCTTGCGCGGTGCTGGCGGCGTTGAGGATGCCGACCGGGATCCAGACAAATTTGGCCTGCGATTTGAGCGGCTTGGCCGCTTGCCACAGCGCCGCACAATGAGGGCACTGCGCGTCAAAAAACACATAGACGGTGCGCTTGCTCATTTGCGAGCCGGCGGTAAAACCCTTGGCTTCGGCCGCGATCGCATCCACTGAAATGGGTGCGGCCGCCCCGGCTGCGGCTTTTGGCGTACCCGCCTCGGGGGCGTCGTTACAGCCAGCCAGCAGCAAGCTGACAGCCAGGAAGGCGGTGGCAAAGAATGGGGATAGAGATCTGGACATGGTGGCAGCCGTTTTTTAAACAAAGCGCAAGAATAGCCCACCCAGGCTATTTCGGCAGCGCTCTTCGCCAATTGCCCCGCGAACCTCTCGCCGAGGCAAGCCAGTGCGCACCGATCAGGCGCCGCGCAGCGCAGCTTTGAGTTGCTGGCCTATCTCGGGCTTGTCGGCAAACGGATCGGTCGGATTGCGCGCCTGCAGCACGTCTTCCAACCGGGTCTGCACCGAGTTGATGGCCTTGGGATGGCTGTAGATGTAGAACTGGTTGTTGGCGATGGCGTCGAACACCAGCTGCGCCACGTCGGCAGCCGTGACCTTGCCGGAGCCCACGGCCTTGCCGGTCATGGCCTGCTGGATCATCTGGCTCTTGGTGGGCTTGCCCGCGGCCAGCTCGGCCGGGCGGTTGCGGTGGCTCATGCCTATGCCGGTGGCCACAAAGAAGGGGCACAGCACCGAAGCGCCGACCTGGTCAGTCACCAGGCCCAGGTCCTGGTACAGGGTTTCACTGAGCGCCACGACTGCATGCTTGCTGACGTTGTAGACGCCCATGTTCGGCGGGTTCAGCAGGCCGGCCATACTGGCGGTGTTGACGATGTGGCCTTGCCAGGACGGGTCTTTGGCGGCCGCCTCCAGCATCATGGGCGTGAAGATGCGCACGCCGTGCACCACGCCCATGACGTTGACGCCCATTACCCATTCCCAATCCTTGAGGCTGTTTTCCCAGATCAGGCCGCCCGCCCCGACGCCGGCGTTGTTGAAGACAAAGTGCGGCGCGCCGAAGCGCTTGAACACGGCCTGGCCCATGGCCTCCATCTGCTCGGCGCTGGAAACGTCGAGCTTGAAGGACAGCACCTGGGCGCCGGCGGCCTTCATTTCGGCCTCGGCCTTGTCCAGCGCGTCCTGCTGCACGTCGACCAGCACCAGGTTCATGCCCAGTTTGGCGCCCAGGCGCGCGCATTCCAGGCCGAAGCCCGAACCCGCGCCGGTCAGCACAGCGGTTTTTCCTTTGAAGTCCGTGATCATTGCGTGTCTTCCTTGATAGCTTGAATGGGAAAATTGTCCGTGAGGCACGCCCTTGCGCGTGTCACCCAGGCAACTCAGGTAGTTCAGGTCATTCGGGTCAGTCAGGCCGCCCGCAGCATCTCGATATGCGGTATGCCGTCTTCGATATAGGGTTCGCCGTTCTGCACAAAGCCGTGCTGCTGGTAAAACTTTTCAAGCCGCGCCTGGGCGCCTATGCGTATGGCTTGCGGGCCCCAATGCCGCTGCAGCTGCTCCACCGCCTCTTTCATCAGGACATGGCCGATTCCGCCGCCGCGCGCCGAGGAATGGGTAACGACGCGGCCTATGCTGGCCTCGGCGAATTTCACGCCAGCGGCAAAGCAGCGCGCATAGGCGGCCAGGCGGCCGTCCCGCACACCCAGCAAATGCATGGCCTCGGCGTCGGCCCCATCCATGTCCTGGAAAATGCAGGCCTGTTCCACGACAAAAACCTCGCTGCGCAATTGCAGCAGTTCATAAAGTTCCAGCGTGCTTAACGCGCTGAACGGCACAAAACGCCAGGGCAGGAGGTCATGGCCGCTCATGCCGGGGTGGCGGCTTTCAGCGAATAGCCTATGCGCGGGAAATGCACGTGCACGGTGCCCGCGCGCGGATCACTGCGCCGCAGTGTGTAGTGCATGCGGGTGGCGGCGATGAGCTCGCCTTCGGTAGGCTCAGGGCCAAAACTCTCACCGCTCACCAACACCTGGCTGCCCAGCGGGATGCCGTGCTCATCCTGGAAAAGATCGTCATGCAGTGGTGCGGGCGTGGATGCGGCGGCCACGGCGATGGCGTCGGCGGAACTGAGCTTTTCGGAACTGCCATGGCCTATGGCGGCCATGCGGTCCATCCATTCGAGCACAGCCGGCGTGAGTTTGAGGATGCCTGCAAGCACCGAGGTCTGCACGCGCGTGAACCACAGCGGGTGGTACATCGCGAAGTCGGCGATACAGGGCACTTCACCCAGCAGGAAGGGCCTGTCGTCCAGCATGTCGGAGACGCGCCGCAGGTAGGACTTGTAGGCCGCCGCGGCATCACTGGCGCGCAGGCGCGGCATGCCGCCGCTCATGGCTTTTCGGTCTTCGCCGAAAGCGCGCGCGGCTTCGGGCGGCGCTTTTTCAAAAATCTGCGCCACGCCCTTGGGCTGGGTGTTGTAGGCCATGGAGGTCCAGAACAGCGTGTTGTCGGCCCAGTGCGCGAGCGTGCGCGCCAGGCCTTTGCTGGGCTCAGGGTAAAGACTGGGCGTTGGCTGCAAATGTTCGAGCACGTCGCTGATCAGCGCGGTGTCGCAATAAATATCGGCGCCTATCTGCAGGATGGGCGTCTTGCGGTAGCCGCCCGTGAGCGCCACCACGTCGGGCTTGGGCATGATCATCGGGATGATGACGGACTTCCAGGGCAGGTTTTTGTAGCCCAGCATCAGCCGCGTTTTTTCGGCAAAGGGCGATGTGGGGTAGTGATGAAGGATCAGCTCGCTCATGGGTGTCTCCGTATTCTTGGGTAATTCAATTCAGCGGGGCATGGCCCGGGCGATGATGGCGTCGAAATCGGCGCCGGCGCCCAGCGTGCCGAAGGACTGGCCCCAGTTACCGGCCAGGCGTGAATCACAAAAGGCGCTAAAGACGGCAGCGGGCGCCGTCTGCAGCAGCAGCGCAGCCTGCACCGCAAGCGCTACATCCTGCGCCAGCCGGCGCGCTTCGACTTCGGTCGCCATCTCTTCAATGCGTGTGGGCAAGGCGACGGTCAGCCTGTCCAGTGCCGGGTGCGCGCCCTTGGCCGGGGAAAGCTCCTGCGCCAGCGCGGCCACTGCGTCGGCCTTGCGCAGGGCGCGCAGCAAATCCAGCGCCATGATGTTGCCCGCGCCTTCCCAAATCGAGTTGAGCGGCATTTCGCGGTAGACGCGGGCCATGATGCCTTCGCCGCCCTCCTCCACATAGCCGTTGCCGCCCAGGCACTCCATGGCCTCCTGCGCGAAGTGGCTGCCGCGCTTGCAGATCCAGAATTTGGCGACCGGCGTCAACAGGCGCGCCATGGCGGCCTCGTGGGCATCGCCCGGACGGTCGAAGGCCCGTGCCAGGCGCAGAGCCAACGCAGTGGCGGCTTCGGATTCGAGCGCCAGGTCGGCCAGCACGTTGCGCATCAGCGGTTGGTCCACCAGCAGCTTGCCGAAGGCCTTGCGCTGAGAGGTGTGGTTTAGCGCCAAGGACAGCGCCTGCCGCATCAGGCCGCTGGTGCCCAGGGCGCAGTCCAGCCGCGTCATGGTGCCCATTTCCAGGATCTGCGGAATGCCGCGGCCCTCCTCGCCGACCAGCCAGGCCTGGGCGCCTTCAAATTCCACTTCGGAGCTGGCATTGGCCTTGTTGCCGAGTTTGTCCTTCAGGCGCTGGATGCGGATGGCGTTGAGGCCGCCATCGGGCAACACGCGCGGCAGGAAGAAGCAGCTCAGGCCGCTCTTCGTCTGGGCCAGCACCAGGAAGGCGTCGCACATGGGCGCCGAGAAAAACCATTTGTGGCCGGTGATGGCATACCGCTCGCCCCAGCCGTCGCGCCCCGAGGGCTCGGCCCGCGTGGTGTTGGCCCGCACATCGGAGCCGCCCTGCTTTTCGGTCATGCCCATGCCCATGGTGAGGCCGGCCTTGGCCTGCCAGGGCTTGAGTTCGGGGTCGTAGGCGCGGCTGGCCAGCTTGGGGCCCCAGTCGGCATACACCGCCGTGTTGCCGCGCAGCGCGGGCGTGGCGGCATAAGTCATGGAGATCGGGCACAGGATGGAGGGCTCCAGCTCGGTGAACAGCATGAAGCCCGCGGCGCGTTCTAGATGCGGGGAGCCCTCACCCCTGCCCTCTCCCAGAGGGAGAGGGAGAGGGAGTGAGACGCGGGGATTTGTCCCCTCTCCCCCCGGGGGAGGGTTAGGGTGAGGGTGAGGGTTCTCCCATGGCGTTCCATGCAAGCCGGCCCTGGTCGCGAGCTTCATGAGTTCGTGGTAGCTCGGATGGAACTCCACCTGGTCCACACGCCGCCCGAAGCGGTCATGGCTGTGCAGCACCGGCCCGTGCACATTGGCCAGGCGCGCATGGGTCTGCATGGCGCTGCTGCCCAGCGCGGCGCCCAGCTGGCCCAGTTCCGTGCTGTCCAGGCCGGGTGCGTTGAATTTCAGCGCATCCCGCAGCGGCCGGTTGGTGGCCAGCAGGTTGTAGTCCGACAGCGGCGCGGGCTGGTTGAAGACTTCATGGGTGGGGTTCATGGCAAACCTCCTGCGGGGTTTGGCTTAAATGAGCTTGACCAGCTGTTTGCCGAAATTTTTTCCCTTGAGCAATCCAAGGAAGGCTTCGGGCGCCGACTCAATGCCCTGCGCCACGCTTTCACGCGGGCGGAGTTTGCCGGTACCGACCAGGGTGCCGAGTTCCTTGAGCGCTTCGGGCCAGACTTCCATGTGCTCGGCCACGATAAAACCTTCGAGCTTGAGGCGGCTGGTCAAAATCAGCGCCGGATGGGCCAGCGGCAAGGGCCGACCGTCGTAGCCGGCGATTACGCCGCACAACGCGATGCGGCCGAAGGCATTCATGCGCGGTAACACCGCATCCAGCACCATGCCGCCCACGTTCTCGAAATAGCCGTCTATGCCGTCGGGACAGGCGTCGCGCAAGGCTTTGGAGAGCGAGGCCGCGTCGGCATGCACCTTGTAATCGATGCAGGCGTCAAAGCCGAGTTCATCGACCGCGTATTTGCATTTGTCGGGCCCACCCGCAATACCGACCGTGCGGCAGCCGCGCGCCTTGGACAGCGCGGCAAAGGCGCTGCCGACGGCGCCCGTCGCAGCGCTGACCACCATGGTCTGGCCGGCTTTGGGTTCTATGATTTTGACCAGGCCGTACCAGGCGGTGACGCCGGGCATGCCGACCGCGCCCAGGTAATGCGACAGCGGCACATGTGTGGTGTCCACCTTGCGCAGCGCGCCGGGCTGGTCGGCGTTGACCACGCTGTATTCCTGCCAGCCACCCATGCCGACGACCTTGTCGCCGGGCTGGAATTTGGGCGAGCGGCTTTCAACCACCTCGCCCGCCGTGCCGCCAATCATGACCTGGCCCAGCGGCTGGGGCGCTGCATAACTTTTGGAGTCGTTCATGCGGCCGCGCATATAAGGATCCAGGCTCAGGTAATGGTGGCGCACCAGCACCTGGCCGTCCTGCAGGGGCGGCGTGTCGCTGGAGACCAGCAGAAAGTTGCTCGCGCTGGCTTCACCGGTGGGGCGGTTGTCGAGAAGGATTTGCTGGTTGATAGGCATGGTGGGCTCCTTGGAATATTGTGGGTATTGTGGGTACGTGGAACTGTGTTGCGGGCCGCTCAGTGATGGCCGCTCCGTCAATCCGTGGGAATCGCACCGCCAGGTGCGTCCACCTGTCCGGCCGCAGGCTTGCGTTTGACGTATTTAAAAGTGCCGGTCGAATGCGCGCAGGCCTGGCCCAGCACATCGTATAGCGTGGCTTCGGTAAACGCCATGGTGGCGGTGCGGTGCATCAACCGGCCCTTGGCCGTGAGCCGGCTGCCGTCGCCCGGCGCCGGTCGCATAAAGCTGGTCTTCATTTCAATGGTGACCACACCCGCGTCTTTCTGCACACTGCGGGCGGCGGTGGCCATGGTCACGTCCAGCAGCGTCATGATGGCGCCGCCGTGCGTGACCGCAAAAGAATTGAGGTGCTCGGGCCTGGGCGTATAGCCGATGGCAGAGGCGCCACCCGTGAACAGCTCCAGCTCAAAGCCCAGATGCCTGACGAAGGGGATGTCGGCACCGAAGTCCATGACCTCTTCCCAGCCCTTCACTTGATTAGCCGCCTGTTACCACTGATACACCACCGTCGACAGCCAGCCACTGGCCGGTGATGTGCTTGCCGGCGTCCGATGCGTAAAGCACGCACAGGCCTTTGAGGTCCTCGTCATCCCCCAGGCGGCCCAGGGGTGCGTGCGAAGCGAGCTTTTCTTCGCCCAGTGCCTTCAGTGTGCCCACTGTCATCTTGCTGGGGAAAAAGCCCGGGCAGATGGCGTTGACGGTGATGTTGTACTTGCCCCATTCGCAGCCCAGCGCGCGCGTGAAATTGACGACGGCGCCCTTGGAGGTGTTGTAGGCCACGGTGGTCATCT
>Ga0102589_1005672_pt1 | contig 10743 bp, 11 predicted proteins | sample AraplaMF_Col_mLB_FD_76858 | JGI IMG/M metagenome (GOLD analysis project Ga0102589, IMG submission 76858) | Arabidopsis root microbial communities from the University of North Carolina, USA - plate scrape MF_Col_mLB | ecosystem: Host-associated > Plants > Roots > Endosphere | place: USA... | reverse complement strand
CAGCCGCCCTTGAAGCCTGCGAGCAGACCCAGGGAAACACCCGCGAACATGGACAGCAGAACTGAGGCAAAACCCACGACCAGCGAAATGCGCGCACCATACATCAGCGCCGACAGGATGTCGCGCCCCTGGTCGTCCGTGCCCAGCAGGTATTTGGCGCTGCCCTGCGCATACCAGGCCGGCGGCAGCCGCGCATCGCTGAGTTCCAGCGTGCTCAGGTTGAACGGGTCATGCGGCGCTACCCAGCCGGCAAACACCGAACAAAAAATGCAGACCAAGGCAATCGCCGCCGCCACCATCGCCACCGGTGAAGTGCGAAAGCTATGGCCCACATCACTGTCAAGCCAGCGCGCAAGTGTTTTTTGCATCAAAAGAAAGCGCAGTCCGTATTAATCAGGTTAACCAGGGCCGAGTAAAGCGAGTCCTGTGCCAGCAACAGCGCGGAACCGGCTTTGCCGGGCCGCAGGTGTTGTCCCCTTGAGGGGAGAGGCCGCTACGCGAAGCGAGAAGGCAACAGGGGTGTTACTTCTTGACAGTCATCCACTTGAAGAACATGAAGTTGTCGGCCAGCTGGACCAGCTCAACCTTCTTGTTTGTGCCCCAGGCCAGCGACTGCTGGTGTAGCGGCAGGTGGCCGACGTCGGCGCTGTGGATTTCGAAGGCTTCCTTGATCATGGCGTTGCGTTTGGTCTTGTCGGTCTCCGCCTGGATCTTCTTGGTCAGATCGTCGACCTTGGGATTGCAGTACGCGCCCAGGTTGAACTGGCCAGCGCCCTTGTCGTCCACGCAGGCGACCAGCGCATTGAGCGCGTTGTGGGCGTCATAGGTGGCGGGCGTCCAGCCCAGCAGGTAAAAACTGGTGTCGCGGCGCAGCACCTTGGGGAAGTAGGTGCCCTTGGTTTCGGCCTGCAGGTTCACCTTGACGTTGATGCGCGACAGGTTGGCCGCCACGGCCTGGCAGATGCGGCCGTCGTTGACATAGCGGTCGTTTGGGCAGTTCATGGTCAATTCAAAACCGTTCGGGTATCCAGCATCCGCCAGGAGTTTTTTCGCGGCTTCCGGGTCGTAGGGCAGGCGCTTGTTCTGCTCCTGCTGGAAACCGTTGATACCGGGGCCAATCAATAATGCCGTCGGGCTGGAGGCGCCGCGCATCACGGTCTTTTTGATGCCCTCGATGTCGATGGCCTGGTAGAAGGCCTGGCGCACGCGCTTGTCCTTGAAGGGGTTCTTGCCCTTGATGTTCGAGTACAGCAGTTCGTCGCGTTTCTGGTCCATGCCCAGGAAGATGGTGCGCAGTTCGGGGCCGACCAGCACTTTGGTAGCGGCGTTGGCGTTGACGCGGTCTATGTCCTGCACGGGCACGGGCTCCATCACGTCGACTTCACCCGACAACAGTGCGGCCACGCGGGTTGCGTCATTGCCGATGGGGGTGTAAACCACTTCCTGGACGTTGCCCTCGATCTTGCCCCAATAGTTGCCGTTGCGGACAAAGGTGGTGCGCACATTGGGCTGGCGTTCGCGCACGCGGTAGGGGCCGGTGCCGTTGGCGCGGAAGGAAGCCGCGTTTTCAATGCCTTTGCGGCGGTCCACCGGCCGGGTCGCCTGGTTGGTTTCGCACCACTTCTTGCTCATCATGTAGACCAGCGAGATCACGTCGGGCAGGATGGGGAAGGGCGTCTTGGTCTCGATTTCGACCACGTGGTCGTTGATCTTGCGCACTTCCTTGAAATCATTGGTGTAGCTCTTCATGTCGGAGCCTTCGAGCTGCGTGCGGTTGAAGCTGAAGACCACGTCGTCCGCCGTGAAGGGTGTGCCGTCGTGGAACTGAACGCCCTTGCGCAGCTCGAAGCGCCACACGGTGGGCGAGGTCTGCTTCCAGGAGGTGGCCAGGCCGGGCGCCAGGCTCAGGTCCTTGTTGCGGATGACCAGGCCCTCGTAGGTATTGCCGGTCACGCTGAGCTGCAGCGATTCGTTGAATGAATGCGGGTCCATGGACAGGGCGTCGCCCTGGTTGGCGATCCTCAGGGTCTGCGCCGACGCGACAAAAGAGGTGGCCGCGAAGGCGCACAGGATGCTGGCCGAAAGCAGGGTGGACTTGAATTTCATCAGTGGCTCCTTGTGAAAGCGGAAAGGGATGGGGCTGGCTGGGTAAAAAAGAAGAGGAAAGCTGGGACGGAAGCTGGGGCCGCGGCGCGTCAATGCCCCGCGGCATTGCCGACGCGCAGCCTGGGATCCACCGCAAAGTACAGCAGGTCGACGACCAGGTTGATGATCACAAAGATCAGTGCGATCAGGCACAGGTAGGCCGCCATGACCGGGATGTCGGCGAAGGTCACGGCCTGGATGAACAGCAGGCCCATGCCGGGCCACTGGAACACGGTCTCGGTGATGATGGCAAAGGCGATCAGGCCGCCCAGTTGCAGGCCGGTGATGGTCATCACCGGCACCAGCGTATTTTTGAGCGCGTGGCCGAAGTGGATAGCCCGGTCTGGAAGGCCGCGGGCACGCGCGAACTTGATGTAGTCGGTGCGCAGCACCTCCAGCATTTCGGCGCGCACCAGCCGCATGATCAGCGTGAGCTGGAACACCGCCAGCGTCACGGCCGGCAGCATGATGTGGTGCCAGCCGTCGGCCTTGAAGAGGCCCGTGCTCCACCAGCCGACCTGCACCGTCTCGCCGCGGCCGAAGCTGGGGAACCAGCCCAGGCTGACGGAAAACACCAGAATCAGCAGGATGCCGATCAAAAAAGTCGGCAGCGACACACCCAGCAGCGAGATCGTCATGAAGACCTGGCTCATGAAAGTGCCGCGGCGCAGCGCCGAATACACGCCCATGGGGATGCCGATCAACAGCGCCATGAAAGCCGCCACCAGCGCCAGTTCCAGCGTGGCCGGAAAGCGTTCGGCGATCAGGCGCGAGACCTTGGCGCCCTGGCGCAGGCTCAGGCCGAATTCACCCTGTGCGGCATTCACCAGAAAGTGCCAGAACTGCACGATGAAGTGGCGGTCCAGGCCCAGGTCGGTGCGCAGCTGGGTGATCTGGGCGGGTGACGCATCCTGCCCCAGCAGGAACACCACCGGGTCGCCCACATACTGGAACAGCATGAAGGCAATCAGTGCGACCACGACCATCACGATCACGGCCTGAATCAGGCGGCGCAGAATAAAAGCAAGCATCGGCCAAAGAAAAAGTATCGGGCGATACTAGCAGAGCAAATGATATGCCGACACAGGGTTTTACTTTAAGGTTAAAGAACAATGCGGCCCTAAAAAGCCCTGATCAGGCCCGTCCGAAGCCCTGAAAAAGCTTTGCGTAAGCTTCATGGGCGCTCAACAAGGCTCGGTATGCGCCCCAGCGGTGCCAAGGTGTCGCTGGCCCAGTCCGAGGGCGCGCAGGCCTTGGCACCTGCTCACGGTCTAAAGCCGCAGCAGCTTCTTGCGCACCAGGTGAATATTGCCGCGCAGCGCGTACAGCTCGTCGGTGTAGGACAGCGGCACCGTGATCTTTTCGGCCCGGCGTTCCAGGTCGTCGAGTTCTTCCAGCAGGGCCTTGTTCCTGCCGGCATTGCCGTCCCCGTCGCCCCCGCCGTCGGCGCTGCTTTCCACCCGGTTCTCGATATCGCGCAGCCGGCCGTACCAGCGGAAGATGCGCGAACGCACGCGGAAGGCGTAAAGCGGCGGGATGATGCGCGACAGCGGCAGCATGATGGCGATGATGATGCCCATCACCAGCCACATGCGCTCGACCAGGTTGGCGACCCAGAAGGGCAGGTAGCGCTGCAGCACCGGCGTGCCGTTCTTGATGGCGCGTTCGGCCTCCTTGGCGATGGGCAGTTCGTTGTTGTCGCGGTTGGGGTATTCGCGGGCGCTCTTGAACCAGCCGGCCCCGCCGTGGATGTCGTTGCCGGCCTGGGCCAGCAACTGTTGCAGGGCGGGGTGGGTGCTGGTGCGCGTGATCAGCGAGGTGGTGGGCGCCACCAGCCGCACATCGTCGGGCGGGATGTTGGCGGCCAGGTCCACCACGCCGCGCGGCAGGCGGGTGGGCGTGAGGAAGGCAAAGCGCCTGGAATAGGCCTCGCTCTGGGCGAAGTTCATCAGTTTCACGCCGGGTGTTTGCAGCAGCATCTGCACCATCAGCGACTCCGGCGCCGATGCGAAGACGATGGCGTCCAGCTCGCCACCCAGGAAGGCCACCGTGGCGGGCGTTTGTTCCAGCTGGGATATTTTGAGCGTGGCGGGATCGATGCGGTTGCTTTCCAGCAACTTGGCCATGAGGCTGGGCACGCCGCTGCCGGGTGTGCCGGTATTCACGCGCAGCCCCTGCAGTTGTGTGAGCGAACCCAGTGTGGCGTCTTCCACCGGGTTGGCTTTGGCGCCCGCGCGGCCGGCCTGGGTTTTGGCGGCCCGCTCTGCCGCCGCTACCTTGCGTGCGGCGTCTTCGCGGTAGAACAGCCAGAGCGGCTCCACAAAAAGGCTGCCGAGCGAGGCCAGGTCTTCTTCGTCCTGCTCGCTGTAGTCACTGGTGCCGCCCTGGACAAAGCCCACGTCGACCTTGCCTTCGCGCAGCAGTTGCAGGTTGGCGGCCGAGCCTTCAGAGGGCTGCAGAACCACCGTGATGCCTTCGACCGCCAGCGCCTTGGCATAACGTTTGCCGAACTCCTCGTACGCGCTTTGCGCCGGCCCGGTGGCCAGCGTCACGCGCTTGGGCGGGTTCGGGTCCAGCCACCAGTAGGCCAGGGCCAGCAAGGCAACGGCCAGCACAATAAAGGGCCCGGCCGAGGCGGCCAGGTCGCGCAGCGACAGCAGGGTGTAGCGTATGGCTTTCGGCATGCGCCAACCTTAGCATGCCGCCGCCGCACCCCCCGTGACAGGTTCTTGTTTTACCTTTTCTCGATCACGGTCACGGTGAACTGGCCGTCCACCTTTTCGGCGTGGAAGCCGATCTTGTCGCCCGTGCTGAGCGAGTCCAGCAGCTTGGGGTCGCTGGCGCGAAACACCATGGTCATGGGCGGCATGTCGAGGTTCTTGATCTCGCCGTGCTTGATGGTGAGCTTGCCGGCCTCCTTGTCGACCTTGCGGACTTCGCCTTCGGTCAGCGGCGCCGCGGCTTGCGCCAGGGCCGCTGAAGCCGCGAGCGCGGCGGTGACCGTGATGAAGAGAGCGGCGAGTGTCTGTTTCAAATGTTTCATGGTGAATCCTTTCAACTGCGTTGATCGCGGTGATAGCTTTGGTAAACACGGCTGCTGCCGTCCTGGAGCACCAGCAGCACCTCATAGGGATCTTTGCGCCCGCCGTACAGCGGTGCGTCCATGCCCGGCGAGCCCACCGGCATGCCGGGAACGGCCAGGCCGATGGCGGGCGGCGCTTCCTTGAGCAGGCGGTGCACCTCGCGGGCCGGCACATGGCCTTCCAGCGCGTAGCGTTTGCCTTGCGCGCTGACTTCCGCCGTATGGCAGGAGCCCAGCTTGTCGGGCATGCCCAGGCGCTTGCGCGCGGCGTCGTTGCCGCTGTCGTGTACGCGCACCGCGAAGCCATTGGCCTGCAGGTGCGCCACCCAGTCCTTGCAACAGCCGCAATCGGGGTCTTTCCAGACTTCGACCTGGGACCGGGTCTGCGCCATCAGCGCGGGTGCCGTGGCTGGGCCGGCGATGGCTGCCAGGGCTTGGATCAGTTGTCGTCTTTGCATGTGGTCGCTCCTGTCAAATGTGTTGAGCCTGTTCAGCGTGTCACACTGATCTTGCCCACCATGCCCGCCCGGTAGTGGCCGGCGATCAGGCAGGCGAAATCGAATTCGCCCGCGCGGTTGAAAGTCCAGACCAGCTCGCCCGATTTGCCGGCGGGCACGTGGGCCATATAAGGCTCGTCGTGCTCCATGCCGGGAAACTTCACCATCATGGCCGCGTGCGCGTCGAGATCGGCCTTGTTTCCGATCACGAGTTCGTGCAGCAGCTTCCCCTGGTTGCGGATCACGAAGCGCACGGTCTCACCCTGCCTGAAGGCCAGCTTGTCAGGCGTGAAGCGCATGTTGTCGTCCATGGCCAGCGTCACGGTGCGGGTGGCCGACCTGGCGTCGCCGGCGATGCCCCAGTCCTTTTGTTCTTTTTTGACCGCGGCGGCTTTATCGGTGCCGTGCGCGGCGTCACCGTGCGCGAAAACAACTGCGGGAGCAAGGGCCCATGCGATGGCTGCGAGGGCGGATCTGAAATTTTTCATGGTGTGAGGGTTCCTGAAGTTGGGGTAAAAAATCAATGGCTTGAATGCCGGCCGGGCGCGGTGGTTGCGGGCTCGCCGGTGTAGCCCCGCAGCTCCGCATAGAGAGCCACTTGTGCTGGCGTCAGCAGGCCGGCTTGCCGCAGGTGGGCGCGCAGGTGCGAGGCACGCAGTTCGGCTTGAATCAGCCCGATCCGCCGCGTCAGCAGGTCAAGTTGCGCCGGGTCTATCCGTTTGCCGGCAAATGCCGTGTCCAGCTCGCGTTCCGCGTCCACCAGCCTGGCGCCCAGGGCGCGAGCCTCGGCCTTGTGGCCGGCCAGCAGCGCTTCGCTGTCCTGTCTTTGCGACGCGCTCAACGCCAGCGGGCCGGCCAGTTCCAGCACATGCATGGGCCCCGGGTAGCCGTTCAGCTCCGCCGCCTTGGCCTGCTCCATGCCTTTGCCAGCAAGCAGGTCGGCCGTCTGCGCTGGCGAAAATGCCTTGATCTCGCGTGCCTGTTGGCCCGCATAGGGGCTGGGCGCGGGACTTGCGACAGGGTGCCCCGCGTGCTGGGCGGATACAGCCCCGCTGCTTGCCAGCAGGACGCAGGCAAGGACTCTTGGGAAAACGTTCAGGTGTTTCATGATGTCTCCTGGTCAATGGCCGCTATGGCCTGAAGGTTTGCGGATGTTGATTTCAGCGCCGCTGGCTGGGCCGGCCCCGGCGCGCGCGGCTTCGGGCAACGCGCCCTTCCATTCATAGGCCTGGGTGCCGGGCGACTGGCGGTACCAGCCCGGGTCCTTGTAGTCGCCGGGTTTCTGGTCGCCGCGCACCTTGAGCATGCTGAACATGCCACCCATTTCCACGCCGCCGTAAGGGCCCTTGCCCGTCATCATGGGGGCGGTGTTGTCGGGAATCGGCATCTCCATGGTCCCCATGTCGGCCATGCCGCGCTCGCCCATCACCATGTAGTCGGGCGCCGATCTCTGGATTTTCTGAACCAGGCCACGGTGATCCACGCCCACCATGGTGGGCACGTTGTGGCCCATGGCGTTCATGGTGTGGTGGCTCTTGTGGCAATGAAAAGCCCAGTCGCCTTCCTCGTCGGCCACAAATTCCAGCTGCCGCATCTGGCCCACGGCCACGTCCGTCGTCACCTCGGGCCAGCGGGCTGCCCGAGGCGTGGGCCCGCCATCGGTGCCCGTCACCGTGAACTCATGGCCGTGCAGGTGAATGGGGTGGTTGGTCATGGTGAGGTTGCCCACGCGTATCCGCACCCTGTCGTTCCTGCGCACCACCAGCGGGTCTATGCCGGGGAAGATGCGGCTGTTCCAGCTCCAGAGGTTGAAGTCCAGCATGGTCATGATCTTGGGCGTCATGCTGCCGGGCTCGATGTCGTAGGCGTTGAGCAGGAACACGAAGTCGCGGTCCACCGCCTCGATCAGCGGGTGCTTTTCTTTGGGGTGGGTGACCCAGAAGCCCATCATGCCCATGGCCATCTGCGTCATCTCGTCGGCATGCGGGTGGTACATGAAGGTACCGGGCCGCCGCGCGACGAACTCGTACACAAAAGTCTTGCCCACGGGAATGGCCGGCTGGTTCAGGCCGGCCACACCGTCCATGCCATTGGGCAGGCGCTGGCCGTGCCAGTGGATGCTGGTGTGCTCGGGCAGCCTGTTGGTCACGAAGATGCGCACGCGGTCGCCTTCCACCACCTCGATGGTCGGGCCGGGGCTTTGCCCGTTGTAGCCCCACATATTCGCCTTGAAGCCGGGCGCCATCTCGCGTACCACCGGCTCGGCCACCAGGTGGAATTCCTTGACACCGTTGTTCATTCGCCAGGGCAGGGTCCAGCCGTTGAGGGTGACCACCGGGTTGTAAGGCCGGCCGTTGGGCGGCGCCAGCGGCGCCGCGGTGTTGGCGTGGCCCATGCTGGCCGGCTCGGGCAGCGCGGCCATGGTCACCCTGCTGACGGAGGCGGCGGCCACGGCGCCCATGCCTGCCGTGGCCGCGCGGTTGAAGAAATGTCTTCGGTTCATGAATAGTCCTTGTATGTATTGGAAGCTTTGCCTCAGTGCGCGGCCGCGGCGGCATTGGCGGCGGGGCTTTCGGCGGAGGCGCCGGAGGTGGCGTCGTAGGGCGCGCCGGACAGCACCGTGCGCAGGTCGGTGTCGGCCAGCCAGAAGTCGCGGCCGGCCTGGACGGCTTCGCCAGCGGCTTGCGCCTGTGCGCGCGCCTCGGCCAGTACTTCGAAGACGCTGGCCAGCATGCCGTTGTAGCGCAGCAGGGTTTCGTCGTTGACGAAGCGCGACAGGGGCAGCACTTCTTTTTCATAGTGCTTCGCCAGGTCCCAGGCCGTGCGGTAAGCGTGGTAAGCCTCGCGCGCTTCGCTGCGGGCTTTCACCGCCAGTTCGCGCACGCGGGCCGCATTGCCCATCGCATCCCACAGCGCGTCGGCGCCGGGCTCTCGCCTGGCCGCGCGTTGCCGCGCCCACTCCAGCTTCGCCAGTTGCAGGTCCAGCCGCTGCTGCAGCACGCGGCTTTCCACGTCGGGTAGTTCCTGGGCTTGCGCCGGCAGCTCGGGCAGCCGGTCCGGCAGCGTAAAGCCGGTCTGCGCGCCCCACAGGCCCAGCACCACAATGAGCTTTTCGCGCTCGCTGAAAGCCGCCTGCCGCGCGCGCGCGAGTTGCGCCGCCGCATCGGCGAGCAGCAGCTGTTCGCGTGCCTGTTGCAGCTTGCTCCAGTTGCCCGCACGCGCCATGCGGCGGGCCAGCTCGCCGCCAGCCTCGGTGCTTTCCTTCGCTTGCGTCGCCAGGCGCACAAGCTGCTCCGCGGCCACGGCGCGCACCCAGGCCTTGCGTGCCTGGGCCGACAGCAGGGCAATGTCCTGGGCGGCCTTGCGCCTGGCCGGGCTGTCGGCCGGCACGGCATCCGAGATGTTCACGCCTTCCGACGCCAACGAGAGCTGCAGGCCGGGGTTGTTGAGCAAGGCGATGTGCACCGCCGTGTCGGCGCTCAGCGGGCCGGCCGACAGCAAGGGCGCGATGGCCGCGCCGGAGTCCATACCCGGCCGCGCGAGGGCGACCGGGCCTGAGGCCTGGCCGCCAGCCTGCGCTTCCAGTCCGCTCACGCCGCCGTCACGCGGCACGGCTGCGTGCGCCGTGAGCGTTGTCAGCAGCAAGGCAAGCGCGGCCAACGTGGCCGGTTGCCGGGGACCATACCGGTGCCGGAAGAAGGGGTTCATGGCGGGCTTCATGGTTTCCTCCCGGCGGGCGCCCTGGGTTTGGGCTCCTGGGCCTGTTCCCACTTCAGCAGGTCGGCATGGCCGCGCGGGAATTGGCCCACGGCGGCATTGGCTTTTTTCCAGTCATCGCTGGCGGCCTCCACCCCGGTGGGCAGACCCGCAAAGGCCGATGAGTACTGGGCGGCTGGCACCGGCGTGGCCGGGTCGGCGGCCTGTTCGATGGGCCTGGGGTCGAGACGGGGATAGGGTGCAGGGGCCTGCGCGTGGGCGGCAAACCCCACAGGCAGCAACACGGCCGGCAACCACGCGCGCGGGTTTGAAAAGACGCGGATATTCACAAAATCTCCTGAAATACGAGCGGGTGCGATGGCAGGCATCGCGTGCTCCGGCGCGTCAGCCGTCAAAGGCCACGCCGGAGGGCAAGTACAGACCCACTACGGGCCCGGAGATCAGGAAATGGGTGGTTTTTGGCCCAGTGCGGCGTCGGCACTGGCGAAGGAATCTGCCGCCGTACTGAGCAGGGTGGGTGCGCTGAAAACAGGCACCAGTTCAGGTGCTACCGGCGACAGTGCCACCGTGTGGCAGGCCTGGCAGGCGGCGCAGGTTTCGCAGTGGCCGTCGGCTGAGTGCTTGCCGCCATCATCTGTGACCTGGTCGGCACAGTCATGCACGGCGGGAGCTTTCGCATGTTGGCCGGCATGGGCCGTGTCCATGGCTTCATGTTCATGCACATGGGCAGCGTGGGCAGTGGCTTGCGCCTCGTGATGCTGAAGCTGGCCGGCCGCCATCTGTGTGGCCATCGCATCGCCCACCCAGCCGCGCAGGGGCAGCAGGGCAATCAGCAGGGCGAGGAGCAAATGGCGCATGGGGTAATGATAGGCGATGTGATCGGAAAGTTCCGCAGCGGGTTGTGCGGTTGTCCATACCCATCCTGTACGCTATGAGGGGTGAACTACCTGGATGCGCTTTCATCTTATGGGCTTTATGAAGAGCCAGGCACATGAAACTTCCGGGATCGTCCCTGAACCCCGGCGTCTCGGCCGCACTGGCATCGGCCTTGCTGTTCGGCGCGGGCACGCCGCTGGCCAAATACCTGCTGGGGCAGATGAGCCCCTGGATGCTGGCCGGGCTGCTGTACCTGGGCTCGGGGCTGGGCCTGTTCCTGTATCGCGCGTTACGCGGTGCAGTCCGGCCGCGGCTGAACCCGGGCGAGGCGCGCTGGCTGGCTGCCGCGGTGGTCTGCGGCGGCGGCATCGCGCCGGTGCTGCTGATGTACGGTCTCTCGGCCATGCCGTCCAGCCACGCCTCCTT
>Ga0102589_1005667_pt1 | contig 10747 bp, 12 predicted proteins | sample AraplaMF_Col_mLB_FD_76858 | JGI IMG/M metagenome (GOLD analysis project Ga0102589, IMG submission 76858) | Arabidopsis root microbial communities from the University of North Carolina, USA - plate scrape MF_Col_mLB | ecosystem: Host-associated > Plants > Roots > Endosphere | place: USA... | reverse complement strand
CAAAAAACAAGTTTTTCCTTGTTTTTGAATATAATATATATTACAATCCTAACTGAAAATGAAAATCATTATTAACTAAAGAAATGATAACTAATAAGTATATACTATTATTCTTCACAATATTTGCAGTGCCATTTGTATAAGTAGCATGTGGAGATAATGCATCAGACAACAAAGTCAACATAATGTGAAATTAAACCTGTTCTTGGTACAACGACAATTGAAGGAACACCAAAGTGTATTGTGACACTTTATCAATTTGAATTAAATCGCTTAGAACATAGAACAATTGTTATGGTTCTACATAATTTGAATCTCGCTTGTCGCTATGCGGACCATATAGTTGCAATTCATAATCAGACAGTAGAAATGGTTCAAGAAGTAATTGGGATGGAAGTAACCGTTTCGGAGGATCCTTTTTTTGGAACTCCATTATGTATCCCGAAAGGAAAAGGAAGGTATTTAAAATGAATTTAGAGCCTTATGGCGTGGAAAAGCACCCCTCACCTCAAGGTGTTCCTGTACATCAATTATTGAATAAAGATACTTTACTACCAATCATTAAACAGTATGGAAATTACTTAAATACTTCTTCCTTACCTGTAGCGGGTTCTTTATTTTTAAAACGTTATGCAATTTTAGTAGCAGCTTCAAGTCTTGATTATTATGGACTGCAAAAGAAAAAAATTGATTGGTTGTCTACAGCTCGATTAGATGTAACATCATTTAAATTGCTAATTGAAGAAAATCCAACAGAACTTTTTGACGACTGTTGGAAAAATCGCATTTTTGCTCAAAATTTAACACCAATGATTACTATTATAAGCGAGGAATGTAAAATTTCCTCAAAGATCCTATGGGAAAATCTCGCAGTAAGGCTACTTGCAACTCTTCGTAAAAATGAAGAATTATATACTTTAAATGAATTAAATGAACATTTTAATGACCTTACAAGCGTTGAAACTAATTGGTTAGGTATGGAGCAAAATCCTTTTCTAACTTATCTTCAGCCAAATGAGACATGGATTGAAGCACCAGTTCGAAAAACGTGTTGCCGATACTATGAAGTAAATACAAAAGCTGATATTCCATATTGTAAGAAATGTCCATTGAGGAAATAATAATGAAGGATGGTTAGACAAAACGGCTAGTCTTGGAAGTACTGCCGATTTCATTATCAAAGGAATAGAAGACTATTTCGCAAAATAAATTCAAATTAAAAAACCTAGGTAAATGACCTAGGTTTTTATTAATCTTCAATAAGTCGATTATTTAAAGTTTTCAATTCATCGAAATTTTCTATTTGTAATTTAGGTTCTGCCCCCTCTTTAGAATTAGGAACGTAGTAAACTTTATAAATTAGAGGAATCATAGTGTCAATTTCTATAATTGCTTTTTGGTATTTTTCTTTATCCTGTTCAGTGAATTGTTTGTTTTTATAATATCTATTCTCTAAATCATTCATTATTTTTAACAAATTATTGGCAATAGGGTTAAGTAATTCTTGCCCCACAGCTAGGTCAATAACACCTGAACTAACTTCAATCGAAGTCAAATTTTTATCAATTTCTTTTATAGAGTCAATTGATAATTCTTTTGTTGAAAGAATAGCATCATAGTTATCCAACAATTTAAAAAGAGAGTTGCCTACAACACTTTCTAACGTTACTTTTGCTTCTTCTCCCTCTGTTTTGTAACTGGAAATGATTAACACCGTAATTATCACTAAAATTAAAGCCATAAATATCATAAAAGATTTTTTCATTTCATTCCTCCTTAATATATGGCTAATAAAATTATTTTGCTTATATAAATATTACATTATCAATTACAAATAGTGAAATTTTGTTATCTACCCTTCTTGAAAAAGAACGTATACAGTAGATAGTAACGCGTCTTTTTGTAAACTTTATTACCTTATAGTTTACAAAAATTCTTTTTTCCGTTGTTATAATGTCTTTATTTTTACCTTTATGGTAGGAGGGGTTATATGAAACATAAACATAGTACGACTCTTTTTGAGCATTATAGACAGGAAATAAAAAGAATTACTTGGAGATTGCAATATAAAGAAAAGGTAAAGAGAAAAAAAGAAGTATTTGGTGATGATGATTTTTCATTTAAAACATCCAATTTTGCACCTACTGTAGAAAGTGAAATTTTTCTTTTCCAACTAATAAATACACTACCGTCTGAAACAGGCCGAAACGTTATTAAAGGTATTTTTATAGTAGGTAAGACTGAAAAAGAATTAGCGAAAGATTTAAAAATGTCGCAGCAAGGGGTGAATAAATGGAAACGAAATATGTTGAAGCAGTTATATCAAACGATGAATTAGCCAAGTTAATTACTATGGCTAAAGATGGTGATAATGCTGCAAAGACTGAAATTATTTATTTGTATCGCGAGGACATCCATAATAGTAGTAAGTATATAAAAATGAGTAAGGAAGATGCTTTTCAAAGTATTATTACAGATTTTATTGAGCTTTTAACTAAAGATGATACAGATTGTAATCTTATAATAAAGGGGGTCTTGACGTATGGAAGGAGTAATTCAAGCTATTTCAACCGTGGGATTTCCTATAGTGGCGTTTTTCTAATCTTTTGGAAGTTTGATAACTCACTTGGGCTTTTAACCGAAGCAGTAAATAATAATACAACTGCTGTTCAGTTATTGCTTCAAAAGGAGAATAAAGATAAAGACAAAAATAAATAACGCCTCATTAATAGCCTGTTCGCCTTAAGCATATTTAATATCAATAAAAAAACTCCATTTTGAAAAAAGATTGATCAAAATGGAGTTTCACGTTTGTTTATCAGCTTTAAATTGCTGTCTTAATAGTGTGGTACAGTTGTATATATGTCGCTACATTTAACAGAGCCTTAAAAATAAGTTTAAATGCTTAGAAGGCGATTGCGCTATCGAAGAAAACAACAAACCTTCTAATATTAAACAGCCTGCCGTAATTCTTTTTCCTCATGTATAACCTGCAAAATCGTGTTTTCTTCTCTACGCTGACAGATGTTATTCCAAATAAGAGCAGAAATAACAAGTAAGGTCCCTACTATATCAAAGATTGTTATGTTGTATCCTTGTATCATCATAATGACCAATGTAGTTATTGGAACGAAATTAATAAATAAAATGCCATTTATGGATGATAGGATTTTCACACCGTAATTCCAACTAAGCAATGCTACAATACCCGGCAGTGTCATCATAAACAATAAATCATATTTAATTGCAAAAATCGTTTCCGTACTTGGGACTGATACACCCCCTTGTATCGTCATGATTATTGTGATGATACCTGTTACAGCTGTGCCAAACACACATGTTAATGTTGAATAGCGCAAAGTAGACCAATCATTAAATGTTTGTCCCCCCATTGTATAAATAACCCATCCTACAACACCAATTAAAATGAATGCGAGCGAAACTAGATTATGTTTCAGTGTAAGAAAGAAACTCATATCGCCTTTAGTAATAACAAAAATAGCCCCAACAAAAGCAATAATCATGCTGCTAATCATATACTTCTTCGGTTTCACATGTTTGTACCCCCAAAGAATAGCAATCGAAATCATCGGCATAAGTGCTTCCATAATCGATGCTACCATAACACCAGATTTCCCCATTAACATCTGACCTAAGAAAACAAGCACGTTGTAAACAGTAAACGCCATCGTCCCAAAAAAGACGAGCAACTTACCTTTCCCTTCTAAACGAAAAGCTTTTTTCCCTTCTTTCATCCATAATAAAATGACTAGTACAATCGATACGGCCCCATATCGAATAGTAGAAAAGTACAATGGATTTATGTATTCAAGTGCATGATCCGCAACTGGAAACATGGCTCCCCATGACATACTAGCAATTAAACATGCGATCATACCTACTATTATTTTACTTTTCCTCACTGTTTTTCCTCGTTTCTATATAACTACTATGAATTTCACAATGAGAATTATAAAAAAGAAAATACATCACGTAAAATGATTGAAAGTGATATTAACTATCATTTATAATGATAGTTTTTAAGGGGGTATACTTAATGGAACTGCGAGATTTACAGATTTTCAAAAGCGTCGCAAATTACGGGAGCGTTAGCCATGCTGCAAAAGAATTAAATTATGTACAATCCAATGTAACTGCACGTATTAAGCTATTAGAAAAGGAGCTCAAAACGCCGCTATTTTATCGCCATAAAAAAGGGATGACCTTAAATCCAGAAGGACGAAAAATGCTTGCTTACGTTAATAAAATTTTGCAGGATGTCGAAGAAATGAAACAAGTATTTTTAGATAGTGATACACCGACTGGTACTTTAAAAATAGGTACTGTCGAAACAGTAAGTATATTACCTACCATTTTAGCGTCTTACTATAAAGGATATCCGAATGTAGACTTAACACTACAAGCTGGTTTAACTGAGGAACTTATAAAAGAAGTAGCAAATCACCAATTAGATGGTGCATTTATAACTGGACCGATTAAACACCCAGTTTTAGAACAATATGATGTATTTACCGAGAATCTCGTTCTCCTATCACAAAACAAATCTTTTCGTATAGAAGAATTTATGACTACACCAATCCTTGTTTCTAATCAAGGTTGTGGCTATCGTTCCAAGCTAGAACTTTGGCTTAAAGATGAGGGTTTATTGCCAAAAAGAATTATGGAATTTAATATTTTAGAGACAATTTTAAACAGTGTTGCCATTGGTCTTGGCGTTACACTTGTACCACAATCGGCTGCTGAACATCTTTCTACAGCAGGCAAGGTTTATTGTCATCCAATTCCTAAAAAATACGGTACTATTTCAACCGTCTTTATTCGACGAAAAGATGCCTATATGACAAATTCGATGGAATGTTTTTTAAAAACAATTGCTGAGCATCAGCATACTTAGGGTGTTTGGCCGGTAGAAAGCGTCAATTCGGTGTAACTTTGTAAAAGCTAAATGTAATCAAATATTCACAAAGAATGAAGGCAAAAATTAAAAGACCTAGGCCGGTACGTACAATACCTACTCAGGTCTTTTAATACAGTTAAAGTCAAATCAATTAAGTGTCTTATGACTGCAAATTTTAGATCTTATCATGCATGCTATTTTGCATTTTTGTCGGGTTGATGAATGCCAAATATATTGCCTTCAGTATCAATATAGTATCCTTGCCACGCCATTCCCGGTAGAGCATATTTTGGCATTGCAACCGTGCCGCCATTCTCAAGAATTTTAGCTTCTGTTACATCATAATTTTCAACACCCATTGTACAAGCAAATCCATTTAAAGCTTGATTTGGTTCCGGAGAAGCTCCTTGGCGCTGCATTAAAGCACCATCGATTCCAGGTTCGTCTGAATTGCCAGTCACCGCTCCAAAATAAGGCATACCTGCATATTCACTCCAATCTTGAAATGACCATCCGAATACCTCTCCATAAAATTGCTATGCTCGTTCCATATCACTTACATGAATTTCAAAATGAACTAATCTTCCCATAATATCCTCCTAGTATTAAACATTAACTCTTACTGGAATTAACTGTGTCTAACAAAAATTACTATATATTATTATCACGCGGAAGGGAAATAAATAATTCTGAATATAAATAGAGTCAAGGACATAACCTTGTTAATTAAGATTCCCACAAACTAAAGTCGCAAACCCTACATCATACGGCACCTGAAAGAGTGGACTTTCTCGTTCAGAAAATCTGTAATATTCACGAAGTAAACTCACTTTCAAGTTTTTCTCTTCCAATTATTTGGTTTCCAATCGTTTTCAATCCATTGTGGATCCGGCGCTTCATATGGTGCTGACGCCACTAATTTTTCTTGTTCCCATATCGCCGCTTTTGAGCGAATCATTTCATCAATTAATGGTTGTACGAATTCCTTTGGCTCAGTGTGAAAAGAGTGAACAGCAAAATCGCAAAACCACCCACAACTGAGTAAATAAGATGCAATTTCTTGCTTCGTTAATCCATTCTTCAACATTAGTGTAAAGGAAAAAATTCGTTTACAAGCATGCCAAGCCATTTTCTCTGGTGATTCCATCCATTTTTCAATGCGTTCTCTTGCTTTATCAATCATAAATAATGGGTCGTCGATGGCACGACCATGACCAGGATATGCTTTTTTTATCGAAAGTTTAGCGAGTCGCTCTAGACTTTCATAAGAGCGTCCTAAACTGTTTGCACCTTCTCGAAACATATTTAACCATCCAACATCATTATAATGAAATAAATCACCACAAATTAATATCTGCTGTTTTGGCTCGTATAAAGATATGTGCCCTAATGTATGTCCAGGTGTATGTAAAACTTGTAAAGCACTATTACCCGTATTAATCTCTTGATCATCTACAAGTAACTGTTGCACAACATATTGTTCCACGGGTTGATCTAAATAGTGGGCACTACAAGTTTCGAAATCACAACGATTAACCATTTCTCCTTCCCAAAGATGTGCTGCAATCGGTAGGTTATATTGCCGCTGAAAATAATGATTTCCACCAACGTGATCGCTATGATAATGAGTGTTAATAATGCCATTTAACTGTTTTGGTAATATACCTGCTTCGGTTAAAAGTTTCTCAGTTCGAGCTATATCACTACCAAATCCGGTATCAATTAAAAATGTTTGATTATCTTGAATAGCAATACTATTGGCACTCGGAAATGGACGCTCAAAAAATAGGATTTCTGCAGTTTTCATATGCTAAACTCCTTTAAATGTTATAGAATGATACCTGAAAAGCTTCCCTTTAACACTTCTTTTTCAAGTTGATTTGTACAAGTAAACGTTGCAGTAATTGCCGTACGATTTTTTTCATCCGCTTCATACTGTTCAATTATTACATCACATTGAATCGTATCATCACTAAAAACTGGACGTAAAAATTCGTAATTCATTTTACGCGCTAGTACGTTATAGTCACCTCCAACTTTTGTTGGGAGCGTCGCTGTTAAAAGCCCTTGTACAACAAATCGTCCTTGTTCATCTGGCGTGATATGATGAACCCCTTCATCTTTGGATACCCTCGTAAATAATTCAACATCCTCTTTTGTAAACGTACGTTCAAATGTGATTTTTTCTCCTACTTGTAATGCCATCGATATCCCTCCTGTAAAGAACACACTCTTATAAACTGAATAATAAAACTATTTAGTTTATAACTCAACAATTACCTATCAACATACGAAAAATAATATTTTTATATCATTCTTTTATTAAAATCATAGCAATGACAATATTTAATTTAAAAAGCTCTTTTGGTGTACCGAACGAACCTTCGCTACGAAAACATTTGGAGCTTCTTGAGAACGTCCGATGCGCCGCTTGAGCCAAATGGATATTAGTTATGAAGGTGTTACAGGACGTGATGCTATTCTTAATCTTTTTGAGATTTTCACAATATGTTTACTAATAAGTTGAAGCTATAAGTGAGGAATGAACTTATAAAAAAAATCGAGAATATGCATGTCTAATGCTTATTCCCGATTTTTGTTCTATTACTTTTTGATTGGTTAATTTACAGCGTTTAAATGATCTTTTAAATACTGAATAAATGGATGCTCTTCTATATCTGATTTGCGTGTACATATAAATAAACTTTGCTGAATACCTGCGTGTTCGACATACACCCGAGCTAGTCTCCCATTTGAAATACTTTCAGTTACACTGTAAGATGGCGCTAAAGTCATTCCGTACCCTGCTTCCACCACTTTAATCGATTCATGTAAGCCCTGCATTTGAAGTCCTAATTTAGGTAAGGGACTGTTAAACGTGTAAAAAACCGCCTTCAATAAATCTAGTGTCGAGCTACCACGTTCCCGATAAATAAAGTCCTCATTCGATAATTTATCAATGGAAACAGTTTGATTTGCCAACGAATGTGATGGGTGAACAACAAACCAAAACGGGATATCTAGTATTTTCTCAAACTGTAAATCAGGATGACCCATGTTATTTTGCACGACAAAACCAAGATCTACTTCGTAACTCAGAACTTGCTCTTCCACAGATTTCACATTGCCTAGCGATACAAAAAATTCAATGTGAGGATTTGCAAGCTTATACGCTGCTATAATAGGCGGGAGTATATAGTTTGTTGGTATATAGGAAGAAGCAATATGTATTTTTTCTTTCTTCGCTAAAAATTTACCGAGCTTTTCATCAATTTGTGCTTCTAAATAAAATAACCGCATTCCCTGCTCATACAAAAACTTCCCCTCAGGCGTTAATTGAATACCGCGTCCTTTCCCTTCAATCAATTTCGTCCCTATTTCGCTCTCTAATTTCCGTATTTGAATTGTGACAGCTGGCTGACTAAGCAGCATTTTATTGGCCGCTGCGGTAATTCCACCAAGCTTTGCGACATTTGTAAAAATCCTTAATGCATGCAAATTCATTTCATTCACTCCTTTCTATCGATCAATTTCGCTTTGGCGTAATTGCGTCCGGATTTTGAATTGTGCCCGGGCCTGCACGATGCAGGTCAGTTAGCCGTTTTCGCAGGATGCGAAGATTTTAGGCTAACATCCTTATAGGCATTACTTTCAAAATCCGTGACATCCGCCGGAGGCTTTAGGCCAACAAATGTTTTCTGTGCGAAAGCGCAGTGCTAACGTAGCGTCAGCAAAGGGTTTTGCCTGTGCGAAAGTGAAGCGTCAAGCAACAACACGAAGTTGGTCACTCAGTCGTTGCCACAGGACGTGGCGTTCTTAAACTGAGTTCCTTTATTCAGTAGGTTTTAAAACAACCTCTGAAAAGGAATCACATCTCCTTTCACCTCACCACCTTTGAAGATGGGAGTCTCCTGTAGTTGACGCCTTGCTTTCATTACAAAAAACATTTGCTGAATAAATATAAATTAAATTTATGGATAAGCAATTATTATATATTTGTTTTATGTATTGTTTAGCAGTAATTTAGGTTTAGAGGTGATTTGATGGAAATTTTACTACAGGAATGGTTTTCAGTAAATGGATTTATTTTATTAACAATTGGCTTACTTGCAGCAGTCATTGGTGTACTCTTCGGCGCTGCAGGCTTTATTTTGATGCCTGCAATGTTACTTGTTGGCATTCCGATACATACAACTGTAGCAGTTAATAAATTTGCGACAGGAATTTCAGCTCTATCAAATGTCGTATCGTTTATAATTAAAGGACATTTATCGTTAAAAAAATTCACATCTTTAATGATGATTGCCAGTTTAGGAGGCGTATTAGGCGCATTTTTAGCCACTCGATTATCGGAACAAGTCATGAATATTGTAGCTTGCGTATTCTTAATTTTCTCATTTTTCATTGTACTTTGCAGTAATAAATTTATGGTAAAAGATATAAAAGAAACGGAGGAACAACCCATTAATAAACTCATTCCGTTTGCGATTTCAATATATGACGGGGGTTTTGGACCAGGCTCAGCTCTAATGAATGTAACCTATCACCTTAAAAAGCAATATACCTATATAAAAGCAGTTGAGTTAACAAGAATGATTACGTTTTCAAGTTGTGCAGGTGCCTTTTTCTTTTACTACTTTACGGACATTGTTAATTGGGGGATCGCCATACCCGTTTCAATTGGCTCTATTATTGGCTCGTTCTTAGGTTTAAAGATCATCCCTTATATCAAAACAAGATGGATTCAAATTTTATTACCAATCATTTTTTTCTTGCTGATTGTTCAGGTCGTATCAGATTTATTGATATAGATCACTCTACGTTTTAGTGGGTACGCAAAGCAAGCGAGAAGTGACTAACTTCTCGCTCTTTTGTTTACTCTTATTTTATTAATTAGCAGGAATGGCAACGAGTTATATTTTCAACTCTTTTATCCCTGCTTTTAATGTGTCTGCATCTATTTTTAATGTTTTCCAGCTGTCTTTAGCTGATTTCAAGTTAGGTAGTAAAAATTTGAATTTATTTTGTTCCGCTTTTTCAGATGCATTCTCGATATGTCTTAGTACTCCTGAATATTGAGAGTCTAAATCATTCCATTGTGCAGACATAAAAGTAAGAGCATTAATAGCATCATCGAGTGCATTGTACATCTCACTAATATTACTATGTGCAATTCCAACTACACGATTTAATGTTGTTTTATAATCAACTGTCTGTCTTAATTGTGCTAATAACGGTTCTAATTGACCTAATTGATCTCTTGCTACCCCTAACATAATACCACCAGCAATCCACGTAGGAATAGAAGGAACAGATACTGTTATTATGCCATCAGACTCTAGTTTCTTATAATAGTTTACTGATTCTAAAATTTCATTTAGTCGCTTTTGATCATCCTCCACTGCAACCCCTTGATTTTTTAAAATCGACTGTAAAAGCTCTTTGTTACTTCCAAATGCTCTTACATCTTGTCCAATAGCATCTCTTAATTTAGTTAATTCTTCTATTAAATGTTGCGCATACTTTTGATTTTGTTGAATTTCTTCTTGTAAATCTGTTATACCTTCTATTAACGTTTCTCCATCTCCTGTATTAATGGCCTCTACAATGATGTCATAATAATTTTCGAATTTTGTATCGTATTCAATAATACCTGTCAATGTATCTATAAGCTGTTTTTTTACTTTGGTATCCCATGTAAGTGCGTGTGCTCTAGCATCCTTTTGATCTTGTACAATTTTACCTGGTAAATCCGGATATCCATTAATTTTAATTCCTTCAAAGTTCACATCTGGATTCTTAATTAACATATAAGAATAGGCATTCATA
>Ga0102589_1005664_pt1 | contig 10752 bp, 12 predicted proteins | sample AraplaMF_Col_mLB_FD_76858 | JGI IMG/M metagenome (GOLD analysis project Ga0102589, IMG submission 76858) | Arabidopsis root microbial communities from the University of North Carolina, USA - plate scrape MF_Col_mLB | ecosystem: Host-associated > Plants > Roots > Endosphere | place: USA... | reverse complement strand
TGGACCCCAAAAATACGATGCATATCCATGAGAGCTTGCGCAAGTTGAACGAAGCAGGTACGACGATTTTCTTAACGACACATGATATGTCGGAAGCCGAGCAGCTCTGCGACCGCATTGCCTTTATCCACGAAGGCGAAATTTCGGCACTCGATACACCGCAGAACTTACGTCTTATGTATAGCGATCACAGCATTACCGTCGTCACAGAACACAACGGAAAAGAAATTATCATTCAAGATGCAGCAGGCATCGCGAAAATTAATGAATACATGATGAATGGCCAATTACAATCCATTCATTCGAACGAACCAACATTAGGAGATATATTCGTAAAACTTACGGGAGGGAACTTACAATGACATTTTCAATGAGAAGATTTCAAGCGATTGTTCAAAAAGAATGGAAAGATGCGATTAAAAATCCGCAAGTCTTATTAATGGCTGCGATGCCAATCATGTTCACTTTACTGTTCCAGAGAATGGGGATGGAAGCCGGTATTCTATTAAGCATGCCGATTCTATTCGTCCTGTCGATGACGGCAGCCTTCGTCCAAGCCAGCATGGTATCCGAGGAAAAAGAGAAGCATACGCTTCGCGTCCTTATGCTGTCCCCAGCGTCTGCCATTGAAATCTTATTCGGCAAAAGCTTTATCACAATGCTCATCTCGATCGTGGTCGTTGCCATCAGCGTGGTCGTCGTAGGCCCTACATTAACGATGGACTATCTCTGGTTAGTTCTTATGTTCCTCTTAGCACTTATCATGTTCATCGCGATTGGTACCATTATCGGTCTCATTTCACGTACGGTACAAGAGACGTCAATCTCTGGCTTACCGGTCCTATTGATCTTCATGGTCGGACCGATGTTCGCACCCATGTTGAAAAATGAGTTCTTGGAAACCATCGTATCTTACTTACCAACAGATCATCTGATCCATGCCTTAACGGAAATCACGAAGGGAAATGGATTCAGCGCTATTCAAGGCGACTTCCTGAACATCTTGATCTGGACCGCCCTATCGATCCCAGCCTGCCTGATCATCTACCGGAAACGTAGATTTGACTAATACGATACGCACAAAGCGAAGGGCTCTTAATCCGCGAAGGATTCAGAGCCCTTGTTGTGTTGATTGCGATTCGACGATGCGGGAATAGGAATCAGCCATCGAAGACTGATTGCTAAGACAATGACAGCAGCGCACCAGTAGATCGAAGCCGTCCCCGTTGCTGCATCCAAGGTGTAGGCAAGCGTTGGCCCAATCGAGGCTCCTAGATCCGTCGTTACGGTATAGGCTGTCATGATGGCCACTTTCGACGGTTGCGAGGCTGAGACCTCGGTTGCGAACGAATCTACGACGGTGGTAACGGCACTAATGACCAGCTGCAGGCCGAGCAGCAAGACGATCCAGAGGCCAAACGGCATTGGCATCGGGAGCATGGCAAGCAGACACGCCGACGCGAGCAGTACAGCAGCAACGACGCGATGCGGACGTGCTGCGCGGTCAAAGCCTCTGCCAATCAGGGGCGCCAGCCACGGCTGCCAGCTCGAACGAATGGCTTGCAAGATACCTGTAAGCGAAGCTGCTCCAATCGTAAAGACCCCAATCGTCACGAACGTGGATTCATGCACTTGAATGAGTCGACTTAACGTGGCATTGAACATTCCTTGGAAGACAAGCGCTGTCGCTAGACCCGTGACGAGCATCCATAACACCGTTGGCACTCTCCATGGGCTTATTCTCGGCGCACCCTTCGATAGATCCGTGTGGATCTCAATGCGTGAGTCTGAGATATGACGAATGACATAAGGAATACTCAGCAGGGCAATCGCGCCAAAAATGAGCGATACAGCTCGCATACCGAAAAGATCGACTGCAAAGGAACCCACCAACATGCCGACAAGACCGCCAATACCCGAAATTCCATTATATGTACCAATATATCGCCCCCGATTCCCGGAATCGGAGAGCTGCATCACCGTCAGGTATCCTCCGAGACGCAAGAAGCTCCAAGCAATGCCCCATAATATCCGCATCAAGAGAAGCACCCAGAAGCTTCCGACTATGCCATAAGAGGCTGTCGTAATCGCGGCGAGACTAACAGCAAGCAATACCCCCGTACGTGTAGAGATGGAACGGTACAGCCAGCCAATCAACGGATTAAGCGGCAGCCGAATCAATCGATTCGCGGAGAGTAGAATACCGACCTCCCATAACGAGGACAAGCCGATTTCCTTCCAATGGATGGGGAGCACAACGTAGAGCATCGAATCCCCTAATAAGCAAATCGCAGTAATCCATGCAAGCGCTTGTATTCTTCGTTGGTTCTCCAACTGCTTCACCCGTCTTCCTGTTTTTGACAGCATAACGAAAGGGTCCTAACGTGTCAATAATTTTCACCCCCACGAAATTACCCCACAAAGCGGGGCCTCTGCTCCGATGCTGATTCAGGTACTTTGCGGGGACCCCAAAACCTATTAATATTCTATAATGCCAAAAAGACCGACCCCTATCAGTGAGGAGTCGGTCTTCAATCTACTTTTTAAGATTAGTATTTCAGGTTCGGGTAAAGCGGGAATTGCGCTGTCAAATCACGTACCATACCGCGTGCTTTTTCCAATACAGCTTCGTCTTTCGGGTTCTTCAGCGTCAATGCGATCACTTTCGCAATGGTCTTCATCGCTGCTTCATCCATACCGCGGGACGTTGCCGCTGGTGTACCGATACGAATACCGCTCGTTACGAATGGGCTCGTTGGATCAAATGGAATCGCATTTTTGTTCACAGTAATGTTCACGGAGTCTAGCACATGCTCTGCATCTTTACCTGTGATGTTCAAGTTGCGTGTATCAATCAGCATCAAGTGGTTATCCGTTCCGCCGGACACCAAGTTCAAGCCTTCTTCTACCAATCCGGCAGCTAGCGCTTGTGCGTTGTTAACCACGTTCTGTGCGTAAGTCTTGAAGGATGGCTGCAATGCTTCACCAAGCGCAACAGCTTTCGAAGCAATCACGTGCATAAGTGGTCCGCCTTGCGAACCTGGGAATACCGCTTTATCAATCGCTTGTGCCCATGATTTGCGGCAAAGAATCATACCACCGCGAGGTCCGCGCAATGTTTTGTGCGTCGTTGTTGTCACGAAATGTGCATGAGGCACTGGACTAGGATGCAATCCTGCAGCCACTAGTCCTGCAATATGCGCCATATCGACGAAGAACAATGCGCCTACATCATTCGCAATCGCTGCGATTTTCTCAAAATCAATAATGCGTGGGTACGCACTTGCACCCGCTACGATCATGCGAGGTTTGTGTTTGAATGCTGCTTTGCGCAGATCATCATAATCGATGCGGAAATCTTCTTCGGATACGCCATAAGCAACGAAGTTATAGAGTATTCCGGATGCATTAACCGGACTACCATGCGTCAAGTGACCGCCATGCGCAAGGTTCATACCAAGAACCGTGTCGCCAGGTTTCAATGCTGCTAGGTATACTGCCATGTTCGCTTGTGCGCCGGAGTGAGGCTGCACGTTGGCATGTTCAGCACCGAACAATTCTTTAGCACGGTCTCTAGCGATATCTTCCACGATGTCGACATGTTCACAACCGCCATAATAACGTTTGCCTGGGTAGCCTTCTGCATATTTATTCGTAAGAACGGTTCCCATCGCTTCCATAACCGCTTCGCTCACGATGTTCTCTGATGCGATCAACTCAATGTTGTTGCGTTGGCGTTGAAGCTCCAAGTCCATTGCTTTCAATACTTCAGGGTCTGCCTGTCTCAAATGATCTACCATTTCTAATTCCTCCTCATGATTAGCGGAGCAAGGCTCCAATATATTGAGTGGTTCAAAAAGTCGGCTTTTCAGCACCGAGAAGGTTGCGAGAATACGAAGCCTTTGCTCCCGATGCAAGTTTTGCTACGCAAAACTTTCAGGAGAAGCGCAGTGTAGGAGAAACCTACATGAGCATCTTCAATGTTTCCAAAGGAAACATCCTTCGAAAGCATATGCTCTTCGAGTATGAACGCAAGATTCGATGTCGAACCCACTTCCTGAATCACTTCGTGATCAAAAGTTGATTTTTTGAACTTCCTCTAAAGACACGTATAAACTGCTCGTTCGCCGCCGATTAGCTTCGGCCTCGTTCTAGCCATCGTCACGCGTGCCTGCCCCACCTGCTTAATCGATGGACGTACAGGAACAGCGACGCGGCGCAAATGCATGCCAATGAGCGTCTCCCCAATGTCTATCCCCGCATGCGCTTCGATGGTCTCCACGAGACATGGCTCCGTAAGATGACGATACGCATATGACGCCATCGATCCGCCGGCTTTCGCCATTGGTACCGCGGACACCTCATCGAGTCGATAATATTCTGCTGCTGCACGTTCGACGACAAGCGCTCGATTCAAATGCTCACAGCATTGAAAGGCGAGATAGAAGCCGATTTCGCTGCGAACTTTCTCAAGCCCAGCATACAATTCGGCCGCTATCGCTTCGGCACCGCTCGTCCCGATACGCTGACCTACAACTTCGCTGGTGCTTGTGCCGATCACGACAATCTGGCCTGCTCGAATCGATGCTGCCTCGACAAGCTCACGTAGGATCTGCTCGACTTGCTGCTGAATAGATTCTTGTTCTTGTTGATTCATCGTAACCGTCTCCTTTCACTTCTTCCACTGAAAAAGAGTCTTCTAGGAGCGATATTGCTGCTCGATTTGATTCACTTTGTTCACACGGTTCAAGTGGCGTGGACCTTCGCTAAAAGGTGTCTCCAGCCATACTTTCACAATTTCCTCGGCTAGTCCAGGACCAATCACGCGTTCACCCATTGCAAGTACATTCGTATTATTATGTTCACGCGTTGCTTTTGCAGAGAAAAGATCATGCACCAATGCACACCGGATACCCGGAACTTTATTCGCTGCGATGCTCATGCCAATTCCTGTCCCACAGACAAGAATTCCACGATCAGCTTGCCCCTTCACTACTTGCTCACATACAGCAATCGCATAATCCGGATAATCAACTGAATCCGTACAATTGCAACCGAGATCTTCCACATCATGTCCTAATGAACGTATAACTTGAATTAGCCCGTCTTTGAGAAGCGTTCCTGCGTGGTCTGCGCCAATAGCGATTTTCATAGTCGTTCCTCCTGCTACCCCATCGTAATCATATTCCATAACAATATGTGTTCAAAAAACCGGCTGACTTTTTGAACAACCTCTTATAGTATACCTAATTTGTGGGGAAAAAACGAAAAAAAGAGCATGACGCGTCGAATCCACGTCTTTGCTCTTTTGCCCAGGCGACCGGCCGTATGTTCCGATGCTCCACCGTGGTAATATCCACTTCGTCGCCAGTTACATCGGATCTGTCTCGATAGGATCATCATATCTCAAACGATCATGAAAATCAATGGGGCATTTTCAACCCTGTGCACGCTTCAGCAGCTTCAATAATGCGCTATGAATTTCGGCCAAGCAATGACGATATTCTCCCAGAGAACCGCCATACGGATCACTTATATCAAAGCTGGGAATGCGCTGTTGCAGCGCAATAATGGCTGCTCGGTCCGAATCCGGAATTGGCTCACCTAAGGCATGCTTCATCTGCCAGTCAGCAATGCGCTCTTCAAGCGTAATCAAATCTGCAATAACTTGCTCGTCCATTTCCACATATTCCTTGAGCGTATAAGTATGCTCAATCGAGCCAGGGAACTGTTGAACAACGTGCTGCTTATGTCCGCTCGTCATCGTCAGAATCAGATCTGCCCATTCGACTTCCCAACCAGTGAGTGGCGTAGATGAGGCACCCGCAGCATCAATCTGATGGTCTTGCAGCGCCGTAACCGCATTTCTCGAGATGGACGCGCCCTGCGACGCTGCAACACCCGCCGAACGAACTTCGATATCCAGATTTGCATCCTTCGCAAGCTTGCGCAGCAGCGCTTCTGCCATCGGACTCCGGCATGTGTTCCCGGTGCACACGAATAAGATGTTCATCACACGCTCATCTCCTTTTTGCTTGCTAGATTAAATTCGTCTCATCGAATTCAAATTATAAAATAAATAATACGCCAAATGTAAATAAAATAATACCGCCAAACGCCTCGCCATATTCGCTTAGACGATGACTAACTTGGCTGCCAAGCATAAGCCCCAGGATCGACATAATCCCGCCGCACAGTCCAAAGGATAAAATCGTCAGCCATAAGTTAATAGGGAACATGCCTAAGGATACACCTACGGAGAAGGAATCGATACTCACGGAGAGGGAAAATAAAACAATCGCCCAACTGCTGCGATAATCAATGGATTGAACGGCATCTCCCCGCAGGGAGCTATATATCATATGTCCACCGAGCAATAGCAGCAGCCCGCCTGCAGCGAGCGTCGCAACATTACCGAGCAGTGCCCCCAAATACCGCCCCATGTACAACCCAGCTAGCGGCATCAAGATATGGAAGATCGCAACAACGGCCCCGATCTTAATAATCTCTCGCACGCGAATCCCTTTCATACCGATACCCAGTCCGAGCGAGAAGGCATCAAACCCTAACGCAACGGCCATGACCAGTATGGTGATTAGCTCGCCCCAAATTGCTATGCCCGTTTCCATCCACGTTCCTCCATTGTCCATATGATCTTGTACAACCATATGCGGACAGGGCCGGAAAGATACATTGAAATTGTGGGACAAGGGGGAAACAACGCAGTAGAACAGGGGATGAGTAACCGAAATTTAGAGCTGGATGATTCGGTGACCTGCAGCCTTCACGAGCCGGTTCATGACCGCAAGGCCAATCCCGTCTTCCGGACAAGCTTCGGCGAGAATGAACGTGACGCCCTGCTCGTCGAATTCACGCAGCGCGGCATACAGCCGCTGTGCGGCATGCTCCAACGCATGCAAGCTGCCACAGGAGACGACGACATCCGCGCGATACGCGGCGATATGCTCGTCGAAGGCAAGCACGCCGCTGCGTTCCCCGCGCTGCGATGCAGCATCGAGCTCGGCTTGAATCCAAGCCGAGACTTGTCCCGGCGCATCGCCCTTGACGATGCTCATGGTCCCGCGCGGCGCATAGTGCGCGTATTTCATCCCCGGCGAACGTGGGGTATGGCCTGCGTCGTCCGCAGGAGCGGCGTGCTCCGCTGTGTCTTGCGCTAAGGCGCTGTCGCCAGCATGGCGACTCACGTCCGTAATCTGCTCCGTCGATGCCGCGATGGCATCGCATGGCGCGATGTCGGACGTACGCGTGAGCGCCGGGTCGATCGTGACCTCGGCCGCGACCTCGCGCAGCGCCTCGACCGTGATGCCGCCCGGGCGCAGCACGTTGACGCGATCGCCGATAAGCTCGACGACCGTCGACTCGACGCCGACGCCTGTCGGCCCGCCATCGACGATGCCGTCGATACGGCCCGCGAGGTCTTCGCGCACGTGCCCGGCGAGCGTAGGACTTGGGCGCCCCGATCGATTCGCGCTTGGCGCCGCGACGGGGCAGCCTGCACGCGCGATCAACGCGAGTGCGACATCATGCGCCGGCATGCGCACGCCAACCGTCGATAACCCCGCAGTTACGCGGGGGGAGATGACGCCTGGACGTACAGGCAATACGATCGTGAGGGGTCCAGGCCAGAATCGGTCCATCAATTGACGTGCCGTCGAATTGTACGGTAAGACGAGCGTGTCTAGGTCGGCAATATTCGCGATGTGTACAATGAGCGGATTGTCCGATGGTCTTCCTTTAGCGGCAAAAATCTGTTCGACCGCACTTGTACTTCGCGCATCTGCACCAAGCCCATATACCGTCTCCGTCGGAAAAGCGACCGTCCCGCCCGATGCGAGAATCTGCGCCGCTTCATCCAGTGCCTCGGTTGAGGCCTCAAGATCTCGAACTTCCCAATATGTTGTGTTGCGTATCATTTCATTTGCTTGCATGAGCGCTCAGTTCCTTACTAATAAGTTAACCTTTATTATATCACAATTTGACAATCAACCGTTCTAGCTGAACAACCCCGCGATAAAGTCGAATATTTTGACAATCCAATCCCATAAGAAGAAGCGTACTTCCGTCTCTCCGCCACCATCCACTGGAGTCGCCGATGTCGATCCTCCGTCAGCCACGAGCGGCGCACCTTCCGTATCCGCAGCTTGTGCAACAGCCTCTCCTGTCCCTGCATCGATGAAGCAAAGTGGAGGGAACAACACGCACCACCAGTTCTGCCCTTCCCCTTTACCCAGTGTAATGCGTAGAGCCTCATAATCCCCAGCAGGATAGACTTGATCCCCGTACATCTTCGTCGGAAAAGGCACCACGCCAAGTTCAACCTTATACCCGTAATCCTGCTCGCGAGCCGCTAGCTCCTTGCCCACCAATTTCTCAATATCGGACAGATGCTCCTTAATCTTCGCACGCGCTTGCTTCAAACTCTGTGGATCCTCCAACGTTGCTACCCAAGTGTTCACTTGATCTACGACTTTATCGCGAATCTCGCGCTTAACCTTCTGATCGAACGCCGAATCCGAATTCGCAAGAATGCGCAGCCGAATTGATTCTTTCGGAATTTCTTGCGTTGCCCCTACCTCTGTTGAAGCCGCCGATACGACAGCTGCCGAACCTACCAGATTTAAGAACCAACCTACTAGAATAAGAATAATCATGATCGAATAAGTGCTTTTTTTCTTAAGAATCTGAATAAGATTTGCCATGTGATGAAGCCTCCCCGCTCTATCCTTTGGTATTTCTCAGTATGTCCAGAACAGAGGGGGATAAACCTATCAACCTAGCATTCTACGAAAAAATAAATCCATGCAAAAAAGGAACGCAAAACCGCGTCCCTTTTCCCTATTCCAAATTGGCATGCCGCCCGAGCATCGCCGTATTATCAACTTCTCCGGTGCCCATCAACTGCAGGATGATCGCATCAAATATAATCAGCAGCGACTGTTCGAACAAAGCCCCCATCGGCTGAATGGTCGCACGCGCCAGAGAGGTGTTCTCCTTAGACGCAGCTGGTATTTGAACGATGGTATGTGCAAGCTCGCCAATGGTTGATCCCGGGTGAATCGTGATGGCCGCAACAGAGGCGCCAATGGCTCTCGCCTTCTCCGCCATCGCGACGAGACTCTTCGTCTCCCCCGATCCTGAACCAATAATAAGCAGCCCATTCTCCCCGAGGCCCGGCGTCACCGTCTCCCCGACAACATAAGCGTTGAATCCGAGATGCATGAGCCGCATCGCGAAGGCACGCATCATCAATCCCGACCGACCTGCCCCTGCAACCAAGATTCGATCTGCACGAACAATCTGAGCGATCAAGGCGTTCACGGATGCTTCATCCACCGCTTGAACGGCGCGCGAGAGCTCTTCTAGAATCCCTGTCGTATAGCTCTGCATCGTTGTCTGCATCGACATCGGCGTTACCCTTGCTGAATCAATTGACGCATTTCGGCAGCCACTGATTTCTTATCCGCATGGCTTGTGATCCCGCCGCCAACGATAACGAGGTCCGGGTTCGCTTGAATCACTTCTGGCAAGGTATCGAGCTTGATGCCGCCTGCGATAGCCGTTTTAGCCTGTTTGACGACGCGTTTGATGGCATTCAATTCCTCGAATGAGTTTTTGCCTTCCGCCTGGTGGTCGTAACCGGAGTGCACACAGATGTAGTCTACGCCCATCGCGTCGATCTCTTGTGCACGTGTCTCCATGTCTTTGACATTGATCATGTCGACCATCACTTTACGGTTCTGTTTCTTCGCTTCAGCCACAGCGCCTTTAATTGTCGAGTCATCAGATACGCCAAGTACCGTAATAATGTCCGCACCCGCTTCGGATGCTTTCATCACTTCGTAGCCGCCTGCATCCATGACCTTGAGGTCAGCCAATACTTTCAAATTCGGGAACTGTTCTTTCATCGCTTTTACCGCGTGAAGACCTTCGTTAATGACGACAGGTGTGCCAATTTCTACGATATCAATAAATGCTTCAACCTCACGTACCACTTCGATTGCCTCAGGAATGTTCACGAGATCCAGCGCTAATTGTAATTCCATAATGTTATATACCTCCATAATATCCATGATTGTTTCTTCGGGAAACTAGGTATATTCTAGAATCAGACGATTGAAAATGGAAGTACGCACTTTGAAGTGGTGTAGTTACTTGAAGGATACTAATGGAGGAGGGAACCGCCTTGGCAACGGAACTTAAAGAACGAATCAATCTCAAAGAAATCAACTGTGAGAAGGAGCTTACCTTAGCGGTCATCGGCGGCAAATGGAAGCTCATCATCCTCTGGCATATGGGACTAGATGGCACTTTGCGCTTCAGCGAGCTCAAGAAACGCATCCCCTCGATTACGCAAAAAATGCTGACCAATCAGCTTCGAGAGCTGGAGGAGGATCAACTTGTCACCCGCAAAGTGTACGCCGAGGTTCCGCCGCGTGTAGAATATTCACTGACGGCCTATGGTGAGAGCTTGATGCCGATTCTGCAGATGATGTACAAGTGGGGCAAGGAGTATGGCGAAGATGTGGTGTGGAAGGACTGAGGCGGTGAAATCCTCTACCCTGTGCTCGGAGATCGTCGTCTGAAGGCCATGGGGATGCAGCGTCCTGAGCGGCGTGGCCTATGTTGGATATATACAGGATAGAGCACCAGATAAGTGCCTATTATGCACCTATGTTGGATATTTGCAGGATACGTAGGCTAATTCCTACGATATACCTTGAGATTCAACAT
>Ga0102589_1005660_pt1 | contig 10756 bp, 8 predicted proteins | sample AraplaMF_Col_mLB_FD_76858 | JGI IMG/M metagenome (GOLD analysis project Ga0102589, IMG submission 76858) | Arabidopsis root microbial communities from the University of North Carolina, USA - plate scrape MF_Col_mLB | ecosystem: Host-associated > Plants > Roots > Endosphere | place: USA... | reverse complement strand
TTGTACTTTATTTATAGTAAGTAAAGTAAATCTCAACGTAAAGAAATCCCCTCATGTCGTTGTCTTAGAAGAATGTAACTACAATCATTGACACAAATAAGATTGTCAAGTAATTCAAGGAGTAGACAAACATTTGTACGGACCATTTTATGTCATCCTTCTTACGGAATCCATAGAATCCTAATACGATCCATCCAATGTTAAGCAATGTTGCAATTACCATAAATGTTACTCCCAGTCCACTCATATAAAATGGTAATGGTAATAAACATACTGTCCAAATCATGATTTGACGTTTTGTAATATCAAATCCATGTACAACAGGAAGCATGGGAATACCTGCATTTCGATATTCATCAACACGTTTCATCGCTAACGCGAGGAAATGTGGGATTTGCCAAATAAACATAATTAAAAATAGCATCCAAGCAATTGGATGATCTAAACTAGGATCAACTGCTGCCCAACCAATTAAAGGTGGAACTGCTCCAGATACACTACCTACTACTGTATTTAGTGTATATGCTCGTTTTGTCCATAATGAATACAAAACAACGTATGTGAAAGCACCGATGAAACCTATAATTGCTGCCATTGGTGTTGTAAATAACAAGAATACAAAACCAAGAAGCAATAAAGTCATACCTAATGTTAACGCAAAACCAGATTTATATTTTCCTGTTACTGTCGGACGATTTTTTGTCCGTTCCATTAAGTGATCGATATCCCGATCAATATAGTTATTCAAGCTACATGATCCTGCCATAATTAAAGCCGAGCCGACAATTGTAAAGAACATTTTATCCAAATGGTTAACAGCATTTAATCCATTAAAGTGTAAAGCCAACCAAAATCCTGTAAATACCGTAAGTGTATTCGAGTTTACAATCCCCATCTTAACGAGCGCTAATAAATCTTGTACACGTGTTGTTTCCGGCACATTTGTTATAGCTGACTCATCATGCAGCTCACTTGTTGCATGGTTCATCATTTCAACCCCCTCTTAAAACTTTCATCCTTCTTTCGCGTCTTTACTTTACAAAAGTATTACGCTTCTATATAGCAATATTATTACAGTAGAAATGTTGTTTTCTCACTCTACTACTAATCTACGCTCATACTCGAGTATATTAAATCATATTTCCCTAACAATTTGTGAAGAAAACGTGAACTTTTTGTGTCGGATAACAAAAAAGTTTCTCCCATTACTTCCTAATCATAACATGAGTTTACCTTCTATAATAAACTATTTTGTCATATTTAGCATATATTCTTCCCATTTCTTTTTATAATAGAAATATTTTCTCCTAAAATATGTAATTAAAATCCCGTTTTTTTCTTATTCCAAACTCTTTATCCCCTCTCTCCATTTCTTTGCTATTTTATTATTTTTTATATATCATAGGACTGTAGCGCGTTTTGTTCTATAAAATTGATGGAATGAAAATATTTCGCAATAACTTCATAACAGAAAGATGGTGAAACAGATTGCAACGCTTTATTAAATGGTTAGCAGTCATTACAAGCCTCGACTTACTAGGGGTTTTATTAGGAGGGGCTTTAGTTACAAAAACAGGTTCAGGTCAAGGATGCGGTAAATCCTGGCCACTTTGTAATGGTGAACTCGTTCCCTCTAATCTATCAATGGAAACGATTATTGAACTAAGTCACCGCTTAACATCCGGATCGGCAGGGATTCTCGTTACACTTCTTTGTATCCTATCCTGGAAATATTATAAACATGTACGTGAAACAAAAACGCTAGCTGTTTTATCTTTCGTATTTTTAGTGGCACAAGCACTCATGGGAGCTGCCGCAGTTGTTTGGGGACAAGTACCTGCTGTATTAGCTATTCATTTTGGTATTTCTTTAATTTCGTTTGCTTCTGTCATTTTACTAACGTGCCTTATTTTTGAAATCGACAAAAAATTCGATGCACGTTCTCTCATTATGGACAAAAAAATGAAATTTCATATTTACGGTGTAACAATTTACAGTTATATTGTCGTCTATACAGGAGCTTTAGTACGTCACGAGCGTGCAAGTTTAGCTTGTCCAGACTTTCCACTTTGTAGTAAAAACAGACCATGGCCTACTCAATTGCATGAATGGGTTCAAATGGGACACAGGGTTGCCGCAATATTAATATTTGCTTGGATCCTATACGCAATGATTGTTGCTATTCGTCACTATAAACAGCACCGGGTTGTATATTGGGGATGGATTATCTCATTTATTCTCGTTACACTTCAAGCAGTTGTTGGTATTTTAGTCGTTTATACTAATGCAAGTTTATCAATGGCATTGTTACATTCACTCTTTATTTCTTGTCTCTTTGCTGTATTATGCTATTTAGTCATGTTAGGTACACGAAGCACAGCAAATGCAAAAGAGGCACACCCATCAACTACAACGCAAAATAAACAATCGTTTTAATAACTTGCCACTGTGGCAAGTTATTATTTTTATATAAAGAAAAGAGCTGCCTTCAAGCAACTCTTTTCTTTATTATTATTGTTCTAGTTCAATAAGTAAATCGCCTGTTTGAATCGCATCTCCATCTTTTACATATACTTTCTTCACTTTTCCATTGAATGGCGCCTGAACCGTCGTTTCCATCTTCATCGCTTCTGTAATTGCCATGGAATCGCCTTTTTTCACTTCATCACCTTCATTTACAACAACTTTAATGACCGTTCCCGGCATTGTTGCACTAATATGATTTGGATTCTCACGATTCCCTTTCACACGCTGCGCGACTGTTGATTTAACACCTTCATCTTTCACAACAATTTCACGCGGTTGCCCGTTAAATTCAAAGTAAAGTACACGTGTCCCATCTGGTTGTGGTTCACCAATTGATACTAATTTAACCATTAATGTTTTACCACGTTCAATTTCCACACCAATTTCTTCACCAAGCCTCATACCATAGAAGAATGTTGGCGTATCGAGTACAGACACGTTTCCATAAAGCCCAGCGACTTTTTCATAATCCATAAATACTTTTGGATATAATGCATATGCAACAACATCAAAAATCGTTACTTCACGTCCAAGTTTATGGAACAACTCTTCTTTTAAAGCATCGAAGTCCACTGGTTCTAACAATTCCCCTGGTCTTACTGTTAATGGCTCTTTCCCTTTTAAAATGATTTTTTGTAATTCTTTCGGGAAGCCACCATATGGTTGTCCAAGATCTCCAGAGAACATTTCCACAACAGAACCTGGGAAATCTAAAGAATGTCCACGCTCAAAAATGTCTTGTTCTGTAAGGTGATTTTGTACCATAAATAGCGCCATGTCGCCAACAACTTTTGATGATGGTGTTACTTTTACAATATCACCAAACATATCATTTACACGGCGATACATCACTTTCACTTCATCAAATCGGTCTCCTAAACCAACTGCTTTCGCTTGTTGTTGAAGGTTACTATATTGACCACCTGGCATTTCATGCATATATACCTCTGTATGAGGTGCATTCATACCACTTTCAAATGGTGCATAATATTTACGAACATCCTCCCAGTAATGTGAAAGTTTTTCTAATGAATCCACATTAACATCTGGTTGTCTTTTATTTCCACCTAGCGCATAATATAACGTATTTGCACTTGGTTGTGATGTTAGACCTGCCATTGAGCTTACAGCTACATCGACAATATCAACACCTGCTTCAATTGCTTTCGTATACGTTAAAACACCATTTCCACTTGTATCATGCGTATGAAGGTGAATCGGAATCGATACCGTTTCTTTTAAAGCAGAAACTAAATCATAGGCTGCATTTGGTTTTAATAATCCAGCCATATCTTTAATACCTAGAATATGTGCTCCTGACGCTTCCAATTCTTTCGCTAAGTTTTTATAATAATTTAAGTCATATTTACTGCGCATTGGGTCATGGATATCCCCTGTATAACACATTGTTGCCTCTGCAATTTTGCCACTCTCTCTTACAGCATCAATTGCAACTCTCATACCTTCCACCCAGTTTAAGCTATCAAAAATACGGAATACATCGATACCAGCTTGCGCTGAACATTCTACAAATTTTTGAATTAAATTATCTGGATAGTTTTTATAACCAACCGCATTTGATGAACGAAGAAGCATTTGGAATAAAACATTTGGCATTCTTTCACGAAGTTCTAATAATCGTTCCCATGGATCTTCTTTTAAGAAACGATACGCAACATCAAACGTTGCACCGCCCCACATTTCCGCTGAGAATAAATTCGGTAACATTCTAGCTGTCGGTTCAGCAATTTGGTTTAAATCTTTTGTACGAATCCGTGTTGCAAGTAATGATTGGTGCGCATCTCGGAATGTTGTATCTGTTAAAAGTACACGTTTTTGATCTTGCACCCATTTTACTAATCCATCCGCTCCGCGTTCGTCTAAAATTTGTTTTGTTCCATCTTGAATCGATTCATAATGTTTTACATTTGGTATACGTGCATCTGGGAAAATTGGCTTCTCTTTCTTCCCTACTCCTGGGAAACCATTTACTGTTACCGTACCAACATAACTTAACATCTTTGTTCCACGGTCTTTACGTTTTGGAAACACGAACAGTTCAGGTGATGCATCAATAAATGACGTATCATATTCCCCTGACAAGAAGTTTTTATGTTTTACTACATTCTCTAAGAATGGAATGTTTGTTTTAATCCCACGAATACGAAACTCTTTTAAGTTGCGCTCCATTTTCGCAGCCGCTTGTTCAAATGTAAGCGCCCAAGTTGTTACTTTTACAAGTAATGAATCATAGTACGGTGTAATAACAGCCCCTTGGAAACTGTTACCTGTGTCAAGACGAACGCCAAAACCACCACCAGAACGATACGCCATAATTTTCCCTGTATCAGGCATAAAATTATTAAGCGGATCTTCTGTTGTTACACGAGATTGAATCGCATAACCATGCACAATAACGTCTTCTTGTTTTGGTATACTTACGATTGGGCTATGTAAAGCGTGTCCATCTGCAATTAAAATTTGTGACTGAACAATATCAATGCCTGTAATCATCTCTGTAATTGTATGTTCTACTTGAACACGTGGATTTACTTCAATGAAATAAAAGTCATCGCCTTTTACAAGGAACTCAACCGTACCAGCATTTAAATAATTTACATTTTTCGTTAACTGTACCGCTGCTTCACAAATACGATGACGAAGATCATCTGAAAGTGACACGCTTGGCGCAATTTCAACTACTTTTTGATGACGACGTTGTACAGAGCAATCACGCTCATATAAATGCACAACATTTCCTTCTTCATCTGCTAATATTTGAACTTCTATATGTTTAGGTTTTTCAACGAATTTTTCAACATACACTTCATCATTACCAAAAGCTGCTTTCGCTTCTGATTTTGCACGATCATAAGATTCTTTTAATTCATCACCGCTACGTACAATACGCATACCGCGGCCACCACCACCAAGTGATGCTTTAATAATTATCGGGTAATCATACTTCTTAGCAAACTCTTCAACTTCTTCTAGTGAATTAATAGGTCCATCGCTGCCAGGAATAACTGGAATATTTGCTAATTGCGCTTGTGTTCTTGCTTTTACTTTATCTCCAAACATATCTAAATGTTTGCTCTTTGGTCCGATAAAGATAATTCCTTCTTCTTCACAACGTCTAGCAAATTGGATATTTTCTGACAAGAAACCATATCCAGGGTGAATTGCATCCACGTGATTGCTTTTTGCAATCTCAATAATACCTTCAATATCAAGGTAAGCATCGATTGGTTTTTTGCCTTCTCCCACTAAATAAGATTCATCCGCTTTATAGCGATGGTAAGAACCGCTATCCTCTTTTGAATAAATTGCAACTGTATTTAATCCAAGTTCTGAACAAGCTCGGAATACACGAATTGCAATTTCTCCACGGTTAGCTACTAAAACTTTTTGAATACGTTGCAGCTTTGTCATGATTTTCCCCCTCTACTTTCCTACCACTTTAGAGATTAAATAGGTACACGCTCTAAAAGCGTGAAGTTCTTCACTTTCTTTTCTAAACTATACTCGGAAAGCTTCACCTTATTTTTATACATCATACCTTATTTTTTAACAAATGATAAGTTTTCTGATCAATTTGTTTCACAAAAATAGTATAGCACAACTCTTATTTTTCTGACAGTTTTATTGTATAACACATTAAAATATTTATGACACACTATTGTTATTTAAACCAAACAAAGTATAACTTATTAAAAAACAACATAATAAAAAGGTTTTGTGTCATCAAACACAAAACCTTTTTATTTCACAACAACAAGATGTGGCTCACCTTGTTGTTTTTTCTCATATATTTCTTTTTGTTGCTTCTCTTGTCGTTTCACATAACTCCCTAAGTTCAACAATATACCCATTGCAAATAGATTCGCCATTAAAGAACTACCACCATAACTGACAAACGGCAAAGGCACACCAGTAAGAGGCATTAGCCCAGACATACCACCAATGTTAACAAACGTTTGCACCCCAAACAGGCTAGCAATACCTATAGCAATTAAACTTCCAAATGGATCCTTACACTTTTGAGCAATTCGCAATGCACGAATAATAATAAGTAATAAACTAATTAAAATAATCGCTACACCGATAAAGCCGAGCTCTTCCGATATAATCGCCATAATAAAGTCTGTATGCGGCTCAGGTAGATATCCGAATTTTTGTATACTATTCCCAAGCCCTCTTCCGTTTAGTTCACCCGAAGCAATACCAATAAAAGAATTTACCAATTGGAATCCATCACCTTGTGGATCTTCAAATGGATTTAAAAATGCTACGAAACGTGCTTTTTGATAAGGCTTCAATACTAAGTTACCAACTAAGTATAAAAGCGGAATCCATACAATTGCACTTAATACGATACGCTTTATCCACTTGTTAATTGGCCCTCCTGAACAAAGGAACATAATCCCGACAATACCTATGATTAACAGTACCGTCCCTAAATCATTTTGTTTCAGAATTAAAAATACTATTAACCCTATAAACAAAATTGTCCCGGCTGATCCTTGCCATACTGAAGTATCTGTTTCTTGCTTTCTTGCAAAGAAACGTGCGAGTACGATAATGATAGCTATTTTAACAAATTCAGCAGGCTGTATACCAAACACCCAAGCTTGCGCACCATTTGCTTTCGTTCCAAGCAACAAAGCTAACGATAGCAAACTAATACTCCCTAGCATCATTAGTAATAAAATAATTCTCTTTCTCCAAAATTGGTATGGGATCACAGCGATTATCCCTAATCCCAATACTGTACCTATACCTAATGCTAATAATTGCTTATGAAAAAAGTAATCACTTGGCAAATTCAGTTTAGCATACCTTGTAATGGCCAAAATAGAGCTAGCACTGTATACCATTATAACTCCCAGTACACATAAAATAACAAGAGGAAGCAATAATGAATAATCCATTGACTTCCATACTTTTTTCATTCCATATCCTCTTTCTGTTTTCAATTTAATTGTTGTATTCCATATGTATTGGAATTCTTCCTGCTTTATTATACAAATAAAAAGCTCAAACCTAGTCAGTTTGAGCCCCCTTATTTGAACCCTTTATTGTTGTTTGTTTGTAAATGCTTCATGAAGTGCTGATAATTCCCGTTCGAGCTCTCCTAACATTTCTTTCCCTTGCTCTTCTGTAATAAGACCAAGACGAACCGCAAAGTCAACTTCACGGGATAGTCCAAACATTTGCGTGTCCAACACTTCTTCATATAATGGACATTGCGGCATCGTAAGGTGGTCCATTTGCACCTTAATAAGTCTTAAAATCTTCTCCGCATCCGCTTTTAGAAGGGCAAGTGCCTTTTCCTGATGATTTGCTACTGTCTCAGACGCCAAATTGATTCCCTCCGTTTCCGTCCTACTCTTCTATCCTATCTATTAATATTAGCGATAGTTTTAATAAATTGCAATAGAAACATTTTTTGTGACAATCGTGTCTAATGCTATTATACTGAAAAGTGGGAGCATAATACAAATGGGGGAACAACAATGAGTGAAATTTTATTTATAAATGGAAAAGTACGCTTTCCGATCACACTTGACCCAAGCGTTTGGATTTTTGATGATCGAAAAGTAGATTTAACAACTTACTTCACCGAAACGAAAGAAGAAAAATCAGAATTAGAAGACTATCTCAAACACACTTCCGAACATTGGGATCGTGAAATCCGTGATGGTGCCGCTTTTCCACCTATTCAAAAAAGCGTAAAAAAATTTAAAAAGGAACAGCTTATTACAGGAACGTTTGGCATACCACTTCATCCCTTTTTCAAAAATGCTGAAATTACAGCTGAAGCAACACATGTTGAAATCCACACATTGCATGATTCAATCACACTTTCATTAGAAGAAGCAAACAATGTTATTCTTGGATTTTCAAAAGATGGAAAACCATTACGAGAAGATGGACCTGTCCACCTTTACTTTGGTGACGGCTCTAATATAAACAATCCAATTCGAAATATCCGTAAGTTTACAATTATTTAAAAAAGGAGTAGGCAAAAGCCACTCCTTTTTTTCCACTCTTTGCGGTCAGAAGTATTCCCACCTCAAAATTTAACAACAGCAAAACAGTTAGACTTCGGCTGATGAAATCCCTCACTGATTAAAGTTTCACTTTATAATAAGTCCGCTGCTAGTTGTGCTAAATTAGAACGCTCTCCTTTTACAAACTTTACATGTCCGCTAATTTTTTGTTCTTTAAATTTCTCTACAACATACGTTAAACCATTATTATATTCATCTAAGTAAGGATGATCAATTTGTTGTGGATCTCCCATTAATACAATTTTACTTTTTTCTCCAACCCTTGTTAATATTGTTTTCACTTCATGTTTCGTTAAATTTTGCGCCTCATCAATAATAATAAATTGATCTGGAATACTTCGTCCTCGTATATAAGTAAGCGCCTCTACTTCAATTGAACCCATACCCGCTAAAATCGCATCTAATTCGCCTGGTTTTTTTGTATTAAATAAATACTCTAGATTATCGAAAATTGGTTGCATCCACGGTCTTAACTTTTCTTCTTTTTCTCCTGGTAAATATCCGATATCCTTACCAACTGGAACAATCGGCCGAGCAACAAGGAGTTTTTTGTACAATCCTAAATCCTCCGTTTGCATAAGACCAGCAGCTAACGCGAGTAATGTTTTACCAGTTCCTGCTTTCCCTGTTAACGTTACGAGTGGAATATCTTCACGAAGCAACAATTCTAATCCCATAATTTGCTGCACATTCCGTGGGCGTATTCCCCAAACTTGCTCATTATGAAAAATAAGTTTCTTCACTTTTTTCCCTGAATAATCAACAATTCCAAGTGCAGAGCTAGAACCACCTAATGCATCTTTCATCACGATAAATTGATTTGGATAAAATGGATGATTTGCAATTTCCGATAAAGGAAATTCTCCTTTTTCATAAAAATAATTGAGCTGTTCTTTTGATATGTAACCTTCTAAAAAACCTGAATATATATTTTCTACTTCAATTACACGATCACTTAAATAATCTTCAGCTTGTAAACCAAGAGCATCTGCTTTTACTCTCACAAGTACATCTTTACTTACTAAAATGACAGACTTTCCATTCTCTTTCTCTTGCTCTTCTAAGAATAAATTTTTCGCAACAGCTAAAATACGATTATCGTTTGTTTTTTCAACAAAAATATCTTGCAGTTGAACAAATGAGCGATGGTTTAATTCAATACGAAATGTCCCTCCATTTTCAAGGGGTATACTCTCATGCAGTTTTCCTAATTCGCGAAATTTATCTATCAATTTAGATACATAACGAGCATTTCGTCCGACTTCATCCATGTAGCGTTTTTTCGAATCAACCTCTTCTAATACAACTGCTGGAATCACTACCTCATTTGTTTCAAAAGAAAAAATAGATAAAGGATCCTGCAAAAGTACATTCGTATCTAACACATAAATTTTATCCAACCTGTTACCCCCTGACTCCACTTTTAAATTTGTAGAACAAGGGTTTCATCCATAATCATGATATGGACGAACCATTGTTATAATTATATGTAATGTATTAACGAGGCAGAATCGAAATTCATATAAATTAAAACTTTTTTTAATCATTTTTCTCATTCATAACTAGGTATCGTATTCATTCGTCAAAATTTATATTCTAACATGCAGCAAAGATTCCTTATTCACTCAGGTTAAAATAGCAGAAAAGGATGAACAACCATAGTGTTCATCCACTTTTCTACAATTCTTTCATCGCCGTTAACACTTGATTATCAAGTGTTTCAGCAGCACGAGGATCATATGTTTTTTCATATGTTGGTTCCGAAGCAAGCTTTGCTCCATAAAACATAACATCACGTACTTCTTGAACAGATACTTCTACTGCAGTTAATTTGAGTGGACTGCCATCCAATCTCTCCTTTAAAATCTTTGCTTCACCGCTAATGGAAAATACAGATTCATTTGCCATTACAGTGAGTACAATCCCTGCATGATGGCGCAAATTTTCCGCAATACGAGAGCGTTGATCAATCGCAAATCGAATACTTGTCTCATTTATTGCATATACCCATGAAATAGCACTTACATTCGGAACAGCCTTTTCAAAATCAATTGTTGCAATTGTTATAATACGTCCTTCACGTAAAGATTGAACTAAAGAATCTGTCAATGTAGGTTCTACTACATTTGCCATATTTCCACCTCCAAAATTTTATT
>Ga0102589_1005659_pt1 | contig 10758 bp, 8 predicted proteins | sample AraplaMF_Col_mLB_FD_76858 | JGI IMG/M metagenome (GOLD analysis project Ga0102589, IMG submission 76858) | Arabidopsis root microbial communities from the University of North Carolina, USA - plate scrape MF_Col_mLB | ecosystem: Host-associated > Plants > Roots > Endosphere | place: USA... | reverse complement strand
CGGCGATCTGGATCGCGCCGGAGAAAAGCAGCAGCTTTTCGGTCAGCGTGGTCTTGCCGGCGTCAGGGTGGGAAATGATCGCGAAGGTGCGGCGGCGGCGGGTTTCGGCTACGAAGGGCGATGACACAAGAGACTCCAGTAACCCGCGATTTTCGCAGACTGGAGCGAAGGAGCCGGACGGGTCAGTCGGCGAGGCCTATGTGCAGGTTGTCGAAGGGTGGGGCGGCCTGCATGAGCGCGATGACACCGTTCTGGGCCAGCTGATACCTTTTCCCGGTGCTGTCGTTGCCTTCTCGCACCTGGAAGTTGCCGGAGACGCCCTGCATTTCGAGGGCCAGCGAGCCGGGAGTACCGTCTGGCCGTGAATAGCTGGTCGCATAGCGGGTCGTGTCGACGGATGCGGTCCCGAAGGTGCCCCCCGTCGAGGCGATATGCATGCGCATCGCAGGCCAGTACACCGGATAGGTGACGCCCGTCGGCTGCTGAAGGCCTGTCGTGAGTATCCAGATCGGATATGGGAAAAGTGGCGAGCTTGGAGCAACGTACGGTGAATAGGATTCCGAAATCTGCAGCATGATTCTTCGGCCATTGATACGGGCAACCCGTACCGCGAAGGACGTCTTTCCGTTCTGGGTGAACAGCCAGATGCCGGGCGACATGCCCGGAGAGATGGCGTAGTCACCCAAGCTCGCAGTGGGGAGGCAGGCTGCGGTCGTGGGGGGGCATTGCCTTGCGACTGTTCCCGCAGCATCGATGTAGAACTGCCAGTAAGCGCCTGGATGCGTGAGGTTGTTGCTGCCGCCCGCCGCAACGATCACGTCGTAGGTGCCGGCCAACTCGCTTCTGTCGGTCACGAAGGAGCGTGCGGCGATGAAGGGCTGGACCGCATAGGCAACGGGGTCCGATTTGAAGAGAGCGAATGGAAAACCTCCGACGATGGCGCCGCTCTTGGTTCTGAAGCGCGCCGTGTTCAATGCAGTCGTGATGCGTTCGTTCGCGAAGATGTAGGTCCCGGGGTCGTTCGGATCTTCGCTGAAGGTGCCTGCAGTCGCGTCGCCGCCGGGCGCTGTCATTGTGTAGAGCTTCTTGTCGAAGTCGATGTCCAGTGTCTGCTCCGTGCCGTTGGTCGCGAACACTGTGTAGCGCCCGTTTCGGGCGTCCCAACTGTCCTTGAAAAGGTTGACTTCCATATAGCCCCGGGTACTGGAGGCGGGTAATCCGACGACGACCGAAAGGGCGTCGTTGTGCATCTCGTAGTACCTCTTGGTGCCTGGGGGGTTCAGGAGCCGGATGCCTTGCGGTTTTCCGATCGACGCCAGTGGGAGGCTGAGTTCGCCGACGGCTCCCTCCGGCGTGACCGACGTGCGCACGGAGTTCCAGACACCGAAGACGTTGGCTCCCCAACTGCCCTCGGTCGATGCGCCGATATACCTGGACTTTGACCAGTCGGCGGCATCCTTCAGTCCGACCCGGAATACGTGAGTGTTGGGGGCCGTATCTGTGTCCCTGCCCGAAAGCCAGATGTTCTGTCCGCCGATGCGGGCCATGCGGAACTGCAGGACGTCGGCAGGCGAGCTGCTTGTTCCTGTCCACGCGAAATCGGGCGAAGCCGTGATGACGTATGTCCGCTTCGAGGCGGCGGGGCAGTACTCGAAGCCGTAGATGGGTTCGTTGTCGAAGCATGTCTCCAGCGTTGTGCCGTGCCCCGTTATGCGCATCGGAAGAATCTGCGAATCCGAAGAGCCGTCGCTGTTGCGGATGACGCTGAAGCCGTTGTAAGTACCGTCGAGTTGCACCGGGTCCGTGACGAAGGTCCGTGCTGCGACGAACGGCATTGCCTGATAGGCGGCGGGGTTCGACCACGGCTTCTCGAACGGAAAGGCGCCGACGATCGCACCGGAGGTGATGCGAAAGCGTGCCGTGTTGACGGCGCTCGTGACGCGACTGCTTGCAAAGACGTAGGTGCCCGGCTCCGCAGCGTCTTCACTGAAGGTGCCGGAGGTGGATTGACCCTGGCTGTCCGTCAGTTCGTAGCTTCGGGTGTCGAAGTTGATGCCGAGCTTTTGCCGGGTGCCATTGGCGGCATAGACGTAGTACACGCCGTTGCGTGGGTCCGCACCGCTCAGGCGCGCGGTGATGGCTTGCGGATCGAAGCCTGCACTCGTTGCCCGCTGGGCCGTCAGGGAGGACGAAGGCTCTTCATCCGTTGCCTGCAAAGATGTGGAGTCCTTTGTCGACGTGGCATCCGGGGCGCTCTTGAAAGCGCTCGAACTCGCTGCTGACGAAAGACCAGCGCCGTTGTCACTACCGCCTCCGCAGCCCAACAGACTCAGGCACGTGAATGCTGCGCAAAGAAGCGCCTTGTAAGAGTCAGCCTTGTATTTCACTCTTCTCTTTCAAGCGAACGTTGAGGTCTGCGTTTGTCGCGCATCCTTCGAACGGACCTGTGGGCGTATGTTCTGGCCGCCTCTGCATGCTTTTTCGGCTCACAAGAATCAACGCAATCGTTGTTCCCGGCAGAGGCGCATCAATCAGTCGGCAAGCCCGATGTGCAAGTACGGGATGGCTGGACGCCCAGGCGCCATGAACAGGATGGCGCCGTTCTGGACCAGGAAGTATTTGTTCCCGCTGCTGTCCAGCCCCTGCCGCATCTGGGGATTGCCTGCTACGGGTTGAAGGGCCAGCGTCAAGTCGGTTGATGTTCCGTCGGGCAGGAAATAGCGGGTCGCATAGCTTGTCGTGTCGGTGACGGCCGTGCCGAAAGACGACGCGGTCGACGCACTGTGCATGTTCAACGTGGGCCAATTCGCATCACTGGATTCCGGTGGCGACTGGGCAAGGCCCGTCAGCAGCATGGAAGCGGGCGCTGCGTAAGGTGGCCCGGCGATGGGCACCAATGTCTCTTTGGCCTCCAGCAAAACCCGTCGACCGCCGATCTTGGCGATGCGGACAGCGAAGGATGGATTTTCACTGTTGCCGAGAAGCCAGATCCCTGGCGATGCGCCGGGAGATATCGGCAAGTCGTAGGAGAGCGGTGGCGTGCCGGGCTGCTGGCAATAGGACGAGGCGCCCGTGCTGCATTGGGTCGCGAGCGTTCCCGACGCGTTGATTTTCAGCTGCCAGTCAGCGACCACCTGCGGGGGGAGGTCGGGTGTCGCCATCCTGCTGGTAACCAGAACGTCATACAAGCCAGCCAGTTGGCTTCTGTCGGTCACGAAGGAGCGTGCCGCGATGAATGGCTGCACCGCATGGACAACCGGATCCGATTTGAAGACGGCGAACGGGAAGGCGCCGACGACGGCGTCTGTCGTGGTCCTGAAGCGCGCCGTGTTCGTGACCGTGGCAATGCGTTCGCTCGCGAAGATGTAGGTTCCGCGATCGTTCGCGTCCTCGCTGAAGGTTCCCGTCACCGTGTCGCCACCGGGCGCCGACATTGAATAGCGCTGTGTCTCGAAGTCGATGTCCAGCGTCTGCTCGGTGCCGTTGGAGGCGAAGACCGTGTATCGCCCGCTGCGGGCGTCCAACTGGTCCTTGATCAGGTTGATCTGGATGTAGCCCTGCGTATCGGGATTGCGCGTGCCGACGATGACGGAGAGGACGCCGTTCTGCATCGCGTAGTACTTCTTCTGCCCGGTGGCATTCAGGCTTCGGATGCCCCGTGGGCCGCCCATCTCGGCGAACGGGAGGCTGAGGTCGCCGGTGATGCCCTCCGGCGTGATCGCACTGCGCACGGAAGTGGTGGCGTCAAAGACATTGGTGCCCCAACTGCCTTCGGTCGATGCGCCGACGTACCTGATTCTTGGCCAGTCGGCAGAGTCCTGCAGTCCGACGCGGAACACGTGGACATTGGGTGCCGTGTCGGTGTAGCCACCCGACAGCCAGACGTTCTTTCCGGCGATGCGGGCCATGCGGAACTGCAGCAAATCGCTGGGTGTGGCGATGTTGATGGCGGTCCATGCGAAATCGGACGACGCCGTGATGGCGTATGTCCGCTTCGAGAGGGCGGGGCAGGACTCTATTTTGTAGATCGTGTTGTCGAAGCACATCTCCAGCGTCGTGCCGTGCCCCGATATCCGCATCGCAAGAATCTGCGAGTCCGAGCTGCCGTTGCTGTTGCGGCTGACGCCGAAGCGGTTGTAGGTGCCGTCGAGCTGGGCCGGGCCGGTGACGAAGGCGCGAGCCGCAACGAAAGGCATCACCTGGTAGGCGACGGGATTCGACCACGGCTTTTCGAAGGGAAAGGCGCCGACGATGGCGTCGGGGGTGATGCGGAAGCGTGCCGTGTTGACGGCGCTCGTGATGCGACTGCTCGCAAAGACGTAGGTGCCCGGCTCCGCAGCGTCTTCACTGAAGGTGCCGGCGGTGGATTGACCCTGGCTGTCCGTCAGTTCGTAGCTTCGGGTGTCGAAGTTGATGCCGAGCTTTTGCCGGGTGCCGTTGGTGCCGTCGGCGGCATAGACGTAGTACACGCCATTGCGCGAATCCGCACCGTTGAGGCGCACAGCGATGGTTTGCGGATCGAAGCCCGCACTCGATGCCTGTTGCGCTCTCAGCGAGGGATCCCCCTCGTCGCCGGGGGCCTGGAGCACAGGGGACTTTGAAAGGGCTGGCGCATTGGCATCGACCGCCGTCGGCGGACTGATGCCGAGTCCGCTGCCGCTCCCTCCACTTCCCCCGCAAGCCACCAAACCGAGGCACAGCGCGACCGCGCCCCCCAGCGCAGCGAGTGTCGTCTTCATTGTTTTTTCTCCGATCCGGCCACCGGTGCGATGCGCACCGACCACGCGCCCCCTCCGGGCACCGATGGATCGTAGCTTTAGACGTAGCTTTTCGGATGCTTTTGATTACAAAAACTGTGCAATCGTTGTCACCAGGCCCTTAAAAAGCCTCCGTCACCCCATACGCCCGCATCTGCGCCTCGAACTGCGCCACGTCATGGCTCAGCACCACGAGGTCGTGCGCCTGGCCTTGCCGGTCCTTCACGTGCTTGCTCAGCAGCGCCTCGGGCCGGAAGCCCAGGGCCTGGAACACGGCAATCGCACCGCGCTGGTCGACCGTCATCTGCGCAACGATTTTTTCTTGTCCGCGTTCGACCGCCAGCGAGCAGCCTTCCTGCGCGAGCTGCTGGCCCAGGCCGCTGCCGCGCAGCGCGGGCGTCACCAGCACGCGCAGTTCGGCCACGTGGCCGGACCAGGAGTGCGGATCGCGGATCACTGCCGCGCAACCGAGCACCGTGCCGCCGCGCAGCGCAAGCACGCTGTCGATGTCGCCGCGCCCGATGGCGCGCACCCATGCGCCCATCACCTTGGGCTCGGTGATGTCGCGCGGCAAGAAGAGCAGGTCGTGCGCCGGCAGCGCCTGCGCGAAGGCCAGCACGGCGGCCGCGTCGTACGCGGTCATGAGGCGCAGCTCGATGTCGCCGTCGCTGTGGGCCACGGTCCGCGGGTAGGGGCGCGAAGAAGATGCAACAGTGATGGTCATGTCGAGCGCACTCCAAGCCAGTCATCGAGTTTGGGCCACAGCCGGCGCACCGCGTTGGCGCCCGCGGCCAGGCTGACGTGGCCGCCCTTCAGGACGACCTCTTCCTTGTCGGCCGAGCAGACGTTGGCGATCAGCGGCTGGCCGGCCTCGTACGGCACGATGTGGTCGTGCTGCGCGAGCGCATGCAGCACCGGCACCGTGATGTTCTTCAGCAGCACCTTGCGGCCGCCGAGCACCAGCTCGTTCCTGTAGAGCTTGTTGTCCCACATCAGCTCTTTCACGGTCTGGCGGAAGTACTCGCCGGCCAGCGGCAGCATCTCGGCGCCCCAGCGGTCGAACATGCGGTACGACTTGACGAACTCGTCGTTGGCCATGTTGTCCCAGAGCTGCACGACGCCGGCGCTGCGGCCGGCCGGGCGCAGCATGTCGAACGAGGCGAACAGCATCTCGGGCGGCACGTTGCCCACGGTGTCGATCAGCCGGTCGACGTCGAAGTAGCGGCGGTCCGACCACGCATGGAAGAGCTTCATGCGGCTGAAGTCGATAGGCGTGGTGAAGAGCGCGAGGTTCTTCATCGGCCCGTCGGGGTGCAGTGCCGCATAGAGCGTGGAGAGCACGCCGCCCATGCAGTAGCCGGCGATGGTGACGTCTTCCTCGCCCGAGTCTTCCTGCACGCGGCGCACCGAGTCGGGAATGAAGTCGAGCACGTAGTCCTCGATGCGCAGGCGCTTCTCGTCGGGCCGCGGCGCGTTCCAGTCCATCACGTAGACGTCGTAGCCCTTCAGGAGCAGGTACTCGACCATGCTCTGGCCGGGCGCGAGGTCGAAGATGTAGGCGCGGTTGGTGGTGGCCATCACCATCAGCACCGGCACGCGGTAGATCTCGTCGACCATCGGGCGGTAGTGGTAGAGGCTCAGGGTGCCGCGGCGGTGGATCTCGTCCTTGGGCGTCTGGCCGACCGCAGGCGCGGCGGAGGTGAGGAAATCGAGGCCCTTGATGTTGCGCTGGATCGCGCGCTCGATCTCCGCGCCGATGTCGGGCAGCGCGAGCGCATCGGCCGCGGCGTTCATCGGGTGCCGCGCTTTCCTGCGGTGCGCTTCGGTGCAGCCGGTGGCGGCGCTTTGGCGGCGGCTGCTGCTTGCGGCGGCTGCCTGGTGCGGCGCGGCTTGGGCGGCGCATGCGGGGCCGGCGGCGCTGCCGGGCTGCGTCCGCCGGCGTCCATCGCACGGCTAATGTTCGCCAGATGGTCGTCGATGCGCTGCAGCTGTTCCCCGAGCGCCTGGATGTCCGCACGCGTCGGCAGGTTCAGCAGCGTGAGGTAGCGCGCCATCAGGTCGCCCAGCGCCTTTTGCGCCGTGAGGGAGGCGTTCATGCCGCCGTGCATGCCCTGGCGGAACGGGGCCGAGGCCATGGCCTCGTTGGCGAACTCGTTGGTGCTTTTTTCCCATTGGGCCGTGAGTTCGCGCCACAGGGCCATCGGGTCGAGGGAAGGAAACTGGTTCATGAACAGGCCCCCATTCATCCGTCAGTGATCGCGGCGCTGCCCCGTGTGCGCGGCGATGGCGTCGATGATCTGCGGCCACATCGAGATCGGCAGCGCGTGGCCCATGCGCGGAATGCGCAGCAGCTTCGCGCCCGCAATGGCATCCGCCACGTCGACCCCGCAGGCCACCGGCACCAGCGGGTCGGCGTCGCCGTGGATCACCAGCGTCGGCACCTGCACGTCGCGCAGCGCGGGCTTGCGGTTGCCCGACGCGAAGATCGCCGCCAACTGGCGCGCCACGCCGCCCGGGTTGAGCCCGCGCAGGAAAACGATCTGTGCGCGTTCGGCGTCGCGCGCCTCGTCGAGCGGGAAGTCGGGGCCGCGCAGCACGTGCCAGATCTTCTTGTAGTGCGGCAGGTAGGCATCGAAGCCGAGCGGCGTGGGCGAGAACAGCACCGCCATCGCTTCGGGCGTGGGCGGCGGCAGGGCCGGGTTGCCGGTGGTCGACATGATGCTGGTGAACGAGCGCATCCGCTGCGCCTGGTGGATGGCCATCTCCTGCCCGATGGCGCCGCCCATCGAGGCGCCGACGATGTGGGCGCGCTCGATGTGGAGCGCGTCCAGGAGGCCGATGCAATCGGCCGCCATGTCGCGCAGCGTGTAGGGCACCTGCAGCGGCTTGCCGGCCATGGCCTGCATCATCAGCGCCTGGATGTCGGGCACGCCGAGCTGCGGCAGGTGCGTCGAATGGCCGATGTCGCGGTTGTCGAAGCGGATCACGTGGTGCCCGCCCGCTTCGGCGAGCCGGGCGCAGAAGGCATCGTCCCAGGCGACCATCTGGGCGCCGAGCCCCATGATCAGGACCAGCGGCGACGCATCGGGGTCGCCGAAGCTGTCCCACGCGAGTTCGATGCCGTTGGCGCGCGTGCGCCGCTCGGTACGGGGCGGGGAAGCGGTCATGGCGTGCGTGCCGTGCTCGCCTACTTGCGCTGCAGCAGCTTGGTCACTTCGTCCACATTGGCCTGGATGCGTTGGCGCACCACGTCGAAGGCATCGGCCTGCGACTTGGCGGCGAGGTTGGCCAGTTCCTTGATGTCGTCGATGGCGCGCTGGAACGACTGCCGGCCGAGTTCGTCGAGCTTGGCGAGGTTGGCCTTGGCGTCCTTGCCGGGCATTTCCTTGGCCGCCGTCTGCCATTCGCTGATGGCGCTCTTGATCATCTCGGTCTGCCGCTGCACCACGGTCTGCAGGCCCTGGTAAGACCGCTCGTTGGCCTGCATCAGCGCCTCCAGGTCCTTGCGGCCGCTGTCGAGCAGCTTGCCCGCACCGCTGGTCAGGTTGAGGTTCTGCAGGCGATCGGTCATGCCCTTGAGATTCTTGAGCGGGTTGAGCATGTCGGCGGCATTGGGGGCGGCCGCCTTGCTGCTGCTACTGCTGCTGGCAGTGCTCTTCTTGGCGGCGGCTTTCTTGGCAGTGGCCATGGTGCGGTATCTCCTGTGTCGGGTGAACGGATGAATGGCAAGGACCGGCCGGACGGCAAAAGTCCTTCGCCACGATACGCCGCACCGGCACCGTCGAGGTCGCTCCAGCGGCAGATTTGCCTGCGGGATTTCCCTTGGGTTACATCGGCGGGGCGAAGCCGTTGCGGCCGGCCGTCACGCGCAGCGCCGTGGGCGTGCCGTTCTTTTCCTGTGCGTTGACCAGCACCTTGGCGCCGGGTACCAGCAGGTCCTCGGTGCCGGGGCGGAAGGTCACGACCGGCACGTCGGGCGGCACGACGACGGTCTTCTCGCCGCCCTTGTAGGTCAGCCGCAGCTGCTGCCCGCCGCGCACCGACTTCGGCGCCGCGGCCAGGTCGGCGACGGTGGCGTTGGTCATGGTGCTTTGCGGCAGCAGGTCCCACGGGCGATGGCCTTCGCCGGTGCCGCGCGCGGCCTCGGGGAACACCACCACTTCGAGCGCCTTCTGCGTGCCGTCGGCCTGCGGCATGGCGGCGGTGCCGATGAAGCTGCCCTGCCTGATGTCGGACAGCCTGATGCGGTAGACCTCCGACACGGGCATGTCGGCCGGCCGCGCGAGGCTGACGACTTCGCCGCCGCGGTCTTGCACCACGAGGGTCTTCGCATCGACGCGCACGAGGGTGCCGCGGATGCGGACCGGGTCGGAGGCGGCCTGCGCGCAGGCGAGGGCCGGCGCGCCGGCGGCGGCAAGAAGGGCGGCCGAGGCCAGCAGGGCCGAGGGGATTCTGGAGAACATGGGCGGGGGCTTCCGTGGTTGGGGGCGAATCAATGTACGCCTCGAAGGCAAAACCCGCTTTCCGGCATGTGGGATATCCCACCGATTGGCTCGACCCACCACCCCGTCTACAATCCGCCGTTCCGAGGAGCGTTGCAGCGCCGTCAGGCGTGAGGCTCGGACCACATCGCAACCACGCTCACCCGCTGTTCTCGCGGTGAGTCTTTTCCCCGTACGCAGTGGCATCTTTCAAACCAGTTTTGGAGTTCTCATGAGCGCTGTTCTCAAGCCCACCCCCGTTTCGACCGCCGACCAGGCGATCGCCGACCTGTCCCTTGCCGCCTGGGGCCGCAAGGAAATCCGCATCGCGGAAACCGAAATGCCCGGCCTGATGGCCATCCGCGAAGAGTTTTCGAAGGCGCAGCCGCTGAAGGGCGCGCGCATCACGGGCTCGCTGCACATGACCATCCAGACGGCCGTGCTGATCGAGACGCTGCAAGCCCTCGGCGCGACCGTGCGCTGGGCCTCGTGCAACATCTTCTCGACGCAGGACCACGCCGCCGCCGCCATCGCGGCCAGCGGCACGCCGGTGTTCGCGATCAAGGGCGAGTCGCTGAAGGACTACTGGGACTACACCCACGCCATCTTCGACTTCGGCCCCAAGGGCTCGACGGGCGAAGGCCCCAACATGATCCTGGACGACGGCGGTGACGCCACGCTGCTGATGCACCTGGGCCAGCGCGCCGAGAAGGACCTGGGCGTGCTCGCCAACCCGGGCAGCGAAGAAGAGCGCATCCTCTTCGCCGCCATCAAGGCCAAGCTGGCCGCCGATTCGACCTGGTACACGCGCAAGTCCGCCGAGATCATCGGCGTGACCGAGGAAACGACCACCGGCGTGCACCGCCTGAACGAGATGAGCGCCAAGGGCACGCTGCTGTTCCGCGCCATCAACGTGAACGACTCGGTCACCAAGAGCAAGTTCGACAACCTGTACGGCTGCCGCGAATCGCTGGTCGACGGCATCAAGCGCGCCACCGACGTGATGATCGCCGGCAAGGTGGCCTGCGTGGCCGGCTACGGCGACGTGGGCAAGGGCTCGGCCCAGGCACTGCGCGCCCTGTCGGCACAAGTCTGGGTCACCGAGATCGACCCGATCAACGCCCTGCAGGCCGCGATGGAAGGCTACAAGGTCGTGACGATGGAATACGCCGCCGACAAGGCCGACATCTTCGTGACCACCACCGGCAACAAGGACGTCATCACGCACGACACCATGGTCAAGATGAAGGACCAGGCCATCGTCTGCAACATCGGCCACTTCGACAACGAGATCGACGTCGCGTCGATCGAGAAGTACGAATGGGAAGAGATCAAGCCGCAGGTCGACCACATCACCTTCCCCGACGGCAAGAAGATCATCCTGCTGGCCAAGGGCCGCCTGGTGAACCTGGGCTGCGGCACGGGCCATCCGAGCTTCGTGATGTCGTCGTCGTTCGCGAACCAGACCATCGCCCAGATCGAGCTGTTCACCAAGCCCGACGCCTACCAGGCCGGCAAGG
>Ga0102589_1005650_pt1 | contig 10774 bp, 9 predicted proteins | sample AraplaMF_Col_mLB_FD_76858 | JGI IMG/M metagenome (GOLD analysis project Ga0102589, IMG submission 76858) | Arabidopsis root microbial communities from the University of North Carolina, USA - plate scrape MF_Col_mLB | ecosystem: Host-associated > Plants > Roots > Endosphere | place: USA... | reverse complement strand
TCCAACGCTTTCCCAAAATGCAGAATGCCGCTTCGAATCGGGGACACATTCCCAACTGATCTGATTGCATCCGTTCATCCCTCCTTCTATACTTACAAAATGTAAGCATATTTATTTTACCATAGCTAATCCGAAAAGAAAACGCGACTGACGTCATTTATTACAAAATTTAATGGACTTGCAAAGAATCTGCAACTTATTTGGTCCGTACGATCATTATAATAGTATGGTGAAAACTTACAATCCATTATTTATTCTATCCGAAAATATCGGGTACTTGTAGAGCTGAGGAGGCTTCCATTGAATTCATATCGCGAGAGCAGGAAAGAGCGGCATGCCCGCATAAAGAGGCAGCGGACGCGCAAACTGAAACAATTAGCCGGGTTAGGATTGCTGGTAATTATCGGGCTTGGCTGCATGCTCGCGCTGACTGTGGCCATGCGCGCTGTAGAGAACCAGCCAGATTTGGTTTCTCCTCCAAATGAAAGCGTAACTCCTACATCCCCACTAGAGCCAAATCACGAGCAAAAAAAGAAGAACATTGCAGCAAAAGACGAATCAAGTAAATATGTGATGCCTCCTTCGCAGGATCCCATCCGAATTGTCTTTGCAGGAGATGCACTCATGGATTGGTCCGTCAAGGAAACCATTCGCAAAAAAGGACCTGATTATCCTTTTGAATACGTCAAGGACGAGGTCAGCAGCGCCGATTATGCAGTTGTTAATCTGGAGACCGCTATCACTCACCATACCGAGAAGGATACGAATCAGCTATATAATTTCAAGTCCGATCCGGAATCCTTGCAAGGAATTAAAAATACCGGGTTTGATCTGGTTACGATTGCTAACAATCACACCCTCGATTTTAAGCAAAAGGGATTTCTCGACACACTATCATACTTGGAGCAATATGACATTCCCTATGTAGGCGGTGGGAGAAATAAAGAAGAAGCGTATCGGGCGCATACGGTGAAGATTAAGGGCCAAACGATTAAGATCCTTGCCTTCTCCCGATTTATCCCTCAAACGTATTGGTTCGCCGGAGAGAAGCGGCCAGGAATTGCGGAAGCGTATAATAAATCAAGTGTTCTCCCTGTTATCACAAGAGAACGGCAAGACTGTGATTACTTGCTTGTGTATCTCCATTGGGGGGTTGAGAAAAGTCATCGTCCGGAACCATGGCAGCGTACCTATGCGCGTGAAATCATTGATGCCGGTGCAGATGCCATCATCGGCAGTCATGTCCATGTTCTGCAGGGATTCGAATTTTATAAAGGCAAGCCAATTGCTTATTCGATCGGCAATTTCTTATTTCCAGATTATGTGCGAGGAGACAAAGCGGATACAGGGCTGTTGAATCTAACGCTGGATCAAGGAAATATCTCAATGTCCTTCACCCCTTACTTCATCTATAAAGACCAAATAATTAAGAAAGATGAGGCTTATGATCGAAAGCAATTAAAGTATTTGGAATCCATCTCGTTTGATGTTAAAATGGACGGCAAACAGGTACGGGATGCAGTGAAGGCAAATGGGCGCGCAACTGCTCCGCCAACACGCTAACCATGCTAGATATGCCGACATCTCGGTCATAAGACGCGAACCTGTACGCAGGATTCGCGTCTTATTGTATGTAAGGCATATAATGCCGCAGCATACACAGCAAGCAAGAGGAAGGAAGATGTAATGTGACACAGCCAAAAATAACAATCATCGGAAGCTTGAACATGGATCTCGTAACGGTCACCTCCACAGTGCCATCACAAGGTGAAACGGTAACTGGTCAATCGTTCGCGACCATGTACGGAGGGAAGGGCGCCAACCAAGCGGTAGCCTGCGCACGTCTAGGGGCTGATGTCAGCTTCATCGGATGTGTCGGTAATGACACATTCGGCACAATGATGTTAGATAACTTGAATCGTGAAGGCATACATACTGAAGCTGTTGAAGTACTTCGTGATGTATCTTCAGGAACCGCTTCCATTATTGTGAAGGATGGAGATAATCGCATTATTGTTGTACCGGGTGCAAATGCACAGGTAACAGCTGAACGAGTTCGCGAACACGCCGATGTCATTCGCCAATCGGACATCATCGTTCTGCAGCTTGAAATTCCTCTTCCTTCGGTACGAGCTGCCATCGAGATCGCGGCTGAGTCAGCAATCCCTGTCATCCTTAATCCAGCGCCAGCAATGGAACTGGATCATCAATTGCTCAGCCAAGTCACTGTGCTCACGCCGAATGAGTATGAGCTTGCCGAGCTTCTCGGGCAAGCGGATCAGGCAGGCGCCTTCGATTGGCAATCTGCTCTGCAAGCGATGCCAGGTAAAATCGTGTTAACCAAAGGGGCTGATGGAGCCTATTGGTCAGACGCCAAGGGACAACTTCACCATAGTCCAAGCCACCGGGTCGACGTTGTTGATACTACGGGAGCTGGTGACACATTCAACGGCGCTCTGGCCGTAATGCTTGCGGAAGGCCGCTCTATGGAGGAAGCAATTCCGTTCGCGACAGCCGCAGGGGCATTGTCTGTGACCGTATTCGGCGCGCAGGGAGGAATGCCGACTCGAGAGAAATTGACGCATTGGATCGCGCAGCACCAAGAGTAATAGCCCATTTATAAGGAGGAAGCAATATATGGCAACGATTCGCATGCTGCAGGCACTTGATTATGATGCTGCAGCCAGATTGTCTGATGACGTGTTTCGCAATGAAAAGCAGATGTCGATGGCACATAGTTTTTCGTACTTGTTCTCCCCTATTACCGCTCACTCATTTGGTGCGTTTGAGGACGGGGAACTGCTCGCACATATGGGATTGCTTCCATCGGTTGTCCGTATCGGACGATCTCGACTACCTGTATTCTCACTCGGCTCGGTATGCACATCCGAGGCTGCTCGCGGCAAAGGATTCGGTACGGATCTGCTGCACAAGGTTCAAGATCATGTTGCTTCTACAGGCGGAGTGATGATGTTCGTGTCCGGAGGACGATCGCTCTATACTCGCAATCGTTGTTATCCCTTCGGCCAAACACAGATTTATACGGTTACCGCAGATGCAAATGTTGCTGAAGAAGCGGGTGTTACAGCTCGCGTTCTTACTGAGAATGACTGTTTTGCTTGGTATGAACTTGCGCAGCAACGAGAAGCTGCTTTTGACTTAAGCTTATGGGATATGCACGGACTTGAGCATGGCGGTGCATTCGCTTCCTGCGTCATGATGAAGCCTAAGGTATACGTACTGGAACGCAACGGTCACATTACTGCATACATCTATATCCTGTTCCCTTCTGCCAACCAGCAGGATGCTGCACCTCGTGTATATGAGTATGGCGGCGCCGCTGAAGAGGTTGTATACTTGCTGCAGCTTGTAATGAAACAGAAGCAAATCACTGCTTCCCAACTGTACGTACCATGGCAGGATACGGAAGTCAGCACTTGTCTGCTTGGCTATTCTTCGGAAGAGGAGCCAAACCAAGGGACGTTGTATGTTCCGAGCATGGAGCGACTATTCCGCTATATGCAGAACTGGTGGAGTGATCAAGGGGCGTTGGCCGTGCATATTCAAGTTACGGAGCTTGAAGGCGGTACTGTTCGCCTTGAGTATCCAGATGCAGCGTCAGTTGAACTTACTGAGAGTCAATTGTTCTCCCTGCTATTCGATCCGAAGGCAACTGACATTCTCCCTCCTGAATGGCCTTCTGCCGAGCAATTGAAGATCACAATACCACTTCCTTATACGATCGGACTTTTTTACGTATAACTTAATGTTCTCATCATCATTTCTTCTATCGCAGTTGTACTGTTTCAAAGCGCACTAAAATTAGTGCGCTTTTACTTTTGAAGTATACAAAGTTTCACACTGTTTCACCTTGCCCCAAGCTTTCCTCTTGATGTGAACCTGAATTTTCGCATACAATGAACAAAAGTAGTAGGATATAATCAGAAGGTGAATCCTAGAAATGATTACCCCTTATACTTCCAAGTATCCACATCCCGATGCAGCCTTCTTTTAATTTGTATAATAGGAGCATTTTCATATGGCTACCATTTATGATATTGCGAGACAAGCCAACGTCTCCGCAATGACCGTATCACGCGTCATTAATAATACAGGCAGGGTCAGCGAAAAGACCCGAACCAAAGTTAAGCAAGTGATGGAAGAGATGCAGTACATACCAAATTCGGTTGCTCGCTGTCTCGTCACCCAAGAGAGCAAAATATTATCTCTACTTATTACTGATATCACAAACCCATTCTTCACAACAATGGCCCGTGGAGCGGAAGATGCCGCCATGCAGCATGGATATCGTCTTATGTTCGGCAATAGTGATGAGAGCTTAGTGAAGGAAAAAGACTATGTTCAAATGATACTGTCCATGCGGGTGGATGGTGTCCTATTTGCGCCCAGTGGAGACCAATCCAAAGAACATCTGGAATGGCTGACAAGACAAAATGTCCCGTTCGTGCTGCTTGATCGTGAGGTTCCAGGGATCGATTGTGATGCAGTACTCGGGGATAGTCGTGGCGGTGCCAAACAGATGGTCAGTGAATTAATCCGGTATGGACATCGACGGATTGCCCTATTGAACGGGTCTGAAGAAGTATCGACCGCCAGGGAGCGCAAAGCAGGCTATATCGCCGCCTTGCAGGAAGCCGGCATCCCATTTGACGAACAACTATGCATGCAGATGGGCTATTTACATGATCGGGATGCGCTCGATTTATCTCATTGGACGGAATTGGAGCCGCAATCTCGCCCTACGGCTATCTTTGCTGCCAACAACATGCTTGCGCTCTCTATCTTTACGGCGCTTAATCGTGTCGGACTGCGAGTTCCGGATGATATCTCGATCGCTTGCTTTGACGATTTTGGGTGGGTAGAAGAAGCGAATCCGTTCTTTTCTGTTGCTTCACAGCCTGCATATCAATTTGGAGAGACCGGAATGCAGCTGCTGCTTGAACGAATCAAGGATCGGGATCAAGCCTCCCGCCGAATTATTTTACCCTGCCAAGTCCACATGCGGCAATCTGTACGACAGCTATAGAATCATAATAAGCTCGAGCACGTTCACGGCCTATTCGAACGGGATTTCATCCCTGTTCAGAACAGGCCGTTCTTTTTTGTCCAGTGAATACCACGAAGCTGCCCCAATCGTGTTCCTTGCCTCTTTCTCCGACTCGAATGTATATTCTTACCTGTAGACCTAGTAGATCAAGCGTACTAGAATGAAAACATTGACGCTTCTTTTGCTTTTATGCATAAAAGCGTGTAAGTGTGAAAGTATCTATCCGATCTTTACATACTAGAAACGTTACCCATCAAGGAGTTGAATAACTATGAATACGAATGATGAACAATCGGTCAAGCAGCCACTCCGCTTCGTGCAGAGTGTTACCATCTTTGCGGTCATCATCGCCATTTTACTGCTTACGATACTAGGCTGGGGTGCACAGCCGCATATTCCACTGCTAACAGCAACTGTTGCCGCAGGCTGTCTACTCTTGCTATTTGGACAATCGTGGAATCTAGTAGAACGAGCATTGATTAAGGGACTTCAAGCTTCTGTTATGCCTGCATTGCTCTTATCTCTTATCGGAATCCTGATTGCAGTATGGATGATGAGCGGGACAGTTCCTACGCTACTCGTATATGGAACCTCTTGGTTTCAGCCTCAATGGTTCACGATTAGCGCTCTGCTGCTTACGGTTATCGTCTCGATGTTTGTCGGCAGCTCAGTGACGACAGTCGGAACTTTCGGCGTAGCCTTGATAGGCATGTCGGATTCCATGGGCGTCCATCCCGCAATCGTAGCAGGGGCTGTCGTGTCTGGTGCCTGCTTCGGGGATAAGATGTCTCCGCTCTCCGATACGACGAATTTCGCATCTGCCGTTGCACGTGTCAGTATGCCTGATCATATTCGCAATATGACGAAGACGACCGTACCTGCTTTTCTTATTACCTGCATCGCCTTTTTATTTTTCGGTTCTTCCGCTCAATCCAATATGGATCAATTGCTGTCGATGCAGCAGGATATCCGCAGTGTATTTCATATTCATCCGCTAACTTTACTGCCGCTTGCTGTCGTGCTTATCGCTGCATTTAAGCGATTGCCAATCATCATTACGATGCTGCTCGGTATTGGATCGGGTCTGCTAGTTACTGCGCTCATTCAAGGAGACGTAAATGTTCCACAATGGATGGAAGTGATGCAGGGAGGATTCCAAGGGTCATTCCAGATGGAGGAAGTAAGCCGCATCGTGAACCGAGGTGGCCTTCAGTCTATGACTTGGGCAATATCGCTCATTGCGATTGCCTTCGCTCTGGGAGGATTGCTGCAGCATGCAGGCATCATTGAAACGATGTTCAATCGTCTGATTGCACCTGTGAAGACCAAGGAAGGACTTGTTGTCACAAGCGGACTTAGTTCAATCGGGGTGAACATGATTACAGGGGAACAATACATGTCGATTCTGATTCCGGGCCAATTGTTCGAATCCGAATATGATAAGCGCGGCATTCCACGACTCACCTTATCTCGTACATTGGAGGATTGCGGAACATTAGTGAATCCGCTTATTCCTTGGGGGGTCAGCGGTGCAATGATGACAAGCGCTCTTGGTCTTACCGTACTGGATTACATGCCATATGCTTTCTTCCTGTGGGTATCCCCACTGGTTACATTTGCTTTTGCACTATTGCCCGGGTTAAAACGTGTGACACTCGGTAATTCACAATAGCAACTTCATTGCAGGTCATCAGTCGCAACGAGATGATGACTAAGCGGTAGGATACAGAAGATCCTATTGCTTCTTCCAATCCAGTTATGATACTGTCTTCTTAACTAGTCATGGATCATGGAGTGGAAGGAGGGGATAAGATGCGCGTTATACATGCCCGCATGCCAAGGTATATATTGCTTGTACTTAGTGTGCTTGCTATCGTATGTACAGCACTTACCCCTCTTGCTTCGAATGAAACGATGTTCATGCATCCTGATGAATCCGCATTTACGTATCCCGAGCATGTAAGCTCTGTAGTAGGCATTCATCAGGTTCAGTCTATTAAGCATTTTTCCATGCCTTTGTGGTTCATCTTATTCATTCTCTATATCGCGATCGCCCTCTTGAGGAGCCGGCTGCCCAGTTACAGATTTGATACGCCGTATATGATTTTACTGCGCAGTCAATTCTTGAGGCCTCTCAAATTCACTTCTAGGTTCGTGGCTCGTCCCCTCGCCTGTACAACTCAACAATCACTTACAGACGAGGAGAATAACAATGACGACAACGAACACGAACACAGAGAAACAATTGAAGCAAGAGAGCGGGCCTTCCGGCAAAGAGCAAGCATTGAAAACAGATATACAGGTTCTTAATCGGGATTTGAAGCATATGATATGGTTTATTATCCTGTCAGCGGTAGTCATTACTGCACTTTATTTTCTCATGTAACGAACGAACTACAAGCATCCCATTCAGCAGAGGCTGTGTGGGATGCTTTTTTATGGATCCCATCACGAAAGCGCATTCAAAAATATAGACACCCTGACGGCTTTCCACTCTGCATCTCAGTTCGATGTGAGGAAGGAGAATGTGAATACCATTTTTTATACAATTTCGAGAAATAAAGAGCATCTTCGTAGCCGACAGCCGCAGCAATTTGCTCGATTGTTAACCTTGTCGTCATCAGCAATGTTTTGGCGCGCTCCATCCGGATGCGCAGCAAAAACTGCATAGGCGATTCCCCCATTTGTTTGCGGAACATCTTCGATAAATAGGTGCGGTGATAGCCTAGCGTATGTGCAAGTTCGTCTATGGATATGGATTTATCAAACTGCAGCGACAGCCAGCGAGCTGCTTGTTCTACCTGACGTTCGATATCGGAGCGTTTATCATCGTTATTCGCATCAGAACCCTTGTCAGTAGTTCGTGCATATTCAGCAAGAACAACACGCATATAGCCCTCAGCTTCCATGTCCCCAGCACTGCCTCCGATTTGAAGTGCTTTATATACATTCCGGAACAACGCTTCTACTCGATGTATGCGATAGCCTTGAACAACTGGTGCATGCGGCCCAATGCCGATTATCGCCAACAGCTGTTCGACACCGCTGCCGCGATATCCTATCCAGCGGTACTGCCAAGGATCTGCTTCATCAGCTACATAATGATGAAGCTCCCCCGGGAAGATGAAGAAGCTCTCTCCTGCCCCAACTTCATAGGCAACCCCTCTAATCGTAAATTTCCCTCTGCCAGACTGTACACAATGCACGATCCCGTAATCATGAACGCTAGGACCTACGTGGTGCAGAGGTTCCGTGATTGATTGGCCGCAGAACAATACGGACAGTTCTCCCTTGGAAGGTGCTTCATTAATTGCGAGATTTGCTCGTTCACCCATCCGGTTCCCTCCTAACTGACAACAATCCTCCATATTCACATTCGTTTTCCCCATACCAAGCCTTAATCGATTCAGATACATTAATTGTACAACAATCATTTCCAAGTTGCATCACACCATGCCGATGTTCCTTACATTTCATGACAGCAGCTCGGAACGAAAGGAGACAAGATGTATGAGTAAAATTACATTTCTCGGAGCAGGAAGCACCGTATTTGCCAAAAACGTATTAGGTGACTGCATGCTCACTCCATCACTGCAAGGATTTGAGCTTGCCTTGTTCGATATTGACCACGAGCGTCTTCGTGATTCCGAAAGCATGTTGACCAACATGCTTGGAACGACTGGCAGCACCTGCCGAGTTGTTGCCTACACAGACCGCAAAGAGGCACTGCGCGGCGCTAAATATGTAGTGAATGCGATTCAAGTTGGCGGGTACGATCCATGTACAATTACAGACTTCGAAATTCCGAAGAAGTATGGCCTTCGCCAAACCATTGCAGATACGCTCGGAATTGGGGGTATCTTCCGCAATCTGAGAACGATCCCTGTCATGCTTGATTTCGCCAAAGATATGCAGGAAGTATGCCCAGATGCTTGGTTCCTGAACTATACAAATCCAATGGCCGTGTTGACCAATGTGATGAACACATACGGCGGGATCAAATCAGTAGGACTCTGTCATAGTGTTCAAGTATGCGTACCTTGGCTGTTCCATGATCTTGGCATCGACAGTGAAGGTGTAAGTGCGAAGATTGCAGGCATTAATCACATGGCGTGGCTGCTCGAGGTAACTCGCAACGGCGAGGACTTATATCCAGAAATTAAACGCCTTGCCTTGGAGAAACAAAAGACAAAGCACACCGACATGGTACGTTACGAACTTATGTTCAAATTCGGCTATTACGTGACGGAATCCTCCGAGCATAACGCTGAATACCATCCATACTTCATTAAGAAACAGTATCCAGAGCTGATCGAGAAGTATAACATTCCTCTTGATGAATACCCTCGACGCTGCATCAACCAAATTGAAGGTTGGAAAAATATGCGTGAACAGCTCGTCAATAACCAGCATATCGAACACCACCGTACCCATGAATATGCCTCATATATTTTCGATGCTATGGAAACAGGAACACCATTCAAACTAGGTGGTAACGTTATGAATACGGGACTTATCACCAATTTGCCGCGCAATGCATGTGTTGAGGTTCCATGCTTCGTTGATCGCAACGGAGTTACGCCTACCTATGTTGGCGATCTGCCGCCACAGCTTGCAGCGTTGAACAACACAAATATCAATACTCAGCTTCTTACGATCGAAGCGGCTATTACAGGGAAGAAGGAACACATCTACCATGCGGCCATGCTCGATCCGCATACGGCAGCTGAGCTTAGTCTGGATGATATCGTCTCCTTATGCGATGATCTGATCGAGGCTCACGGAGATTGGCTTCCGAAGTTCGTATAGGGAAGAACTCATGCAAAAGCGGTACAGTTGTTCGACAACTGTACCGCTTTTTCTACTGCTATATCTTGATGACCGTACATTATTCCCCTTGTGCGCGTTTATGCACTTGTGATGCCTGCGCTGCTTTCTTGGCCTGCTGGCTTCGTTTAATGGACAATCCAGCTGCCACGACAACGATCACCAGTGCGATCTCAAATCCATACTTGATGAATGGATTCGAGAAGAGACCGGCTAGCGAATCGAACTTCATGAACTCACCGACGAACATTTTTGCTGCGGTCCACGCTAGCACCGCTGATCCGATGATAATAATGATCGGGTAGCGCTCGATGAATTTCAGTACAATTGTGCTTCCCCACACGACAATAGGGACGGAAATTGCAAGTCCCAGTACGACTAGCAATCCATGTCCATTCGCCGCACCCGCTACAGCTAGCACATTATCGAGCCCCATCGCTGCATCCGCAATAATAATCGTTCGAACTGCCGCCCAGAAGCTGCCTCCCGCCTGCACATTATGCTCTTTCTCTTCGACCATGAGCTTGATCGCAATCCATATGAGCACGGCTCCGCCAATCACGAGCAAGAACGGAATTTTGAGCAGCCATACAACCCCTAAAGTGGCCAGCGCTCGAATGATTACTGCTCCGATTGTACCGAAGATGATAACTTTCTTCTGATCTTGCTTCGGTAGGTTGCGAGCCGCTAAACCGATAACAATCGCGTTATCTCCTGCTAACACCAAGTCAATGACGACAATGGACAGCAGCGTGGTCCAGAACTCTAATGAAAATAGCTCCATTGATAGTTCCCCCTTGACGTTAGTATGTATAAATACTGTAAAAAACATGAACGCCGCTACCACGATCGTGGTAACGGCGTTCCGATCAGAAAGAG
>Ga0102589_1005649_pt1 | contig 10777 bp, 11 predicted proteins | sample AraplaMF_Col_mLB_FD_76858 | JGI IMG/M metagenome (GOLD analysis project Ga0102589, IMG submission 76858) | Arabidopsis root microbial communities from the University of North Carolina, USA - plate scrape MF_Col_mLB | ecosystem: Host-associated > Plants > Roots > Endosphere | place: USA... | reverse complement strand
AATCGTAAAATCTAGTTATTTATAATTATACTCTGAACACTAATATTTTGCAGTTATTTTTTATAGAAGATATGTTACAATTTAGCATGAGGTGGCACAATTCTATGAATATTTTTCTTTGTGGTTCAAATCAATTAACAGCATTAGATCAAGAAGAAATTAAAAAATTTTTAACTGACTATGCTCACAAACATAAAATTTACATATTATGTTATAAATCTATTGAAAATGAGGTACTTCGTTTTTTCGTCGAAAACGAAAGACTCGCCCAAAATTTATGCCTTTACACGCTACAACCGTTACAAGCAGTAACAGATGAATTTCAAGAAATCGTTGATTATTTAAAAAAACACGGAGCCGAGTATGTTGCTTTTGATCATCCTTCCGACTCTATTTACCGATCAGATTATATGTTTTTTGTTAAACAAATTATTGAAGATACCGATTTAGTTCTCTGTTTTTATAACGGAGACAAACATACATCTGTCATTCCCGTTGATATTGCAAAAGATGCCGGGATTGATGCTGTCATTTATGATTTACCAGGTTTACATGAAAAGCAAATGAAAAAAAGCTTTGAACAAAAAATTCGTATGATGTAAAGGGGGCGGCACAATATCGTTATTGTGCCCAGTGTAAATATGATAATTGAACAAGATTATGATCATTTTATCGCTAGTTTTAAACAACAATTCAATATGGATATCGCTTCGTATAAACAAGATAGAATGCGCCGTAGAATCGATGCTTTTATTTCAAGAAAAGGCTTTGAAAACTACACTACTTTTTTAAGTACTTTACGTGTCGATCAAAGCTTATTTTTAAGTTTTATTGACTATATCACAATAAACGTTTCAGAGTTTTTTAGAAATAAAGAACGTTGGCAAACGTTAGAAACGAAAGCACTACCAAAATTACTCGAACAAAATAACGGAAAATTGAAAGTATGGAGTGCCGCTTGCGCTGCCGGTGAAGAACCATATACACTCTCTTTAATTTTATCGAAACATCTATCTCTATTTCGCTATGAAATACTAGCAACGGATCTGGATTTTCATATTTTAGAGACTGCAAAACGCGCTCAATATACGGAACGTTCTTTAAAAGAATTACCTAGCGATTTGAAAGAGCGTCATTTCACAAAAAAGGATGATATATACTCATTGCATCAAAACATGAAGCAAAACGTCACGTTCAAACAACATGACCTGTTAATGCAGTCGTTCGATACAAATTACGATTTGATTATTTGTCGTAATGTAATGATCTATTTCACAGAAGAAGCAAGAGTTAAACTTTACGAAAAGTTTAGCCGTTCTTTACGAAAAGGCGGTGTGCTATTTGTTGGTAGCACAGAACAAATTTTAACACCCGAACGATTCAATCTTCAGCGTTTTGATACATTCTTTTATGAAAAAATATAAAAGAGGTCGTCACAATTTAATGTGACGACCTTTTTATATAACTCGAATTAAAATAATACAAACAACCCATATAAAGAGAAACAGAAACGTCATGGACCATTTATGTTCTTGCATCGTTTGTTTCAACGCCTGTGATAATTGTGTCATATTCATTTCTGCAAGTGCTCGCCATACACTTGCATCCCGCTCTTTAGCTGTGCGATCCGTGACACTAATTAAAATGGTTTCATTAGATAATTTCGTTATATACGCAGTAATAACCGTTACCATTAAATTTATATTTCCTTCCGACGAATCACTCTCCACGTTAGAAAGGAGTGCACTTACATCTAGTAACGGAATAGGTACCTTTCTACCAAATGATAGTTGTACTTCAGCGAAATCATACGTTCCATCTAGCAAAGGCAGTTCTTTTATATGTGCCTGTTTCACAAGCCCTTGCAAGCTTCTCATTATTTGTTCATATACTTTTTCGGTTTGCTTTCCTTCTCCAGATAACACGTGTAACTTTTTAAAAAGTTGTAACACTGTATCCATCTCTTTAGAAAGCATTTCTTTCACAATCTTTCCGTCACCTAAGCTAGCAAGTAAAATTCCGATTTCATTATTTTTCATAATGATTTTGGAATGCCCAGTAAACACTAGGTTACTACGTTTTCGTTCTTTCTGAATCTCATGTTCTGAAATAGCTGCAGGCTGTTTTAATGGTTGTAGCGTCTTATTTTCAATTGTCGTACGTTTAATTTCCATTTAAGCGCCTCCACTACGGTGAGATAATTAGCCCCATTCTTTATTACTCTTTAAAACCAAAAACAGTACGAATAACCCTGACATAATCGCAAACACATTAGAAGCTTGCACTCCTTGTTCGCTATTGTCTTCCTTTTTCTTTTGTGGTTCTTCTATTTGTTCTTTCTTTTTCGAAACAACTCCATTGTCATTTCTACTTTTTTTCTCTTTTTGAGCCTTTCCATCACTTACTTCCTTATGATCCTTCAATGGCTCTTTTATAAAGTAAGTAATATCTTCGTTCTCTTTCAGCGGCTCTTTTATAAAATCGTTTATTTTCTCGTCTTGCTTCGGTATTTGAACAACTGACGGTTTTTCTTCCTGTAGCGGTACCTCTTCTTTCGAGTCTTCCTGCTTCTCAGGTTCTTTCTTATCTTCTAATTTATCTTCATTCTCTCGTTCTTCTACCTTTTTATCTTCTTCTGTTTTTTGCTCCAAAACAGAAACGATATACTCACTTGCCTCAACCCGTTTATTGCCGGCCGCATCCACTACCTCTACAAGTAGTTCGTATGTGCCGATTGGCAACGCATCCGTTATTTCAAATACTTTTTGCCATTCCATATCGCGCTTATTGTAATCTAATAAAATTGTAATCTCTTTATTGTCTTTCCCTTTTAACGTAACTCGAACTTCTTTCACAACCGATTCTGCGTCTGCCGCCTTCACTCGTACATGTATAGAATTGCCTTGTTTTCGTTCAATTACGTTATCCTTCGCCTCGTCAACAGTAACTTTATGCAACTTTGGTAACTCTTTATCTATTGTTGGTGTTTCATTATTTATACGAATAAGAGGAACTTTCACTTCATTTTCTAAAAGCTCTTCTTTCTCATTTTCTTTATAACTTTGAACGAGCTGCAGGTTCCAATCACCTTGCAAATCAAAAATCCCGACCTTATAGTTAGCAATCCATCGCTTCGTTTCTTCTTCATAGTTAAAAGATATCATTCTTTCTTGCTCATACGGATTGCTGTTTTTTGGCAACTGCAACATACCTTTTATAATTTGAATATTTTTCTCTTTTGGCTCTACAACAATCCGCACTTCTTCGCCAACCTGTAATTCTTGCTTATTTACTGTAATAACCCCTTGATCTGTCTCTATCTTTTTTTCGGTTTCTTGTTCATTTTTTTCTTCTTGTTGTTCCTCTTTATCTTGCTTCATTTCCACTTGTTCTGGCTGTTCTTGAACTTCCTTGTTTTCTTCTTGCACATTCACTTCATTTATACTTTTCTCTGGCACATTTTGCTCTTCTGCCTGACTTTGCAGCGGGAAGAGCAAACACACATGTATGCATAGCCAGCATATTAGAAAAAACTTTACGTTTTTCATCCGCCTGTTCAAACTCCTATTTCAACGCCTTATAGTGATTTCGTCACTTTCACTCCGAAAAATCCATCTACATTTACAAGTTCACCATATGCCACCAATACATCATTTACATAAATTCGAATTGGTTCATCAATATCTTCATCTAAAACAACGGCTTCATTTTCTTGTAAACTTAATATATCTTGAATTGTTTTCACTGTACTTCCAAATACAAATTTCACGTTCATTTCTACATTTTGTAGAATGGATGTATCCATATACACTGGCTCAATTTGTTTCACTTCTTTAAATTCAATCGGTTGTACAACAGGTTCTACAACCTCTTCTTCTATTTCTTCCTCAGCAATCTCTTCTTCTGCTTCCACCATTGGATATAGCAGTCGTCTTACCATTTCTTTCGCTTCTGAAATTGGTAAAATTTGATACATTTTTGATTGAAGCAGGTCGCCGATTTCAAGATTGAACGTAATTTGGACAAGCTCATCCACTTCCATTGCTTCTCCCAAATATTCCATCTCTTCTTTTAATGTAACAAATTTCACGTCTGGCGGTGTCATGTCCATTTTCTCTTTAAACATTTCTGACATCGCTGTTGCAGCATGCCCCATCATTTGGTTCATGATTTCTTTAATACCGCTCAGTTCTAATTCACTAAGCTCTTTCTCTGGGTCAATCTCCCCTGTTCCCATCATCATTAAATCTACCATTGTCAAAGCAACATCTTTTGTAAATACGAATACGTTCTCATTTTTTAGCCCTTCAACAAAATCGACATTTAAAATAACAAAAGGAACTGGTACTCCGTCATAATGACGAACATTAATCGCTTCTACATTTGGTGTACTAATCGTAACCGGTTGATTTAATAGCGTTGATAATACAGTTGAGGCTGAACCGATAGAAATGTTCGCAATTTCCCCAAGCACATCTTTCTCTTCTTGCGTTAACTGCTCTTTTTCAACATGTTCTTCTACAATCTCAGCTTCCACTACTTCTGCCGGCTCGTCTTGCTCTTGCTCTTCCGCTTCACCAGACAATTGTAGTAATTTATTTATCATCTGTTTTGTATGTTCAACTGAAACAATTTGTACAAGTTTAGAGTTTACAAGATTATCTATTTTAAGGTCAAATGACACTTTAACAATCGTATTATTTCCAGTTATTCCAGAGATTTTCTCCATCTCTTCTGATAGCTTTACAACTTTAATTGTCGGCGGAGACATGTCTACTGTATCTTGGAAGAATTCCGACATAGACGTCGCTGCGAATCCCATCATTTGGTTCATCGCTTCTTGTACAGCACTTAGCTCTAATTCGCCAAGCTCTTTCCCTTCTTCCACTTCACCTGTCCCCATCATCATTAAATCAGCAATCGATAAAGCAACATCTTGCTGAAGGACAAGTAAATTCTCCATATCTAACCCTTTTGTAAAATGAATGTTTAATACAACATGAGGAACCTCAACATCACTTGTATCATATAAGTCCACTAACTCTACATGAGGAGCAGTTATACTTACTTGCCTATTTAAAATTGTTGATAATACTGTCGAAGCTGAGCCAAATGATATATTTGCGATTTCGCCAAGAATATCACATTCTTGAGGCGTTAAAAGCTCCTTTTCTTTATCTAGCACAATTGTGCTCGTATCCCCTTTTGTGTGTTGCTCAGGCATTTTCCCTGCCTCCTCATTTTTGTTTTTCTATCAAATGAATACACTTTAACTCATTCTATTTTAACAAACTTCCTACACTAATCATGAATATGTATTTATTTCCATTTATATATTAATTTCCTTATATTTGCATAGTTAACAAAAAGCTCCCCAATTGCATACAAGTGGGGAGCTTTCCTTCATTCCTATTATAAACCTTCTGGGTTTAAAATGAGGACCACTCGTCCATCGCCGAGAATCGTCGCGCCAGAGAAATAGTTCGAACTATCTGCAAAGAAGTCGCCTAATGACTTTAAGACTATTTCTCTTTGACCGATAATTGTGTTTACAATAAGTCCATAACTACGATGTGTATTACGAACAATTAACACAGGAACCATTTGACTATCATATGACCCAAACGCCTCATCTACTGTTTTTTCACCAAATACAGTACTTAAATGCTTCACTTCAATAATTTGATCACGATAGTTTAACACGTCTTTTCCTTGTACGGATTGGATGTCTTCTCTCTTAATTCGAATCGCTTCGACAATGTTACCAAGAGGTAGAGCATAGCGCGTGTCATTTGTTTGAACAAGCATCGATTGAATAATAGATAATGTTAACGGAAGCTCAATTCTAAATGTACTTCCTTTTCCTTCCTCTGAATCAATAATTAGATGCCCACCTAGACTATGAATTGTATGTTTTACAACATCTAATCCAACGCCACGTCCTGAAAGATCCGATACTACTTCAGCTGTACTAAATCCCGGTTGGAAAATGAGATCATACACTTCACGATCTGTTAATTTATTTGCCTCAGATTCTGTTACAACACCATTTTTAATCGCTTTTTCTAATACTTTTCCTTTATGAATACCATTTCCGTCATCCGTAATTTGAATAACGACATGATTTCCACTATGAAACGCTTCTAATTTAATCGTACCTGTCTCATTTTTTCCTGCATCACGACGTTGTTCAATAGTTTCAACCCCATGATCAATCGCATTACGAATTAAATGAACGAGTGGATCACCGATTTCATCAATAACAATTTTATCTACTTCAGTGTCTTCACCTGTAATTTGTAAATCGATTTTTTTCCCTAAATCTTTCGCTAACATACGTACCATACGAGGGAAACGATTGAAAACAGTTTCTATCGGTACCATACGCATATTTAATAGTACATTTTGAATATCTTTTGAAATATCACCTAATCGATTTAAATGCTCAATTAACTCCTTGTTTTGAATCGTTTGTGCCAATTCATCAATACGCCCACGTTCAATTACACTTTCTTCAAACATATTCATTAATCGTTCAATTTTTTCTAATTGAACACGAATGGAACGATTCTCACCTTTAGCATTTTTCGTTTTTACAGCGCTTTTCGTTGTCGTAGCACTTGCTGGTTGCTTCGCTGCCTCAATAGGGGCTTCGACCTGCGTAACTACATCCGGTTGGATCATTTCTTCTACTTGCACAACTTCTTCTGTAGCAAACTTCGAATCTATTTCCTGTAAAGATTCTCCTTGTTTCACTACTACTTTCTCAATTTCAGAAACGTGAAGCACTACCTGTTTTAATTCTTCTACACTACGATCCGTATTCATAAATACTGTGAACTCAAATCCGAAAGCATCCGCTTCGATTTCTTCAATACTAGGAACCGTTTTTTGTATATCACCTATATTTTGCAGCGCTTCAATACACATAATGGCACGTACTGCTTTTAAAATAGCTTGCTGTTCAACAGTTATATGCACTTCATGAGAAACTGTATCATCTATGCTTATAGACTCTTGCTCTACATGTTCCGCAATAGTTTCTACATTTCCGTTCAATAAAGCTTCTAATTTATTTTTCGTTGAGACTACATCAATATTACCCATTCCGCCTTGTTGCACATCTGCAACCATTTTCTCTAAATTATCAATGCACTCAAAAATCACATCAATAATATTTGCATGTACAACTATATTCCCATGACGAATTTCATCTAAAACGTTTTCCATTTTATGCGTTAAATCCGCCATTTCCGTAAATTCCATACTCGCAGACATACCTTTGAATGTATGGGCTGAGCGGAATATCTCTCCTACTACACCCATATCAGCAGGATTCTGTTCTAAAATTAGCACATTTTCATTTAGCGACTGCAAATGTTCTTCCGATTCCTCAAAAAATATATTTAGCAGATCTGTTTGCATTTTCATCCCCTACCTGTCTAACAAACATTTCATTTATGTATAACAATTTAGTGTTTTAAAACGAGAAAAAAGGGGGCCACACCTCTTTCCGTTATCACTGTTTTGATTCCTTGTGGCGCCCCTTTTATATTAGCTGTTTGCTACTTTTGTTAAAGCTTCGATTACACGATCTGCTTGGAATGGCTTTACAATAAAGTCTTTTGCTCCACCCTTAATTGCATCTAAAACCATACCTTGTTGTCCCATTGCTGAACAAATAACAACCTTTGCACTTGAATCAATTTTCATAATTTCTTTTAATGCTTCAAGTCCGTCCATTTCCGGCATAGTAATATCTAATGTTACAATATCAGGTTGAAGTTCTTTATATTTTTGAATCGCTTCTACCCCATTCTCTGCTTCTCCGATAACCTCAAATTCAGAATTACTTTTTAATAGGTTTTTAATCATCGTTCGCATAAACATTGCATCGTCTACAACTAAAATTTTATGTGCCATTCTATTTGGTTCTCTCCTTCTATGTATAAATATATCTTAATATTTCACCTTATCATTCTCACTCATTATACAAAATAAAACGATAAAATTTAATATTTTTTTAAAAGAATTTCTGTATTTTTATTATTTTATTACTAAAATAAAAATATACTATTCTTTAATATAAATGACAACGCGACGGTTTTTCTCCCAATTTTGCGGTGAATCATTTGGTACGACTGGTTTTGTATCTGCATATCCTACCGCAGCTAACCTTTTATCCTCCACATTATACACTTCAATTAAATGGTGGATCATATTAGCCGCCCTCGCTGAAGATAATTCCCAATTAGAAGGAAACTTCTCGTTATGAATCGGTCTACTATCTGTATGCCCTTCCACAACAATCGGGTTTGGTACAGATTGAAAAAATCCGACTAATTGACTAATGATCTCTTTTGCTTCAGGTTTAACGTTCGCATCACCCGTATCAAATATTAAATTATCTACTATAACGACGCTCACTCCCGTATCCTCTCGGTATACATTTACTTGACTAATACCGTTACTATCTACATATGCTTTTAACTTTTTGTACAAGTCATCCATTCGCTTTTTTGAGATCATTTTTTCATCATTTTTTTCATGTGAAATATCTGGTATTGTATTTTCCATTACTTTTGCATCAACTTGCTCCACGTCACTAAACTTTTCAAGCATCTTTGATAATTTTACTGTATCTTGCTTTGATGTAGCAACTAGTAATACAAAGAAAGTTAATAATAACATCGTTAAATCTGTAAAAGTCGTCATCCAACGAGGCGATCCCTTTTGCGGTCGTTTCATCATAACCATAACACTCCTTGCAATATTAGGCTGCTCGTTTTACTTTTTTCATCTTTGTTTCATATACATATGTATCTAGTTTCAACTTTAATTTAGAAGGAATTTGTCCACGATACAATTCTGAAATTGCTTCAATAACAAACTTCTTCTCTGTATATAAATCTTCAATACCACGATACACTTTTTCAGCAAGAGGGATTGCAATCATATTTGCAAGTACTGATCCATACAATGTCGTTAACATCGCAACTGCCATCCCTGTACCAATTTGCGATGTGTCTTGCAAGTTTTGAAGCATAATAATAAGACCGATTAAAGTCCCTATCATGCCCCAAGCTGGAGCGAAATCACCAATTTTATCTAATAATGTCGCTCCCTTTCTTAACTCATACACTTCCGTTTCAACATCTTTCATTAATACTTCTTTTAATTCCTCTTCATCATAACCACTTAACATAAGTTGAATTCCTTTTTGAATAAAAGGATTGTCTACTTGCTCTCCATCAACTTCCAAAGAAAGCAACCCGTGTTTTTTAGATTTTTTCGAAAAATCAACAAACAAATCCGTTAACTGTTCTAAATCTTCTTCTCTTCTATGTAAAACAGTAAAAATACTTTTCGTATATTTTTTTATTTCTCCAAATCGATACGCCACAACAATTGTCGCTGTAGTTCCCCCTATGACAATTAAAATAGATGAAACATCTAAAAAGTTTTTAAAAGCTTTTATTCCGCCGCCGCCAATCATAATTGCCGCTATCACTATGGCAAAACCTACTATAATGCCAACTGGGCTAGAAATGTCAAACTTCCTTTTTCTTCTTTGTGGTCTAGCAAATCCTTGATTTTCGTCTCCCATATTCCTGCCCTTTCCTTTTCATTTTTATAAAACATTTTTTTATTTTAATAATGCGTTTTCACATATAATGTTTATTATACGCTCATCATCTATTTATCGCAATATACTCATAAAATTGACACATTTCATTTCCATATTAGAATTATAGTATGGAAATATGAGGAGGATCACGATGGAACACAACATTTTACAAGTCATTGCACTAGCAGAAAAACTAAAATATGAAATGCGACATAGCTGGCTTTCTAACGGACGTCAAGAAAGTGTTGCTGAACATACATGGCGCATGTCTCTAATGGCCATTTTAGTTGAGCCTTATTTAGATCAAAAAGTAAACATTGAAAAATTACTTAAAATGGTTATTATTCACGACCTAGTCGAAGCTGAAGCTGGTGATATTCCTGCTTTTGATACAATGAATAGTCATGAATTACAATTACAAAAACAAAAAAATGAGCAAGCAGCAATTTTAAATATTAAACGAACATTAAAAGGTTCTCTCGGTGAGGAATTATATGATTTATGGATGGAGTTTGAAGCGAAAGAAACGTACGAAGCAAAAGTAGCTAATGCACTTGATAAGCTTGAGGTGAAAATTCAGCATAACGAAGCTGATATTGATACGTGGCTACCAATTGAGCATAAAATGACATTCCAAGTAGCAAAGCATACAAACTTTGATTCTTTCCTATCTAAATTACAAAAAATGATTGAACAAGATGGAGAAAAAAAATTACTCGCTGCCGGCATTGACGTGGAAGCTTGCAAACGATAATAAAAAGACACTCAAATTGAGTGTCTTATTTCATTATCGTTGATACAGCCTGCTTATAAATCAGTTGTTGTTTTCCATCAACTAACATTAAAATAGTAAATTTGTCTATCGCAACAACTTCTCCTACTATTCTAACGCCACTCTTTAAAAATATTGTAACAATACCTTTTTCTTCTTTTATTTGCTTATATAACTCTTCTTGTAAATGTTCCAAATACTGTTCTCTCCTTTTTTGCTGAATATCTTAATATAAAAAACTACAAATTATTTATTTATGTACTTTATCTTTTACATTCATAAACTTATTAATAAGTATATCTAAATCTCGGCTAAATAACAAAACTTTATCATGATCCAATCCGTGTCTAGCAACAAGTTGAATTAGCTCTTTCTTT
>Ga0102589_1005648_pt1 | contig 10778 bp, 12 predicted proteins | sample AraplaMF_Col_mLB_FD_76858 | JGI IMG/M metagenome (GOLD analysis project Ga0102589, IMG submission 76858) | Arabidopsis root microbial communities from the University of North Carolina, USA - plate scrape MF_Col_mLB | ecosystem: Host-associated > Plants > Roots > Endosphere | place: USA... | reverse complement strand
AATTGTCTTAATGTATCTTTTTGAGACTGCTGGTCAGTTGTATCAACATTAGTAGATAATTTTGTAATATTATTTTTGATTAGATTCAAATCTTCTTTATAGCGTTTTAGTAGGTCAAGTTCTACATTTACTTGATTTGCAAACGTATGCAAATCATTTTGCATAAGAATAAGCATTGATTTTTGTAAATCTGCTATTTTTAGGTTCTTTGTTAAATCATAAAATTTTTGGTTTTGTGTCTCTAAATCTGCTAAATGTGCTCGCTGTTCTGCTGTTAGTTTATTTACCTCAGCGAAGGCACTATATGTTTTCTTAACTTGTTCAGGGTCAATAACTTTCGTAAGGTCATACTCTTTTGTTTGTGCAACTGCAGCTGCAGCTATTTCAGCTTGTTTGCTTTTCTCAATTGCATCACGAGCTTCTTTTTTGGCAGCTTCAATCTCTAGAGCAGATTTCCCTTTTTCTATCGCTTCTTTCCCTGCTTTTTCCTCTGCTTCTAAAATAGATTTGTTAATTTCTTTTCCTTTGTTATACGCTGCCACCGCTGTTTGAGCAGCAGGTTCAATGATATCTTTTGAAAGGTTATAGACTTCTTTGAATATAACAAACCCTTGTTCATTTAAAGCTCCTGGTAACAATGCGATTTGTTGTAAATCATTTTGAATTGATTTTTGGGTATTTAGTAATTCATTTTTTAGCTGGTCTATTTTCCCTGTTCCCTCTGAACTTAGTACACCCTGTGCTTTTGTCACATCAGTATCGAGATCTTGAAGTTTTTTATCAAGCTGTAATTTAAGATCTGTTAATTCATTAATCTGACGTTGTACGTTTTCTTGGTTTGTCATCGCTTTATCTTGAAGAACTTCTAGTCTATCCAAGAAACCTTCTTTATCTTCTTTATTGTCTACAAACTCTTTTAATGTTGGATAATAGCTATTAAATTGATTTACAAATCCTTTACTTTTTGAATTTAATAGAACTAATTTTGGATAAAGTTCCGATGACCATTCGTTCATATCTTGTTTGATTAGGGATTGGTTCGTATTTAAAGATGGAACTTCCTCTAGCTGTACATTAGGGCTCATTAAAGCTTGATCTATATATGTTTGGATTAATTTAGATTGTGCACCTAATTTTCGTAATGATGAGGAAATATCCGTGTTTTCCTGTTGCGTTTCTGCTTGAACGATTGGTGTTGCGAGAGTATTGATAGGAATAGTCGCTCCAGTAACAATGGATGTTATTAAAAATCCTTTAATTATTTTATTTTTCATTCCGTACACCTCTTCACTATTGTCTTTTTAGAATCTTATACATACATCTTGAACGCTCTAACGATAGGCTCTTTTCTTACACACTCTTGAGGAAGGAGAATTCTTTCAGATAGAGTGTTAAACTCTCGTTATTATTTACTTCTCATAGAATGTAAGAACCTTACTTCCCCCTCATTTAAAAGTAAACTATAAAATTTCATCACCTATATCTGAATTAGCTTCCAAATGAATAGTATAAATATTTATGTTTCTCTGGAATTGCTGCTTGACTTGCAGGAGCCCAGATAGATAAATCCATTGCTCCTACAGCTAACCCTGCCATGACTTTTTTTGATAGTAATTTCATAATATCCCTCTTAGTTTTGTCGGTAAGAGCCCTACAAGATTACAAAAGATGAAATTATACTGTACATTGCTTATACTTTCACCTCGGAATAAAATAAGATCATTTTTGCTTTGTAGAAACTTAGAATTCTATTTTTTACAAATGAGATGTTTTTTTGATTCTAAATTATTACCAAACAAAATTAACTGAGTATTATGAAAATTACCTCGACATGATGTTACTTGCAACTTTAATTACACTTTTATTAGTACAACCTTCTCCTCCTCTTAGTGGTCATACCAATTACACCTTTATTAAAACATTAAACTTTCAATGCGTAAATAGTAGAATTTTGTCGATTATATTCAATAATTTGGTTATTTCATATTAATGTGAGTGGAAATATTATACTTCTAAAATTATTGTTTAATATTATTTAAGTAATTATAATAGTTACAACTTGATATACCCGATTGAAAAATAACTATTTAAATATTTAAACAATACTTGATTATTGTTTAATATAATTTAATCACACTCTGTATATTTATCTCCTTTATTTAGATATGCAAAATTACATATCCGAATAAAGGCTTAAATAAGATGTGCTCTTATAAATAGCTAGCTGTAGAGAAAGAAAATTTTTTGTTTACACGGAGTTCTGGTGCAAAAAATTATTTGATAGAGACATAGAACCTACACGGTTCTGGTACAAAAAATACGGTTCTGGTGCGAAAACTTCAAGATAATTGCAAGTAATCTCTAAATCTTGGACATACTGATACTATTATTCTAAAAAAGGTGCGTGGATGGAACCTACTATAACACGAGGATGAGCATGAGTAATTTCAGTATATCTTTTTATCATTTCTACTTCTTTTACAAAATCAAACTCATTATATAGTAGTATAAAAGCCAATGGTGCTATTCTCATTATTGCACCATTACCATTATCGAACTCAGCTTTCCCACCACATTTTTCTGGTGAATATCCTTCCTCAAAACGAATAATAGCATCATTTGTAGTTCTTCCAATATCGAACATTTTTCCAAGCTGAGTCCAATGTCCCTCCTTTTTATATTTAATAAATTTATCCATTAAAATACTTATGCTTTCTTCTTTTATCAGATTTTCGATTAGACACAAAGTCAAAGAGGTATCATCTGACCATGTTCCAGGTGGTTGGTTATAGGTTCCATATCCACTCACATCATCTATTTAAAATGTGTCTCTTTGCTTAAATTCAACTGGAATGCCTAAAAGATCCCCAGTAATTCCACCATATATTGTGGGAAAAACTCTTTGTTTAATACTCAAGCTAAGAAAAGACTTATTATCATCTTCCCATCTATCAATCATTCTTCTGCCAGCCACTTCTATCACACCTATTCCTTATCTAGCTAAATACTGTTAGATTTTTAAGAGATTGATGGATACCAAGAAAATTTTGTATCACTATCAAGTGGTGTATCCTGGGTTTCCTTTTTGATTATGCTGAACCATTCGTTTAATATTTGAGCTTTTGGTAATTGTGAGGCAGGGTCGTCTTCCCAGATGATGTGTGAAAACCAGGCCTTTGTTTCCCATTCAAATTGCAGTTCTGCAAACGAAATTGTAGGATGGTCCGCTTCATAAAATTGTCGGTTTACTGCATATGAAACTTCCGAAGCTTGTGGTAACAACTCATTCTTAATTCTATTTTTAATCGTCTGATTTTCTAACTGATCCCAAAAATACAATTGCCCGTTCATTTGATAAAAAATATCAAATGAATCCTCACCATTTTTCAAATTAAGCAATATAAAAGCACGTTCCACATTATTGTCAGCGGCTTTTACAGTATTGATAATTAAATTTTGTGCAATTGAGACCCAATAGTTATTTGCTTCTTCTAATGGGGATTCAACATACACTTCTTTATTTAATTCATTGAGGGTTGCCTCATTATTGTTTACTTGTTCCACTTTCTTAAAAAATCTATTGAAAAAACCCATGATTTCTCCTCCTCTTTTTCATTCCCTTATAATACATTTGAATAATTAGATAATATTGACAATGCAATCATATCATTTTCAGATGAGGTATGAAACCAATTTAATGAATGGAGTTTGTTCTTGTATTTACTTTATATATTTGAGAAACTGAATTTAAACAAAACTTTTGTTTCAAGTAAGGATGGAAATTAGAAGTTCAATTTTGCAAAGATGGTGGGAAAATGGAAGAGAAAAAAACAAGAAGTAAGAAATATTATAGAATTGCTTTTCTTGTATCAACAAGTTACATTTGGTTTTTGATTCTAGCGGCATACAGTATGGGGATTCCGCAATATATCAAGTTGCGTATTTGAAAAATATCAAGATCTTTTTAATGAAGTGGATGCAGTTTGCATTTGTACACCTAATAAGTTCCATGCCGAAATTTCCATCAGCGCATTAAATAGAGGAATACACGTGCTATGTGAAAAACCTATGGCTTTAACATCAAAAGAATGTGAAATGATGATATCTTCAATCTATTCTAATTGAAGAAAGTCCTTCTGACATGTGGTGGGTTTAAATAGCAAAGCTCTAGAGCAATTCTTTTTATTGAATCTTATTATTAATTTAATAATATATATATAATTTGTCATTTACACCTTCACTGGTCACATTGGACATAGTCTTTTCCATATCCAAATTCATCTACCTCCTATTCACTAGGATACACCCTTCACGTTCTCTGAGGAGGGAGTCTTCTTAGCTATTATGATAAAAGTAGTAAATTTGAAAGGTATTCTATTTCAAAAATACAATATCCTAAGGGAAACGATTGCATAACAAATATAGCTATTCAAGCAAATAGCATAGTAATCATTCTTGAACAAAAAATGTATTTTTATTAAAAATTACATTTTTTCTCAAGAAAACGATTGCATAAATCGTGATTTTAATACTATTATTTACATATAAAGAAATAATTACAATAACAAAAGGAGATGTATTTTATGTGCTCATTATTATTGTATGAAAAGTTTCAAAATGAAACTCTTCATCCGAGCCTAAATTGGTATTGTCAACCAGAAAACTGGGATATCCAAAAAAAAGATACTGGGCTTATTATTCAGCCTGAAGAAATGACCGACTATTGGCAAAAAACACACTATGGATTTGCTGTTGATAATGGGCATTTCTTATATTCAGAGATGAATGAGGATGTAATTATCACTACTAGAGTACGGTCATATCCTGTACATCAATATGATCAGGCTGGGTTAATGGTTCGATTTTCTAAAGACTGTTGGTTAAAGACGTCTATAGAGTATGAACCAAATGGTATGTGTAAACTTGGAGCTGTAGTAACTAATCACGGTTACTCAGATTGGTCTACTCAAAACTACAAAAAAGGACCATGGGAGCTATATTTTCGCATTCGTAGAGAGTCCAAAGACTATATCGTTGAATTTCTAGAAATTGAACATGATAAAGAGTTCACTTTAAAAGAATTAAAAGAACAAACTTGGAATCAATTACGTATTACAAGATTAATGGAAGATGCAGAAGATAAAGTTTTCCAATGTGGTGTATATGCTTGTAGTCCACAAGGAAAGGGATTTACCGCTGAATTTGAATTCCTAGCTATAGAAAAAGGTACGATAAAACCCTAGGCTTTATAAAATGTAAGAATTGGAGAAAGAAATGAATTTGTTAATTTGGAGTAAACGTCAAGTAACTCCAAATTATACAATAAAAGTTGATTTTGGAGTTATTGTTTGTTTGCTTCACTTTTTTTGGGTACTCTGCATCTAGACGGTAAATCTGTTGACCACGGCAAGACTTTATCAATTTCTTCTTTATTATTTAAATCGATATTGGGGAGTGTTTCAAACAAATAAAGAAGATAATGATAGGGACTTAAATTATTCTCTTTTGCTGTTTCAACCGGAAGGTTTTGGACAGACTCATCCCTATGACCGCGCTTCTTCTTACGACGATAGGTGATTGTTTCAATAGCTAGTTCGGGGGTTTCAGAATCACTTTCTTTCTCAGCCTCATTAAACAGTTCTAAAGCGAGTTGATTATTAGGTGTTTTTTCGCTAGACGTACCAAACCGTTTTTGTTGACTAAGACGAAATTGTTCTTCATACCATCTCACTTTTGCCGTGAGTTCCTCTACTTGAGCTTGAAGTGATTCAATTGTGGGTTGGTTTGAATGTGAAGGTGTTGTTTTCATAGATAAATCCATTCGACAAAATCATTCAAATTCCTTTTTCATGTATGATTTTATAGAATGGCTCTCGCATATACAGCTTGATGCCCTTGTTTTTGTTGAAAAGCAAATCCATCAAGAAGCCACCTCAATTGTCGTCTTGATATGGTAAGTGGCACACCCCGATGCCCAGTTGGCCAATAAAACGTTCCCTTTTCCAATCTGCGATAGTGCAACCAGAAGCCATTATGTTCCCAAACCAGAATTTTCAGCTTATCCCGTGAGCGATTGCAAAAAACAAATAAACAAGAAGAAAAGGGATCTAACTCAAATTCTTCTTTTACAATAGCCGCTAGTCCATCAATTGATTTACGTAAATCTGTTGCCCCTTGTGCAAGATATACTTTTTCAATCGCGATCTCTAATATCATTGTTGCTTCACCGCCTGCATCACTTGTAGGAGCATTTGTGAAGCAAAAGGTACATCTAATTCAATGGTTGCTTCTTGAATGTAGATTCGAATCGTGGCATGTATGTTTTCTTCTACGACAGGGACATTCATAGAAATCCAATTCACACGCTCATTATTATTTTGATCTTCAGTTTCAAGTGATAATTTTTGCAGCCAGTAATATAGCCGATGAACCGGTAGGTTCTGTTTTTGACACCAGGCAACTTTGGATAATCCACTGTTTTTATAGTCTTGAATATAAGTTTCCCATTCTTTCTTTAATCGGTGTCTTTTCATAAAAAAACCTCCACATGTAGTATGTAAGGAGATTATCTCATGGGTTATTTACAAATAGTAGGTGGGGAATATTTGACGCTTACCTCATAAATAACCGTGGCGAAACAAAATTTTAGTGTTGAGGTATTTTTAATCCAACATGATTTCAAAACAACAATTTGAGCGTAACTGTAAACTATGGTGACTTTGTTTCTTAGTTAATTTCTGCATTTTATATCATTCGCCAATCATATAAAGTAAAGAGGACTACCGATTATAGTTAAAAGCGATAAAAATGGAACCCCTTATTCATTTTTTATGATAGATAAGAAAAAAGGAGAGATCTTACAAATGACTGTAGTGAAGAATGGAACATTGCAAGTGCCTGGAACGAGTCTTTACTATGAAATTAGAGGAAAAGGACCTGTACTTCTAATGATCCATGGCGGCGGTGGTGACGCTGATAAATTTCTTAAAGTCGCTAATCATCTTGTTGATTGGTATACAGTTGTTACCTACGACCGCCGTGGACATTCCCGCAGTAAGCTTACCAATCAAACTGAGGATTACCGCGTGGAAACACATAGTGACGATGCTCACCACCTGCTAGCTAAACTGACCGATGAACCGGCATACGTATTCGGAAGCAGCTCCGGTGCTGTTATCGGACTCGATCTGTGCCTACGCCATCCAAGGCAGATAAAGCTACTAATCCCTCACGAACCCGTTTTATTGCAACTTTTATTCGGTGATGAGCAGGTGCAGGCTAGAAAATTCATGGAAGTCCTTAAGAAAAATCATAAAAGCGAGGTCATAAAGTTATTATCAAATGTAGGAGTGGACACTAGCAATCTAAAACAACTGAATGATGTGCAAGCAAAGCGAATGCTTAGTAATTCAACGTATTTCGTTGAGTATGAAATACCGGGAATTCTCCGCCATTCACTAGATATCGATGCCTTGAAGACTGCATTAATATCTTCATCGATGCAAGTACTTCCAGCCGGGGGAAGTGATTCACGAGATTTTTTCGCTTACCACTGCGCAGTCGCATTAACGGAACAAATAGGAACAGAAATTGTGGAGTTTCCAGGGCATCATGGAGGCTATAACACAAGTCATCATAAAGAATTTGCTGAGAAATTACACGCGATTTGTTGTTCACATTAATAAAGACAAATAAAAACTAGCAAAATGAAATTTGCTAGTTTTTATTTACTTCGGGACTACTATTCATCAAAATCATCCCTAAACATTACATTATCAATTGCTTCCCTGTCTTTTGCAATACCTTCTATTGTCCCAATTAGATTTCTTACCATCTCAAGTGTAATCCATTCTTCCTCTTCATAAATTTTTATACTTGCTCCCATTGAAAGTAATTCCTCAGCACATTTCACTAAAGATCTCAATTGATCTGCATCATCATAATTACATTCCATTACAGGCTTTTCTGTTTTCATATTTTGTTTGATTTCACTTATCGATTTAGACGTTTTCTTTCTAATCAAAGGCAGATACTTATTAGAATTCGAATCATGAAGCACTACTACATTCACAGTAACCAACTTAACTATCCCTCCTCCAATTAAAATTCTATTATTCCATCATTTCAACCACTATGATAATTTAAATCCATAAAAATATTTTCGACCTCTTTCCCAACTTCTTTTCGAGATAGTATCTATATAGGTTACAAAATCTTTATAGTTATCATTACGAATTATCGTATGATAATCAGCAAGTACTTTCTCTCCTGTCCAAATTGATAATAAGGATGGTATAAACTCCATTTTTAATGGTTCTTCATGATTTGTTGCTCTTATGACTCGTTCAAACAGTTTTTTTGTTAAATCCCCAGGAAACGCTGGAATCTGATAGAAATAATACTTTTCCACATCACATTTTTTTATGTAATTAAGATAAAATTCACCAATCTCGTCTACACTTACTTCTTCCCCGATAACATCTTGATAGTTTATAAAAAAGTCAATAGAATCTCTTATGATCATCGAAGTATCTGTTATTTCATCCCACTTTTCAAGTAACACTAATAAATACGGAATAACCTCCATAGAGAGCGATGTAATAGCTGCGGATGAAAATGTATCTACTGCGTATTCACTTGCTAAAGCTAAAAATGTAAGATTATTAGAATTCCTAATATCTTCATGTGTAGCAATAGAACAAAAAATTCGAATACATAAGTTTAATATTTGTTCATCATTCGTATGATTCATTAGTTGAATTAGTAATTGTTTTTGTGAAAAATCACCAGCCTTAAACAGCTCTATTACATTTAGCAAAACTTCCTTTTCTGTTTTAGCATTCAAAACCCTCTTTTTTATATCTGAAATCGATTCAATTGGTCTATTCCCATACCAAATACGATTCATTATATTTGTACCTTCAATCAAAACATCCAACTCCCTTGTAATGACCGTTTTCTATACCCCCACATTTACTCTTTTCATATCAAGAATATCTGTGATTCCTTTTTCATTCATTTTATTTAATAAGTATGTATAACCTTTCTCTAAAGCAAGATTTCTTTCTTCTTCATAAATAGGTAAAAGTGTATAAAAATTAATGATATTACCTTCTAGAGTCACTAATTTCTCCAACCCCTTTTCTTGCACTTTACATACCATAATACAGGATAGCTTTGTATGAGACGCAAAAGGCTGCGGTGGTTCTCCATTTGGAAGAATCACTCCTTCGGTTAGCCATCCGTCATAACTATGAGGAATATGGGCTGTTTTTCTTAACCATCCTAGAGGCCAATAAATATTTTGATCCTTCAAATCCTCTTTATTCATCGGCCAGTCTACAGGTAACTTTTGTATCAATTCAGCATACTTAAACTCACTTGCTTCTTCCGAATTGTCCATCGGATAATCACTCATCCCAGTAGTCACAAGCGTTATGAAATGATTCTCTTTAGATGGTGGTATGATATGAATATGAATCCCTACTCTACTTCCAGGTATGATTTCACTTATAGTCGTAACTGGAGATCTGAAGTATTTTGCTACATGTTCTAAAATCTGATTTTGTTTACTCTGATTATCGTAATTTGTTACAGATGAGTTACTTTCATCTACAGTTTCTAATAATTGAATCATTTCAGTTTGTCCCTGCTCTCGAGCAAAAGCCAATGCATCCCTATCACCACTATACTTTACACTTGAATCAATACCACTTTTGATTAGAATCTCTGCAATATCTACATGACCATTACTTATTGCACCAAATAACGGATTCCTTTCTGGTTCGGTGACATCCATCTTTGCGCCGCAAGACAATAAATATGTAACAATCTCTATATGTCCTCCTGAAGCTGCCTCGTTGATTGCCCCGCCGCCGTATACACCACCATTTTGATTCTCGTCTGCTCCTAAGGCTATAAGCTGCTTAACAATCTCAAGTCTTCCTTTTGAAGATGCGACATGGAGCCATGTCCCAAAAGGTGTCATCATATGTAATCTCTCAATATCATTACCAATTAATTCAACAACCCTTTCCGTATCACCTAACTTAATTGCTGAACGAATTTCTTTTGCAGTGTGTATAGGATTCATAATTTCTCCTCCCATTGCGCTACATCACCTATTTATTTAACATAAAACAATCGTATATTACGATATGGATATTTTTAACAATTCCTAAAATTAATTATATTACAAATAAACTTAACGTAAACTTCAATTCACTCAAAAACAAAGAGGATCTAAAATACGAGATCCTCTTCAATTTCCTGTATAATATTCCAATCCACACCGTCTTCTAACTCATTTTCAAGTTCTTCTAATAACCGAATCCCTTCTTGTTCAATACCCGCTTCATATCCATGAACCTCAAAATATCTTTTTTTATATTTTGTATACCAATAATATGTACTATACATGATCGAATGTTTCTCTTCTTTTCCGATTAAATTCATTGCGGTTTTGCTTAAAAAATCATAATAACTCCAAAACTCTTTTAATCTCTCATCACTAAATATCTTACTAGTAACCTTTTCTACTTTGTCTCGTTGCATTAATTTTGTTAATTCCAATTCTTTTATTATTTCCACTAAGTTATCCCTTTCCGTCCGTGTTCATGTTTATTATATTCCGATTCTTCCATTGAACCCGATGTCTTTACCACCTCTCATCAACAATTACAGTATATTGAGCAACACCAATACACTCCAATTCGTTATTTTTATATGTAATCTTTGTTTTTCTAGCGTCATATTCAAAATTATAAACTAGAATCGCA
>Ga0102589_1005647_pt1 | contig 10782 bp, 13 predicted proteins | sample AraplaMF_Col_mLB_FD_76858 | JGI IMG/M metagenome (GOLD analysis project Ga0102589, IMG submission 76858) | Arabidopsis root microbial communities from the University of North Carolina, USA - plate scrape MF_Col_mLB | ecosystem: Host-associated > Plants > Roots > Endosphere | place: USA... | reverse complement strand
CTGTCATTGTCAGTACGTTCCCTGCTGCCAGTGCAGCAGTATCGAAGCTGAAGGAGCGCGGCATGATTGATTGCCCAGCTGTCACGGTCATTACTGACCATACAGATCACAGCTTCTGGCTGCATCCTTATACAGATTTATATTTAGCTGGCTCTGAAGATGCCAAGACGCAATTGATTGAGCAGGGTGTTCCTCAATCCCGCATTCAGGTGACGGGAATTCCGGTTCGTCCCGCCTTCTATGAATCGTATTCGAAGACAGAACTGCGCAAGAAGTATGAACTTGATTCCTCCAAGCTGACCGTTCTCCTGATGGGCGGTGGCTGCGGTTTGATGGATCCATCCATGTTGGATGTCATTGAGCAAGCTGGATGGGCACAGGATATGCAATTTATCATCATTTGCGGCAGCAACGATAAGCTTCGTTCACAATTGGAACGCTGGGCCGAATCCAGCCCGCTGCATGTTCGTATTGAAGGCTATGTGAAGCCTGTTCACGAATATATGGCGATGTCCGACCTAATGATTACGAAATCCGGCGGTGTTACTACCTCCGAGGCAGTTGTCCAACAGCTGCCACTGCTCGTCTATAAGCCGCTTCCTGGTCAAGAACAGGATAACATTCGCTACTTGCTGCGCAGCGGGGTTGCCTGCTGTGCGGAGGATGCAGAAGAATTGGTTGCGCAGTTGTCGATCTTCTCCCGACATCCAGAGACACTGCAATGGATGCGAGAGCGCGCGCAAGAAGAGGCTCCACGTTCCCCATTCCATGCGATGGATGCGATCGTGAATGCCCAGAGACACTCCTTATCGCGACGCCACACAATGGAGCAATGGCTGAACGAGACAATTGTGTAACTTGTTAATTTGCTTTGCAATTTATCTTCACCTACCGCATAGGGCTATTCACTTTATACAACGTATAAAGCAGAATAGCTCTTTTTTAGGGCCATGCACCTGGCATTTTGCTTTATACTGCACGATCACATATCATATGAGTAACCATCAGATTCTATCTTTCACGAAATTTGTTAGGAGTCATATAGAGACAGTGTAATAATATGATCTAGTAAAAAAGGAGGGAGTGTGATTTGATCGAATAAAAATAGACCTCACCGCTCTTGCACACCCATTTTGATAGCCTCCATCGTAGACAAGCCCATTCCTTTGGCCACTTTGTAGGTTTCCAGCACTTTTGTCACGAATTTCACAGTTCCGCCAGCTGCCTTAATGGCGTCTTTTATTTTGGTAATCTTAGCTGGTGCAAAAACAAGAGCTGCTATGGCTAATCCTACTGCAGATGTGCAACCAACAATTCCGCTCGTTTGATACTCGGAGACGCGAAATTCCGTGTTCGTATTGAACCACTCCATGATCGCTTCCGGACCGCGCTCAATGACATCATCAGGTATTCTTTCGATTGCAGCAAGAGCTTTTTCCACTTCAACGAAATTCGGATCGGCTCAAACAGGAGTGATTTAAATTGAAAAAAACTACAGTCAATTACATTCTGTTGGCGGTCATCGTAGCATTTGCCGTTTTTGCGTACTTTTTCATCCCCAATCCTCTCACAAAGGAGATTGCCGTTTCTGGCGCCATTTTATATTTCGTAATTATGATGCTCCTACTCAGAATAAGGGACGATAGGGAGCAGCCAGATAGAGCGAATAAAAAGACGGGGATTTACTCCGAATTTTACAAAGGAGTTTACATCGGTTTCGGCATCGTTCTGGGCATTAATTTTTCATCCAACTATTTACCGATGATGAAACAATGAAAATGACTTCAAGGGTGTTCACCTATACCTATGCCGCTATTTTAGGCATCATCTATTTGACAACGAGGAACAAGTAACAGGAGCCGCAATTCAACAATAAATACGACTTATGTGGACATGATTTTCCCTTCAACCGGTTATAGTATCAAGGAGTGCCTAACAAGGAGGGATCTGTTCAATGGAAGACACCAAACAATTCGTGGATAAGCTGCATGAAGACCAGCAGAAGGCAAAGCGCAACCAGCAGCGCCATGGCGAAGGCAACCCGGGTTCGAGCTTGCCAGGAAAGCAGCACAGCACTAACAAATAAAAAAAGAAAAGCCGCGCAAAAGATCCCGAAGCCGCATTCAATCGCGGTAAGGAGTCCTGCACGGCTTATTTACTATATTAGGGGATATCATTCAACCTGCTGCACACTCGAACTTCATCCACAACGGCAAACGGGAGTAAGGGCACATGCGTTGACTTAGACGAATGCGCAGCAGTACGATAGACAGGAGGTTTCCGAAATTCGGCCGACTAAATGAACAAGCAAGGAAAGCCTAACGTGGAGCCTTATTTACATTGAATCATGATCCGAGGTGGAACCATTTGTAATTCAAGAGCAAGTCACGCTAACGTTACAACGAACAGAACTTCCGAACCCAACTACGTAAAACTACGCCGCACAGATATCCGCCAAGCTGCCGTCGTCCTTGCGCAAGGCTTCATGGATGACCCGCTATATGAGCACATGCTTCCGGAGCGGACAACCCGCCTTGAGGTGCTCATCATCTTCTTCCGCAACTATATTGCCATGCTGTATCAGGAAGCCGACCTGTATGCAACGTCCGAACAGCTTGAAGCCGTTGCCCTCGTGTTCCGTTCTGAGCGGACAGGAGTGTCCCGGTTCTCACATGCACAGTACTTGTACCGAATTGCTTGTGCAATTATCAAATCAATCCCGATGTGCCGTTATATCAGCATCCATCAATTTATACGTGGATTGTCAACGCTTAACTCTATGAGCTCCGCCTGGATATCCGAACTGAACGAGCAGGATTATATCCATTTGGACATGCTTGTCGTGCAGCCGCAATTCCGCGGCCAGGGTTTCGTCAGCCAATTAATGAGGCCCTTGCTCTCTGAGTGCGATGCGCGTGGCATTCCTTGCACGCTGGAGACACATAACCCGAGCAACATTTCCTTGTATGGACATTATGGATTCGAAGTGGTGGATACAATCCCAATGCCCGGGAACAGCGTATCCCAACAATACTGCATGGTGTATCGTCCCGACAAATAGATAATTCACACTTTTTACATGTATTTACATTTACTAAGCCGCATATGATCAATTATCCCTGAGCATAGGTTAAAATAACCTATGCTCTAATTTATATACGAACAGGAGGACATATGTACATCGATATATTGTTGCTTCATCATCTCATGATTAAGCCCAAGCACGGCTATGAGGTAAAGAAGCAGTTGGAGCGTCTGTTCGCCGACTCCATCCGCGTCAACAACAACATGCTCTATCCCTCCCTTCGCAAGTTCGAACAGATGGGAGCCATTACGAAGGAAGTGGATACCCAGTCTGGAAAGCCTTCCCGCCACATGTACGCCATTACTGAGCTAGGAAAAAAGATGTTCCATAAGCTGCTGCGGGAATTCCCTCCGGAATTTGCAGCTCATGAGAATGAATTCATTGTTCGCGTTAGTTTGTTCGATTATTTGCAGGTTCCCGAACAGCAGGCGATTTTGAACGCCCGAACCGATTATCTTCGCAGCCAACTCGAAATCATTACCCAAGGACAGTCACTCACCGAAGGCAAACCTTTCGCCCTGAGCACGTTTCAATTCCTGATCAAGAAGCTTCAAAGCGAACTGAACTGGATCGAAACTCTTAACGACCAGCTATACAATTACGGAGGAGGTAAATCAATTGAAAACAAAGGGTGAAATTTTTATTCATGAGATTACTGGGTTCAACACGAAAGAGCAGTTGTGGAATCCGTATGCCTGGTTCCAGCATATGCGTGAAAAGAACCCTGTCTATTACGACGCAGAGCAGGATGTGTGGAATGTATTCCGCTATGAGGATGCAAAACGAGTTCTCTCGGATCATCAACTCTTCTCCAGCGTTCGCGAGCGTAGTATCGTCCCCGTTCCGAGGGATAACAGCGGTATCAGCCTGACCCTCTCGGATCCGCCGATACATCGTAAGCGCCGTGCGCTTATTGCCAAAGCATTCGTTCCACGCAGCTTGGATCAGTGGAAACCGAAAATTCAAGCAATCGTCGATGGATTACTTGACAACATGCAATCACAGAACACGGTGGACATTGTGAATGCATACGCTGTCCCGCTGCCTGTGACCGTAATTGCCAACCTGCTTGGCGTGCCGTCACGGGACTGGGAACAGATCAAACACTGGTCCAACATTTTGTTCATGGGCCATCATCGGGGGAGCATTGAGCAGCAGAAGCTTCAAAAAGACACGGCCATTAAAGAATTCTCAGCATATTTACTCCCCCTTGTTTTGGAGAAACGAGCACACCCTCAAGATGACATCTTGTCCGACCTGACCATGGCAGAATACGAAGGAAGCCGATTGACCGATGAGGAAATCGCAAGAACCGGTATCGGCCTCTTGGGTGCCGGAAATGAAACGACAACTACACTCATAACGAATTGTTTCTATAGTCTGCTCTATGATCAACCGTCTGCTTACGATGAACTGTGCCAACATCCCGAGCTTGTCCCGCAAACAATCGACGAAGTGCTGCGCTACCGGTTCCACATATCCATTGATCGTACAATCACGCAGGATACGAATGTGTTCGGCCCGCCTATGAAGAAGGGGCAGATCGTGATCGCTTGGATGAGTTCCGCAAATCGTGACGACAGACAATTTGCCCATCCAGAGAAATTCGATATTCATCGTATAGGCAACGACAAGCATTTGACCTTCGGCAGTGGCCACCATTTCTGTCTTGGCGCACCACTTGCCCGGCTGGAGGCAGAATATGCGCTAACATCCTTCGTCAAGCGGTTCCCTTTCGCTTCCGCATCGGAAACCTTCCACATTGACGAGCATATGCCTGATCACAGCCACAAACTCTCCAGCCTACCGATCCGAATTCATGGATAGTCCATTTCCATCTCCAACTCCACCTTTCCGCAACAAGAGAAATCTATCGCCGTATTTTCAGCAAATTCGACAATTTTTTTAAATGAACTTACAGAAGTCAATCCGCCCCGTTGCATTTCTATCAACCTTTCGATATGCTAAAGATAACTATCTTCATCTATGAAAAGGAATGTTTCGACATGCAGGATTGGAATGACTATTGTTTTGACAAACAAGGCGCTCGTCTGACCTACCCGTTCGGAGACGATGTCCCCGTATTCCGTGTAGGTGGCAAAATATTTGCTTTGTTCCGTGAAACGGACGGTTGTCCAAGTGTTACGTTGAAGTGTGACCCCTTCCGTGCCGAGTCCCTGCGCGAGCAATTCGCCGAGATTACACCGGGTTATCACATGAACAAGCGACATTGGAACACGGTGGCGCTCAATGGCAGCTTGAGTGATCAAGATATCCAGATGCTCATTGACCACTCTTATGATCTCGTCTTTAAATCTCTGACGAGAGAAGAGAAAGCCGTCATTATCGCAAATCAATTGATGGGGCGAGTGTAGGTGATCATTCACCTTTACGGTTCGGAGGACGTCAATGTCCTACATGGATGACGTCTTTTTGCGGACAAATAAGACAAGGGATGTGCCAAGCGGCACATCCCTTGTCTTATGTTCAAGAGAATAAGATTGCTAATCCCAACACAAGGATACGAGCAGCATTCATCAGAATGAAGTTCTTCACGGCCAGTACAAAGGTATGTTCCTTCGTCTGCTTCGTTATGAATTTCTTCATATTTCTTCGTACCGGAATGAACGTCGCCACAATAAGCAGCAACAGCACAGGGTGTACCCCGATGGCAAAGAGGACAATGACGTCCAGGTACGCCGCCACATACAACCATTGGAACAACATCAGTGCGCTCGGCTTCCCGATATACACGGGCAGTGTATATCGCTTGTTCGCCAGATCATCCTCAATGTCGCAAATATTATTGGCCAACATAATATTCGCTATGCTCAGAACAGCTGGAATCGATATCGCGAACACCAACAGCACTTCTATTAGATTGATATCGAGATGAGCCATCCGGAAGTCAATCGCCAGTGATACAAGCTGTTCCTTGTCTACATGTATGTATGTAGAAATGAAAATGATAACGAACCCCATAAACAATCCGGAGAACAACTCGCCAAGCGGCATTCGTGATATCGCAATCGGACCTAGCGAATAGAGGAAACCTACAAGGAATGACAAGCCTCCTAACCCAAGAATAAGAATATCCGTCTGCAGCACCAGGGCAACCCCAGAACTTATGGCCGTTACAAGAAGCGTCGCAATGACCCCAACTACCCTCGACTCCTTGAGTCCATAGGATACAATCGCATTGTGTACTTCATAACCATACCCGTGTGTTTTAATCGCCTTTTTGTAATCAATATAATTATTAATGGCCGTGGTCGCCATGTCGAAAGACAATAATGAGGCGAACATAAGTAGAAATGGAACTAGCCGAAATTCATGAAATCGATATAGCGCGTATAACGTTCCGATGAAGAACGGTATCATGCTCGCTACTTTCGTTTGGATTTCAACTAACCTAAGAAATTGCCCAACCTTCACCTCGTTACCCCCATGTTCCGCAAATAAATTGGTGTACCGCCACTGTCCTCGAACCCACATAAAAATATATCAAAATCCGCCTTCCTCGGATAGCGGATGATATATTCTACCTCATAAGGTGTCGTATTCTAGCGAAAACCGGCGAATTCGCGAGTAATTAGAGCTAAAAACACTCTATCCTACTTAAAATTAGAATTATTTCCTAACAATCGTTATGAATGGTTATTCTGTGCTGTTCGTAAACGATGTATTACAAAACGGAGCGAGCGTGCGCTAGAACGAGCAATTCGGATCTCCCTATTGCTTATCTACCACGGTTCATACCAACTTGCACATTCACTTCTGTTGTACACAAATCCTTTAAAATTGAGGAATAATGTGGGTTTTACCGCCTTTGAAGGGCTCACAATTGTGACAGTATTGGTACACTTGATGGTCTTAGAGGCAATTATGAACAAATTTCAAAAACGGCGATTTTGGCGGAAATTCAATGATATTTATCACTTTTTCGGCTTTTGGGCTTAATTTGGGCAGGAAAACTTGATCCTTATATGGATATCTATGTCAACTAAGGATCACTATGTCATTTGTAATTCAGAGTGCTTCCTAATAAGATATAGCATGGTTACAATATCCCGATTTCCTACTATATATAAAGCCAACCAACAGAGAAAGGGGTACCTTGATGAAAAAGAAAGGGTTGTTATTCACCTTATTCGCAGCTCTTCTTGTCCTCTTGACCGGTTGTGATTCATTAGATGTTTTGAATCCGAAAGGTCCTCAGGCCAAGACGCAGTCCGACGTCATTATTTTCTCCATGATTATGATGGCAGGAATTTTGTTCGTCGTGTACGCACTTTATATTTTCATGTTAACGAAGTATCGCGCTTCAAAATCAGCACCTGATTATGAGCCTCCTCATGAGGAAGGAAGCAAGTGGCTGGAAATTACGTGGACGTTAATTCCGGTCATTATTGTAACCGTGCTATCTGTGGTGACGATTCGCTCTACTGTTGCAGTAGAATCGCCGCCAGAAGGCTATGACAATCAGAAGCCACTCGTTATCTATGCCGCATCTTCGAACTTCAAATGGCATTTCAGCTATCCAGAAGAAGGCATTGAAACAGTGAACTATCTGAATATCCCTACGAATCGCCCAATCGAGTTCCGTCTCTATTCTTACGGGCCGATTACAAGCTTCTGGGTACCGCAGCTTGGCGGTCAGAAGTACGCGATGAGCGACATGGTGACGACGCTTCACCTTGCAGCTGATCATGAAGGTTCATTCATGGGTAAAAACTCGAACTTCAGCGGTAAAGGCTTTGCGCACATGCAATTCGAAGTGCTCGCAATGTCCCCTACCAAGTACACAGAGTGGGTAAAAGAAGTGAAGGGTACCGCTTCTGAATTAACAGAAGAGGAATTCAACTCCTTGCTGAAGACCGAATTTGTAGGACGGAAATCTTATTCCTCCACACACTTGACATTCAGACCAGCACCAGAGGGCGAACATGGCGGCCACAATCATGGTGGATCGTCTCATGACGACTCTCATAAGGAATCGGATAAAGAAATGGACCACTCGAAAATGGATCATTCGAACATGGAACATTCCAACGATGAACACCAAGAGATGGATCATTCTCAACATGGCAACTAGATTGAACAAGAAAGGAGTAATTTGAGACTATGAAATGGGACGAATTTTTCGTTACCGGCGAACCGATGATTTATGGCGCTATGGCCAGCATCGTGCTCGTGACGATAGCCATCATCTTCAGCTTGACCTATTTCAAAAAATGGGGCTATCTGTGGCGGGAATGGCTGACAACCGTTGACCATAAGAAAATCGGTATCATGTACATCCTGAGTGCCCTGGTCATGCTGTTCCGCGGCGGTATGGACGCTCTGATGATGCGTACGCAGCTGGCTGCACCTGATATGAAGTTCCTGGATGCCCAGCACTATAATGAAGTATTTACAACGCACGGCGTTATTATGATTCTCTTTATGGCGATGCCATTTATTATCGGCTTGATGAACGTAGTTATACCACTCCAAATCGGGGCGCGCGACGTCGCATTCCCTCGCCTGAACGCAGTCAGCTTCTGGCTGTTCTTCTGGGGAGCAATGCTGTTCAACATCTCGTTCGTTATCGGGGGCTCCCCGGACGCAGGCTGGACTTCTTACTTCCCGCTTGCAGGTCCTGAGCTTGCACCGAAGATCGGGAATAACTTCTATGCGATCGCATTGCAGATTGCAGGTCTTGGTACTTTGATGACAGGCGTCAACTTCATCGTTACAATCTTGAGAATGCGAGCGCCTGGCATGACATTGATGAAAATGCCAATGTTCACGTGGTCGGTTCTGATCACGAACGTTATCATTTTGTTCGCATTCCCTGTATTGACTGTAGCGCTTGCGCTTATGACATTCGACCGCATGTTCGGCTCTCAGTTCTTCTCGATGGCCAACGGCGGTATGGATATGCTCTGGGCCAACCTGTTCTGGGTATGGGGACATCCTGAGGTATATATCGTTATCTTGCCGGCCTTCGGTATATATAGTGAAATTATCTCAACGTTCTCTCGCAAGAACTTGTACGGTTACAAATCGATGGTTGTCAGTATGGTAGCCATCTCGCTCTTGTCCTTCCTCGTGTGGGCGCATCACTTCTACACGATGGGTCACGGCGCAATGGTTAACGGATTCTTCTCCGTTAGTACGATGGCGATCTCGATTCCGACCGGGGTTAAGATATTTAACTGGCTGTTCACCCTGCGAAAGGGTAAGATACAGTTCACAACACCGATGCTGTACTCCCTTGCCTTCATTCCAATCTTCACGATTGGTGGCGTAACGGGCGTTATGCTTGCAATGGCAAGTGCTGACTATCAGTATCACAATACGATGTTCTTGGTTGCTCACTTCCACTACGTATTGATTCCAGGTACCGTATTTGCGGTTATCGCAGGTATGTACTACTGGTTCCCTAAATTGTTCGGCTTCCGCCTGAACGAGCGTCTTGGTAAGATCAGCTTCTGGTTCATCGCAATCTTCTTTAACGTGACATTCCTTCCATTGTTCTTCTTGGGACTGAAAGGTATGACACGCCGTATGTACACGTACTCTGCAGAAACTGGCTTCGGCCCGCTCAACTTGCTTGCAACAATCGGTTCTGTCGGTCTTGCTATCGGCTTCGCGATTCTCGTGTACAACATTTACTGGAGCTTCCGCTACCAGCCTAGAGATACAACGAGCGATCCGTGGGATGCACGCTCGCTTGAATGGGCAACGCACAGTCCGGTGCCTGAATATAACTTTGCTATCGTTCCAAAGGTGAAGAGCCTTGATGCCTTCTGGCTCTGGAAAAAGAACAAGCAACCATTGTTCGAAGGTGAGCTTGAAGAAATTCATATGCCGAACAATAACGGCCAGCCGTTCATTCTCGGTGTTATCTTCTTCTTCTGGGGATTCTTTATGGTATTTATGTGGTGGACACCTGCCATTATCACAAGCTTCCTCATTCTGATTATGCTTGCAGTACGTTCCTTTGAACGGGATCATGGCCGCCATATCTCGGTGAAGGAAATCAAAAAGACGGAACAACAATTGCGGGGTGATAGAGCATGAAGATCGATAATACGCTGCCGCTAGAATATCAGACAGAGGAGAACCGTAACCGAATCTTCGGCTTCTGGCTGTTCCTCGGCGCGGAGATTGTACTCTTCGCGACTTTGTTCGCCGTTTACTTTACACTGTGGACTCGTACGGGCAACGGCCCGTCTGCCAAAGAAATCTTTGAAATCAAGCCTGTATTGCTAGAGACATTCCTGCTCTTAACGAGTAGCTTCACTTGCGGACTTGCGATTCACAGTATGCGCATGAAGCTGAAGAAGCCAGCCATGGTCTTCTTCGGAATCACGCTGCTGCTCGGCCTAGGCTTCCTAGGCGTTGAGATTTTCGAATTTGTCACTTACGTGCATGAAGGTGCAACACTGCAAACTTCCGCCTTCCTGTCCAGCTTGTTCGTCTTGCTTGGAACACACGGTGCGCACGTAACGATGGGTCTTCTGTGGGGATCCGGATTGATGATGCAAATCAAGCGTGAAGGATTTACACATGATACAGCGAATAAGTCGTTCATCTTCTCGCTGTACTGGCACTTCCTTGACGTAGTATGGATCTTTATCTTCAGCTTCGTATACTTGAAAGGAATGATGTGATATGAAACAACTATTCCCGATACGTCATGTAATGGG
>Ga0102589_1005646_pt1 | contig 10782 bp, 10 predicted proteins | sample AraplaMF_Col_mLB_FD_76858 | JGI IMG/M metagenome (GOLD analysis project Ga0102589, IMG submission 76858) | Arabidopsis root microbial communities from the University of North Carolina, USA - plate scrape MF_Col_mLB | ecosystem: Host-associated > Plants > Roots > Endosphere | place: USA... | reverse complement strand
ATCGCCGACCAACAGCCGCATCATGATCTTTGGCTCGTCGGGTTCCGGCAAGGAGCTTGTGGCCCGCATGATCCACAAGAAGTCGACGCGCGCGAATGGTCCCTTCGTGGCACTGAATGCCGCCAATATCACGCCTGATCGCATGGAGATTGCGCTGTTCGGTACGGAAGGGTCGCCTGGCCAGGCGCGCAAGATCGGCGCGCTGGAAGAGGCACACCGTGGCATTCTCTACCTCGACGAAGTCGGCGAAATGCCGCGCGAGACGCAGAACAAGATCCTCCGCGTTCTTGTCGATCAGCAGTTCGAGCGCGTGGGGGGCTCCAAGCGGGTGAAGGTCGATGTGCGCATCATCTCGTCGACGGCCTACAATCTCGAGACCCGCATCGCCGAGGGTTGGTTCCGCGAAGATCTCTATCATCGCCTTGCCGTGGTGCCCGTGCGCGTACCGGCACTCGCCGAACGGCGCGAAGACATTCCGTTCCTGGTCGATCAGCTGATGCGGCAGATTTCCGAACAGGCCGGCATCCGTCCCCGCCGCATTGGCGACGACGCGATGGCCGTGCTACAGGCCCATGATTGGCCGGGCAATATCCGCCAACTGCGCAACAACATCGAGCGGCTGATGATCCTTGCCCGTTCCGACGGTCCGGATGCGCCGATCACTGCCGAGATGCTGCCGACTGACGTTGGCGACATGTTGCCAAAGGTTTCGGCCAAGAACGACTATCACATCATGACGCTGCCGCTTCGCGAGGCACGAGAGATGTTCGAGAAGGACTACCTGATCGCGCAGATCAATCGCTTTGGCGGCAATATCTCGCGCACCGCGGAGTTTGTCGGCATGGAGCGCTCGGCGCTTCACCGCAAGTTGAAGTCGCTCGGCGTCTGAGACACGGGCGGCGCTGCGGCGCCGTCCTAATTCTCTCTGCTATAACTCCCGCACAGGTTCACCATGCCCAGAATAGCCTATGTGAACGGCCGCTATGTCACGCACTCGAATGCAATGGTCCATATCGAGGATAGAGGCTATCAGTTCGCGGATGGCGTCTATGAAGTCTGTGAAATCAGGCATGGCTATATCGTTGATCTTACACGCCATCTGAACAGGCTGGACCGATCGCTTGGTGAGTTGCGTATTGCCTGGCCAATGAGCCGCAACGCGCTGACCCGTGTCATTCGCGAAACGCTGCGGCGCAATCGCGTCCGCAACGGTCTCTTTTACCTGCAAATCACCCGTGGGGTTGCACGGCGCGATCATGTGTTTCCCGCAGAAGGAACGCTGCCCTCGCTGGTCATCACCGCCAAGAGCACCGATCCTTCGATCATCGCGAGGAAGAACGCGACAGGCATCAAGGCGATCACCGTGCGCGACAATCGCTGGGACCGTGTCGATATCAAGTCCGTCGGTCTCTTGCCGAACGCCATGGCGCGCCAGCACGCGAAGGAAGCCGGTGCGCAGGAGGCGATCTTTGTGGACCCCGATGGGATGGTGAAAGAGGGAGCTGCGACCAATGTCTGGATCGTCGATCGCGACGGCACTCTCATTACGCGTCCGGCTGAACACGGCATTCTGCGCGGCATTACCCGCACGACGCTGATCGATGTCGGCGCCAAGCTGGGCCTGAAGATCGAGGAGCGGAAATTCTCGGTCGCGGAGATGCTTGCGGCGCGTGAGGTGTTCATCACGGCGGCCACGAGCATCTGCTTTCCGGTTGTGTCGATCGATGGCCAGCCGATCGCAAATGGCCATCCAGGCAGCGTCTCCCAGAAAATTAGGGAGGCCTTTTTCGACGTTGCGGAAAAGATTGCGATTTGATACCAAGACTTTCTGGGCAGATGGGATGAGGGTTGTCGGCTGCCTGCAGGCGAGGTTGATTAGTATTTCACCGGCGGAATGAAGCCGGCAATAAAGAAAGAAGCGGCGCGATGGCGGAACGTTCTCAGAATCTGCAGGACTTATTTCTCAATACTGTACGCAAACAAAAGATTTCACTGACAATCTTCTTGATCAATGGCGTGAAGCTGACCGGAGTTGTCACCTCGTTCGACAATTTTTGCGTTCTGCTTCGCCGTGACGGCCATTCGCAACTCGTGTATAAACACGCAATCTCGACCATCATGCCCGGCCAGCCGATGCAGATGTTCGAAAGCGAAGAAGCTGCTTCCTAACGGGACCTGCAATTATCTCGACACGCGATACCAAAAACGATTCGATCATCCCGGAAGCAGCCAAGCACCGGGATGATATGCGCGCGACCGTCGTCGTGCCCCTGCTCAAGCAGGGGCGCGCCGGACGCAGTGCGGGCGATGCTGCGCCTGTGGTCACCCGCACGCCCGAGAGCCGCCTGGAAGAGGCGACCGGTCTTGCGCAGGCGATCGACCTCGATGTGGTGAATGGCACGATCGTCACCGTCAGCGATCCGCGACCCGCAACATTGATGGGCACGGGCAAGATCGAAGAGATCAAGGCGACGTTGGATGCGAATGATTCCGGTCTCGTGATCGTCGACCATCCGCTGACACCGGTACAGCAGCGCAATCTCGAGAAGGAATGGAACGCCAAGGTCATCGACCGCACTGGCCTCATCCTCGAGATCTTCGGCCGTCGCGCTTCCACTAAGGAAGGCACGCTGCAGGTCGATCTAGCTCATCTGAACTATCAGAAGGGCCGTCTGGTTCGCAGCTGGACCCACCTTGAGCGTCAGCGCGGCGGTGGCGGCTTCATGGGTGGTCCTGGTGAAACCCAGATCGAAGCCGACCGTCGCTTGCTGCAGGACCGCATCGTCAAGCTCGAGCGTGAGCTGGAACAGGTGGTCCGCACCCGCCAGCTGCATCGCGCCAAGCGCAAGAAGGTGCCGCATCCGATCGTGGCGCTCGTCGGCTATACCAACGCCGGCAAGTCGACACTGTTCAACCGGATCACCGGGGCAGGCGTGCTGGCCGAAGATATGCTGTTCGCAACGCTCGATCCGACGCTGCGCCGAATGAAGTTGCCACATGGCCGCACGGTGATCCTCTCCGACACCGTCGGTTTCATCTCGGACCTTCCGACCCACCTCGTCGCCGCTTTCCGCGCTACGCTGGAAGAAGTGCTGGAAGCCGACTTGATCCTTCATGTCCGCGATATGTCCGACGTCGACAATCAGGCGCAGAGTGCCGACGTGCTCCGCATCCTGAAGGACCTCGGCATCGACGAGGAAGAGGGCGACAAGCGCATCATCGAAGTCTGGAACAAGATCGATCGCCTTGAGCCGGAAGCGCACGATGCCATCGTCCAGAAGGCGAGTGGTGCCGAGAACGTCGTCGCCCTATCCGCAATCAGCGGCGAGGGTATCGATACGCTGATGGGAGAGATCAGCCGCAGACTGTCAGGCGTGCTGACCGAAGCGACTGTGCGCTTGCCTGTCGACAAGTTGGCGCTGCTGCCTTGGCTCTACGATCATGCGATCGTCGATAACCGCGAGGACAACGAGGACGGGTCGATCACGCTCGATGTACGTCTCTCGGAAACCGAAGCGGTCGAACTGGAGCGCCGCCTGGGCAACGGGCCGAAAGTCGCGAAAGAGGATTGGGAACGCTAGAGCTCCCTGCAGCGGGCTTTGCATTACGCCCGGACTGGGCCTCATGCAAGATAAGGATGTCGGCTCAGCCCAGTTGCCGCTCGATAGCCTTCGCCGCCTGCCAGATTTCTTCCATCCGCTCCAGACTCGCCGCGTCCAAAGTTTCGCCTTCCGCGTCAAGAACGGCTTCGATATGACTGAAACGTCTACGAAATTTTGTATTCGTTCCGCGCAAGGAATCTTCCGGGTCAGCCTTTACATGCCTGCCGATATTGACCACGGCGAAGATGAGGTCGCCGAGCTCATCACTGACCTTTGCTTGATCGCCTTCCGCTAAGGCGACACGCAACTCGCCGATTTCCTCCTCGATTTTGTCGAGGATCGGTTCGGGCGCTGACCAATCGAAGCCCACCTTTGCAGCGCGTTCCTGCAGCTTCAGCGCCTCTGTCAGGGCAGGGAAGCTCCGCTGGACCGATCCGAGGAACCCCGCCTTGAAATCCTCGCTGACGCCGCGCTTGGCTCGCCGTTCGGCGCGCTCGCGCTTTTCTGCCTGCTTGATGTCGTCCCACTGCTTCTTCACCGCATCGGGCGTGTCGGCATCAGAACGGGCGAAGACATGCGGATGGCGGCGGATCATCTTGCGGGTGATTGCCTCAACGACGTCGCCAAAGGAGAATTCTCCCGCTTCCTCGGCCATGCGCGCATGAAACACGACCTGCAGCAGCAGGTCGCCCAACTCCTCGCAGAGGTCGTCCATGTCATTGCGCTCGATTGCGTCGGAGACTTCATAGGCCTCCTCGATCGTGTAGGGCTTTATCGTCTCGAACGTTTGGACGATGTCCCAGGGGCAGCCGGTTGCCGGATTGCGCAGCGCGGCCATGATCTCGATCAGGCGCGAAATGTCTTTTGAGGCTTCCATGGTCACTCAGTTCAGTGGAATGTCGTTGTCGCTCTTCGACGCCTGGTAGCTTTCCGAGAGCGCATCGTACCGCGCCTTGATGCGCGCAGTCTGTGTTTTCAGTTCGGCCTTCAAATGCTCTTCTTCGGTCTCGACGAGATCGGCAATGGCAAAGCTGTTCCAGAACGCATTGCTGCGCCTGTAGCCACCCGGTTCCAGACCGAAAACCTCCTTCAGGATCTTCAGGTCGTGAGGAATGGCGAAGGCGTCGCGCGAATCCTCGTGGCTGAAGAAATAGTAGAAATTGTCGAACCCGGCCCAGGTGATCGCCGACATGCACATGGTGCAGGGTTCGTGCGTCGACAGAAAGATGAGATCCTTGGTGGCTGGCTTCTCGCCCAGTTCGTACAAGCGCTTCAGCGTGTGCACCTCGCCATGCCACAGCGGATTTTCAAGCTCGTTGTTGGTCTCGGCGATGACGAGCGAGAGGTCGGACTTGCGCAGGATCGCAGCGCCGAACACCTTGTTGCCGGCAGCGACGCCGCGTTCGGTCATCGGCAGGATGTCCTGTTCCATGACGTTGAGCAGGCGGGCGGCGATGGTCTGGTCGGACATGGCTTTCTCCTTGGTGGCCGCACTCTACCGGTAGCGGCAGGCGAGGCAAATGCCGATTTCGACGGGGAGCGGGATTTGTCACAGCCTTTCTGCTGCGCTGCGGCAGACGCAGGTGTGTCCGCTGCGCCGCACCGGTGACTTTTACTCAAATCATTGAGAGAGCGAGTAAAAGAATACGTGCGCGCGCGGGCATTGGAATTTCTGTTTCTTCATTTGCCTGGGCAGAGAGTGCATATTCCGGCAACTTCGAAATGGATTGATGATGTCTCCCAAGACTGAACAACTGTCGGTATTCCCTGCCTTCTTTCGCGTCGAGGGCAGGATCGCGGCCGTCTTCGGCAATGGCGACGAGGCTTTCGCCAAGGTTCGCTTGCTGCTGAACACGCAGGCACGGGTTGTTGCCTATACCGATCATCCTGAGGCCGATTACCACGCCTATCTGATCGCCAATCGGATTGAGACGGTGCGCGCAGTTTTTGTGGACGAGCAAGTCCGTGGGGCAACACTCGTCTTTGCTGCGACCGGAGACGCGGCGCAGGATCGCGCCATCGTTGAGGCCGCGCGCGCCGAAAAGGTGCCCGCCAACGCCGTCGATCAGTCTGACTACTGCGATTTCTTCACGCCTGCTCTTGTCAATCGCGCGCCGGTCGCTGTCGCTATCGGCACCGAAGGCGCGGGACCGGTGCTCGCACAGATGATCCGTGCACAGGTCGATCAACTTCTTGCACCATCACTTGGGCGGCTGGCCGATCTTGCCATCGGCTATCGAAAGACCGTCGAGCATCTCGTCCCGAAGGGCGCTGCGCGCCGCCTGTTCTGGCGCCGCTTCTTCTCCGGCGCGGTCGCCGATGCTGTCGCCAGCGAGAACCTGCCGCAGGCTCGCCGTGCAGCCAACGGCCTGTTTCGGTCCGCTGAGAAGGTCGAGGGGCACATCTGGCTCGTCGGCGCCGGGCCGGGTGCTGCGGACCTGCTGACGCTGCGCGCCCAGCGCGTGATGATGGAGGCCGATGTCATCGTCTATGATGCCCTCGTGCCGCAGGAAATCGTCGACATGGGCCGCCGCGACGCCGAGCGCCTGTCGGTCGGCAAGCGCAAGGGATGCCATTCGAAGTCGCAGGAAGAGATCAACGATCTGCTGGTATATCTCGGTCGCGAAGGCAAGCGCGTGGTTCGCCTGAAGTCCGGCGATCCGCTGGTCTACGGCCGGGCAGGTGAGGAAATGGCAGCGCTGCGGGCTACGGGCATTTCCTATGAAGTGGTCCCCGGCATCACCTCGGCCTTCGCCGCCGCCGCCGATTTCGAGTTGCCGCTGACGTTGCGTGGCGTGGCATCCTCGCTGGTCTTCACGACCGGCCACGATCTGACGGGTGATGTCCTGCCGGATTGGGCAAGCCTCGCCGTCTCAGGCGCAACGATCGCCGTCTATATGGGGCGCACCGTCGCCGCTTCCGTCGCCGAGCGCCTGATGCAGGCTGGCCTTCCGGCAGAAACCACTGTCGCCGTCATCGAGAATGCCAGCCGTCCCAATCGCCGGCTGTTGCATGGGATTCTGCGGGATCTTCCTGATCTGCAGCACCGTGACGAGTTGACCGGCCCGGTTATGGTCATTATCGGCGATGCTGTAGCAGGCGCCAATTTCGAACTGTCGGAACCGCTCGTGCGCGAACGCGCCCGGTCCGAGGAATTTGCAAGGAGCTGAACATGGTGGACAAGGTCCTGACTGCCAACCGACTGACGGATGGCATCGCCGTCTGGCTGAACGCCAACGGCCAATGGGTGACCTCGCTGCAGGAAGCCCTTGTTGCTCGCCATACAGAAGCCGTCGATGCGCTGGAAGCAATTGGCAAGAAGTCCTATGCCGACAATCAGGTCGTGGACGTAGCCGTCGTCGAGGTTCAGGAGAGCAACGGCGTGCTGTGGCCGCTGCGCTTGCGCGAACGCATTCGTGCCCAGGGCCCAACCATGGAATACGCGCCGGGCTACAAGCCCGCCGACCCCGCATTCATCGCAGTCTGAGGAAGCAGATGTATCGTTACGACGAATTTGACCACGCTTTTGTCGCCGAGCGCGTCGAGCAGTTCCGCGACCAGGTGCAGCGCCGCCTTTCCGGTGAGCTTGCCGAAGACGCGTTCAAGCCGCTGCGCCTGATGAACGGCGTCTATCTGCAGCTTCACGCCTACATGCTGCGTATCGCCATTCCTTACGGGACGCTGAGCTCGCGCCAGGTGCGGATGCTCGCTCATATCGCGCGCAAGTACGACCGCGGCTACGGCCACTTCACGACCCGCCAGAACCTGCAGTTCAACTGGCCGAAGCTCTCCGAAATCCCGGATGCGCTGTCCGAGCTGGCATCCGTTGAGATGCACGCTCTGCAGACGTCGGGAAATTGCATTCGCAATGTTACTGCCGACCATTTTGCAGGTGCAGCCGCCGACGAAATCGCGGATCCGCGCCCCTACGCCGAGATCCTGCGCCAGTGGTCCTCGGTGCATCCGGAATTCTCGTTCCTGCCGCGCAAGTTCAAGATTGCCGTCACCGGTGCCGAACGTGACCGCGCCGCGATCCAGGTCCACGACATCGGCCTGCATCTGAAGAAGAACGAGAAGGGTGAAATCGGCTTTGCCGTATATGTCGGTGGGGGCCAGGGCCGCACGCCGATGATCGCCAAGCTGATCCGCGACTTCCTTCCGGAAGAGGACCTGCTGTCCTATACGACAGCCATCGTGCGCGTTTACAACCTGCATGGCCGTCGCGACAACAAATACAAGGCTCGCATCAAGATCCTCGTGCACGAAACAGGCGCGGAAGAGTTGGCGCGTCAGGTCGAGGGAGAGTTCGCGGAACTCAAGGAATCCGAGCTGAAGTTGCCGGAAGCTGATGTCGAAGCCATCGCCGCCTATTTTGCGCCGCCGGCCCTGCAGGATCGCGCCGAAGGCTGGGAAAATCTCGCTCGCTGGAAGAAGGCCGATCCGGCTTTCTCTCGCTGGGTGCAGCAGAACGTGCAGCCGCACAAGCATCCCGACTACGGCATGGTGACGATCTCCCTGAAGCCGATCGGCGGCATTCCGGGCGATGCTTCGGATAGCCAGATGGATGCCATTGCCGATATCGCTGAGGAATATGCCTTCGACGAAATCCGCGTCAGCCACGAGCAGAACCTGATCCTGCCGCATGTGGCGCTCGCCGATCTCGAAGCGGTCTATCGCGGTCTCGTCGCCATCGGCCTCGCCGAGGCCAATGCCGGTCTGATCACCGATATCATTGCCTGTCCGGGGTTGGACTACTGCGCGCTCGCCAATGCGCGCTCCATTCCTGTTGCGCAGGAAATCTCCCGGCGCTTTGGCGATCCGGATCGGCAGGCTGAGATCGGCGAGCTGAAGATCAAGATCTCCGGCTGCATCAATGCCTGCGGCCATCACCATGTCGGCCATATCGGCCTGCTGGGCGTGGAGAAGAAGGGCGCTGAGCTCTACCAGATCACGCTTGGCGGTTCGGGCGACGAGCATACGTCGATCGGCGAGATCATCGGCCGCGGCTTCGAGCCCGACAAGGTGACCGACGCGATCGAAACGATCGTCAACACCTATCTGACAATCCGCAAGGAGCCGTCTGAGATCTTCCTCGAAACCTATCGCCGCGTTGGTCCTCAGCCGTTCAAGGACGCGCTGTATGGTTCGGCGGCAGAAGCGGCGTAAGGAGGGGACGATGACCAAGATCTGGAGAGAAACCGGCTTCGTAGAGAACGATCCCTGGGTGATCGAGACTGAAGAGGTGAAGGCAGGCGAGGGGCAGAAGCCCCTTCTCGGCCTGGACGAGCTGATCGCCAGGGCCGACGAGAGCAACGAGGTCGGCTTCGGCGTGCTGATCAAGCCGGCGGACGATATTCGCAAGCTCGAGCCCTACCTCTATCGGCTTGAGATCGTCGCTGTCGCCTTCCCGGCGTTCAACGATGGCCGGGCCTTCAGCCATGCATCCCTCCTGCGCGACCGCCTTGGATACACCAACGAACTGCGCGCCGTCGGCGACGTGCTGATCGACCAGATTCCGCTGATGCAGCGGGTCGGCATCGACAGCTTCGCTGTCACCAACGAGACTGCGATAAAGCGCCTCACGGAACATCGCCTGCCGGGAATTCCGCATCATTATCAACCGGCTGTGCGTGACGCGGACGCTGGCAAGGGCTATAGTTGGCGCCGTCAGGCGAAGCCGGCTGCATAAGCACCGGATCGCCGTCAAAGAATTGACGGAACGGTGCAATGAAGACTTTTGAAATCGCGGTGATCGGTGGCGGGCTTGCTGGCATGATCGCCGCCATCGCCTTGGCTCGCGGCGGACGCAACGTGGCTCTCGTTGCCCCGCCATCGCCGAGCCAGGACCGGCGCACGACCGCGCTCATGGATCAATCGATCCGTTTCCTCGACAGGTTGACGTTGTGGGAAAAGTTGCGGCCAGCGGCCGCGCCGCTTTCCACCATGCGCATCATCGACGGCACGAATCGCCTGCTGCGGGCGCCGATCACCACATTCCGTTCGGTCGAACTCGATCTTGAGGCCTTCGGCTACAATTTCCCGAACAAAGCCTTGATGGGGGTGCTGGAGGCCGCGATCGCCGGTGAGGGGAACATCACGCGCTTTACGTCGTTTGCCGGCGTGATCGATATCGGCACCGAATCGGTGACGGTCACGCTTGCCGATGGCGAAATCCTGTCGGCGACGTTCGCGGTTGGCGCTGATGGGCGCAAGTCGAAGCTGCGCGAAACCGCCGGCATCGACGTTCGCACCTGGTCTTATCGGCAGTCGGCCATGGTGCTGAACTTCGAACACTCGCTGCCGCATGAGAATATCTCGACGGAGTTCCATACGGAAAGCGGACCCTTCACTCAGGTGCCGCTGCCCGCCAATCGCTCCAGCCTCGTTTGGGTCCAGAACCCATCGGATGCCGTCGCCCGCAATGAACTCTCGCTCGTTGAACTGAGCAATGTCGTCGAGGAGCGCATGCAGTCACTGCTCGGTAAGGTGACCGTCGAGGAAGGTGTGCAGCTCTGGCCTCTATCAGGCATGATGGCCCATCGCTTCGGCAAGGGGCGGATTGCCCTCATTGGCGAGGCATCGCATGTCTTCCCGCCGATCGGCGCGCAGGGGCTGAACCTCAGCCTGCGCGATGTCATGGCGCTTCAGGACATTCTTTGCACGCGACCCGAACTGCCGATCGCGGCTGATGCCGGCGACCGTTTCGATCGGAAGCGTCGCGCCGATATCATGAGCCGCACCGCGAGCGTCGATCTTCTCAATCGCTCGCTATTGTCCGATTTCCTGCCTGTGCAGATGATGCGCGCTGCCGGCCTGCACATTCTGTCGGCACTCCCCCCACTGCGCAACATTGTCATGCGTGAGGGCATCGAGCCTGGTCGTTCGTTCCGCGATATTCCCGGCGCGATCAAGGAAAAGCTAAGCCGGAAGAAAGCCTGATTTGATCGCAATCAGGAAGAGCGAGACGGTCACGACGGAAAGCGCCGTCGTGATCAGGATCGTTGCCGAAGCGCGTTCCTTCCAGACGCCATATTGCTGCCCGATGACGAAGACGTTGGTTGCCGTCGGCAGGGCGGCAAGCAGTACCGCGGCATATATCCAGACCGGCTCGAAGCCACCGATGGCGGTCAGCGCGAGATAGACGACAATCGGGTGCACGATGAGCTTCGCCAGAACGATA
>Ga0102589_1005645_pt1 | contig 10783 bp, 12 predicted proteins | sample AraplaMF_Col_mLB_FD_76858 | JGI IMG/M metagenome (GOLD analysis project Ga0102589, IMG submission 76858) | Arabidopsis root microbial communities from the University of North Carolina, USA - plate scrape MF_Col_mLB | ecosystem: Host-associated > Plants > Roots > Endosphere | place: USA... | reverse complement strand
ATAACGAACAGAACATAAAAGTGTAATCTCTACAATATTCTATGCATTTCGACACGATTTCTATCCTTATTCATTTAATCATTCACGACAATAGATTTCAAGAGCTATACATCATGAAAACGCTACCTAAAAATATTCATTATTTTCGAAAAAGACTTACTTTTTATTAACGCGGAACCATTGGTCCATTTGAGCCATAATATCACTCATTGCTTCTCGATTACTGAACTTCGGCAAATTCACAAGTAGCGCTTGATCAGGTGCAGTTACCCCTTCTCCCTGCTTTTGAAGAATGATAATACTCTTAGCAGCCTGCTCTTGTTTGAACATTGAAAGCGGCAGCTGAACGATCCCTTGAACGATTGCTTCCTCTTTTAGCAGCGGCTGTAACAAATGAGACTGTTCAGATTCGAACAAGTTATTTGGAATAAGAGCAATCACGTAGCCTCCGTCTTTTACATGGCGCAAGCTTTGTTCAATGAATAAGTGATGAGCATAGGTATGACCTTCTTCAGCTCTTACTTTATACTCTTTTGCCCCTTCATCGTTTGGATAATAACCAACAGGCAGGTCACAGACAACTAAATCAACAGGATCAATAAAAAGCGGCTGTAAGCTGTCTTGATTAAATAATTGAACGCCGTGCTTCTGTAAGTTTGCATTTACATATGTCAATTGAAGTAATAAATCATCCAGATCTACACCGTATACATGTTCAATTGACGAAGCGTGTGTATTTAAAATTGTTGTTAATAAGTTTCCAGCTCCTACTGCTGGATCTAAAAGCGTATATTTATCTTTTCCTGCCATGAATTTTCCAACTAAGTAGCTGACAAATAGTCCTACAGCATCAGGCGTCATTTGGTGGTTAGGCTGAACTGCTTCTTTCATCCCTTTTAAAATAGCTAGCTGATATGCTTTTCGAATCGTTTCTTTCTCAAAATGATCAAGCGTGATTGAATCGTATTCTTTTTTTAAACGTTTTTTAGTTACCTCATCTAGCTCTTCTTGCAAAATAGTTTCTTGAAACAAGTTTTCTCCCGTTTCAGCTACTGCTTCTAAATATACGCAGTTTAGTTCTTTTCTTAAAATAATAGCTGTTTGATCAATTACACCAAATAGCTTTTCCATACTAGCTAATTGACTCATATTCTGCCTCCTGTGTAATGAAATAGTATCTATATGAATGAGTAAACGTCCTATTTGGAACATCATATTTTATCATAAAAGCTTCTTAAAACACAAAGAAGGCGAAAAACATTGTTTTCCGCCTTCTGCCGAACCCCATCGACAATCTTACTTAGCTGCTTTAGCTGCTTCGATTGCTGCTTCGTAGTTCGGATGCTCAGTTACTTCTGGTAAGTACTCAACATACGTTACGTTATCATTTGAGTCTACTACAAAGATTGAACGAGCCAATAAGCGCAATTCTTGAATGGCTACACCATATGCTTCGCCGAAAGATAAGTCGCGGTGGTCAGATAGCGTTTGAACATTATCAATGCCATTAGCACCACACCAGCGCTTTTGAGCAAACGGTAAATCTACGCTCACTGTTAATACTTTTACGTTATCTAATTTAGCTGCTTCTTCGTTGAAGCGGCGAGTTTGCGCATCACAAACTCCAGTATCAATAGAAGGAACTACACTAATTAGGCGAACAGAACCCTTTGTGCTGTCAAGCGTTACTTCTGATAAATCATTTGCTAAAACGGTAAAGTTTGGCGCCTTGTCTCCAACCTTTACTTGATTTCCTAATAATGTTACATCGTTACCTTTAAATTTAGTCACGAATAATTCCTCCTTTAAATAAGTATGTACACTGTTCATATTAGCTTGTCTGTCTCTATATTGCAATTAAATGACATACATAATATAGCGCTGTATGCTAGAAAACATGCCCAATAAAAAAGGCTTTGCTTGTTTCTTTTATTGTTCAAAGAAGCAAGCAAAGCTTTAGTTTATCTTTACAAATTAAAATCATTTGCACCGTCATGATGCTGATTTTGTTGATTATGATCCTGCTGATGGTTATTTCGCTTGAACATTTGCTGCACGCGTTCAATAGCTTGAGGTGCTGTATCTAAAATCTTTTCATATAAATGTGTACTTTCATTAAGGTGAAGCATTTTAATTCCGCTTCCACTCACAATTAAAAAGGCAATTGGCGTAATTGATACACCGCCACCGCTACCTCCGCCAAATGGATGACCTGATTCTTGCTGATGCTGCCCCGGAGAAGATGGTGCATGCCCTTCTACTCCAAACTCGCTTCCGCCCGCTGCAAAACCAAAACCTACTTTTGAGACCGTTAAAATAACGCTGCCATCAGGTGTTTCTACAGGATCACCAATGATTGTATTAACATCAATCATTTCCTTTAAATTCTCCATAGCTGTCGACATTAAACTTTTAATTGGATGTTCTGCCATTAAGATAACCTCCTTATGTTTTTACAGAGTGTGTCTTGTTCTTATTTGACGACTTCCATCTTTTGCGACGCTTTTTGGACGTATGCCGCCAGTATCTCAAGGTCCGTAAACCTACTAGAATAGCTTGACCAACTCGAAAAGAAATTATGCACTCAAATACCGTTTCTGACCAAAGATGTTGAAATACAGGAGTAACGCTCATTACAGGCATATCTTTTAGTTTCATATAACGGCTGATTATACCAACTATGCCCCCTTTTGCAGACCATACAGCCCCGGTAAGTACGCCTGTTAACGCAGCATCACCTAAGCCGAAACGGCTGTGCCATCTAATATCACTTACCGTCACTTTCTGTAAGAAACGACGAAAAATTTTATGAAAACCGACTACCTGTTCAAGGAATTGCTTCGCATTTTCTAACATGCTTAAGCCGTCTTCTACAGAATAATCACTCCATGAATTCTCGTCTTCTTTTCCTTGATCACCCATTCCTTTCTTTTTTTCAACAAGCAAACGAGGAGAATCTTTTTTCACTTTCACTACCGGAATTTCATATGTATAGCGAATAAGACCAAACCAAGCCCTGAGTCTCACTCTGTAATAATCGTTATCTCGGACATGGTGAAGATCTACAAATAGCGTGATTTTTGTCCATACGATAAGTACAATAACAATTAAAAGTGCTAGCAATATCCATAAAAGCCATAGCACATCCTTCACTCCTTCTTAGCTTCACATTATCTCCAAAACACAGAATATTAAACCTTATGGAAACAATAAAAAGAGGTTGAGACATAACCAAAGGAAATTTACGTTTACCATGACAAAAAAAACGCACCACTAATCAATAATCTTGATCAGTGGTGCGTTTTTCACTTCGTCTAAAACCCTTTTGTCCCGGCCTCTTTTTATTATCTGCTGATTGTACCTTCATGTATGACAGTTGTATCTGCGTAGTAATCATGGGCTCCTTGCTTTTTAGGTAAAAACGCAACTAATAAATACCCAAGTAAAAAAACCGTTTTAGAAATATAACGTCCAACTCCTTCACGAAACAGCACAACAGGCCAAGTTAAAGTCGAGTCTTTCAGCGATACTACTTTAAGCCCAAACACCATCTTTCCAAGCGTTTGTCCAAAATACTTGGTCATTAAAACAAAATAACCATAAAAGATAATCACCGTTACAATCGTATAGGGAGAAAAAAATCCATCTCCTTGAGGAATATCTGCTAAATGGAAAATGGGCTTGATCAGCAGGGCGTTCAAGCTAGCTACCACAGCTAGATCCAAAAGATATGCCCAAAAGCGCATCCAAAAGCCTGCATAATGGAATTCACTACCTATCGGAGCACTTACCGCTGGCTCATGTTTTATATTGTCGTTTGATTCGGTTGAATGAGACTGATTTTCCATATTCCCACCTCTATTCTGCATATAAATACATCAAACGCGGAGAGCTTGGCTGCGCAAATGTTTTTAACATTGCAGTGACTTGTTCATCTCCACCAATTACTTTTTGCATGCTCATTGAAAGCCAAGAAGGCAGTCCGAATCCTTGATTGTATTGAATTACTTGTGCACCTTTTAACTTATAATCTTTCTCCATTCCTTTTACCGCATCTTCAAAATAGCCTAGTTGATCGACCAGCTTCAGCTCTTTGGCCTGACGTCCATCGTACACTCGGCCATCTGCAATAGAACGAACTTTTTCTTTAGACAGGTGACGTCCTTCAGAGATAACATTGACGAAACCATCGTACGAGTTGTCTACAAGTGTTTGCATAATTTCTTTTTCTTCTCCGGTCATTTCTCTTGTTGGAGACATAATATCTTTATGAGCTCCGCTTTTAATAACAACAGATTCTACTCCTAATTTATCAGCCAGCTTGCCGTAGTTAACGCTTTGCATAATTACACCTAATGAACCTGTTAAAGTGTCCGGGATTGCATAGATTTTATTAGCAGCTGTTGAAATGTAATAGCCTCCTGAGGCAGCCATTGATCCCATTGAAATATACACTGGCTTTTTCGTGTCTTTCTTCAGCTCTTCAATTTTTTTATGTATTTCAGCACTTTCAACGACGCCGCCACCCGGTGAATTCACCTTAATAATGACTCCTTTAACTGCCTTATCATTTTTTGCAGCCTCTAGCTGCTTTAAAAATGCTTGGTGGTTATAACCATTTTGGGACATAAGCGGAGAGGAACCGCTTCCTGTATCTTGAATCGTTCCATTGACCTCTAGCACTGCAATTTTCTTAGCTACATTCCCTTTTTCGATAACTGTTTCTGATAGTTCACTGTCGTCTCCTCCAAATATGCCTGCCAGACCGTTATCTTTTTCTTCTTTGACTGAAAAACCAATATTAACAATCGCAGAAAAAATGAATAAGCAGGCCGCAATTAAAAGAGCAATCCACCTTTTTTTGTTCATGAAAATCCTCCTTTTTAGGTGTCAGAATTAAAAGATTATTCTTTTAATTCTTAAAGCAATAATGCTATAATTATTGTAACAAACTTTTTTTAAAAAGTTTACTTTATCGCTAATATTTTACATATCAGACAAACAAGGGGGAACTATCTATGCCAAATCGTCGCAACGTTTATTTCTTTCATCCAAAAAACAAGGAAACAAAAGCGCTCGTAAGTCCACTTATTGAACTTGCAAAACAATATGACTTCCATGTAGTAGACAATTTCGACAGCGCTAACATCATTGTAAGTATTGGCGGTGACGGAGCGTTCTTGCAGGCTGTCCGTCAATCTGGCTTTCGAGATGACTGCTTATATGCTGGCGTCACAACTTCAGATCAACTAAGCTTTTACTGCGATTTTCATATTGATGAAACGGATAAAATGATTGAAGCTATTACGACAGAAAATATAGAAGTACGTCGCTTTCCTGTTTTACAAACTCAAATTGATCAAGGAACTTCTTTTTATTGCTTAAATGAATGTTCCATTCGATCAGGTGTTATAAAAACATTCAGTCTAGACGTTTTTATTAACGAAAATCACTTTGAAGCATTCCGTGGGGATGGGATGATTATTTCAACACCAACAGGCAGTACAGCTTATAACAAATCAGTAAGTGGAGCCGTAGTTGATCCGTTAATCCCTTGCATGCAAGTCAGCGAATTGGCATCGTTAAATAACAATAACTATCGTACGTTAGGATCTTCATTCATCCTAAGCGCTGAGCATACGCTCACTTTAAAATTATCCAATGACAACAACCACAATCCAATTATTGGGATTGATAATGAAGCATTAAATGCACGTCAAGTTGATCAAATTCAAATTCGTTTAAGCGATCGTCAAATTAAAACGGTTAAGCTGAAAGATAACTCTTTCTGGCAACGAGTTAAGCGTACATTTCTATAATAAAAAGCGCCCAAGGGCGCTTTTTATTTTTGATATACAATTTCTCCATTAATAGCAGTCATCTGCACCTGTACCCCTGGAATATCATCTGCCGGTATCTCAAACAGATCTCTTTCTAATACGGTAAAATCAGCTACATAGCCCTTTTGAACATAGCCTTTTTTATGCTCTTGATGAATGGCCTGCGCGCTTCCTAACGTAAACAGCTGAACAGCTTCAAATACAGACAGTCGCTCAGACGGTATGTAAACGACCGAGCTGTTCGGAGAAGTTTTCCTGGAAACCGCTGCATGAATCGTTAACATTGGATTGATAGGTTCAATAGGAGCATCTGATCCTCCTGCACACATAACACCCTCATCTAATAACGTTTTCCACGCATAGCAATAGTCTAAATGCTCTTCTCCAATTTTTTCAATGACCCATGGAAAATCACTCGCTAAAAACCGAGGCTGAATATCCAGCACAACAGGTAGCTTTTTTACACGATCAACTAAATCTTTTCGTAGAATTTGCGCATGAATAATACGATCTCTTTGCCCTGTTTGAGGAGGATATTGTTCGATGCTTTCCACTACATATTGAAATGCTAAATCCCCAATCGCATGAATTGCAACGGTCATGCCCAATTCTCTCGCTTTCCTTACTAGCTGCTTTAATTCACCTAGTGATTGAATAGCTACACCTCTTGTAGAAGGGTCGCTTTTGTAAGGAAAGCTTAAAAGCGCAGATTGACTGCCGAGCGAGCCATCAGCAAAAATCTTCATGGGTCCTATTTCAATAAAATCAGATGTGTCTTTCTTTTCTTCACAGTATGTATACATATCATCTACAACTTCATGATGAACAAGTAAATGAGCACGAAACAGCTGCTTTTCTTTATGAATAACGTCTTGAAATGCTTGGTATGTACGCAAAAAGCCTCCATAATAATTTAAATCTTCCGTATGTCCACCCGTTAACCCGTGCTGAACACAATCTTTAATCGCTACTGAAAGCGCTTGTTGAATGTAGGCTTCTGATACTTGAGGAATATGAGCCGTTACTAATTCTTGCGCTTGGTCAGCCAAAAAACCGGTAGGATTTCCAGCTTCATCCCTCTGGATAATACCTCCTTCCGGATCATGTGTTTCAGCTGTAATCCTCGCTATTTTAAGAGCAGTCCCGTTTACTACTAATCCGTGACGACAGACTCGCTTCAACATAATAGGATGTTCAGTTGAAAGCTGATCAAGATCTTGATACTGAATCAAAGAGGAATCTTCCCACTGATTTTCATCCCACCCTTCTCCAATTACCCATTGTCCTTTTGGTGTACTCTCTACTTTTTGCCGAACGCGCATCAGCACATCTTCCCTAGAAGTAGCTTGAGACAAATCAAGTCTAAGGAGCTTTTCACCGTGACCAATTAAGTGAAGATGGCTATCTACAAAGCCCGGATACATCGGATATCCTTTGAGGGGTACTTCTTTGTCAATCTCAGCACCCCATTTGATTCTTAAATCTTCTTCTGCACCTATATCTTCAATGAATCCTTTCTCAACATATACGCTTTCTACATACTCATCTTCTTTTAGCATCGTATATATTTTGCCGCCGTAAAATAAAGTCCCCATCGCCAACATCTCCTTTACTTTATAAAGCTTGATCTTGTCTCTATTATACGTGACAAAACAAACAAGACAAAAGAGTGGGGTTTCCCCCACTCTTTTTAGCCATCATTATTTAATTAATATGACTTATTTACCACCAAGTTGTTGCTCAGCCATTTGAACTAAGCGTTTAGTGATTTCTCCACCAACAGATCCGTTAGCGCGAGCTGTTGCTTCTGGTCCAAGGTTTACACCGAATTCAGAAGCGATTTCGTATTTCATTTGGTCGATAGCAGCTGCTGAACCAGGAGCTACTAATTTGTTTGTGTTTGCCATGTGTTTTCACCTCCTTGTTGAATATAGATTGTGTCAAAACACATGGCACCATACATTATTTTTTTGGTAATTTTATGAAATTTTACTTTTAAAACAAATCTTCTACATTGTCTTCAGTATTTGTAGCCGAAGAAGCCGTCATCTCAAGCGTTTCTACATTATTTACCGCTTCTTGAATTAATGTTTCAAAATCATAAAATTGTTCGTATCGATTTATTTTTTCACGCTTTGGCTTAGTTTTTGGTGAGCTTGGCGTAAAAATTGTACAGCAGTCTTCATATGGACGATTCGAAATTTCATGTGTATCAATTTTACGAGCAATTTCCACAATCTCCGTTTTATCCATTGTCACAAGCGGACGCAAAATTGGCGTATTCGTCACTTCATTAATTGCATACATGCTCTCAACCGTTTGACTAGCTACTTGTCCTAAGCTGTCGCCAGTTACGATAGCTAACGATTCATTTTTTTCACGAATAAGGTCCGTAATTCGAAGCATCATACGGCGTGTAGAGGTCATTGTATAATTCTCTGGAATTTGTTTTTGAATCGCTTGCTGTACAGCTGTAAACGGTACAATATGAAGCTTTACTTTTTCGTGATAAGCCGTTAATTTTTGCGTTAAATCAATTACTTTTTGCTTAGAACGTTCACTCGTAAAAGGCGGGCTATAAAAATGAACCGCTTCTATTTCCAGACCTCGCTTCATTGCTAAGTATCCTGCAACCGGACTGTCAATCCCTCCAGAAAGCATCAGCATCGCTTTTCCACTCGTACCAACTGGAAGACCTCCTGCTCCGCGATAATCAAAACATGTAATATACGTTGCTTCACTTCTCACTTCTACTCGTACATTTACGCTCGGTTCTTTTACGTTTACTTGTAGATGCTCTGTATTTCGAAGAACATGACTTCCTACTGCATAATTCAATTCGTTTGTATCAAGAGGAAATTGTTTGTACGCTCTCCGAGTAGATACTTTAAATGTTTTTCCTTCTATATCAAATTCTTTCATTGCTTCTAAAGCTGCTTCTTGAATCGCTTCAAGCTCATTTTCAACTTTTAATGCTAAACTAAAGCTTTGAATACCGAAGATTTGCTGAAGACGTTCAATAATAGGCTCGTGATTTTCACCGTTTAAGTGAATATACATGCGATCTCTCGTGTATTTTACGTGAATGTTTTGGAATGCACTAAGAGCAGTTACAATGTTTTTTCTTAACTGTGCAACAAATTTTTTTCTGTTTTGTCCTTTAGTTGAGATTTCTCCGTACCGAATTAAAATATGGTTATATATCATGATCATTTACCTCATTACTTTCTTTAGATCTTCAATTACTGTGAAAATAGCATTTACAATGGGCGTTACTTCATTATAATCATTTAAGCCAGACAAGCTTAATCGAATGGACTGATCTGCTTCTTCATAATTTTTACCGATGGCTAAAAGCGTTTTACTTGGCTTTTTTCGCTTTGATGAGCAAGCAGATGTAGTGGATACAAACACTCCTTTTTCCTCAAGAGCGTGAACAAAAACCTCACCTTTAATACCTTGTGCTGTAAAATTTATAATATGGGGTGCTGAATGCTCATTCGGCGTATTAATCGTGATTCTTTCGTGAGCAGAAAGTTTGTCTATCAGTTCTGCTTTTATTTTCTGCATTTTTTGCTGATGCTGAGCTGCATGTTCAAGTGTTAAACGAAGTGCTTTAGCAAATGCCACAATTCCTGGTACATTTTCCGTGCCTGATCGATGCTGCATTTCCTGAGAGCCTCCGCTAAGTAAGGGATGAAGCTGAACTCCATTTCGTTTATATAAGATTCCCGTCCCTTTTAAGCCATGAATTTTGTGTCCTGATAATGTGCATAAATCAATTTTGTGATCCGCTAAAGAAAGCGGAACTTTTCCAACCCCTTGCACATGATCGACATGAAAAAGCACCTTCGAATAGTTCGTCAGCATTTTTCCAATTTTTTCAATTGGTTGAATGGTGCCAATCTCATTATTTACATGCATAACGGATACTAAGATGGTTTCATCCGTAATAGCTGATTCAATAGCCGCAGGTGAAACAAATCCACTTGAATCTACCGGAACATACGTAACGTTAAATCCTAGTGCTTCTAACTGCTTGAACGGTTCATGAACGGAATCATGTTCAATATTTGTCGTAATGATATGCTGACCTCGGCTTTTATATTGCATCGCTACGCCTTTAATAGCCAAATTATTCCCTTCCGTTCCTCCTGATGTAAAGATAATTTCATTTGACGATACGTGCAGCAATTCTGCTACTTGCTCACGTGAACGGCTCAACAAATTCTCCGCTTGTACGCCAAATTGATGGAGGGACGATGGATTGCCATAATAAGTTGTAGCTACTTTCGTAAAAGATTGTATGACTTCATTATAGGGTTTTGTTGTAGCGCTATTATCTAAATAAATCAAGGATGCGCGCCCCCTTCTTCATTTTTTCGGAACAACGTATTATCATACCACACCTTGGTACTTTTTTAAATTAGGCTTTGCCTTAGTAATCATAACAAGTATAGACCATCTTTTCAAAAACTATTTACCACTTTATAACCAAGGTGTTGACTGGTCCTTCCCAACAGTTGCTGGCACGTTCGTAGGCTATATTATTAGTGTTTCAGAAGGTTATCATCAAACAGATAGAAAAGAAAAGCGTCAAAAAAAAGCTCGTGTCCTATGGACACGAGCTTTTTAACTCTGTGAAGATACAATACGCTGTATACGATCCAGCGCACCAGGATCTACTTGCTCAATAGCTGCAGATGCCTGCTTTAATGCTTCTTTGTATTCGTAATGACGAAATGCTTCTTCTGCTTCTTCTAAAGACTGTGCAATCGAGTGATGAGTACTTCTATAACGGTTACCGTATTGAATTACTCTTTCAACGAGTCGCGCTTCTTCTAACATTGCCTCTGTTTCATCAAATGTATCCTGAACAAAACCAACAGCATCTTCAAGTAAAGATTGAACAGCTTGAATATTAAGCGGTTTTTCTTTCAGCT
>Ga0102589_1005644_pt1 | contig 10783 bp, 4 predicted proteins | sample AraplaMF_Col_mLB_FD_76858 | JGI IMG/M metagenome (GOLD analysis project Ga0102589, IMG submission 76858) | Arabidopsis root microbial communities from the University of North Carolina, USA - plate scrape MF_Col_mLB | ecosystem: Host-associated > Plants > Roots > Endosphere | place: USA... | reverse complement strand
CATTGAAGGACGAGTCATACGATATTTACATAGATGGCATAGGCGAAAATGTAAGTGAAGTTAGGTTTCCAACTTGGACAGAGGCAAATGGCCAAGACGATCTGGAGCAACCTTGGATTAGAGGAGTCAATCAAGGCAACGGTACATGGAAAATAACGATACCGTTCAAAAAGCATAATTATGAGACAGGAAAGTATATCACACATATCTATAGCTTCGACAAATATGGAAACAACATGATGCTTGGTGGAGCATTGGTAGATGTGACGGGTGGAACTCAGTATCCGATCGAGACGAATCTATCAAGTGTGTCCTACGATATCACCATCTATGGTTTGGATCATAATACTTCGAAGGTTCAATTCCCAACGTGGACTGATCACAACGGTCAGGATGATTTGAAGTGGATTGAGGGAAGTGAAGTAGCGAATGGAGTATGGAAAGCAACAGTACTCTATAGTGAGCATAATCAGGAGGCGGGAAGCTATATTACCCATGTCTATGCGGATGGGAAGTTTGTAGATGGTTTTATCGTTACGGTTCGCGGTAATAACGTTCAATTAAAGGCCCCACAAGAAGTAAAGAAAAGCGACGGTGCATATGAAATTTTAGTAGAAGGAATCCCTAATAGCATTAATGACGTCAGATTTCCAACATGGACGGATCACAATGGACAAGATGATCTTGAAAGTCCATGGATTAAAGGAGAAAAAGTAAAACCGGGTGTATGGAAAATCCGAATTCCTTTCGGCAAGCATAATAATGAATCAGGTACATACATAACGCATGTCTACACGGTTGATCAATACGGGAATATGATGGCTGTAGCATGGGTGCATGTTCAGGTAATAGATTGAGTACTCATAAGTATTTTTATATATGATTTCGATCAAAACGGTAATCGTATACGCAGTACTAAACAATGAGATTTGGATGAGGAAGGAATCATATGAAAAAGATACTATCATCACTACTAATATTTCTTGTAACAATGCTGTCAGCGGGTACGAGTTATGCAGGGAACAATGTCATTTATGAATATGACGCAAATGGGAACTTGATTCGAAAATCTGCTGTAAATGTTGCAGAAAGTGGCTATATTCCCACCGAGAAAAAGACGTTTACAGGAAAAGAAAAAGTTGCAATCAATGCCAAGGGAGTTAGCAGTGCTAATAATGCGAAGACAACCGTTCAATTTTGGATGTACTGGACAGGTCAAGACAATTTGATGCCATTTAGCTGGCATTCTGGGTATACACTTTGGCTTAACAGCAATGTGTTTGGTTTCAATACGGAGAATGGGGACTTATTTGGATTTCCAGCCGAGAATATCGCGAACAAATGGGTTCAAATTACAGCCATATTTAATAACGGGGACATTACAAAAAGTGAAATCTATGTAGATGGAGCAAAGCAATCTTTACAACAATACGGCCAACCACTGGTGAGATCCGTGTCGGAAACTGCGAATATTTCAGGTTGGGCAAAGAGTGAAGATTACCGCTTCAAAGGCCAAATCTCAGATCTTAAAATCTGGAAACGGGAGCTAACTCAAACCGAAATTTCTAGCAGTGTGTTTTCGAAAAATCCTGTAGCATTAGCTGATTTGGTTGGAGAGTGGAAGCTAAGAGATGAACCAGTTCAATCATTGAAATTCAATGGATCTCAACAAATGAAATTATCGGGCATTCAAGCGGATTCGAATCCTGATGTCCAGACAACTGTTCAATTTTGGATGAAGTGGGATGGGAACCAAATCGAAATGCCTTTTAGCTGGGCGAATAGTTCTTACGATTTGTACTTTAATGATCGATTATTTGGCTTCAATACAGGCAATGGAGACTTGTATGGAACCTCATCTGATCCGCTAGTAAATAAGTGGGTTCACGTATCTGCAATATTCACGAATGGAGATATATACAAAAATGAGTTGTACATCAATGGCGTTAGACAGACTCTTGCGAAGATAGGGACTGCCTCTAATAGAAATGTTGCAGATAGTGCTTACTTCTCTGGTTGGAATAATGATACCCAATATCAATTTCACGGAAATATAGCAGAGTTGAAAGTCTGGAATCGGGCATTAAATCCAATCGAAATTGAAAGTGAAATGTACAAAACGCCAGCCATCGGCTCCAATTTAATCTATGTGTATTAACAAAATTAGATAAGGGGGTGAATGGATGAACAATAAAATCGTAGCCTCACTTTTTTATGCGCTAGGTATGTGCTTGCTGATATTTGCGCATAATGCCCAAGCTTTATCCTCACAGCAATATACGTTTAACACTTCTAATCAGTTAGATTCAGTAAATGATTCTGGCGGTATGCGTGTGAAGTATATCTATGATAAGAATGGAGACGTTGTCAGAAGAATTGTAGATCCAAATTTATTTGGGAACGGGGACTTTGAGGCAGCCGGAAATGGGGAAGTTGCATCTGGTTGGTAGTATTGGAGGTCGGAAGGAGCCGTTGGAACTTATCGTGTAACGCAGAGTTCGGTATCTTCAGGACAATACGCTCAAAAAATCGATGCTCAGAAAATTTCACTTGATTCTATGAATATTTATCAAGATGTTCGAGTTGTCCCGAACCAAAAATATAGTGTGAGTGGTAGATTGTTAATCGAGCGAATGAACAACGCGGGCTTCTACGTAGCTATTCATTATTTGATCAAAATTATAGATTAATTGGGGCGAATACACCTGCCTATGTTAATAAATCTATAGACTGGACTAGATTGCATGGACAATTTAATCCGCCAGAAGAAGCCGCAATTGTACGAGTCCATTTTAGAATTGATAAGGAGAGATACATTTTGAAAAAATGGTTGTCAATTATTCTCGCATTTGCTTTATTGTTCACCAGCATACCATTGATATCGGCAGAAGATAGGTTATCGATTGATATTCCAAACAAGGAAAATCATCCATCGGTAACTACAAGTGTGTATGATAGCGTATATGATCCGCACGCAACATTCACGGATTTAAACCCAAACGAGCTTATTACGATTACCTCCTTAACTGAAACCTTTGGCGTGACTAGGGATTTGGTGACAGAGGAACTGTTCAAGGGCTATGAGCTTCATCAAATCTATCAAGGGTTAAAAGCAAAGCAGCAGGGAAAAGACTACGAGCAATTCATGACCAGCACCTATCCGAAGCCTGCTCCAGATCCGATAATCGAGCATCAAGAACAAATGAAGAGTGTATCAGAGGCTGTATACCAAGCCAGCGTAACGGAACAGGTCTATGGGAAAGAGAGCCCGTCGGTGACGGATCAAGTGTATGGATTACGTGAGAAGCGATCGTTAGCCTTCCTTAGCAATAATCTATACGATGAGAAAGCGCTCCGCAATCGACCAATCCGGCTGGATCAAGCACCTTACTCCGTCGGATCCGTTAGCGACCATATCTCGCCTGTAGACGGCTCTTTGCGTGTGGAAGTAACGGATATGGTTATGCCGGGACCGAACGGCATGGATTTTGCGCTGCGGAGAATTTACGACAGTTCCTTGGCGAAAGACGATATCTATGTGAATGAAAACGGTAGAAACAGAACGCGGGAGACCAAGGAGGAAGAAATTTTTCATCTCGGTAAGGGGTGGATTTGGGATATCTCGTATCTAAAGTGGGTTAACAATTATGGCTACATTTATATTTCGGGCGTCGGTACATATGGGCTGGAAGGTGACCGTTTGGTAGGGTATCCGCTCGGCGATTTGGTCTTTATGGAGTCAAATAAGTTATTGCAGTCCGATGAGCGAGCCTCTTATGAGCTCCTCAATAAGACGACGGGAGTCAGCCAATATTTTAATCATATAGGCAATCTCATCTTCATCGAAGACACAGATGGAAACTACATTCAATTCTCATATAAGTATCAGCCGGACATAGGGTGGGTTCTGCATCAGATCAAAAGCTCGACCAGAGACTATCAAGGCAAGAATGAAATGAATATTTCCTACAACGGAAATCATACAGTTACTATTCAAAGCGGAGATCGAAGGGTGATCTATAAGAAAGAAAGAGTCAAAAAAATAAAGAACGATTATCTGTACCGGGAGCAGGATATTTTAACAGAAGTGATCGATCCAATGGGCCGCTCGACTAAGTATGATTATGGCGTATGGAAGCCCTTGTTTTTTAATTTAGTCAGCTCGTATTCAGAAATACCTGAAGGATCTGAATCATACAGGGTACACTGGGGAGAGAACGAGGTTATCGCACTTGGCGTCATCGAACACCCGACCATGGCCATTACGGTATTCGGATTTGACGGCGCGATTAAACGGAAAACCGGAGATTTCGCAGAGGAAAATGTGGTGCGATATAAATCTCGCCGCAATTATTATAGTTCGTCCAAATATACAAAAAAGAATGAATTGAGTCTTAGATATACAATGGATCATAGTAACGTGAAAGATAGAGCGGGGATTGGTGATGGAGGAAAGTACATCGAGCAGGATTTTAGGTTTTCTGTGGATGTGTACGATAGATTCAAAACGACGACCTATACGTATGAAAAGCAATTTATTGCGTACGATGCGCCTTCGGCAATCTATAACACAAAAACGGAAGTTCGTGATGAGCAGACCAAAAACCGTCAGGTGTTCAATTATGCGCATGATAGATTCCGAAGAAATCCGAACCCAACCCGGATTGAAGAAACGCGTTATCAAGGGGGATATGCGTCTGCGCCTCGCGTAACAAAACGAGAGTATGATTACTGGGGACAACTGACCTCGGAAACGAATCCACTTGGCATAACAAGTCGTTATGAGTATAGAGACGTAATAGAGAACAAGCTGTTCCGCATGAAGAGTAGTAGTGTGCCGATTGATCAGGGAATTACGCTGCGTTCTGAATATGAATACGACCCGTATCGCGGAGGATTAAAGCAGGCCGTCTCCAAAAATGACAGAGGCGAAATTGTCCAACAATTGAACTATGAGTATGACTATTCCGGCAACCCGATTAAGATTCGGATTAAGGGAGATGTCGGGGAAACAACCATTTATCAAGACTTCAGCCCTAAATTCAAGAGCATGTATCTAAGCGGACAAGCCGTAGAGGTAAAGAACGTAGAGGGCAAGAATGAACTCGTCAAAAGTCAGATGGAGTATATTCCGGAGACCGGGCTTCCGACGAAATATACAGACGGTAACGGAAACGAGACCTCCTATACGTATGACAAGCTGGGACGAATTACCGCCGAGATTCATCCCGACGGGACGAGGACGACCGTCGTATATGATGATCAGAACAATAAGATGTTCATTACCGATCCGAACGGGTTGCAAGTCGAAAAGCATTTCGATCCGCTCGGCAATCTGATTGCCGAAACGAACGGGCGAGGCACAGCTCGGCATGCGTATGACGAGAACGGTCGGCTGATTAGCAAAGGAGACTTTAACGGATCCGAGATTCTATACGAGTATGACGCCTGGGATCGGGTCATTAAGGAAAACTTCGGTCGCGGCACGAATCGCATTGTCTATAACGATGCGGCCAACACGAAAACAACCTTCGACGGAGCGAATAACGGCCTTCGTGAAACGTACGACATCATGGGGAGAGTTATCAAGAAGGAAGAGATCAAGCCGTCCGGCCAAGAAGTCTTGTTGGCTCGTTATGATTATGACTATGCGGGGAACGTTAAGTTAGCTTACGACGGAAACTATAATGATACGAAATACGAGTATGATGTACTGGGACGCTTGATCGCCGTTACGGATGCTGAAGGGAAAACGACACGGTATCGGTATAATCTGTCGGGCGATATGGTCGAAGTTAAGTATGCGGACGGAAATACGGTTGAGAAGCATCATGACGGCATCGGCCGCCTGCTGAAGCAAACCGATCCGAACAAGCAAAGCAAACGCTTCTATTATGACGGTAATGGCAATGTAATCAAAAGCATCGACCGGAAAGGACAGATTCAACAGTTCGTATACAATAGCCGGGGCCTCCTAACGGCCATTGTTGCGCCGGACGAGAGAATTTCGTATAGCTATGACGCAACAGGAAAACGTACGACAATGACGGATCAGACGGGGACGACAAGCTATGCGTATTATCAATCGGGCGAACTCGCATCCATCACCTATCCGGATAAGACGGTGTTGACATTCGATTATGAGAATCGAGGATTGCGCAAGGAGCAAGCCATTACATCGGGGGCCTACCGCCTGACAAGCCAGACAGAGCGATACTCCCCTGTTTCCACTCCAAAAAACATGCGCGTAGTGGACAGTGCTGGAGGAGAGCTGGTTCGATTCGACTATTTGTACGATGATTCCTTGCGAATGACCGATCTAAAATCTACGAGCGGATTGAATGAAGTCTATGCCTATGATGGAATGAACATGACGGGCATCCAGCAGAAGCAAGGCGAAGCGTCATTTGCGAATTACGGCTATACCTATGATAACAATCGCAACATCATAGCGAAGAATGATAACGGGGCGTTCTTCCAGTTCAGCTACGATCAACTGAATCGAATCAAGACCTCAAGCCAATTCAATGAGGCCTATACGTACGATCAACGAGATAACCGCAGCACTTTGCAAAGCGATCAGGCACCGAACATCAAGGGAGCAAGCTACGCATACGACAGCCGTAACCGCCTGACCCAAGTAACGACGGAGGACAGCAAAGCCGTCAGCTACCGCTATAATGGGGATAACCTTATGGTAGAACGAACCGAAGGGGGCGTAACGACCCGCTATTACTATGATGATCGGGCAAAGATTGTAGCAGAAGGCAAGGTAGAAGCGAATGGCAGCGTCACGATTACCGCATCCTATGTCCATGACGACTACGGCAAACTGCTGGCTCGTCAGATTCCGGGACAAGGCATGCAATACTACGTATCCAACGGACACGGCGACATTACCGAAATTCGGGATGCGCAAGGAAATGTACTAAACCGCTATACGTACGATATCTGGGGCAATCCAGTGGTACAGGAGGAACAGGTTCCAAACATTTTCCGCTACTCGGGCGAATATTGGGACGCAGCAACGAATCTGCAATATTTGCGCGCAAGATGGTATGATCCAAGTGTAGGGCGGTTTATTAATGAGGATACGTATGAAGGGGACATCAAGAATCCGCTTAGTTTGAATTTGTATACGTATGTGGCAAATAATCCTCTTATCTATAGTGATCCAACAGGTCATGAGTATGGTAAAGTTGCTGATTTTGTTAATGATTTTGGGGGAACTATTGTTCATGGAAAGGAAACCATAGGATATAATGTGACCTTTAAATTTGCCAATGGTAATTCGAAAAATGAAACAGTCATCGGTAATACAATGCCACAATATCTTGTATCAAAAGATACCCAAGTTATTTATAAACCTATATTAAGAAAATATGCTGATATAAGTATTACTGGAAGCACGCAAAGATTTTACTATGATGAAAATAAAATAGTAAATGGAAACATGTATGCCGAGCGTGCTGATTTTTATGAGAAGATGGGGGCTTCATTTAGAGCGGTTAGGTACTCATTTGAGAAGTCAGAATCACAAGCTACGGTTGAAAACTTTATTTCAGGATTTTATGTTAACTATGTTTTAGGTATCACTACGGGTGGGGTAAAAGCGGGTATTTGGGTGGCTACTACTCTGGCTGCAACAGAACATTCGGGGCTAACTGGATTCACACCAAAGACAGAGTCGGGCACATTTAATAGAGAAGTATACTGGCTTTACAATAAAAAGGGAGGTGCATTCTCTATGTTTCAGATTGATATTGCCCCGTCAGGTAAAGTAGAGCACAAGCACTACTTCAAGTAAACATCAATAACATCATAGGAAAAAAACTAAATGTCACTACAATTGAATCCAAATTACAAAAGGATAAATGAGAGGAGGATAGATTATCTATTGCGAAAATTAAGATGCTTTCAATGTAATAATCCGATTCCATTGAAATGGCTAATTTTTGGTGGACAATGGAAGGCGTATAAATGTAAATGTTCACAGTTGTATGTATGGCCTTGGAAAAGAGAAGTTTATTTTTATACTAGTTTTATTACTGGTATATTTTTGAGTTATTATCTGGATGCTTTTTATGGTGATAAACTGAAAAAATTCATTATGGATGAAGTAAACAGTATCGTTGTTACTAAGTTTCTATTGTTCATATTCACAATAATGTTTATTTTGTTATTTGTATTTTTATCTTATTTTATTACCCCAAAGTTATATAAATTAAAAGAAGGTACAGATGGTGATAAACAGTTATAGTGATGGTCAAGGCTGTAAATAAATTTTTAATTAGACTCATATAGTAATAATTTTGTTTAACCACAATGCGGCTTGTTATTGAACTGAAACCCTTTTATGGACAGTATTAAAAGACGGTTACCATAGTCTTACGCAGTTAGAAGGTGGCTTCTGAATTCATCAGGAGTCATCTTCTTTAATGTCCATTGGTAGCTTTCAGAATTGTAGTGGGTCATGTACTCATTGACCCGTAGACGCAGCTCTTTAAGAGATTTACAGTCCTTGTAGTTAAGCTCATCCTTCATATGGCCAAAGAACGTCTCCATGGACGCATTGTCCCAGCACAATTTTTCCAGCCTCATTTTGATAACCATGAATCAGGCGGAATGTCTCGAAAGAACCTAACCCTCATCAACCCCGCATAAGATCGTCTGTGAATTTAGTGAACTATGGCAAGCCCATGGCTTCTTTGTGTTTACGCTAACAATAACATAAATTAACTGGTGCAATATGAGAATACGTAATAGAGTAGCATTGAATAATGAACAAAAATTTCATCCTTGATAGTATGAGAGTTGAGGATAAAAGTTTTAATTAAATCACCAATAAGGAAGGTTACTATTAATGCAGCGTCCTATTCACATGATCGTAAAATGTATTGTTTGTACTTGTTTGTTGTTCGCGCTGGCTTCGCTGATGCAGCATTCAGCAGATGCCAAAGAGTCTTCTAATCAGGAAATTGAGTTAGGTTCGTCGAGTGATAAGGTAAGAAAATGGGGCATGTTTTCTCCGAATATCGGACATCGTACCGGTAAAGCACAAGGGGATGATTGGATAGCCAAAGCTTCAGAAGATAAGCCAGGTTTCTTAGTTTTTGGTCCATATGTAGATAATCTCGATACAGGAGAATGGACTGCAACGTGGTCGCTGAAGGTGTCTAGTAGTTTAAATGCTTCCTCTAAAATTGCTCGCTTGGAAGTTTATGATCCGGATTCTAATGAGGTATTGGCTTTTCAAGAGCTTAGAAGCTATCAATTTTCTAAATCTAATAGCTATCAGGATTTTTATTTGAAGTTTATGAAAACAAAACCAAAACAGCGATTGGAATTTAGGGTTTTCTGGCATGGAGAGACTACGTTACAAGTGAATCAAGTGATAGTCCATCAAGCAGCAAAATTGGACTTTGTAAAATCATGGAAGATGTCCGATCCTGCACTTGGTCACAGAGTTGGCAGAGAAGACGGAGAGGGTTGGTCAGCCAATATACAGCAGGATAAGGAAGGGTTTTTTAGTTTTGGCCCTTATGTGAAGAATCTTTCGCTAGGGGCATGGAAGGTAAGTTTCCCATTGATTATCGATAACAACTCTGCAGATAATGCGAAAATAGTTCGTTTAGATGTCTATGATCCCGATGCAGATGAGATTTTATCGTCACGTGAAGTAATGAGGCAGGAGTTCCTTCATTCTAATGTAACGCAGTATTTCGAGCTGCTATTTGACAATGTATCAATGGATCGTCGATTAGAGTTCAGAATTTATTGGTACGGCTTAGCCAAGGTTACGGCCAAAGACATATCCATAGGCAAATCTACAAATATAATCTATAAGAAAACATGGAGTTTATCAGAGCCTGTGATTGGTCACAGAACAGGGAGATTAGATGAAGAGGGCTGGTCAGCGAATACGCAGCAAGACAGCGAAGGATTTCTGACTTTTGGGCCCTACGTGAAAGATGTACCTGTAGGATCATGGGAAATCAGTTGGCCATTAATGATCGATAATCGTTCGGCAGATAATGCAAAAGTAGTTCGCTTAGAGGTGTTTGATGTTGATGTCGATGAAATCCTATCCTTCCGTGAGATCGGACGGCAAGAATTTGAGCGCTCGTTTGAATACAAAAGTTTTAATTTGAGATTCGTCCATGTAAACCCAAGTCACCGATTGGAGTTTCGTACCTATTGGTATGGCAATGCATTTATCAAAATGAAAAACCTTCAAATGAAGGAAACGTATCCAAGTTCATTCGGGAAAGTATGGAATATGTCTGATCCGGCAATGGGGCATAGAACAGGAAAGCTTATTGAGAATGCATGGGTTGTGGAGCCTCAACAGGATCAACCAGGATATATGAGTTTAGGGCCATATGAAAAGGGTATGGAAACAGGGACATGGGTAAGCACTTGGTCGATGAAATTAAAGAATAGCATTGATAGCAAAGATCCTGTCGTAAGGCTTGACATATACGATGCTGATATAGGAGAGATTATTCAGCAAAAGGATGTATATCAAGAGCAGTTTATTCTCAATCATTTTCAAGATTTGAATATTCAATTCCGGAATGAACATCCGGGGCATGCACTGGAATTCAGAGTTTACTGGTATGGAAAACATGCTGTTGAATTGAAAAGCATCAACGTAAACCAAACAAGGGTTTTAGATGAATACGTGTATGATAAAAATGGTCGCTTGATGCAGTGGTTCGGGGCAAGTGGCAGGCACAAGTACTATCGTTATGATAAAAATGGGAATATGTTAAGTGTTATT
>Ga0102589_1005639_pt1 | contig 10792 bp, 11 predicted proteins | sample AraplaMF_Col_mLB_FD_76858 | JGI IMG/M metagenome (GOLD analysis project Ga0102589, IMG submission 76858) | Arabidopsis root microbial communities from the University of North Carolina, USA - plate scrape MF_Col_mLB | ecosystem: Host-associated > Plants > Roots > Endosphere | place: USA... | reverse complement strand
TCTACTACCGCCTCAATGTCATCGAGCTGCGCGTGCCGCCCCTGTCGGAACGTCGCGGCGACATCCTGCCGCTGGCCGAGTACTTCCTCGAAGGCCGCCGCCAGCTCGGCGAAGGCGCGCGGTCTGCATTGCTGCGGCACTCGTGGCCGGGCAACGTGCGCGAGATGAAGAACGCGATCCAGCGCGCCCTGCTGCTGGGCCAGTCCGAACGCATCGAGCCGGACGAACTGGGCCTGCCCGACGCGCCGCCGCAACCGCGGCCGCACGGCGATGACGAGGTCAGCCGCGAGGCGATCGAAGCGGCCATGCGCCGCGCCGGTGGCGTGCTGAGCCAGGCCGCCGCCGAACTCGGTCTCAGCCGCCAGGCGTTGTACCGCCGCCTGGAAAAGCTGGGCATCCCGCGCTGACGCCATGCGCCCGCCGTCGCACCGCTTCTCGTTGACCGGCAAGCTCGCCTTGCTGCTGTTCGCCTTCGCGCTGGCCGCGACGGGTGCCACGGCGCTGTTCGACTACCTGCTCGACAACCTGGCCCTCGCCGCCTGCCTGTCGGCGCTGCTGTGCGCGGTGCTGGCACCGTGGCTGGCGCACCGCTATCTGGCGCGGCAGCTGAGCCTGTTCCGTGCACTGTCCGGTTCGGTCGCCAGCTTCCGCGATGGCGATTTCAGCTTCAGCCTGGCACGCCGCTCGCAGGACGAGCTGGACGACCTGGTCGCCGCGCACAACGAGCTGGGCAACGTGCTGCGCCAGGAACGGCAGTCGCTGTTCCAGCGCGAGCTGCTGCTCGACACCGTGGTGCAGAACACCCCGACCGCGCTGGTGCTGACCGAGCCGGGCGGCGCGATCGTCTACGGCAACCTCGCCGCGCGGCAGCTGTTCAACGACGGCCGCAAGATCGAGGGCCTGCGCTTCGCCCAGCTGGTCGAGCGCACCCCCGCGCCGTTGCGCGAAGCACTGGGTGAAGGCCGCGACCGTCTCTTCACCTTCGAATACGCCGGCCAGGAAGAGACCTACCACCTCGCCCGCCGCGAGTTCCATCTCAATGGCCGCGTGCACACGCTGTTCCTGTTCAAGCGCCTGACCGCAGAACTCAATCGCCAGGAAGTGGCGACGTGGAAGAAGGTCATCCGCGTGATCAGCCACGAGCTCAACAACTCGCTGGCGCCGATCACGTCGCTGGCGCATTCCGGTGCCGAGCTGCTGCGCCGCGAGGATTACAGCAAGCTCGGCCGCATCTTCGACACCATCGAGGAGCGCGCGCGCCACCTGCACGGTTTCCTGCGCGCGTATTCCAGCGTCGCCAAGTTGCCGGTGCCGGAACTGGAGACGATCCAGTGGTCAACGTTCCTGATGCGCCTGCAGCAGCACTATGCCTTCCAGCTGGACGGCAATCCGCCGGAGGACACGGTGCGGTTCGACCCGGCGCAGATCGAGCAGGCCCTGATCAACGTGCTCAAGAACGCGCACGAGTCGGGCTCGTCGCCGGACCACGTCACCCTGGCAGTGCGCCAGATCGGCCGCATGGTGCGCATGGAAGTGGGCGACCGCGGCCCTGGCATGTCGGAAACGGTGCTGGCCAACGCGCTGGTGCCGTTCTACTCGACCAAGCGCACGGGCAGCGGACTGGGTCTGGCGCTGGCGCGCGAAATTGCCGAAGCGCACGGCGGCCGCATCGCCCTGGCCAACCGCGACGGCGGCGGCCTGACGGTAAGCCTGACGCTACCGGTGGAGTGACTTCCCGTCACACGCATCACCGTCATCCCGGCGAAAGCCGGGATCCAGGCCCGTACCTTCACCCCCCCTCACCGTCATCCCGGCGAAAGCCGGGATCCATGTTGATCCGACTGTCGCGATTTCCGCGAGCAAAAGCAGATGGATCCCGGCGTTCGCCGGGATGACGGTCGGGGTGTGGGCCTGGGTCCCGGCTTCCGCCGGGACGACGAATCAGTGCTTCGGCAGCTTCTTCGGCCGCTGCCACCCTTCAATCGACGTCTGCCGCGCACGCGCCACCGACAACTGCCCTTCCGGCGCATTGCGCGTAATCACCGAGCCCGCCGCGATCGTCGCATCCTTGCCGATCGTCACCGGCGCCACCAGCGACGAGTTCGAGCCGATGAACGCCCCGTCCTCGATGATCGTGGTCGACTTGTTCACGCCGTCGTAGTTGCAGGTGATCGTGCCGGCACCGACGTTGACGCCGCTGCCGATCACCGCATCGCCGATGTAGCTGAGGTGGTTGGCCTTGCTGGTCACGCCGATGCGCGCGTTCTTGGTCTCGACGAAGTTGCCGATGTGCACGCCATCGGCCAGCACGGTGCCCGGACGCATGCGCGAGTACGGGCCAATCTGCGCCGCGCCTTCAACGACAACGCCATCGAGGTCGCAATGCGCGCGCACTTCGGTGCCCGGTCCCAGGCGCACGTCCTTGAGGCGGCAGAACGGGCCGATGCGCACGCCGTCGCCGAGTTCGACTCGGCCTTCGAGCACCACGTCGACATCGATCTCGACGTCATGGCCGACGGTCACGTCACCGCGCTGGTCGAACCGCGCCGGATCGGTCAATCGCGCGCCCTGCAGGCACAGCGCACGTGCCGCGCGACGCTGGAAGGCACGCTCGAGCTGCGCCAGCTGCCACGGGTCATTCGCGCCCTCGACCTCGAGCGGATCCTGCACGTGCACCATCTCGGCGGCGTTGAATTCCGACGCGGCCGATGCGAACACGTCGGTGAGGTAGTACTCGCCCTGGGCGTTGTCGTTGCCCAGGTGCTCCAGCCAGCCACGCAGCGCCTCGCCATCGGCGACCAGGATGCCGGTGTTGACGGTCTGGATGGCACGCTGCTCGTCGTCGGCATCCTTGTGCTCGACGATGCGGCCGACGCGCCCCTGCGGGTCGCGCACGATGCGGCCGTAGCCGCTGGGGTCGTCGAGGTCGGCCACCAGCACCGCGATCCGCCCCGGCGCCGCCAGCAGGTGCCGCAGGGTCTCGCCGGTGATCAGCGGCACGTCGCCGTACAGCACCAGCACGCGCGCGTCCTGCGGCACGGCCGGCATGGCCTGCTGCAGTGCATGGCCGGTGCCCAGGCGCTGCTCCTGCTCGGTCCAGTGCAGGTCGATCTGGTCGGCGAAGGCGGCACGCACCTGCTCGCCACCATGGCCGTAGACGACATGGATGCCGTCGGCGCCCAGCTTGCGCGCGGTGTCGATGACATGGGCGAGCATCGGCTTTCCGGCGATGTTCTGCAGCACCTTGGCCTTGGTGGACTTCATCCGCTTGCCCTCGCCCGCGGCGAGGATGACGACGTGCAACTGGCTCATGCGGGTTCCTGTGCGATTGCTGCGCCGGCGGCGGCGCCAGGGGCCAATCTTAGCAATCCCCACCGTCGTGACGCCCTGTCCCGGTCGCGGGCGGCGCTTTGTCTACAGGCGCATTGTCTACAGGCGCATTGTCTACAATCTGCCCCATGCGCAAACTTCTCCCCGACTCGACGCTGCTCCGCCAGGGCGGCAGCTACTTCGTCATCGGACTGGTGCAGCTGCTCGTCGACTGGGCGACGTTCGTTGCGTTCAGCGCGCTGGGCATGGCGGTTGAGCCGGCCAACATCTTCGGCCGCATCGGCGGCGCGCTGCTCGGCTTCTGGCTCAATGGCCGCTTCACCTTCGCCGGCGCCGACACCGCCGTCGGCCGCCGCCAGCTCATGCGCTTCCTCGCCATGTGGACGGTGACGACGATCATCAGCACCTGGGGCGTGGCCCATGTCGACCGGGTGATCGGCCTGCACTGGGCCTGGCTGGCCAAGCCGGTCATCGACCTGGGCCTGGCCGCGGCGCAGTTCGTGCTGTCGCGGCACTGGGTCTACAAGCGCTGACGCCACCCGAAACAAAAAAAACGCCGGCACGAGGCCGGCGTTTTCGCGAAACAGATGGTCGCCTGGGCGATCAGTGCTTCATGTTCTTGCGCAGGCGCTCGAGCGCGCTGAGCTGGGCGATGCTCATGGCCAGCTGGCTCTGGGCTTCTTCCATGCTCATCTTCGGATCCTTCTTCGACAGGATCCGCTCGGCTTCTTCCTTGGCGGCGCGGACAGCGGCTTCGTCGATGTCCTGGGCGCGCACGGCGGTGTCGGCCAGCACGGTCACGACGGTCGGCTGCACTTCGAGGATGCCGCCGGAGATGGCGAAGTCCAGGTGCTCGCCGCCCGGCAGGGTCACCACGACCTTGCCCGGCTTGAGACGGGTGATCAGCGGTGCGTGCTTGGGCGCGATGCCCAGCTCGCCCATTTCACCGGTGGCGACCACGAGCTCAGCCTCGCCGTGGAAGATCTCCTGCTCGGCACTGACGATGTCGCAACGGATGGTGGATGCCATGGGTCTCTCCGATCAGCCCGCGATCTTCTTGGCCTTCTCGACCGCTTCCTCGATGCCGCCGACCATGTAGAACGCCTGCTCCGGCAGGTGGTCGTACTCGCCTTCGACGATGCCCTTGAAGCCGCGGATCGTGTCCTTCAGCGCGACGTACTTGCCCGGCGAACCGGTGAAGACTTCGGCGACGTGGAACGGCTGGCTGAAGAAGCGCTCGATCTTGCGCGCGCGCGACACGGCCTGCTTGTCTTCTTCCGACAGCTCGTCCATGCCGAGGATCGCGATGATGTCCTTCAGTTCCTTGTACTTCTGCAGGGTCGACTGGACCTTGCGCGCGACTTCGTAGTGCTCCAGGCCGATCACGTTCGGATCGAGCTGGCGCGAGGTCGAGTCGAGCGGGTCGACCGCCGGGTAGATACCCAGCGAGGCGATGTTTCGCGACAGCACGACGGTGGCGTCGAGGTGGGCGAAGGTGGTCGCCGGCGACGGGTCGGTCAGGTCGTCCGCGGGCACGTACACGGCCTGGATCGAGGTGATCGAACCGGTCTTGGTCGAGGTGATGCGCTCCTGCAGGACGCCCATTTCCTCGGCCAGCGTCGGCTGGTAACCCACGGCCGACGGCATGCGGCCCAGCAGTGCCGACACTTCGGTACCGGCCAGCGTGTAGCGGTAGATGTTGTCGACGAACAGCAGCACGTCACGGCCCTTGCCCGAGGCGTCCTTCTCGTCGCGGAAGTACTCGGCCATGGTCAGGCCGGTCAGCGCGACGCGCAGGCGGTTGCCCGGCGGCTCGTTCATCTGGCCGTACACCATCGCGACCTTGTCCAGGACGTTGGAGTCCTTCATCTCGTGGTAGAAGTCGTTGCCCTCGCGGGTACGCTCGCCCACGCCGGCGAACACGGACAGACCCGAGTGCGCCTTCGCGATGTTGTTGATCAGTTCCATCATGTTGACGGTCTTGCCGACGCCGGCGCCGCCGAACAGGCCGACCTTGCCGCCCTTCGCGAACGGGCACATCAGGTCGATGACCTTGATGCCGGTTTCCAGCAGGTCGTTGGCCGAGGACTGGTCCTCGTACGACGGCGCGGCGCGATGGATTTCCCAATGGTCGGAAGCTGCGACCGGGCCGGCTTCGTCGATGGCGTTGCCCAGCACGTCCATGATGCGGCCCAGCGTACCGGCGCCGACCGGCACCGCGATCGCGCGGCCGGTGTTGGTGGCGACCAGGTTGCGCTTGAGGCCGTCGGTGGAGCCCAGGGCGATGGTGCGGACGACGCCGTCACCGAGCTGCTGCTGGACTTCGAGCGTGATGGCGGTGTTTTCGACCTTCAGCGCGTCGTACACCTTCGGCACGGACTCGCGCGGGAACTCGACGTCGACGACGGCGCCGATGATCTGAACGATCTTGCCCTGACTCATGGTGATTTCCTCTAACTTGAATCTGTTGTGCGGTCGCGGAATGTCGCGCCCGCGCGGTTGTTGGTTCTGCGCCGGCGTCGGTTAGACCGCCGCGGCGCCGCCGACGATTTCCGAGATTTCCTGCGTGATCGCCGCCTGGCGGGCCTTGTTGTAGACCAGGTTCAGCGTGCCGATCAGCTTGGTGGCGTTGTCGGAAGCGGCCTTCATCGCGACCATGCGCGCGGCATGCTCGGACGCGACGTTCTCCAGCACCGCCTGGTACACCAGCGACTCGATGTAGCGGTTGAGCACGTGCTGGAGCACGGACTCGGCATCGGGCTCGTAGATGTAATCCCAGTCGTGCTTGGCGACCTGCGTCTCCGACGGCGGCAGCGGCAGCAGCTGGTCGAACGCAGCGCGCTGGGTCATCGTGTTGACGAAGTCGTTGTAGCAGACGAACACGCGGTCCAGGTTGCCGGCGCTGTAACCGTCCAGCATCACCTTGATGACGCCGACCAGGTTTTCCAGCTTCGGCTGGTCGCCCAAGTGGGTGACCGAACCGACCATGTTGACCTTGATGCGACGGAAGAACACCGAGGCCTTCTGGCCGATGGTGACGACGTCGATCTCGACGCCCTGCTCCTGCCACTTGCGGAATTCCACCAGCAGCTTGCGGAACAGGTTGTTGTTCAGGCCACCGGCAAGGCCGCGATCCGACGACACGATGATGTAGCCGACGCGCTTCACGTCCTGGCGCTCGACCAGGTACGGATGCTGGTAATCGGAATTGGCCTGCGCCAGGTGTCCGATGACCTGCTTCATCACGCGCGCATACGGACGCGAGACCTTCATGCGTTCCTGCGCCTTGCGGATCTTGGAAGCCGAGACCATCTCGAGCGCGCGCGTCACCTTGCGGGTGTTCTGCACGCTCTTGATCTTGGATTTGATTTCGCGTCCGCCTGCCATCTTTCGCTCGCTTTGCTCGCTCGTGATTCGGAGATTCGTGATTCGGGATCGGTCAAAGCAAAGGCGCCAGGCCGTTGCGAATCCCTAATCCCGAATCTCCAATCCCGGCTCTTACCAGGAACCGGTCTGCTTGAACTCGGCGATGCCCTTCTTGAAGGTCGCCTCGATCTCGTCGTTCCAGTTGCCGCTGGTGTTGATCGTCTTGATCAGCTCGCCCTGCGTGTTGACGAAGTGCGCGTGCAGGCCGTCTTCGAACGCCAGGATCTTGTTGACCGGCACGTCGTCGAGGTAACCCTCGTTGACGGCGTAGATCGACAGGGCCTGCAGCGCGATCGGCATCGGCGCGTACTGCTTCTGCTTCATCAGCTCGGTGACGCGCTGGCCGCGCTCGAGCTGCTTGCGGGTGGCTTCGTCCAGGTCGGAGGCGAACTGCGCGAACGCAGCCAGCTCACGGTACTGGGCGAGCGCGATGCGGATGCCGCCCGACAGCTTCTTGATGATCTTGGTCTGGGCCGCACCACCGACGCGCGACACCGAGATACCGGCGTTCACGGCCGGGCGGATGCCGGCGTTGAACAGGTCGGTTTCCAGGAAGATCTGGCCGTCGGTGATCGAGATCACGTTGGTCGGCACGAACGCGGACACGTCGCCGGCCTGCGTTTCGATGATCGGCAGCGCGGTCAGCGAACCGGTCTTGCCCTTCACTTCGCCGTTGGTGAACTTCTCGACGTACTCCTCGGAGACGCGAGCGGCGCGCTCGAGCAGGCGCGAGTGCAGGTAGAACACGTCGCCCGGATAGGCTTCGCGACCCGGCGGGCGCTTGAGCAGCAGCGAGATCTGGCGGTAGGCGACGGCCTGCTTGGACAGATCGTCGTACACGATCAGCGCGTCTTCGCCGCGGTCCATGAAGTACTCGCCCATGGTGCAGCCGGCGTAGGCCGAGATGTACTGCATCGCGGCCGATTCCGACGCCGTGGCGGCGACGACGATCGTGTGCGCCAGCGCGCCGTTCTCTTCGAGCTTGCGCACGATGTTCGCGACGGTCGAGGCCTTCTGGCCGATCGCCACGTACACGCACTTGATGCCCGTGCCCTTCTGGTTGATGACGGCGTCGATGGCCAGCGCGGTCTTGCCGGTCTGGCGGTCGCCGATGACCAGCTCGCGCTGGCCGCGGCCGATCGGGATCATCGCGTCGACGGTCTTGTAACCGGTCTGCACCGGCTGGTCGACCGACTTGCGCCAGATCACGCCCGGGGCGACGCGCTCCACCGGAGCGGTCTGCGAGGCGCCGATCGGGCCCTTGCCGTCGATCGGCTCGCCCAGCGCGTTCACGACGCGGCCCAGTAGTTCGCGGCCGACCGGCACTTCGAGGATGCGGCCGGTGGTCTTGGCGACGTCGCCTTCGCGCAGGTGTTCGTAGTCACCCAGGACCACGGCGCCGACCGAGTCGCGCTCCAGGTTCAGCGCCAGCGCGTAGGTGCTGTTCGGCAGCTCGATCATTTCGCCCTGCATCACGTCGGCCAGGCCGTAGATGCGCACGATGCCGTCCGACACCGAGGTGACGGTGCCTTCGTTGCGCGCTTCGGCGGTCAGCTTGACCTTCTCGATGCGGGTCTTGATCAGTTCACTGATTTCGGACGGGTTGAGCGTGGTGGTTGCCATGGGTTGAGTCCCTTGATCCGGTTGCCCGGAATTGCAGATGAATTCGTTATTGCGACAGCGTCGACTGCAGGCGCTCGAGCTTGCCCTTCAGCGAGCCGTCGATGACCACGTCGCCCGCGTCGATCACGGCGCCGCCGATCAGCGATGCGTCCACGGCCGTCTCGATCTCGACCTCGCGGCCGAAGCGCTTCTTCAGCGCGGCCTTGATGGCGTCGAGTTCGGCGGCCGGCAGTTCGTTCGCGGCAGTGACCTTCGCCTTGACCACGCGCTCGGCTTCCGCGCGCAGGTCCTCGAACAGGCCGGTGATTTCCGGCAGCAGCGCGAGGCGGCGGTTGTCGGCGAGCAGGCCGAGGAAGCGGGTGAAGGCTTCATCGGCACCGTCCGGCGCGAGCAGGCCGACCGCGTCGGCCGGGTTCAGCAGCGGATGTCCGAGCAGCGCCTGGGCCTGCGGATCGGCGGCCACGCGCGAGGCGAAGGCAAGCGCCTGCGACCACGCAGCGGTGCGACCGCCCTCGCGCGAAAGCGCGAAGGCGGCACGGGCGTACGGACGGGCGAGGGTCAAGGCCTGGGTCATTTCAGATCATTCCGCTCGAGCGAGCCTGGGTGCAGATCAAAGCTGGGCTGCCAGCTCGTCGAGCAGCGCCTTGTGGGCGTTGGCGTCGATTTCGCGCTTGAGCAGCTTCTCGGCGCCGGTCACGGCCAGCGTGGAGACCTGCTTGCGCAGTTCCTCGCGGGCACGGTTGGACGCCGCGGCGATCTCGGCCTCGGCCGCCGACTTCTGCCGGTTGGCTTCGGTGATCGCGTCGTTCTTGGCCTGGTCGATGATCTGGTTGGCGCGCTGATGCGCCTGCTCGATGATCTCGTTGGCCTTGGTACGCGCGCTGCGCAGCTCGGCGTCAACGCTCTGCTGTGCCTGCGCGAGGTTCTTCTGGCTCTGCTCCGCAGCAGCCAGACCCTCGGCAATCTTTTGTTGACGTTCTTCGATCGCCTTGTTGAGCGGCGGCCAAATGAACTTCATCGTGAACCAGATGAGCACGATGAACGTGATCATTTGGCCGAAGAAGGTCATGTTGAGATTCATGACAGCTCCGATGGAACGCTTGTCTTTCGGGCAGTTACGCCCGGGAGAGCCGTCCGGGTTGCGGACGGCTCAACGGATCTACCGCGGCCTGGATCAGGCGCCAGCGGCGGTCTGCAGCGCGCCCAGCAGCGGGTTGCCGAAGGCGAACAGCAGGCCGACGGCCAGCGCGATGATGAACGCGGCGTCGATCAGGCCGGCCAGCAGGAACATACGGCCCTGCAGCATCGGAACCAGCTCCGGCTGACGGGCAGCCGACTCAAGGAACTTCGAGCCCATCAGCGCGATGCCGAGGCACGCACCGATCGCGCCGAGGCCGACCATCATGCCGATCGCGATAGCGGTCAGGCCCTGCACACTGGCGATGAATTCCATGGTTTTCTCCTACTGAAACGTTTTGGTTTGAACTTGCGGGAAGGGTGAAGCGGAAAAGCGGTGAAGCGATGTCTCTGGAACAGGCCTCAGTGACTCTCGTACGCGCCGGCGATATAGACGACGGTGAGGATCATGAAGATGAAGGCCTGCAGCAGCACGATCAGGATGTGGAACAGCGCCCAGGCGACGTTGAAGATCACGCCCGGCACAAACATCAGCAGGCCGCCGCCCAGCAGGCCGGCGATCAGCATGAACACCAGCTCGCCGCCGTACATGTTGCCGAACAGTCGCATCGCCAGGCTGACCGGCTTGACGAGGTACTCGATGACGTTGAGGCCGAGGTTCGCCGGAGCCAGCGCGACCTTCATGCCGACGCCGTGCGCGTGGAACGGTGCGGTCAGCAGTTCCTTGCCGAAGCCGAAGCCGCCCTTGGCCTTGATCGAGTGACCCAGGATCAGGAAGAACACCACCACCGACATCGCCAGCGTGGTGTTGAGGTCGGCCGTGGGAACCCAGCGGAAATAGGTGTGGTGCGCGACTTCGGCGCCCGCGGCCAGCTTGATCGCCGTGTACGGCGCATCCAGCGGCAGCAGGTCCATGCCGTTCATCAGCACGACCCAGACGAAGATCGTCAGCGCCAGCGGCGTGATCGAACGACGATCGCCGTGGAAGCTGTCCTTCACCTGGCCGTCGATGAACTCCAGGATGAGTTCGACGAACGCCTGCCCCTTCGAGGGAACGCCCGCCGTGGCCTTGCGCGCGAAGAACGCGAACCAGGCGATGAAGATCAGTCCAAGCACCAGCGACACCGCCCAGGTGTCCACATGGAACGCACCGCCGAACACGTCGATGGTGTTCTGCTGGAGGTGATGCTGGATGTATTCGTTCAGGCCGCCCGAACCGGTCTGTTCGCTCACGAAAGACACCTTATCGTTTCAAAAGATTGGCCAGTACGAATGC